>Ga0209040_10001669_pt1 | contig 17644 bp, 19 predicted proteins | sample BogFormECP12_OM3_FD_188240 | JGI IMG/M metagenome (GOLD analysis project Ga0209040, IMG submission 188240) | Bog forest soil microbial communities from Calvert Island, British Columbia, Canada - ECP12_OM3 (SPAdes) (version 2) | ecosystem: Environmental > Aquatic > Freshwater > Wetlands > Bog ...
TAATCGAACTATTCCTGACCGCCGCAGCCTTCGAAATGTTCCCCCGCTTCATCGACGGCCTGCGCATCCCGGTCACCCCGCTCCCCGCCGCCGCGAACACCAGATAGCTCGAGATCCCGAAACGTGTAAGATCTCAGGAGCGGCGCGTACTCCGAACCAGAAGTTGTGGAAGATTTGACCGTGACGATCCATAGAAATTTGAAGAAGGGATTACTTGTTGTAACGCTCTGTGGGCTTCTATACCTCGGAGCGGGTCTGGTTGAAGGTTTTTTTCCGTACGAATGGCGACACGCCATCGACCGGCGGTTTGATCGGATTTTCCCTAGCCGCGTGTATGCGCCCCATCCAGATATGGATTTGGAATTCGAGATAGATTTCCGACAACATCCGACGCATAGGTTGATCGAGTTTGCGGTTCTTGGAGTTTTGATGATCGGAGACGCGTACTTGATTTTAAAAGTTTGGCGGGCAATTCGTAAGTCTCGCCTCAGCTAACGAGACGAGTGCGTTACCGGCCCCCCCACCGCCGGTGCGCGCACTACTGTGCGCGTTGTGGAGCTTCGGAAGTGGCGCAGGATTGGGCGCGGGACTGGAGGAAGGCGCGTTCGCGGGCGTTGCGGGTTAGGTTGGCGGCGCGGATGAATTCGGAGTGGGCCTCGTTGAGGCGGCCGAGTTTGAAGAGGAGGTCGCCGCGGACGCTGGGGAGCAAGTGGTAGGACTGGAGAGCGGGTTCGGAGGCGAGGGCGTCTAGGAGGTCGAGGCCGGCTTGCGGACCGTGGGCCATGGAGACGGCTACGGCGCGATTTAGCTCAACAATGGGAGAAGGCGTGCGCTGCGCCAAGTCTTCGTAGAGGGAGACGATGCGAGGCCAGTCGGTTTCTTCCGGGGTGCGCGCTCGGGCGTGGCAGGCAGCTATGGCGGCTTGGAGTGTGTAGGGTCCGCGTGTATGGGCGAGTTTTTCGCGTTCCAACTTTTCGGATGGGGCGGCGGCCCTCTCGGCACGACCCAGCCCTTCGGCGCGTTCAAGGGCGGCCAGGCCGCGGCGAATCAGGAGCTGGTCCCAGCGGCTGCGATCCTGTTCCATCAAGAGGATGGGTTCGCCAGTGGGGCCCACGCGGGCGCTGGCGCGCGAAGCCTGAATTTCCATCAACGCGACGAGACCGTGGACTTCCGGCTCGCTGGGGGCTAGTTCGGCGAGGATGCGGCCGAGACGAAGGGCGTCTTCGCAGAGGGCGGGGCGGAGCCAATCGTCGCCGGCGGTGGCGGTGTAGCCCTCGTTGAAGACCAGGTAGATGACTTCGAGGACGGAAGAGAGGCGGGCAGTGCGGTCGGTGCCGCGCGGCAGTTCGAAGGGGACTTGCGCTTCGGCGAGGGTGCGCTTGGCGCGCACGATGCGCTGGGCTACGGTGGGCTCGGGGACGAGGAAGGCGCGGGCGATTTCGTCGGTGGTGAGGCCGCCCAAGAGACGCAGCGTGAGGGCAACGCGGCCTTCGGGCTTGAGGACGGGATGGCAGGCGGTGAAGATGAGGCGGAGGAGGTCGTCTCCGATGTCGTCGTCGAGGGCGGTGTGGAGATTGGCCACGGCTAACTCCTGCTGAGCCTGGAGCTCGCGGCTGAGTTCGCCGTGCTTGCGCTCGAGCAGTTTGCCGCGGCGCAGGCGGTCGATGGCGCGGTGCTTGGCGGCGGTCATGAGCCAAGCGCCGGGATTGTCTGGAATGCCAGCGGCGGGCCATTGTTCGAGCGCGGCGACCAGGGCATCCTGGGCGAGTTCTTCGGCAAGGCCGACATCGCGCACCATGCGCGCGAGGCCGGCGATGATGCGGGCCGACTCGATGCGCCAGACGGCTTCGATGGCGCGGTGGGTATCGGTAGCGGTCACAGCTACCGATAACACCACGTTGCCGGGCGTTCCTGCAAGGTGCGGCTAAACGCCCTTACACGGGAAATCGTCCGGTCCCATGATTTGGCGAACTTCGGTTTCGCCCTCCCATTCGGGCCAGTGCTGGCGGTGGAGGTCCATAAAGCGTTGCGCGCCTTCGAGCGCTTCCTGCCTGGAGTGGAGGTCGAAGATCGCGAATCCGCCAACGATTTCCTTGGCTTCGCTGAAGGGTCCGTCGGTGGCGGTGACTTTTCCGCCCGAGACGCGAACCCGCGTGGTGGCGGCCATGGGCGCGAGGCCACCGGCCAGCACCATGGTCTTATTTTTGACGGCCTCTTCGGCAAGTTTGTCGATGGCATCCATCAAGGCCTGGGGTGGCGGACCTGACAGTTCGTGGTGTTTGACGAGCATCATGAATCGCATGGTTTTGTCTCCATTCTGATTTAGTGTTCCGACTGTTCCGAGCTGAATTCTGGCCTTGGGCGACTGAAACGCTTTCCGGTTAAGGCTTCTTTACTCAAATCCGGCTCTATCAACGCGTCGAATGAGGCCGGACGAAATCGACAGGCTTCAATAATTTTTTGTTTTGCGAGCGCAGCGGCTATTTTGTGGCCCCGCCCGCTGGGCTGACCCCGGTATACTGCAAAAACTCCGCGACCTCGAAGACTGGGCGAATTTCGACCTCGGTGCCGCCATCAAACGGGGCGCGCTTGAGCCACTCGACGGCCTCTTCGATGGACTTTACTTGCCACAGCCAATAGCCGGCGATGAGTTCCTTGCTCTCGGCGAAGGGACCGTCGATCACGGTGCGCTGCTGGCCGGAGAAGCGGACGCGTTTGCCGTTGGAACTGGCCTTCAGCCCATCGGCCCCAAGAAAGACTCCGGCCTGCATCAGGTCCTGGTTGAATTTCCCCATCTTTTCGAGCAATTCCGGAGTAGGCAGGATGCCCGCTTCGGACTCCTTGCTGGCTTTTACGATTACCATCACACGCATGGACGTTTCTCCTTTGATTTAGACGTTTTGGATGGGCGCCTGAGTGGCGAAAGGCCCCCCGAGACTCAACTCCCAACTAACGCGTCGAACGACTGGGCGTGAAATCGACAAGAGCATGCGACTATTTTCGTCAAAAGTTGCCGGGCGGAGAGCGATGTTCGATCCTACCTCCGGAAACCGTTCCGCAATACCAACGCGGCGACAAGAACGAAGAGCAACGACCATAAGGACAGCAACGTCCGCACGAACCCCTGCAAGAGATGTTGCTGATGGAAGATGCAGGCTTGCAAGGCTTGCGAGACTGCTGCGAGAGCGACCGATTCCAGGACCTCGAGCGCGCGGTTGGCGGTGGTCCCGAGGGGGCAGGTTAACTGTGCCGCGAGTGCATCCACGTTTCCGAATAAAACGATGAGTGCGAAAGGCAATAGGCAAGGCATCGCGGTTGTTTTGGTGATTTGAGGGGGTGTGCGCTGGCTGATCATTTGTGGCTCCTGAGAGACCGTTGCCTGGCCTCACCAATACGTCGGTTTAGGAGGAGCGAAATCGACAGGTTCCGTGTTTTTTCAGTTGGCGATGCGGCGAAGAATCGTTGCGCAGCGCTAGGAGCAAGCGCGGAGGTCTGATAAACTAATATTTGCTCGACCGCACCTGACAAGGCCCTGGCATAGGGCCACCTGCAAAGGCGCCCGTAACCTGGCGCCTGACAATAAGGAGAACCGTCCGGGCTGCTGGTTGTTACGGCAGCTATTTTTGTATCTAGACGCCACGCATATGAGCCAAGATATTCGAAACATTGCAATTATCGCGCACGTGGACCATGGCAAGACCACCCTGGTAGATGCTATGCTAAGGCAAAGTGGCATATTTCGTGCCAATGAAGCGGTGGTAGAACGCGTGATGGATTCCAACGATTTGGAGCGCGAGCGCGGGATCACCATTCTGGCGAAGAACACGGCGCTGTTTTTTCACGATACCAAGATCAACATTGTGGATACGCCGGGACACAGCGATTTTGGCGGGGAAGTGGAGCGCGCGCTGCGTATGGTGGATGGCGTGGTGGTGCTGGTGGACGCCAGCGAAGGGCCGCTGCCGCAGACGCGTTACGTTTTGCAGAAGGCGCTGGCGGCCAAGCTGCCTCCCGTGATTGTGCTGAACAAGATCGATCGCGTGGACGCGCGGGCCAAGGAAGTTCTGGACGAAATCTACGACCTGTTTATCGATCTGGACGCCACCGAAGATCAACTGGATTTCCCCGTGGTGTACACCAATGCGCGCGACGGTGTTGCGTATAATAAATTGGGGGATGATTCGAAGGATTTGCTGCCGCTGTTTGAGGCGATTGTGAAATCCATTCCGAAGCCGCCTGGCGATCCGGAAGGCGTGTTGCAAATTCAGGTGATGAATCTGGATTACAGCGAATTTTTGGGGCGCATCGCGATTGGACGGGTGTTTAACGGCACACTGAACCGCGGGCAAGAAGTGGGCATTAGCCGGTTAGACGGCAAGATCACCACCACAAAAATCACGAAACTTTATACCTTTCGCGGACTCGAACGCGATGAGGCCGAAAGCGTTCCCGCGGGAGATTTGGTGGCTATCGCCGGAGTGGAAGGGATTCAGATTGGCGAAAGCTTGATCGATTTGGCGAATCCGATGCCGCTGGAACCGCTGATCATCGATGAGCCCACCCTGGCGATGATTTTTACCGTGAACAGCAGCCCGCTTTCCGGCAAGGAAGGCAGCTACCTGACTTCGCGGGATTTGCGGGACCGCTTGCAGCGCGAACTATTGACTAACGTCTCGATTCGCGTGGAAGATACGGACACGCCGGAATCGTTTCGCGTGCTGGGACGCGGGGAGCTGCAACTAGCTATCTTGATCGAAACCATGCGGCGCGAAGGCTTTGAGCTGATGGTGGGCAAACCGGAAATTGTCACGCGCAACGAAAATGGCAAGAAGCTGGAGCCGGTGGAGCGGCTGGTGATCGACGTGCCGGAGAATTTCATCGGCATCATCATGGAAACCGTGGGCAGCCGACGCGGGGAAATGTCCAAGATGAGCAACCACGGTTCGGGCCGCGTGCGCATGGATTTCAAGATTCCTTCGCGCGGATTGATCGGCCTGCGCAGCCAGTTGCTGACCGACACGCGCGGCACGGCGCTGATTCACTCTATTTTTGAAGGCTGGATGGATTACTCCGGCGAAATGGCGCTGCGCCCAACCGGCGCGCTGGTGGCGGACCGCAGCGGACCTTCGACGGCGTTCGCGCTGTGGAACATTCAGGAGCGCGGCGAGCTGTTTATCGGCCCGGCCATTGAAGTCTATGAAGGCATGATCGTGGGGGAAAACTCCCGCGAACAGGACATGGACGTGAACGTCTGCAAGGAAAAGAAGCAGACCAACATGCGCTCTTCCAGCGCCGATGAAGCCATCCGGCTCATCCCGCACCGGGAATTGAGCCTCGAACAAGCCATTGAATTCATCGCCGACGACGAGTTCGTGGAAATCACACCGAAATCCATCCGCCTGCGGAAAAAAGTGCTGCAGGCCAACCGCCGTCCGCGGCGCTGGCAGGAGATTCGCGCCAGCCAGCAGGCCTAACGGTGGGCGGCTCCAGGTGCGATGCAGCCGTTTCGTGCATCGCGCAACCTAGCGTGATATACAGGGTTGTAATAAAGCGCTCCATACGTTGCAGGAATTGGACTTGCCGGGCCATTTTCGATACTCTCCGTGATTCGCACGGACGAGAATAGGGGAAACCTTTGGTGACTAGTCTAGATCACGGCAGCGCCACAGCAACGCGACCAACGATTGCCGCTACAGCAACCGCGCTGCCAGAACACAAAATGACGCGCGCCGACATGAAGCATTACCTCGGGCGCGTCTTCGATATTCCCGAGCGCCGCCTGGACGCCATGATGGCCATCGTCGATAACGCGCGTGTGAATGAGCGTCACGCCATCTTTCCCATCGACTACACCATCGAGGCGCGGCCGCTCAGGAAAACCAATGAAGAATACATCGAGCACGCCATCAAGCTGGGCCGGCAGGCGGCTGAAGAAGTTTTGCGCCGCGCCAAGCTAACGCCGCAAGACATCGATTTGATCATTACCGTTTCCTGTACTGGTTTCATGATTCCTTCTCTGGACGCGCATTTGATCGAGTTGATGGGTTTTCGCTCGGACGTGCGGCGCATGCCCTTCACGGAACTGGGTTGCGCAGCCGGGGCCATGGCCATCGCGCGCGCTGCCGATTATTTGAAGGCTTATCCCGGCGGGAACGTATTGATCATCGCGGTGGAGCTGCCGTCGTTGACCTTTCAGCGCAAGGATGTTTCGCAGGCCAACTTGATTTCTTCGATCTTGTTTGGCGATGGTGCGGCCGCAGTGATCGTCAGCGGCAAGAAAATGCCGGGACCGAAAATCCTGGTCTCGGAGACGTACACCTTCCCGGATTCCCTCGGGGCCATGGGATTTGACCTGCGCGATTCGGGATTTCACATCCTGCTGGATAAAGGCGTCCCGGAAATGATCGGCGCGAAGATCAAAGGCCTGGTGGACGGTTTTCTGGAACGCCAGAAGCTTAAGCAAGAAGACATCAAAGGCTGGATCCTGCATCCGGGCGGCGCACGCCTGCTGGGCAACGTGGAAGAGGCCCTGGGACTGACGAAATGCGACACCACACCATCGTGGGATGTGCTCGCGGCGGTGGGCAATCTCTCCAGCGCCACGATCCTGTTTATTCTGCAGCAGTGGCTAGAAAAACGCCCGCTGAAGGTGGGTGACTACGCCATGATGGCGGCATTTGGTCCGGGCTTTAGTGCGGAATTTATTCTTCTGCAATGGGCATAAGCGTCATCGCGTTTCTGGTGTTGCTGTCGGCCGTAGGGGCGTTGCGCCTGGTGGAGCTGCGCATTTCGAAGCAGCACCAACGGGAAATGCTGGGACGCGGTGCTGCAAAGGTTGAGGAGCCTCGGTTTCGCTGGATGGTTCTGTTGCATACCGCAGTGTTGGTTGGGTCCGCTGTCGAGGTCGTTTTTCTGCATCGCCCTTTTATCCCAATTCTAGCCGCCGTGATGTGCGCGATTTTCCTCGCGGCCAACGCCGTGCGCTGGTGGGTGATTCGAACCCTGGGTGAGCACTGGAACGTGCAGGTGGTCGATTCAACGCGGTTGGGCGTGGTGACCTCCGGTCCATTCCGCTTTGTCCGGCATCCTAATTATGCGGCGGTGTTCGCAGAAATGATCGCGCTACCGATGATTCACACCGCGTGGATTACCGCGGTCGTTGGCACGGTGGCGCACGTGCTGGTCTTGCGCATGCGGCTTTCGACCGAGGAGCGGGTACTCTTCGCGAATCCTGCCTATCGCGCGGCGATGTCTGGAAAGCCGCGCTTTTTGCCAGGTTTGTTTTAGCGCCTTCATCGTTTTGGCCTAGCCGACTCTTGAGTGCCGCCCAGCCGCGTGGTTTTGGTGGTGTTGTTTGGGAGAATGGGTTAATGCGCAGAGCGATGGCCGCCGCCATGCTGGCGTTGGTATTGTTGATGGCAGCTCCGCATGGTGGGGCGGAGACGGCGGACAAAAAGCATCCGAAGAACAAGCCACAAGATGCGGCCAACGCTGCTCCCGTGGTCAAAGAAGGCCCGGCCTTCACCCTCGATCCCGAGCTGATGGATGGTTATCGCGCGCTATACGAACAGGATTTTCCCGGAGCGCGTGCGAAGTTCACGGCTTGGTCGGCAGCCCACCCGGAGGAAGCTTTTGGGCAGGTCTCGCTGGCAGCTGGATACCTCTTCGACGAGTTCAACCGCCACGGCGTGCTGACCAGCGAATTCTTTATGAACGACGATAAATTCCTGCACGGCATCGAAGGAGAGGCCGATCCAGGACGGATGAAAGGCTTTCACGAGGCCATCGACCAAGCGCGTGCCATGGCCGACGCGAAATTGAAAACTGTCCCCGGGGATCCCAATGCGCTCTTCGCGCTGACCATGGCGGCGGGCATGGAGTCGAATGATTTTACGATTGTCGAAAAAAAGCACCTCGACGGGCTGAAGCGCATGAAGGAAGCCAACGACTACGCCAAGCAATTGCTCACCGCGCATCCGGAGGTTGTCGATGTGTACGTGGCTCCGGGATCGGCGAATTACATCATCGGGTGTCTTTCCGGCGCGGCGCGCTTCTTCCTATGGTTTGGCGGCATTAAAGGCGACAAGAAACTGGGCATGGAAGAAGTCGCTAAAACCGCGCAAGGCGGCCGCTATCTTCAGGGCTTCGCGCAGATTTTGTTGGCCCTTTCCTCGCGCCGGGAAAAGCAAAACGCCCGTGCGGAAGCACTGTTGAAGACGCTGACGGAAGAATTTCCCAAGAGTCCGCTCTTCGCCGCGGAATACGCCAAGGTGCAGGGACGCCCGGTCCCGGCGGAGATCGTTCCGGCGCACTAGTATTTTATCAGCGACAAGATCATTTGGAAGTTTCCTGTATTACGGAGGTTCTCTCATGTTCGACAATAATATGTTCAAAGGCCGCGCCATTTTCCTTACGGGTGGCGGCACGGGCCTAGGACGTTCCATGGCCCTCCATTTTGCGTCGCTGGGTGCGCGCCTGTTTATTGTTGGGCGCCGTGAAGAACCGCTACAGCAGGTCTGCAGGGAAATTCGCGAGGCCGGCGGCGAGGCGGCTTACGCTCTCTGCGACGTGCGCGATTACGCCGCTGTGGAAGCCGCCGCGGACAAGGCCGTACAGCAGTTTGGCCACATCGATACGCTGGTGAACAACGCGGCCGGCAACTTTATTGCGCGAACCGAGAAGCTCTCGGCCAACGCCTTCAACGCTGTAATCGCTATCGTTCTGAACGGCTCGTTCCATTGTACCCAGGCTTTCGGCAAGCGCTGGATTGCCGCGAAAAGCGGCGGCAACGTTCTAAATGTCGTGACCACCTACGCTTCGGCTAACTGCGGCTCGGCGTTCGTGGTGCCTTCGGCATGTGCCAAGGCCGGCGTGCTGGCCATGACCACGTCGTTGGCGGTGGAATGGGCCAAGTATCGCATCCGGTTGAACGCCATCGCGCCGGGGCCGTTTCCCACGGAGGGGGCGTGGTCGCGGCTGATGGCTTCGAAACAGTTTGAAGAACACGCCAAGGAAAAAGCTCCCATGAAGCGCTTTGGGCGGCACGAGGAACTGACCAATCTGGCTGCTTTTCTGCTCAGCGATATGGCCGAGTACATCAACGGGGAATGCGTGGTGATCGATGGCGGTCAGTGGATCCGCGGCGCCGGGGAATTCAACGATTTGCTGATGCTGCCCGAGACGGCGTGGGAGCAGATGGAGGCCTCTCGCGCAAGAAATCCTTAAGGCGGAAAACTCAATCCACTCGCGTGCCGACTCCCGCATTGGTCGATGCTTGGCTAGGTAGTACGAATATTGGTCGATATTTGTGTTGACATACCAATGAAGTATCGATAGAATTTGCTGAGGATAAGAAGGAGACGGCCATGGAAACCGTAACCGTGTCGCCAAAATTCCAGGTTGTGATACCGAAAAAGATCCGGGAGCAACTTGAACTTCGGCCGGGGCAGGAGCTGCAAGTATTCGCGCTGGAAGGAACCATCCACTTCAATAAGCCACGTTCTATCAGGGAATTACGTGGCCTGGCCAAAGGTCTAACTTGGACGGATGCGGACCGTGACCACTCTGAACGGTTCTAAAAAGTGGGTCGTCGATTCTTCCGGCTGGATCGAATATCTCGGCAACGGCCCGAAGGCGGGGAGCTACGCGCCCTACCTCGAAAACTCGGAAAGTCTATTGTTACCGACCATCGTTGTGTATGAAGTTTACAAGAAACTGCTTCACGTTCGCGAAACTACGTTGGCCGAACAGTTTCTGTCGCAGGCATTCTCGTTCAACGCGCGCGAAATTTTGATCGATATACCGGTGGCTGCGCTGGCGGCCAAGATCAGTCTGGAGCTGAAACTGGCCATGGCCGACGCCATTATCTATGCCTGTGCAAGAAGCCAGAATGCCGAACTGGTGACTTCCGATCATCACTTTGAGGGTTTTCCCGGCGCCACCGTACTTTAAGCCAGGGGTTGCTCACCTTGACCCAACCTCGGGTCGTCGCTAAGCTTGATTTTCTCCTTCCAGGTGAAACCGTTCATGGAAACGATACACGTCACATTGCCCGATGGCAGCGTCAAGGATGTCCCGAAGGGGACTACGCCGCTGGATATTGCCAATGGCATTTCGCCGCGCCTTGCAAGTGCTGCGCTGGTGGCGCGGGTGTTTACGAAGGATGGACCGTTTGTCGGGGAACCGGACTTTATTCTGGAGAGCGGAGCCAAAGAAGAAGGCGAGTTGATCGATCTGCGCCATCCCTTGGATCGCGACGTCAAATTGCAGATTCTGACCGAAAAAGATCCCGATTCACTATATGTTTTCCGGCATTCCGCTGCACATTTGCTGGCTGCCGCGGTGATGGAACTCTATCCCGACGTGAAGTTGGGAATTGGCCCGCCGGTAGAGAATGGATTTTATTACGATTTTCTGCGCGAAGAGCCTTTCACTCTGGAAGATCTCGCGAAGATCGAAAAGAAGATGCATGACCTGTCTTCCGCGAACTTATCGAATGAGCGGAAGTTTATTCCCAAGCCCGAAGCGTTGGAAATGTACAAGAAATCCAACCAGCCATTTAAGTACGAACTGGTGGAAGAAAAGGCCAACGAGCTGCTGGTTTCTTTTTACACCACGGGAAAATTTATCGACTTTTGCCGCGGGCCGCACATTCCTTCCACCAAGAAAATTACTGCGTTCAAGCTGATGAGCGTGGCCGGCGCCTACTGGAAGGGGCAGGAAGGCAATCCGCAACTGCAACGGATTTACGCTGCGGCGTTTTATAACCAGAAAGATCTGGACGATTATCTGCACCAGATCGAAGAAGCCAAGCGGCGCGACCACCGCAAGCTCGGCGCGGAGCTGGACCTGTTCAGCATTCAGGAACAGGCCGGGCCGGGGTTGATTTTCTGGCATCCCAAGGGCGGCTTGGTGCGCACCCTGGTGGAAAACTGGCTGCGCGAAGAGCTGCAAAAACGGGGCTACGACATGGTGTTTACGCCCCACATCATGCTGCGGGAACTGTGGAACACCAGCGGGCACACCGGCTTCTACAAAGAGAATATGTACGGCGCGGTGGAAGTGGAAAAGGCCGACTACCAGCTGAAGCCCATGAATTGCCCGGGGCACATTTTGATTTACAAGTCTAAGCTGCGTAGTTACCGCGATCTTCCGGTGCGGCTCGCGGAACTCGGCACTGTGTATCGCTACGAGCGCAGCGGCGTGTTGCACGGACTGCTGCGTGTGCGTGGTTTCACCCAGGACGATGCGCACATTTTCTGCACGCCCTCGCAGATCGAAGCCGAAGTGGAAGGCTGCGTGGATTTCGCTTTCGCGGTGATGAAGAATTTCGGCTTCGAGAAATTTGAAGTGGAACTTTCCGATTGGGACGCCACGCACCCAGAGAATTACGCCGGCAAGCCGGAAGATTGGAAGCGCGCTACAGAAGCGCTGGCCAACACCATGAACCGCATGAACATTCCCTACAAGAAAATCGAGGGGGAGGCTGCGTTTTACGGGCCGAAGATCGATATCAAACTGATTGACGCTATTGGCCGACCGTGGCAATTGGGTACCGTACAGTTCGATTTCAACCTGCCGGCGCGTTTCAAGCTGGAATACATTGCCGACGATGGAGCGAAGCATCAGCCGCTGATGGTGCATCGTGCGCTGCTCGGTTCTGTGGAACGGTTTTTCGGCATTTTGATCGAGCATTACGCCGGGGCATTTCCGCTGTGGCTGGCGCCGGTGCAGGTGGAAATTTGCCCGGTGAGCGAAAAAGTGATCGAGTACGCGCACAAGGTCACCGAACAGTTTAAGCAAGCAGGTATCCGCGTGCATCTTGACGACCGCAACGAAAAATTGCCGGCGAAAATTCGCGACGCCCAGATGCAGAAGGTTCCGTACATGCTGGTGGTCGGCGCCAAGGAAGCCGAGGCGGGGACCGTTTCCGTGCGGCACCGCACCAAAGGTGATCTGGGACCGAAACCGATCGGCGAAGTCGTCGCCTCGCTGCATGAAGAGGTTCGCAATCGCACGCATGCCTGATGGCGTTTTCAGGCTAAATTCGAAAGAAAATTCAGCAAATGGCGAGAGGGTTCCCTGTCCGCTGCCGCGCGGGGTGCTGCCATTGCCGCGAATTTTTGCTTCTCGGTAATTGCCCCGTATGATACCTTCGCGCGCATGTCACCCACTGGCCCAGCACCACAGTTTGGCACCGCGGAATATGCCTCCACGGGGGATACCTGCAAATCCTGCAAGCAACCTATCTCGGGCAGCTACTACCGAATCAACGGCATGCTGGCATGCGAGCGTTGCGCGCAACAAGTGCAGCAACAGACTCCCAAGGACACGCACGCCGCTTACGTTCGTGCGATTACTTTCGGGGTCGGCGCCGCGATTCTGGGCTGCGCGCTGTTCGCCGGATTCGTAATCGTCACCGGCATTTCCATTGGTTATCTGGCGCTGGCGGTAGGCTGGCTGATCGCCAAGGCTATGAAGATGGGCTCCGGGGGCATCGGAGGTCGTAGGTATCAGATCGCGGCCGCAGCGCTAACGTACGCCGCTGTGTCCATGGCAGCAGTTCCGATCTACCTTCAGGCAATCATTAAGGACAAACAAGAGCGCGCCGCGCACACGGCTCCTAAACCAACTGCGCCGAAGGCAGACTCCCAGGACAGCGGGGTCGACAATCCGCCGCTGGCACAGGCGCCCGTACCGCCCAAACCGAAAGTGAATCCGTGGTCCGCTTTAGGACTGATCGTGCTTCTAGGTCTGGCATCGCCTTTTCTTGAGTTACAGAGTCCGTTCCACGGATTAATAGGCTTGGTTATTTTATTTGTTGGCATACGCATTGCGTGGCAGCTCACCGCCGGGCCGAAACTGGAAATCATGGGTCCGTTTCAGGATAGTTCCCCCGGCGCTTTGCCATCTGCAACGACCTGAGGCATTCTGCCTACCTGTGAGTTCCAGCGCCTTCCCGATCGAGCCGATACGGAATTGCCATAACTGTGGCGCGCCGCTGGCACTAGGAGCTGTTGTTTGTCCGCAGTGTCATGCGCTGGTTCACAGCGAAGAACTGGTGCGCATTTCCACCGCAGCAAAGGCTTTGGAAGAACAGGGCGAACTTTTGAAGGCCCACGAAGCGTGGCTGAGCGCTCTGCCGCTCTTGCCGCCGGATTCCACACAAGCCGAGTGGATTCGCGGACAAGCCTACAAGCTGGAAATTACTGCAAAGAACGCACCGCCTGCAGCACCAAAATACGGGTGGGCGAAAAAACTAGGACCTCTGGCGCCTATCGCTATCCTGTTGGCCAAGGGCAAGTCGCTGCTTTTCGTACTGTTCAAACTGAAATTTCTCCTGAGCCTGCTCAGTTTTGTGTGGATCTATTGGCTCCTATACGGCCCGAAATTCGGAATCGGATTCGCGGCGCTGATTTTGATCCACGAAATGGGGCATTACGTCGACATTAAGCGGCGCGGTTTGCCCGCCGATATGCCGGTGTTCCTGCCGGGCTTTGGCGCGTATGTGCGATGGCAAGCGCTGGGTGTTACGCGGCAGACGCGCGCGGAAATCAGCCTGGCCGGACCGCTTGCCGGGTTCATTGGTGCGGCGATTTGCGCGGCGGTGTGGTTTTCGACGCACGACGGCATTTGGGGAGCCCTTGCACGCGCTTCAGCCTGGCTGAATGTCGTGAACCTGACGCCGGTCTGGATGCTGGACGGCGGTCAGGCGGCCAACGCTCTGGATAAGTCACAGCGATTCGTCCTGTTAGCCGCCTGCCTGGGTCTGGCGGCACTCACGCGCGATTGGAGTTTTGCGATTGTGGCTGCTGGTACGGTTTATCGATTGTTTACAAAAGACTTACCGCCGCAAGGCAGCCCGGGGGTGACGGGCTATTTTGTGGCAGTGTTGGCCGCCTTGGCGGTGGTGATGTATTTCATACCCGGCCAGGGCTTTAGGCCGCGATAGCCGCGAAGGGCTACCGTTTTGCGACTTGCTGGGTGGACGGCGCGGCATGCTATACTTTGAAGCCCGTCCCAGGTGGAATTGTGCCTGTGGAGCGGGTATCTGTGTCGAGCACGTGCATCCGTATTTTGGGGTCAATAAGGGGGAGTTATCGCTGAACGGAATTTTCGACAGGCCGACCGCATTCGTATTAATGAGCGAATCCGGGCGCGCGAGGTCAGAGTTATCGATGAAGAAGGCGGCCAGCTCGGAGTAATGCAGCCGTTTGAAGCGATTCGCATGGCCAAGGAAAAGGGCCTGGATCTGGTGGAAATTTCGCCGACCGCCGATCCGCCAGTTTGCAAAATCACGGATTACGGAAAATACCTTTACCAGGCCAACAAAAAGGCGCACGAGCAGCGCAAGAGCAGCCGCGGGTCGCAGTTGAAGGAAGTTAAGTTCAGGCCGAACACCGCGGAACACGATTATCAGGTGCGCAAGAACCAGATTTTGCGCTTTCTGGGAGAAGGCCACAAAGTGCGCGCCATGATTTTTCATCGCGGACGCGAAATGGCGCACCAGGAAGTTGGCCGCGCAAAGATGTCGCGGCTGCTGGGGGAAATCGGGGAAAGCTGCCTGATTGAAACGCCGGCGCGCATGGAAGGCAACGTGTTGGTGGCGCTGCTAGCGCCGAAAAAGGGCGCGGGAGCCGTGAAGCCGGTGGGCCAGTCAACCAGCAGCGCCAGCCACGCTTCGTAGTTTTTCCGGTTTTGTATTTGATTGAACCTGGTGCGCCAACATTACGCGCCTCGCGGTTTACGGGGGCCGGACTAAAGTCCGGCATCTGCAGAGATTAAAGACACAGAAATAGACGAGAGGAAGCAACGGAATGCCCAGGAATTCTACGAATCCGAAGAAGAAACTGAAGACGCATCGTGGCGCGCGCAAGCGCTTCAAGATTACGGCCAGCGGAAAAATCAAACGCATGCATTCCGGCAAGCGCCATTTGCTGGGAACGAAGAAGCCCGGCCGCATGCGCAAGCTGAAAAAGCTAACGCTAGTAAGCGAGGCTGACGTGCGCACCCTGCGGCAGATGCTGCCGTACGGATGAGGGATTTTTTGTCGTAACGATTTTCGTCGCAAACACGCGGTTTGATTGGGGCGAAGGCCCGAAACAACGCGCGATTTCGAAGGAACGGCAGGGCGCAAGCCCTGCGACATCACTCCGCGACTCTTCATTGAGGGACGGAATGATCATCGAGCCAGGCAGCGCTTCACGGGTGCCTGCCGGCCGATTCGCCGCATATAAGTAAGCCAAGTAGAAATACGCGGCCAACTTCGCGGTGGCAGTACCCCGGAGACAAACCCGTTGCAGCACGCGCTGTGGTTGGGTGTGTGCGCGCATCCTGTTTGTCTCCTATCAAAAAGGAGAAACCCCTATGGCTCGCGTAAAACGCGGCACAAAGCGTCGTGCGAAGCGCAAGAAGTATTTAAAGCGCACAAAAGGCTTTTTTCTAACCAAGAGCAAGCTGTATCAGTCCGCTCAGGAAGCGGCGAATCGCGCGGATCGTTATGCGTTCCGCGACCGGCGCGTAAAGAAGCGGCAGTACCGCCGACTGTGGATTCAGCGTATCGGCGCGGCGGCGCGTTTGAATGGATTGACGTATGGCCAGCTCATTCACGGGCTCAAAGCTGCTGGCGTTACGTTGGATCGCAAAGTCTTGGCGGACATTGCGGTGAAAGATGCCGCCGGGTTTGCCACGCTTGCAGAAACCGCGCGGGCGGCGGCGCCGCCGGTGAAAAAGGCAACTCGCAAGACGGCTGCTTAGTTGCTGCGCGCTTGGGAACGGGTGCTTTCGTAACTGATGACCGAAGGCGCCCGCCTCAGAGGTGGCCGCTACTAATCAGGAAGCGCCGGGATGAAGCAGGCCACTAAAACGGCTGCGGCTACGGCATCGCTAGAGTTTTATGAATTCAATCGAGACTACGGTTTCCACGAAACTAGCCCAGCTTGGCGTTTCGGATGCACAGAAGCTTGCGCCCCTGTTTGCAGACGTGCGCGCGTGCTTTGATGCGGAAGTTTCCTTGGCGACGGACGAATCGTCGTGGAAGCTCTTTCGTGACACGTGGCTGGGACGCAAATCCGGCGTGCTGGCTCTCATCACCGATAATTGGTTGAAGCCCGCTGCTCCGGAACTGAAACGGAGCGTGGGAGCTGCGCTCAACGAATTGCGCGCACACGTTGAAGCGAAAATTGAAGAGCGCCGGGTGGCCATCGAATCTAGCGCGGCTGAATCGGCGGCCGTTCGCGACGCGGTGGACCTTTCTCTGCCCGGAGTTGTGCGGCCAATCGGTTCGCGGCATTTGATTCGCCAGGTGTTCCAGGAAATTGAAGACATTTTTGTGTCCATTGGTTTTTCCGTCGTGGAAGGGCCGGAGATTGAGACGCCTTATTATAATTTCGAGGCGCTAAATATTCCCGAGCACCATCCGGTGCGCGACGACATGGATACGTTTTATCTGGACTTGCCACGCGGCGCAGCGTCTCCGTTGTTGTTGCGCACGCACACTTCGCCGGTGCAGATCCGCACCATGGAGAAACACCAGCCTCCGGTACGCGTGATCGTGCCCGGCAAGGTATACCGGCGTGACAATCCGGATGCGACGCATTCCTTTGCGTTTCACCAGATCGAGGGTTTGGCGGTCGACACCGACATTACGTTCTGCGATTTCACCGGAACCATTGAGTATTTCGTCAAGCAATTCTTTGGCGCGGGCGTGAAGACGCGCTTCCGGCCCAGCTACTTTCCATTTACCGAACCCAGCGTGGAGTTTGATGTGTCCTGCCCGTTTTGCGGTGGCACCGGCACGGCGGCGGGGGGTGGAACCTGCGCGAAGTGCAAAGGCGCGGGATGGATCGAGCTCTTTGGTGCAGGCATGGTGGATCCGGCGGTCTACGGCTTTGTGAACTACGACGCGAAAAGAGTAAGCGGCTTCGCGTTTGGCATCGGCATCGACCGCCTAGCCATGCTGAAATACGGCATCGACGACCTGCAGGTATTTTTCCAGAATGATGTGCGCTTTTTGCGGCAGTTTCCGTGAGCGCCGTGCCCGAGGCTATGATCTTTTCGGATGCCAAGAACCGCTTTTCGAACCGCGTGGCGGACTACGTGCGCTACCGGCCTGGTTATCCGCCGGCACTGTTGGACTTGCTGCGCGATGAGTGCGGCCTGCGCGCCGAGAGGTTGTGCGTGGTCGCGGATATCGGCTCGGGAACCGGTCTATTAGCGGAATTGTTCTTGAAACAGGGTAACCACGTTTTTGGCGTCGAGCCAAATCAGGAAATGCGCGAGGCCGGAGAAGAGTTCCTGCGAGGTTACACGAACTTCACCAGCGTCGCGGGTGCAGCTGAGGCAACGGCGCTGGGCGATGCGAGCGTAAATTTTGTGACCGCCGGGCAGGCGTTTCATTGGTTCGAACCGCTCGCTGCTCGCCGGGAATTTTGCCGCATTCTCGAGCCAGGCGGGTGGATGGTGGTGGTCTGGAACGACCGGCGCATGGACACGCCGTTTGCGCGCGATTACGAAGCCATGCTGACGCACTATGGCACAGATTACGCGCAGGTGCGCGACTCCTATCCGCAAGCGGAGACAATTAAGAACTTCTTTGGCGGAGTGGCGTTCGCCGAGCGCAGTTTGAATAACAAACAGCTTTTCG
>Ga0209040_10001671_pt1 | contig 17638 bp, 13 predicted proteins | sample BogFormECP12_OM3_FD_188240 | JGI IMG/M metagenome (GOLD analysis project Ga0209040, IMG submission 188240) | Bog forest soil microbial communities from Calvert Island, British Columbia, Canada - ECP12_OM3 (SPAdes) (version 2) | ecosystem: Environmental > Aquatic > Freshwater > Wetlands > Bog ...
CCATTCGTGGAATCCTGCCCTCCACTTTCGCCGACCAGATCAACGCGACCTCGTCGATGGTGCGGGTCGTGAACGTCGAAGGCTCGAGGCTCGTCGTGAACGTCGAAGGCTCGAGGCTCGCGGTATCAGAGGGGCTCGCCTCGCTCTCCGCGACGCAGACCTTGACCCTCAGCGGGGGGTTGGACGACCCGCCCACCATGCAAAACTACCTTGATGCGATCCAGTCGATGGGCGACGAGTCCGAGGTCGCACTGGTCGCGTTGCCCGACTTGTTCAACGACTTTAGCGGCGACGACGGCGTCAGTATTCTCGCCGCAGCCGTGGCGCTGGCGGACCAGAAGCAGGACCGGCTCGTGCTCGTCGACGTGCCGCCCGGATTGTCGGCGTCGAAGGACGTCATCACCTGGGTGACCCGGCTCGGCAAACAGTGCATTCAAGCGAGCGCCTCGCTCAACGTCGACACCCCGCGCTCGGCCGCCGTTTATCATCCCTGGCTTTGGGTGCCCGACCCGCTGGGAACGACGCCCGACGAGTCGCGACTGCTCCTCCCCCCGTCGGGGTACGTGGCCGGGCTGATCAGCCGGCTCGACCGCCAACGCGGGGCACACTACACGCCGGCCAACTCCCCGGTACTCCAGGCGTTCGATGTCGCCAACGGCTACCGCGCGTCGGAGCGAGCCGTGCTGAACGACGCGGGGGTCGACCTGATCCGCTGCTTCCCGAACCAGGGCCTGATCGTCTGGGGAGGACGCACGCTCGGAACCGAGCCCGGCGATCTTTACGTCGCGCACCGGCGGCTACTCCACCGGCTCGTCCGGGCGATCCGCGCGGTGGCTGAACCCCTAGTGTTCGACGTCAACGGCCCCGTGCTTTGGCTCACTCTCGTTCGCGCGATAACGACCGTGCTGTTGCAAGTCTACCGCGCCGGGGGACTCGCAGGGGCGACGCCGGACGAGGCGTTCCTGGTCCAGTGCGACGACCAGACCAACCCACCCGACGCGATCGACGCCGGCCGACTCCTCTGTCTGGTCAAGGTCGCGCCCGCGGTCCCGATGGAATTCATCCTGTTGCGAATCTCGCTTGACGCCGAAGGCCGTCTGGAGGTCTTGCAGTGAGCACCGGCTTGCTTGAGGAGCTTGGGTCCTACCGCTTCCTCGTGACGCTCGGCGTGGGGGACGCCTATTTGCCGCCGGCGCAGGCGCTCTTGATCCCGCTGTTGGCATCCGGCGGGTTTCAGGAGGTGAGCGGGCTGGGGGCCGAGCTGGAAGTGACGGCGTATCCGGAGGGGGGCGTGAACGATTTCGTGCATCAGCTCCCGGTCCGGCACTCGTGGGGCCGGATCGTGCTCAAGCGCGGGCTGCTGGTCGACACGGCGCTTTGGAGGTGGTACCAGGCTGGTCTGAGCCAGTCGCTGGGGGCTCGGCGCGACGGCACCGTGATCCTGATGACGCCCCTGGGCTTACCGGCCGTCGCCTGGAACTTTCGGAGCGGCCTCGCCGCCAAGTGGACCGGGCCCACATTCGACGCGATGCGCGACGCCGTGGCGATCGAGAGCCTGGAGATCGCCCACGAGGGGCTGGACCAGAAGCTGATGAGCTTTTAAAAGGAGCGACCCGACCATGGTAACCATCCATAACCTCGAAGTGCGCATGGACGTTCAGGGTGGAAGCGACGAGGCCGCTTTCGTCCGCCTCTTCAACAAGTACATCAAGCTCTGGAGCGAGGAGGTCGCCCGGCGGAAGTACCTGTCGCGCTGCGTCGCGAAGGCTAGCTCGCTGGGCGACCGCCCGGAGAGTGAGTCATGAGCATCCTCAGCGCCATCAGCGCCATCACGACGCCGTTCGACATCCTCAAGGTCGGCCTCCAGCGGGCGATCCTGGAAGTCGTGTCGCCCCCCGGCGCGGTGAACCCGATCATTCAGCTTTGCTTCAATCCGACGGAGTATCAGCGGTCGAAGGCCAACTCGTTCGCGGAGATCGGGATCCCGGGCCTCGAATCGCCCCCGATTCAGTACGTCCGCGGGGAGGCCGAGAAGCTCACGGTCGAATTACTCGCCGACACCTCCGACACCCTCGACGACGTTCGGCTCCGTTACACTAATCCGATCCGCGATCTCATGAACATTAACGCCGAGTTGCACGCGCCCCCGATCGTCCGGCTGTCGTGGGGATCGGAGTCCTTCAAGGGGGTGGTCGAGAGCCTGAACCTGACCTTCGTGCTCTTCACCCCCACCGGCATCCCTCTCCGGGCCAAGATCAGCCTCACACTGAAGGAGTACCGTCCGGTCGACGTGCAGGTGAGGCAGTCGCCCAAGAACTCTCCGAACGTCGACAAGTCATACGTCGTCCGCCGAGGCGACACGCTCAGCGGAATCGCCTCGGCGCTCTACAGCGATCCGACACAGTGGCGGGCGATCGCCGACGCGAATCAGATCGTCGACCCGCGCTATCTCCAGCCCGGCGTGAAACTGACCGTCCCGAAGCTGAGTTGAACTGCCCCGAGGCGAGTGGAGGTCGATTACCGTGGCGACCGCGACGCTGTCCAACCAGGCCCCCGCGCTCCCGACCGATTACTACGCGCCCGACTACCGGGTGCTGGTCAACGGCCAGGAGCTGAACCCCGACACGAAAGGGGACGTGCTCGATGTCAAGGTGGTGATGGAAATCGACAACCTGACGAGCTTCGAGCTGACCATCAATAACTGGAACGACCAGACGATCGACTTCAAGTACAGCGACAGCCACACGTTCGACGTCGGGGTATCGATCGAGGTCTTCATGGGATACGCCAACCGGCTTTTCTCCATGGTCAAGGGCCAGATCACCGCGCTGTCGCCCCAGTTTCCCGCGACGGGCAGCCCGACCCTGCACATCAGCGGACAGGACTCGATGTTCCTGCTCAAGGACCGCAAGCCCCTGCCGGACGACCGCAAAATCTTCGTGAACATGGCCGACTGGGAGATCGCGCAGGTCATTGCCACGCGGAACCAGCTCCAGCTCAACGCAACCCAGACCGGCGAGAAGCACGACCAGGTCGTGCAGAAGGACCAGGACGACGCCACGTTCCTGATGGAGCGCGCCAAGCGGATCGACTACGACTGCTACATCGCCAACGACCCCGTCAGCGGCCAGGCCACGCTCAACTTCACGGTACCGACCGACTCGCGCGAGGGGCAGAAGGCGACCTACTACGAGTTCATCTACGGGACCAGCTCGAGCAGCCTCAGCTCCCAGATCATCGCCTCGAAGCAGGTGAGCCAGATCGGGCTGATCAGCTTCAGCCCCCGGCTCACGCTCTCGAAGCAGGTGAGCAAGGTCACGGTACGCGGCTGGGATCCCAAGACGAAACAGAGTATCGTAGCGACGTCCACGCCCGCCGACCTGCCTGGCGGCGGCGGGGGCGGGGGCGGGACGAGCGGCCCAGCCTCGGCGGAGGCGAACTTCCCCAACAAGCAGGACGTCGTGGTCGACTCGCCCGTCACCAGCGCCCAGGAGGCGAGCGAGCTGGCCATCAGCCTGCTGCGCGAGCGAGCCTACGAGTTCATCACCGGCTCCGGGCAGGTCATCGGCGTTCCCGAACTCCGGCCCGGATACAACGTCCGCCTTTCCGGCCTGGGTCAGCGGTTCACGGTGGATTACTACGTCAAGAAGGTCGAGCACACCCTCGGATCCTCGGGTTACACAACCAACTTCGAGGTCCGCAGCACTTACGACGGAGGCATGGCGACGTCATGAGCAGCGTTCCCCGTTCCCGGTCCACCGACAAGCGCTTCTACGGAGTCGTCGAGGGCCTCGTCACCGACAACGCCGACCCCGACCGCGAGGGAAAGGTTCGGGTGAACTACCCCTGGTTCGACAGCCAGACGATCTCGGAGTGGTGCCGGATCCTCCAGCCTTACGCCGGCTCAGGCTACGGGCACTTCTTCGTCCCCGAGATCGGCGACGAGGTGGTCGTCGGCTTCGCTCACGGAGACATGCGGCTCCCCATCATCCTGGGCGGGGTCTACAACGGCAAGGACAAGCCCCCCTCGCACCGAGACGACGCGACCGATGAGAAGATGATCAGGACCAAGGCGGGGCACCAGATCCTTCTGAATGACTCGAAGGACAACCACCAGGTCAAGATCACAACCAGCGGCGGCCATGAGGTCGACCTCAACGACCAGAAGAAGTCCGTCACCATCACAACCAGCGGCGGCCAATCGATCACGCTGGACGACCAGGCCAGCTCCGTCACCATCAAGACCAGCGGCGGCCAATCGATCACGCTGGACCCGACCGGCGGCGTCACGATCTCGGCGACAACAGTCACCATAGACGCGACCAGCATCAGCCTGGGCCAGGCGGCGGTCGCTGGCCTAGGTAGTCTGATCAAGGGCGGGGCATTCGTGGAGCTGTTCAATACACACGTGCACCCGCTTGATTTAGAGACGATGAGCACGCTAACTCCGACACCACCGATTGTACCGGCGAAGGTGCTCTCGCTTATCTCAAAAACGGCCTGAACCATGGCGACACCTGGCGGATATCTTGGAAACGGCTGGCAATTCCCGATCCTTCCCGATTCCTCGGGCAAGCTGGGATACGTCTCGGGCGATGACAACGTCCGGCAGTCGCTCGCGCTGTTGCTGATGACGCAGTTGAACGAGCGCGTGATGCGGCCGACCTTCGGGTGCGCCGCGCCCAGCTACATTTTCGCACCCGGCAGCTTGCAGTTTCTGAATCTCCTTCAGGAAACGGTCGCTGACGCGCTGGCGTTCTGGGAGCCCCGGGTCGACGTGCTTTCGGTCGTCGCCGAGGCCGACCCCGACGACCCGTCACAGGTGACGGTCTCGGTGAGCTGCCGGGTACGCGCGACCAACTCGCCGTTGAACCTGGTCTACCCGTACTACCTGGGATTGACCGAGGCACAGTGATGACACTCGACCCCGTCGTGCTCGACGACCTGACCTGGAACGACTTCAACGCGGCCGCGCTCCAGCGCATCCCGGCGGCGTCGGGGGGTCTCTGGACGTTGAATGCGCCGGTCGATCCGGGCATCACACTACTCGATCTTTTTGGCTGGCTGCTCGAGCAGCGGGTCTACTGGATGGACCAGGTCTCCGACCCGCTCACCCGGGCGCTGCTGAAGCTGATGGGGATCACGCCCAACCCGGCCGTGGCGGCGACGACGGTCCTCCACGTCAAGCCTCACTGTAACACTGGGGAAACACCGAATGCGGTTGTGCTCAAGCAAGGCTCGCTGGTTCAGCTCTCGGGTTCGCTGAACCCACCCGCCTTCACCACAGGTGAGGAAGTCACACTGTACCCCCTCGCCCAGGCGACCACTTCGGGCCGTTTCCGGGCCCCCGCGGTCACTCTCAAGGTCGGCAATCTCGACCGGAGCGTGGACCTCGCACAAGGCCGGGCGCCCGCGCTGCTGGACCCAAACGGGCACGACACCACGATCGTCATCAGCTTCTCCCCGCTTGCCCCCGCGCCGGTGGCCGGCACCTTGTCACTGTTCTTCGAGCTGCTGACCCCGCCGGGCCTCGAATCCGGGTGGTTCCCGAACGCGCCGACGAAGCCGCTGGGGCCGAACGCGTTGACATGGCTTGCGACCATCAACGGCACGCTGACGCCGCTCGATTCCACCCAGGTCGTCGACGGCACGCTCGGCCTGCGGCGGTCGGGGATCGTCCAGCTCCCGATCCCGGCGCTCTGGACCGCGGAGCCGAATACCACGCCCAATCCGACGAGCGTCGGCTACGCGATCGTGCTCCGCGGCTCGGCCGCCGGCTGGACAGTGCCGCCGAGGGTGTCTCGGCTGATTCCCAACGTCGTGTCGGCGGTCCACAGCCGCCCGGCGACCGGACTCACGCAAGAGTACATCAAGTCTCAGGTTGCGAATTGGCGGCGACTTCCCGGCAACGTGATCGTCCTGCCCGAGGAAGAACGGCCGGCACTGGCGTCGACGCTCAAGGTCAGCATCACCGGCCCGGGCCAGAAGACGGCGACGGACTGGACCCAGGTGGATGACCTGGGGACGGCCGGACCCGACGACCTGGTGTATGTCCTCGACGCCGCGTCGGCCAAGATCCGGTTCGGCAACGGCGTGACAGGGCGGTTGCCGATCCCGAATGATCCGTCGGCGGTGAACGTGAGCTACTCCGTCGGCGGGGGCGTGGCGGGGAACCTCGCCAGCTCGCTGCCGTGGACCGTCACCACCGGAGGCTCGGCGACCCTGAAGGCCTGGAACGTCGTGCCGTCGACCGGCGGCCAGGACGCCGAGACGCTCGAGGCGGTGCGCCAGCGGGCACCCGAAGTGCTGAAGTCGATTGGCCGCGCGATCACGATCGCCGACTTCGAGGAAGTGGCGACACAGGTTCCCGGCACGACGGTCGCCCGCGCCGTCGCCGCGGTTGGCCGGCACCCGGATTTCCCGAACCAGGTGGTGCCCGGCGCGGTCACGGTCTTCCTCGTGCCCGACGTCCCGCGGAAATCCGACGGGTCGCCCGACTACGGCACCGACACCCTGTTCCCCGCCGGACCGGTCGCCGACGCACCCACGATCGCCGCCGTCCTCGACGCGCTGAACTCCGCAAGGATGATCACCAGCGAGGTCTTCGTCGCACCCGCGAACTACCGACAGGTGGCGATCTCCCTGAAGGTCTCCGCCACCCCCTCCGACCCCAAGGCGATGACCACCGCACTCAACCAGGCCCTTCAGACGTACTTCGACCCCCTCGTCGGCGGCGACGAAGGGTCAGGCTGGCCGTTCGGCGGACCGGTCCGGCCGTCGAGCCTGCTCCGGATTGCCCAGGGGGCGGTGGGGGCGGCGGGGACGGTCAACTCGGTCACGATCACCCTGGATAACAACACGAGCAACGCCCAGGGGTGCACCGACGTGGCCATCGGGCCGAGCGACCTGGTGGTGCTCACGCAGCAAGTCCAGGTCGCGTACCATCGCCCGCCCGCCGGGCAAGGGGGGTTGCGATGAGTCAGCCTTGGTGGGTCAAGGGAACGTCCGTGAGCCCGCCCCCGATCACGGGCATTCAACCGGTGCTGCTCGCGCCGGCCCGAGCGTCGGTCATTGCCGATGTCATCGGCCGGACCGCCGCTTACACGCCGGAGTGGACCGCGCGCGGCACCGACGACGCGGGAATCGCACTCGTCACCCTCTTTGGCGGCATGATGGAATCGGTGCTCACGCGGCTCGACCAGCTCCCGCTCAAGGCGTTCGTCGAGGCGCTCCGGATCGTCGGGATCGACCCGCATCCCGCCGAACCGGCCTCGGCCCTGCTCGAGTTCACGATTCTTGGCAGCGCGACGGGCCCGGTGCTCGTGCCACAAGGATTCCAGGTCGGCGGACGCTCGGCGGACGGCACCGGCGGCATGATCATCCTCGAGACCCAGAACAACCTCTACGCCACCGCGGCCCAGATCACCCAGATGCAGGTCCAGGAAGGGAGTTTCTTCCTCGACGTCACTCCCGACCCCAATGCTCCGACGCCGTTCTCCCCGTTCGGTTCCAGCCCCAAGGCAGGCACGGCGCTCTATCTCGGGATCTATCTCGGGATTGGAGGTGGGGTTCCTCAGATCCAGGTGTCGATCGGGTTCAACGTCGTCACCCCCGCCGGCACGCCCGCGCCGGTCGCCTCGGGCGGGCTGACGCCCCTGCCGGCCGTGCCCACGCCGACCCTGGTCTGGGAGACGTATGACGGCGGCTCGGGATCGTTCCAGACCGCCCCGGTCGTCTCCGACAGCACCCTCCGCCTGGCCCAGAGCGGGGTCGTGGTGCTCACCGTCCCGCCCGTCTGGAACCCCGGAGCGCCTCTGGGCCTCGACCCTTCCTTAGGCCTGCTCTGGCTCCGGCTGCGAATCGTCCAGGGCCAGTTCGACCCGCCCCCCGTCGTCTCCGACGTCCTCCTGAATGTGGTCCAGGCCCTGGCCGTCCAGACGGTGGCCGGCGAGTACGTCGACTTCGGCACCGACACGACCCTCCAAAACGCGACGCTCAGCCAGGCGCCCGTCGTCCCCGGGTCGTTGATCATCACGGTCCTCGACGATCCTCTCTCCGCGACCGACACCACCGTCTGGCAAAAGACGCAAGATCTCGCACTCGCTCGTTCAGACCAGCAGGTCTACGAGTTCGATCCCGCGACAGGCCAGATCACGTTCGGAGACGGCGTACACGGTGCGGCGGTCCCACCGGGGTTCCGCAACGTCGTCGCGACGTACCAGGCGATCAGCCCGTCGTCGGGGGTCCTGGCCGCGAACTCGGTGACCACCCTCATCAACTCCGCGCCGTTCATCACCGGGGTGAACAACCCGAACCCCGGCTCGGGCGGGACCGAAGTCGGGAGCCAGGCGGAAGCGATCGCGCTCGGCCCGCAAATCTTTCGGGCCAAGGGCCGGGCGGTCACGACCGCGGACTTCGCCCTGCTGGCCGCCGAGGTCGCCGGGATCGTCAAGGCGCACGCGATCGCCGGCCGGCACCCCGCATACCCCGGCAAGCCGATCCCCGGCGTTGTCGGCGTCTACGTCGTGCCCCCCGACACGAACCCGACGCCCGGCCAGGGCGCGGCGCCGATGCCGACCTCCGAGACCCTGGAGGCCGTCGCGACGAACCTCAGCACGACGGCCGCGCTGGCCGGGATCGACGTCGTCGTGGCCGCGCCGGTCTACCACTATGTTCAGGCCCAGGTCGCCGTCGTCGTCAACCCCTCGGCCGTCGCCGCCACGGTCTACCAGGGCGTTCTGACCACCCTGACGAATTACCTGCACCCGATCACCGGCGGCGCCGACGGCAACGGCTGGCCCTTCGGCGCCCCGTTGCTTTACACCCCGCTCATCCTCTTCCTCCTCTCGAACGTCCCCGGCATCGTCGCGATCCCCTCCCTCACCCTGGTCATCGACGGACAGCGGCTCGCCCCGTGCGCGGACTTCGTGATCGATGAGGATTCGCTGTTCTGGTCGCTCCAACATGAGATCGTCCCCAGCGGCGAGGAGGGCGGGTCATGAGCTGCGCTGCGGGCCGCCCCACGTTCCGGCTCCTCGACCGCCGGGTCGGATGGACCGACATCGGTCCCGAGCCCGTTCCGTGTCACTTAACCGAGTGGTACGATCCCGAAGGCATCCAGCTCCTCCTCGCCTCCGGCACCCCCGCGCAGGGCGTCATCGACGTCCCGACCTTGCTCGCCTCGCTGCCCCCGCCCCGGCTGGCGCGCGGCTGCGGGCCCGGCTCATGGCTGTTGCTCACTCCCTGCGGGATGGTCCTCCGCCGCGACCCGTGCACCGGCCGCTGGCGTCCGGTCTGGCGCGTCGAACACCCGCCGGAGGGGCTCGAGGGGGCCCGTGCCCTGGCCTCGAGCCGCGACCGGTTCGCGATCGCCGCCGACGGGGGCGTGCAGGTCTGGACCATCGCCGGTGAAACGCAAGTCGCCGTCATCGCGGTGAAGGACGCGGAGTGCCTCGCCTTCGTCCCCGGGGGCGACCTGCTCGTCGCCACCACGGCACCCGGCGGCCTGATCGTTCTCCAACGGTTCGGACCCGTCGGCGTCCCGTCGAGCCGTCCTCTTGCCTTGACAATCCCCGGACCCATTTGTGCCCTGGCCGTCACCGCGGACAAAACCGTCTGGCTCGCGACGGGCGCCGATCCCGACCCGCGAGTTCTCTGGAGCGGACCCCTGGCAGGCCCGTTCCAGAAAGCGACGGCCGCCGAGCTCGCCGCGGCCTTCCTGCCGACGGGGTTGATCGGCGAGTCCGCGGCCGGCTTCTGCCTCCAGGAGACCGGCGCAAACGGCGCAATTCTGACGTCGTGCACCTCGTGGGACGGCCACCCGATCCCCGCGTCGAGCGTCCCGCCGCCCGCTCTTCCCAAGTGGCTGACGAGCGGGTCGATCCAATCCGGCTGGATCGACAGCATTATCCCGCGCTGCCAGTGGCACCGGGTCCGCGTGGACGCCGACATGCCGCCGGGGACCGGGATCGAGGTCTCCGTCGTCACGACCGACCTGGATCCGACGACCTTGCCTAAAGGCCTGCCGTCCGCCGCCGACTGGCAGTCGGGGCCGGCGGGCGCTCTCGACCTTTTGGTGCAACAGCCCCCGGGTCAGTACCTCCGGCTCTCGCTGACCCTCACCGGCGACGGCACAAACACGCCCGTCGTGAGGTCCGTCCGGATCGACTTTCCGCGACGGACGAGCCTCGACTGGCTCCCGGCCGTCTACAGCGAGAACCCCGAGGCCGAGGACTTCTCCGAGCGGTTCCTCGCCAACTTCGACGCCTCGATCGCAGACCTCGACGCGGCCGTCTCCCGGTTCCCCGCCCTCCTTGACGCCACCGGCGTGCCCGGCCAGGTGCTTCCCTGGCTCGGGAGCTTCCTCGACGTCGTGTTCGACCCCACATGGCCCGACGCTCAGCGACGGACCATCCTGAGCACGCTACCCACACTCTATGACCAGCGCGGCACGCTCGCCGGGCTCTGCAGGGCGATCTTTCTGATCTTCGGCGTCAACCCGGCGATCCGGGAGCTGGCGACCTCGCGCCCCTGGGGCGCGCTCGCCGACTCGTCCAGAACCACGGCGAACGCCCTGGTCCAGCCCAACGCGGTGGTCGGGTCCGTTCGGCTTTTCGGCAAAGCGAAATCGCGGTTCCGCATCGGGCTCTCGGCCCTCGGGTCCGCGCCCATCCACGCTTACGGTAACCCCGACCTCGACCCGCTCACCGCCGAGGCGTATCGGTTCGAAGTCCAGATCCCCCGCGGGACGACGGGCCTCGACCACTGCCGCCTCACCGACCTCGTCGACGCCCAGAAACCCGCCCACACGGCCGTGACGATCCGGTTCGGGGGCGACGGGTTCGTGGTCGGAGTCTGGTCGGCGGTGGGGATCGACACTGCGTTTGAGCCCCTGCCGGGGCCGGTGCTGGGTGCGGCGGGAAACGTGCGGTTGCGGCGGGCGAGTCTGGTTGCGGCGGGCCCGCCCCGCGGCCGGCTCCCCTTGGCGGTCGGTGTGTCGTCGTCGGTCGGCGTCCAAACCTCGTTGGAGTGAGCAGACCATGGCCAGTGCAAACGGAACCACAACTGAGCAGGGCTTTGAAGCGCCCCAGTTCGAGCGCTTGAACTATTTCTACGGCCAGATGCTCGGAGTCAAAGACTTCTGCGCCGAGCAGAGCTATTTTCGCGAGAAGATCAAGCTCCACAATCGCTGCCTGCACGGGTACGGAACGGTCTGCGGCCTCCGTGTGCTCGTGCCGGAGCCCAGGCCGGGATGCGAGATCCATCCGGAGAAACCCTTCGTGTACGTCGAGCCCGGGCTCGCCCTGGACGCCGAAGGAAACGAGCTCATCGTCCGCGAGGGCGAGTCTTGCCTGAAGATCGACCTCTGGGAAGCTCTGACCGCGGATGACCAGCAGACCGTCATGAAGGAGCTCGGCAACGACAAAGACGCGTGGTATTGCAAGCCGCTCTACGTGTGTTTGCATTACTACGTCTGTCCCCTGGGCCCGAGCCAGCCGATTGCCGTCGACCCCTGCGGTGGAACGTTGCCGAAGATGTTCGGCAAGCTCAGGGACGGAGTCCGAGTGTCGGTCTCCCTCACGGCACCGGCCCAAGACAAGCGGTGCGACACATGCTGCTGCTCGGGTCCATGCGACTGCAGCTGCCTGCTCCTGGCCCGGGTCGACCGCTTCCACCCGCATGAATCCGTGAAGCGGGAAGACGTCAAGAACGATGTCCGGAGGCGCATCGGCACGTACGCCTTCACGACGATTACCGGCATCAACTGGCGGCACGGGAGCGAGCACAGACGCGAATATGTCCGTCACCTGCTCCACGAAGGTCTGGTTGTGCACTTCTCCCGGCCGGTTCTGGTCGAAACCGTGCGGCGAGGCGTGGTCGACCTCTACCAAATCGAGTCGCGCAGCACGCGCCATCCGAATATCATCGAGCTCCGCGGCGAGATCAAGGCTTGCCCTGACAAGACGACGACCGAGCTGCGGTACCGCGTTCCGCACCTCGACGAATGCCCGGAGCCCGGCGATCGAGTCCTCGTGGTCGTGCGCAGCGCGTTCATCCTGGACGAGTGCTGCCGGCCGGTTGACGGCTTGAACGTCGGGGGCCGCGTGCCGTATACCCCTGACGAGAAACTCCACGACGAATCGCCCGGACCGCTCGAGGAGTGCCGGCAATGCCAGGACCCGCCCTGGGGCTACGCACCTTGGACCTCGGGCAACGGCACAGGCGGCGGTACTTTCGAGAGTTGGTTCTATGTCGAGGACAGGAAGGGAGCACCCCATGAGCACTGAAACGTCGACCAAAACGCGGCGGAGGTCGAAGTCAACCGGGTGCGGCTGCGGTGGGAATCCTCCGGGCGGCAGCTCCGACTGCACTTGCAGTGACCAGACGTCGCCCTGCCCGAACGCTGGGATCCTCCGCCCCAACTTCTTCGCCGGCCAGCTCCTCACCGAGGACGACCTGCAGCAGATCACCACGTATCAGAATGCCAAGCGCCGCTTGACCAATCGTTACCTGGTCGGCACGGGGGTCGTGTGCGGGCTGGACGTCGTCGCGTCGTCCGATCCGAAAACGCCAGGTGTGGTCACCGTGAACCCCGGCTATGCTCTCGACTGCTGCGGTAACGACATCGTGCTCTCTTGCCCGTATCCCATCGACGTCAACACGATGATCCGCGACGAGGGGCTCGACTGCGGCGACCCATGTGAGGAGGCCAACGGCGACCAAGGCGGTCACCGCGAGTATCTTCTCTGTGTACGCTACTCCGAGGTCCCCAGCGAGCCGGTCAGCCCTTACTCGCCGGACGGGACGACGTCGTGCGTCAACACCCGCGTCGCGGAGTCGTGTACATTCGAGCTTCGTTGCCCGCCGAAGAAACCCAAGCCTACGACCGACCTCCGTGAACGCGTCGTTGATCTGCTCAAACAAATCGATGACGCGCACAAGGTCGACGTGGAACGCTGGCAGGCCATTTGCGATAATCGGGTTACGCTGACCGATGGCTCGCCGATCATGTTGACCGCTGCCGATATCATCGATCTGGCCGGGGCGAGCGACGCGATCAGGCAGTTCACCGATTCCCTGCCACTGAAGGTGCCGCTTTCGGCCTGGACAGAGGAAGCACTGGGGAATGCGATCAAGGCCCTCAGTTCCCCTGCGCGCGCCTTTGCACGCTTTCAATACGCGGGTCCCACTGTAATCGGCTCGCTCCCAACCGCCATATTCCCGGCGAGTGGCACAATCACGGACGTGAAAACGCTGGATGCGCAGATCACAGCGGTCAGCACCGCGCTTGTCGACGCCCAGAAAAAGCTCACGGCGGCGGTACTTCCCTCCTTTTCGGCGGCAATTGCGCGTCGATCTCAACTGCTCCGGGATGAGATCGTGCGTTGGACCGACCCGGACTCGGCAGCGATCGATCAACTCCGCAAGCGAGTCGACGTGCGGTTCTTCGTCATGGACGGCGAGCCATACTCGTTCAAACGCTACAAGGAGGCCCTCGGCGACCTGGCCGAACGTTTCGATGGAGTCAAGATCCCCACGGACGACGACTTCACGAAAGATAATCTGGACCAGGTCTGCGAACTCGCCAGGCGATGCCGCGACGATGACACGCGCGACCTCCGCGAGGCCCTCTGCTCCTTCGTAAACCCGCCATGTCGCCCGTGTGACGACCTTTGCGTGCTTCTGGCCTCTATCTGCGTGAAGCAGTGCAAGGTCGTGGCCGTCTGCAACCTGGTTCGGACGATCATCATAAGCCCGGCCGCCCTCGGCTACTGGCTCCCGCTCCACGAGGTTCTCCAGGCACTCTGCTGCGGCGAGTCGTCACGTAGCGGCCAACTTAGCGCACTCAAGGATTTGATCAGCCCGTTCCCGACGGCAGGCCGCAGATTCTTCAGCAGCGAGAAAGCCGCGGAGCCGATCGCGACCAATGCGTCGAACTCGACCAAGTCGCCAACCCCGAGCTCGGAATCGTCAGGAACCAATAAATGAGTGATTCTATCCAGCGGCCGGTCTTCAACGACGGCCAGATTCTTAACGCGGCCGACCTGGGCGCGTCCGTCGACTACGCGCGAGACCAGCTTGCGCGGCACGAGCGTTACCTCCATTCGTGGGGCGTCGCATACGGGTTCGACTTGAAAACGGCAACCAAGACCGACGCCGCGGGGACCAGCTATGTGGAAGTCACCGTCACTGCGGGGCTCGCGGTCGACGGCCGAGGGCGTGAGGTCGCCCTCACCAGCGACCAGCTTCTCGACCCGGTTACATTCAGCACGACCCACGTCTACGACCCGGCGAGCAAGGACCCGTGGTATCCCGTCTACGTTCGTGGACTTCTCCCGCAGCTTGTGACTCAGACCTCACTGACTGGAGCCTGCGGGGGGGCCAACCAGGCCACGCGGGAAACGGAAGACGTCCAGTTCACCTTCCAGGCTCCGGGCCCGTTGAACAACTCCACCGCTCCTTACACGACCACCCCAGCCCCTGGTGACCCGACCGACCCGCCGAAGAACGTGCAGGCCTGGGACATCCTGATCGGGTTTGTGCAGTGGGACGGGACATCCCAGTTCAAAGACGCGCGGGCCTATAACGACGCCGGCATTACGCGCCGACTCGCCGGCGTACAGGCCAACCGTGTGGAAGCACGTGACGGATCCCTCACGCTCCAGACCAGCAACACGGCCGCCACGAGGCTGATGGTCGTCGTGAAGGAGAAAGCCGGCGACATTCCCGGCTCGATGACCTTTGGCGCCGACGATGGGAACGGGGGCGTGACGAACCTTCTCCAGATCGACGACAAGGGCGACCTGAGCATCACGGGCACATTCCAGGGAAGCAGCAACTTGCCGCCCGGAGGGGTGAGCGTACAGTCCGGCCTCGCCACCGACGGCGTCATTCTCCCCCTGCCGGCGGGTGTGTCCGAAGCCGATGTCACCGGGAACAAGGTCGTCTTGCACATCCAGGTCGAGCCAGTCCTCCCCACACTTCCCATGGTCAACGCCACGACTACCGCCTTGCCGTCGCCCTTAGCGGCTTTGCCGCTACGGTGCCACGTGGACGGCGATCGGCGGGTCAACTGTTTTATCAGGTCATTGACGTATACGATCGCGTCATCGGGTAACCAGGACTTAACGTTCGTCGACACTCCCGGAATGTGCCGTTACACGGTGATAGCCGCGATAGCCGCCAAACCCGCGCTCGGAGGGAGTTGATCATGAGTGCCATTCCGCCGACGAAAATGACCGTTGTTTACGTCGCGAGTACCGGCCATATCGTGGCAGCGGTCACCCGTAGAGACACGACCAGTCCGTCGCCCTCGGTCGCGGACCTCGTTGGGGACGGGCTTCATTTGCGAATGGCCTCGTCTTCGCCGCCTTTGTCGTCGCCTACATCATCAAGTCCCGTCGGCACGTTCGTGATCCCTCAAAGCGATCTGGCCTCGGTCGACGTTGATTTCGACCAGGTCGGGACATTCCCTTGGGGGCGGGCCATCAATCCGCCAACCGTCTCGAGCTCATCCGGCCAAGCCCAGCCGATTGTGAACAACAGGCTCATGCCGTTCCCCACCTCAGCCCTCCCCGCGGTAAGCCCCCCAAAACCTGGTTCGCCGGTATCCGTAACAATCGTAATCCCCACAACGATGGTAATTCCCACTGGCTCCACTTATTACATCGTCTTCTCCCAACCTGCCACGATGACAGGAGCCCCGCCCACGGCATCGGGGCCCCTATCGAGTTCGGGGACGACGACGGTCCCATTTCCGAATCTCACCCTCCCGACCACGACCTCCGGAACGAGCTATCCCGTGCTCATCCTCGTCCCGACGATGCTCCCCTACGTGGAAAACCTGGCTCTGTAGCGACTCGCGGCGGAACTCGATCATGCCCGACATCATCATTCGCCACTGCACGCTTCACATCGTGCGCCAGGGGGGCTGGAGCTGGGGTGAGGACCCCAGGGCGCTGGCGCGCAAGGCGGCTGGCGCGTTGGGCCGCTTGCTCGAGCGGCGATTCGCGGAAATGGGGCCCGATGGCGTCGACATCGAGGTCGTTGCGCCGGTTCGACTCACCATCGCAGTCCAGCGCGCCGAACTGGCCGAGGCGTCCGAAGAAGGGTTTGACGGTGGACGTGAGTCGGCCCTGTACGAGCGGTTTCGCGCCGCCGTCGAGCAAGCCGTCGCTCGGGCGGTCACCGCCTTCCCCGCCTCGAAAGCCCCCGAGCCGCACCGGGTGGCCAGGCCCGATTCGAGACCGGCCGAGACGCTACCGACTCCCCTTGAAAAGTTGCTGAAGCTGCTCACGGCCTGGTGGCGACGGGGCGAGCTCGAACAGGTCTTGTGCGCGGTAGGCGACCGCACGGTGGAGGCCTGGCACCGGACAATTTTGCCGATCGAGCAAGGCCGGCCTGTTGGCGGCACGGTCTCCTCGCCAATCGAAACCGCGGGCGCGCCGGGGAGGGTCGAGAGTGAACGAATGCCAGATCGTTTGATGACCCCGGCCGTGATCGCCGCTCTCGTACGTGCGGCGACGGCCGGCCTTTTGACCACGCGGGTCGACGTCATGCGGGCCCGCATCATCGCCGCGGTCGCGGCTATCGTTGAATCGGGTGCCGGCGCGATCGGGCCCGCCTTCGCCGCCGCTCTCGACCGCGTGCTTCCTTTGCCGCTCGCGACACCAGTCACTGATCTGCCGCTCGCGACACCAGTCACTGATCTGCCGCTCGCGACACCAGTCACCTATTCGGCGCGGAGCGACGCCCCGGAGTCGAATCCGGCGTTGCCCGAGACGACGGCCGGACCCACGCGATCGAGCCGGGCGCCGCGGCCGATCGATGCGCCGCCAACAGTTGCGGCCACGCCGGGCGCGGTCTTCAGAAGGCCGCCGGCCAGGTTCCCCGCGAAGGGTGGCCTGGCGCAATCCGCTCTGCCATTCCTGATGCTCGGCGCTCTCTCGAAAATGGGGTACTTCGACGCACTCGACGCCGTGCTGTCGGCCGCCGAGCTATCGGAAGAGGCCGCGCTGTTTGCGTCGGCCCTGGCGTATAAAGTGATCGACCCGCCCGAGCGAGGCTGGCGGCGGGCGCCAGCCGCCATAACGACCGCCGCGATCTTCGCCGGTCTCGATGAGCCGGCCTCGAACGAAGCGCTGGCCGAATTCGCGCGCAGGGCCGCCGACTTCCTTCCCGTCCTCGACCGGGTCATCGCCGACGCCCTGGCAAGCGGTCATCAGGAAGGCTCGCCTCTCTTGCTGTGCGAGGCTCCCGCCTGCGGCTGGCTGCTCGCGGAGGTCGACGGCGTTTTCCCGATCGAGTGGTCCGACTCGCCTGACGGGCTCCTGGAAACGGTGAAGCGGTTTGGCCGGCCAAGGCTTCTGGTCCCCATCGCTTCAGCGGGGGGCGGACTGCTGGCTCGACTCGACGGGGCGGGCTTCCTTTTTCTCACGGACGCCCCACCCGGACGTGGCGAAAGCTGGAAGCCGATACGGCGGCTCCCGCACGAGCGATGGTGGACGAACGATGCGGATGCGCCGGCCGGCTCTCTCGTCGCTTCCGGGCGAAAGCTCGGCCCGGGAGTCGAGGCCCTGGAGGAGTCCTGGCGGGAGCTGGCCGTCAACCGTCGCGCGATCGCGCCGGGCGACGGCGG
>Ga0209040_10001672_pt1 | contig 17625 bp, 12 predicted proteins | sample BogFormECP12_OM3_FD_188240 | JGI IMG/M metagenome (GOLD analysis project Ga0209040, IMG submission 188240) | Bog forest soil microbial communities from Calvert Island, British Columbia, Canada - ECP12_OM3 (SPAdes) (version 2) | ecosystem: Environmental > Aquatic > Freshwater > Wetlands > Bog ...
TGTGTTCGAGCCGAATGGTGAGGCACTTTGGGCGAACGTCCGGCGTACGATCGCGGAGTTTCTCCTCAATGAATGGCATTCCGGCGCCCTCCTGGGTGACAAACCGGAAAACGCCTATTTTGTAAAGTGCGACCGCACGACGATGACCCAGAACGACCTCGATAACGGCCGGATGGTCTGCCTGATCGGAGTCGCACCGCTCTATCCGGCGGAGTTTGTGATCTTCCGGATCGGTCAATGGACCGCCGACCGCACATAGCGCTAATTCTCAGAGGCAAACGGACCTTCCTGTTACAAACCATCAACATCCAACCAAATACTAACTATGGCAGTTCTACGCGAACGTCCCTATGTCCAGTTCAACTTCCTGGTCGACCTCGGCACCGGCAACACGGACGGGCCGGAAGCCGGTTTTCAAGAGTGCAGCAACATCGGCATGGAAGTGACCGTGGCCGAGTATCGAAATGGCAATGAAAAGGAGAACAGCGTCCGCAAAATCACCGGCCTGAACAAGGCAACTGACGTGACGCTCAAACGCGGCGTTATCGGCTCACTGAACCTTTACCAATGGCTGAACGATATCCGAAATGGAAATCAGGCGGCCTACCGGACCGTCAACGTCCATCTCCAGAATGAAGACCACACCGCCACCGTGCAAACGTGGAAACTCCTTCGTGCGCGGATCATCAAGCACGTCAGCGGTCCTATGAATGCCAAGGGGACGGATGTCGCGATGGAAGAACTGACCCTTAGCTACGAGCGGTTGGAGATGGAATAGGCGCCCATGCCCGCAATTGCCACTCGCCATTTGGCCGGTTTCGCCTTCCAGGTGCAGCCCCCTGTATTGGCGGAAAAGCTGCCGCGAATGGACATCGCGGTGTTTGTCGGCTTCGCATCCGCCGGACCTTTGAATCGCCCCGTGGTGGTCGAGGACGTCATGCATTTTAAGGACATCTTCGGGGACGACTTACCACTGGCTTGGGACACACTACGAAGCGAACAGGTTTACGCCTACCTCGCGCCTGCAGTCCGCGCCTTCTTCCGCCAAGGCGGGTTGCGCTGCTGGGTCATCCGCATCTCGGGCGATTCAGAAACCGATGTCTTCCCGGTGCCCGGAATGGCCCAGTTCGTGCATGGCGAGATTCGGCCCGCGTTCGCACGTGCACGCTCACCGGGAAGCTGGTTTGACTCCTTCCAATGCGCCACGGCTTTGGCGAGCGACAGTGTAGAGATACTTGCCGCCCTAACGCCGGACTTTGCGACCCTCAATGTGCGTTTGTCCGCGGTCGATGCGCTTCTCCCAGGAGATTTGCTCCGCCTCACGTTTGAAGGGGAGCGGGCGCAGCTTTTCTTCATCGTTACGCAGACGAGCCCCCTTATTACCAGTCCTCTGGAAACGCGTTTGAGCCGCTATGTGGTCAATGGTCAACCGCTTGTGTGGCTGCGCCCAGTGGCGCCATCGGAGTTTGGCACGGAGCCGTGCCGCATAGCCTGGATCCGTTCACCGCAACTCGGAGACCAACCGGCTGACCAAATTTCGGTTGCCGGCCTTATTTTGGGAACTCAATCATCGCCGCCAGAACTGGATGGTCCGCTTACGATCTCAGCGCCCGTCGGGTTTACTCCTCCGCCAGGGACGTTGTTGGAGATCGACCTCGGCAGCGACGTGATGTGGCTCAATGTGGAACAGATCCAGTTTCACAGCGAAGATACGGGTTCACCGCCGGCACGGAGCGCGCGGATCTCCGGGCAAACCTTCCGATGGCTGAAAAATGGGCTGGCCAGGACAATTTCGGCACCTCCGCTCGGAGAAAAGCTGACTTTCGAGTTGCAAGTGCAAAGCGGCCAGGCCGATGCACTGCGTCTGATCGATTTGGGGTTCGCGCCGAGCGATTCACGATTCTGGAACGCCCTGCCTCCGGATCAAATTCTTTTCCAGTTTGAGGATATCGACAGTTCAATCCGCGACGCTGAGGCCGAGGCTTACCGGGACTTGTGGCTCGCTGCGCGTTATCCGCGCTTCCCGCTCGCCGGAGACGGTACACTCGATGGTCTGTTTTTTCCGCTCGGGATGAGCGCTCTGCCCGCGCCGTTTCTAAAACCCCAGAACAGCCAGAGGTCCGCGTTAGAACGCGATGGGCTCTCGGAGTTTGAAACCAGCTTTTTCCTGGACGAAGCGCTGTTAGAGTCGGGCGCCGACGACCTAATGAATGACGCGGATTTTTTGCGGTACCAAAGTCCGCAACCCCGTGCTCTGAGCGGCATCCATGCCGCGCTCGAAGTCGAGGAGGCTACGCTCATCGCGGTGCCGGACGCTGTGCATCGCGGCTGGGAACGGGCAATGTCGGAGAAGCCGCCGGATCCCAAACCATCGCTCCCCCTCTCGCATCCTGACTGGGGTCTCTCAGACGATTGCAATGTGCTCGCCTCACCACCGATCGGCGACAAGCCGCGCTGGGACAAATTTTTGAAGTGTTATCTCCGGGTGCTAGTTCCGCCGCCGGGTCTCCGGGTGAGCAGCCAACCCGACGCGCTGGGAACATTCACACTGTCCTGGAACATAGACGAGCCGGACGTCCAATTCATCCTGCAAGAGTCTACTCTGCCTGACTTCAGCGGCGCAGTAGATATCTATAGCGGACCGGACACCAGCCGCACCCTCTATGGGCGAACGGTTGGAGCCTATTATTACCGCGTCCGCGCTGAGGAGGGAACTGAAACAAGTAACTGGTCAGATGGTGTCGTTGTCGCTATCAGTCCACCGACCGGCTGGCAGCTCAAGTCAGAGACTGATTATCAAGCCGAGCCGATCCTGGACATTCACCGTTCGTTGTTTCGCCTGTGCGCCGCGCGCGGCGACCTCCTTGCGGCATTGGCGTTGCCGGAGCATTTCCACGAAGAGGAAACGCTCGCCTATTTCAACCGCCTGAAGTTGTCCGGTGATGAGGGGTTTATAACCGGCGCAGAACTTACGCTCCCCCTGGGCGGGGATGAAGAGCGCGCATTCAGCTACGGTGCAATTTATCATCCGTGGTTAATCGGTCGCGAGGAAGACCTCGTTTTGCGGACTACCCCGCCGGACGGTGCGTCGGTCGGGATTATTGCGCGCCGCACGATCGAGCGTGGCGCCTGGATTGCGCCCGCTAACGAACAGTTTCGCGGCGTAGTGGCGCTGTCACCGATCTTGAATCCTGATCGCCGGCTCGACTTACTTTTGGCCCAGCTCAACCAGATTCAACAGAATCCAACTGGTTTTCTCGCGCTTAACGCCGACACGTTGAGCGACGATCCAGATCTGCGTCCCATCAACGTGCGCCGCCTTCTCATCCTGCTTCGCCGGGCAGCGTTGCGGCTTGGGATGACCTACGTTTTCGAGCCAAACGGCCCCGCACTTCGCCGCCTCGTGCAGCGCGCCTTCGAGTCGATAATGGACCAGTTGTTCATGCGCGGCGCTTTCGCCGGCGCGACGCGCGCCACGTCCTACCAAGTGGTGACCGACAATAGCGTCAATCCGCCGGAGAGCGTCGATCAGGGGCGTTTCAAGGTGGACCTCAAAATCGCGCCCTCCCTCCCGATGTCGTTCGTTACTGTCCGGCTGGTGCAACTGGGCGAGAACGGTTTCGTCACCGAGATCTTCTGAAATGGCCAATCCAACAGGTGAGACAATTGTGTATCCGTTCACCGCGTTCAACTTCGCGGTCCAGATTGATGTGCCTGGCATTAGCACCGAGATCTGCTCGGCAGCATTCGCCGAATGCGACGGGTTGGAAATGACGATGGACGTGAAAACGATTCGGGAAGGTGGCAACAACACGCAACAGATTTGTCTCACCGGCGCGGTCAATTATGGCACGCTTACTCTCAAGCGTGGGATGACCGCGAATTTCGATCTCTGGAAATGGTTCGGAACGTTGTATGAGCCAGACAAGGCTGGCCTGCGCGGCACGGCCACCGTGGTGGTCTACGCGCCCGACCATCAAACGACGGCGGAGTTCGTGCTCACCGGCTGTCTTCCCGTGAAACTAAAAGCCCCACCGCTGAACGCCAAGGATGGCATGGTCGCCATCGAGGAATTCCAGCTTGCGTATGAAACACTCCAGTTCCTCCCACCCTCCTAACCTGTAGCCAGAAAATCTCACGAGCGCTTTGGCTTGTGACATTTTCGGGCTAACCCCACAATTTTATGCCGGACACATTGAACCTCAAAAAAGCCGAGTTGGTCGAACTGAAATCCGACTTCTCGGATGTGCTGTCCGGCGGTAACCGCGTCACGGTACAGTTCAACCCGGACTCGCTCAAAGTGAGCTTTGCCAACCAGATCACCACGCCCGAAGGCCCAGGGAGTCAAAAAGGTACTGCTGGTATCCTCCAGGTCGGTGCAGGTACAACGAAACTAACTTTGCAGTTCTGGTTCGACGTTACGCGTCTGGGCGACGGCCAGCCGCCCGCGAAGGATGTGCGCGAGCTCACCAAACAGGTCTCATTTTTCATAACCCCGAAACTGCAACCGGGCAAGGAACCCAAATACATCCCGCCTGCCACGCGGTTTTCTTGGGGGACATTTCATTTCGATGGCATCATGGATTCGGTAGAGGAAACACTCGACTATTGGTCGAACGACGGGAAACCGCTACGTGCCAACATGAGCGTCTCGATGTCACAACAAAAAATCGAGCCATTCAAGATCACGAACCGTCAGGCTGGTCCGGCGCAGCAAATCGCCCAGCTGGTGGGAAGTGGCGGATTCGCCGGAGGGCAACCCCCGGGAACTGCTCCTCTGGCCCAGGCAGCGGCCGGCGTCAGTCTGCAAGGTCTCGCCGATGCGTCCGGCATTAGCGACTGGCAGTCGATCGCAACGGCAAACGGTATCGAAAACCCGCGGCTGCTAGCACCGGGGCAATTGGTGAATTTGAATCCAGTCAGCGTTTCCGTAAATCTTTCCGTATGATGAATAGCTCGCGGCGCCCGAATCTGCGCCCGGAACAAGATTTTTGAATCGGCTTCTCGACGGAGAAAACTATGCCTGTGGTCATCAATGAATTCGAGGTTTTGCCCGAGGCTCCGGCTCCGCAGATTAGTCGCGCTGCGGCAAACAGCAATCCCGGATCGCAGATCAAAGAGAAGCCGGACCTCCATAACACTTGGCGTCATTTGCACCAGCGCGCCAAACGTCTCCGCGCCTACTGAATCGCGGACCAGCCATGCCGGACAACACCGACCCCGGAATCCACTCCGCCAGGCCCACGATCAATGTATCGGGTCAAGATGATGCAGCGCTGGCGGAAGGGCTTCAACGTATGGAAATCGCCGAAACCGTTCACGGACTCTTCCGGTGTGAGGCAGTGTTTGCCAACTGGGGCGCCCGCAACGGCAAAGTCGATTTTCTCTACTTCGACCGCGCCAAGCTCGAGTTCGGGAAACCGTTTCAAGTGAAATTCAATGGCAACGTCCTGTTCGATGGCCGCATAATGGCATTGGAAGCGACTTTTCCGGAGGCCGGCGCGTCCGAGATCATAGTGCTGGCCGAAGATCGATTCCAAGACCTCCGCATGACGCGCCGCACCCGCACGTTCTCCGACATCACCGACGCGGACATATTTCGCCGGATCGCAAGCGACCATGGGTTGACCGGCGCTCCGCGGGTGGATGGCCCAACCTACAAAGTGCTTGCTCAAGTCAACCAAAGCGACCTGGCTTTCCTCCGGGAGCGCGCACGCTCGATCGACGCGGAGTTGTGGATGGATGGGTCGACGCTGCACGCGGAGACGCGCGCCAACCGCCGCGCCAGCGCATTGGAACTTACGCACGGTCACGAGTTGCGATCGTTCAGGGCCACCGCGGACCTTGCGACCCAGCGCAGCAGTGTCACCGCCAACGGCTGGGACGTAGCGGGGAAGTCCCCATTGAAATATCAAGCGGACGCGTCGGTAATCGGTAGTGAACTCAACGGCGACATCAGCGGAGTGAGCGTTCTCCAGTCGGCCTTGGGCGAACGCAAAGAAGCACTCGCCCACACGCTGCCACTTAACAGCCAGGAAGTTCAGGCCGTCGCCGAGAGTTACTTCAAGATGTCCGCACGCCGTTTTGTGGTGGGGTACGGCGTTGCGGAGACGCAAGGGAGCCTCCGCGTCGGCACCGTTGTGGATTTAAAAAATCTTGGGCCGCTTTTCAGCGGCAAATATTATGTCGTCGAATCGCGTCACCGATTCGACAGCGAACTAGGAATTCGTACCGAGTTCACTGCCGAACGCGCGGGCCTTGGACAAGCAAGTTGAAGCTAGTGTAGTGGCTGATGCTTAGTGTCTAGAAAGAAACAGACGGCAAGGTAGGTGGGGTTTCCGAGTTCGGCCCAGCCACCAGCCACTTCCTCTCCCCACCCATGCTCGAATCCGACCCAACTGATTTCGTGATCGACGCTCGCGTGCCCTCCGGCCTTGGCGGACGCTGGTATGGTGTCTTTCCGGCCTCCGTCAGCGATGTGAAAGACCCCGACGGCATGGGCCGGGTCAAGGTTACGCTCCCCTGGTCGCCCGACACAGCAAGCGATCGTTACGAAGTTTGGGCGCGCGTCGCTACGCTCATGGGCGGTAACAATCGCGGCAGCTGGTTCATTCCGGATCCCGACGATGAAGTGCTGGTCGGTTTTGAAGGGGGAGATCCGCGGCGTCCCTATGTCATCGGGGGTTTGTGGAATGGTCGGGACAATCCGCCCGAGACGATGGACGGAGCAGGCAAGAACTACAAGAAGATCATCCGCTCGCGCAACGGTGTGAAGGTCACGCTCGACGACCAGGACGGCCAGGAAAAATTCATCGTCGAAACGCCTGGCGGCCAGAAAGTCACGATGCAGGACGGGCCCGGCTCCGTCGAGATTGCGGACAGCAACGGTAACTCCATCAAGATGGAGGCGAGCGGGATCACCGTGAACGCTTCCGCGCAGGTCACCATTAACGCCGGAGCCGCGGTGCAGGTCTCGGCCGGAATGGTCAGCGTGACCGCCGGTATGTCCACCTTCAGCGGGGTGGTCCAGTGCGATACGCTCATCAGCAACACGGTGATCAGCGCCACTTACACCCCGGGCGCCGGCAACATCTGGTAAGTCATGGACCAGCACTCTATTACCTGGACACCTCCTGAGCCTATCTGGGCGGACGCGATCGCAAGCCTGAGCAGTGGCACGGCGCCGATGCGGTCGCCCGCAATTCTCCGGTTTGCGAAGGACGATTTCATGCAGGAATTCATGAACCTGCTGGCGACCGACCCGCAGCAACTCGGCCGATATCGACTCTTGAAAGAGACCTGGCGAGGGTTTGTGAAACTAGCTGATCCGACTGCGCCGAAAGAATTGTTTGCGCGAGCCCTCCAGCGATTGGGCGTGGCTCGCAGCCGTGGCAACGGCGCCGTTTCCGCTACAACGGACCAGCCCCCTGCCGAATCCACCGATACCGTCTCGGCGGCACTGAAACTCTATCAACCGGCGCATCAACGGTTCTACCTGGTCACCTCCTGCCTCGTTTGCCAAACACCCGGTTTGCCTGACCGGAAGGTTGATCCGGGTAAACAGGAGCAAGCCGGTTTCGTGCTTCGTCGCCTTTTGCCACCCAACCCGAACCCCCAGAATCCTCCGACTTTCGATGCCGCAACCTGGCAAGAACATGGCTGGGTCGGCACACCCGATGGCAACATCTGGCAAAAGGCAGACACCGCAGACAATTTTATCGTGGGCGAGGAGATACTGCCGATGTTCGCGACCAATTACTCGCAGGACGACGGGCGCAAACGACGCCTTTTTGCCGGTGTTGTCCCAGTAGCCAAACGAGAGGCATACCTTGCCGCATCTCGGTCGTCCAGCCTTGCGAGCAGCGGCACAGACATCACCTCGCGAAAAATTCTACTGTTGAGCAAAGTCATCGGGCCATGGAAGCAACTCGTCGATCGCGCAGTTAAGATGAATCTAGCCGCCACGACCAGCGGCGGTGGTGGTAGCCCGGGCCCCCGGGACATTCAGGAAGCCCTCCACACCGCCCGGATCGAACTCCAAGGCCAGTCCTACTATGTCCTGGTCGACTTTGCAAACTACCTGCGCACTTACCTTAAAACGGTCTGGGATGCGCTCATCAACGAGACGCCGTCAAGCCAACTTCCGGACCCCTCGCAAACCGCGGTATTGGATGCGCTGCGGGCGACCGCTATCACCATCCAAAGTCCGCCACCGACGGACAATATTGCAACACGTTGGCGCGCGATCGCCGGAGACACGGAAACCTTGCTGACCAACCTTGTCGACGTCTTTCAAAGGTTCAATAGCGATCCTCAGATCGAGAGTCGCCTGGATCAAACGACCGATGAGTTTAATTTCACCTCAGTCCCTCCGACGCCGCCCGCCGGTTATCCTCCCTTTTTGTTTCCCCTCGCTGACCCTGAGTTTCCAGAACAAGCTGCGCAACCTCCTTCTATCGCTTTCAATCCACCTCCTTCGCCTGATGAAACGGACGAACTCCCCCCTGAACCGGACTTGGCATCCACCCGCCTCGACCAACTCGCCGTCCTTATTGCCCGCGCCCTGGTGACAGCGGACGCAACCGTGCCACAGCCGGCAATTCCTCTCGCGGCGAAGCAGCCGGCCGACGCGCTCACCGGGTGGTTCGTCATCCGTTGCGTGTATCGGCGGCCGGCATGTGGTCCATTGCACGACGATGTTGTTAGTGTACCCACCGATCCATTTCAACTTGCCGGTTTTTTCGATCCAGACGCACCAGCGCGACCCATTCGTATCGGCCTGCCGATAGACACGTCGCCCGCCGGGTTGCGCAAGTTCGACAAGAATACAGCTTTTGTGATTTCCGATACGCTCTGCGGGCAGATCAAGCGTATTCAGGGAATTACCTTTGGAGACCTTGTCCGCACGGTTTTGCCCTTCCCGTTGCATAAGGATTTGGATGCCGGAGGGGGCGCGTGCAAAGGGGCCGATGGCACGAGTTTCGGCACAATCTGTTCGCTGTCGATACCCATCATAACGATTTGCGCCTTGATCATTCTCATTCTCATGGTGAGCCTCCTCGATATCATTTTCCATTGGGTGCCGTTTTTCCTGATCTGCTTTCCGTTCAAAGGGATGAGTGCCAAGCAGAGTTAAGACATGACCGACGCTGCCGCCATCTTTGGGCGGGGGATCAGCTTCCCCCCGCGCGTCGGACCTGACGGACGCATCGCGTGGTCCGAGGGGCAGGACAATGTCCGCGAATCGATTCGGGTGATCCTGATGACCAATCTACGCGAACGAGTACGTCTGCCGGAATTCGGCGGCGGCCTGAGCACGTTTCTGTTTGAGCCAAACAATCCAACCACACACCACCTGATGGAAGATCGGATTCAAAATGCGCTAACGCTCTGGGAGCCGCGAATTGTGGTCGAATCAGTGCAGGTTGACCAGGACCCTAGCGATCCCGATGCCGCCATCGCCACCATCAACTATAAACTCGTCGCCACCCAGGCGCGCGAGCGCGTGACACTCAATGTGACCCTCCCCAGTTAATCCTCAGTTAACCCGGACCATCATTGCCATGCCACTGCAGGCTCCGAACCTAGACGACCGCCGTTACCAGCAATTGCTGGACGACTCTCTGGCGCGCGTTCCCATCCACACCCCGGAATGGACGAACTTCAATCAAAGCGATCCCGGCGTTACACTTGTTCAGCTGTTCGCTTTTCTCACCGAAACACTGATCTACCGGGCCAACCAGATCCCGGACCGCAATCGGATCAAGTTTCTGCAACTTCTCGGGGTCCCGCTGCAGCCCTCTTCCTCCGCACAGGGCATTGTTACGTTTACCAACGCTCGTGGCCCATTGCAGACTATCACGTTGAATGACGGCATCGAAGTGCGTGCCGGGCAAGTTCCGTTCGGCACCACGCGCGGCCTGGACATACTTCCGATCGAGGCAGCGGTCTATTTCAAAATGACGCTTCCGGCGCCGCCTCAGGCGCAAATGGATTACTACAAACAGCTCTACGCCTCTTTTCTCAATGAGCAGGCGCCAGCCGACTTGCAACTCTATCAACCCGTCCCATTGAGTTCGCGCCCCGGAACCGGGGTTGATCTGGCAAACGAAACAGTCGATAACGCGCTCTGGATCGCGCTGTTGGTCCGCGCGGGAGACCAGCCGGCTGCCGACAATCTCCAGATCGCCCGAGGAGCCATTGCCGGTAAAACGCTCAATTTAGGCATCGTGCCGCAAGTCAGTGCCGATCGAGCGCAACGTACTCTGATGCCTGGCACGAGTGCCAATGTTCAAGGCACCGCGGTGCTAACCATTGATATACCCAGCATCCCCACCGGTGGCGGCCTGCCTCCGAGTCGCCAACCGGATTACCGGACCTTGACGACAGTGGCGGCGCCGGTCGAACCCGCTGTGTTTGAGGTGACACTGCCTGATGCTTCGCAGCTTGTCCTCTGGAACAATCTCGATCCACTTGAACCCGGGGCGGATGATCTGCCCCCTACACTCGAGGACACCACCCAGAACGACCGCATCATCACCTGGTTGAGGGTCACGTGGCCGGGCGGCACGAACTCGCAGGTGCTTTGGGCCGACATTAACGCCATCTTTGTCAGCCAGCGCGCCCACGTCGCAAACGAACTCTTAGCCCAAGGCACAGGCCAACCAGACCAAACCGTCGTCCTGTCCAAAACACCGGTCATCTCCAATTCGGTGAGTCTCACGGTGACAGCGCCCGGGCAGAATCCGGAACCATGGAACATTGTTCCCGACCTCCTCAGCGCCGGGCCGGAAGTTCCGACGCCCGACCTCCGTCAGCCACCCGGTGTGCAACCGCCACCACCGCGTCCCGCAAAGGTGTTCACGCTCGACCAGGAAGCCGGCCAGATCACTTTCGGCGACGGTCTGCGTGGCGCCCGACCCCCCTTAGGAGCGATTCTCCGAGCGGACTACGATTACGGGGCGGGACGGGACGGTGACGTCGGCGAGGGCGCGATCAACAACGGTCCCTCATTGCCTGCCGGCTTAACTGTAACCAACCCGGTCCGTACTTGGGGCGGCGCTGATGCCGAATCTGTCGCCGACGGTGAGAAACAAATCGCCCGCTTCCTTGGGCACCGCGACCGGCTGGTGACTGCGGCTGATTTCGCAACGATTACGGCGCGCACGCCGGGCGTGGACATCGCGCGCGTCGAAGTCGTGCCCGCATACAACCCCAGCCTTGCCCGCAATGAGCCGGGAAATGCGCCGGGCGCCGTCACCCTGATGATCGTTCCAAAATTCAGTTCCACGCGACCCGACGCCCCCGAGCCCGACGCTCTCTTTCTCCATGCGGTGTGCGACTATCTCGACCCCCGCCGTCTCGTCACTACCGAGCTCTTCCTAAGCGGACCGGAATACCAACCAATTTGGGTCTCTGTGGGAATTAACGTCGTGGCCGGCTACAACTTCAGCACGGCAGACGTGCGCGAGGCGGTCAAACAGCAGATCAAAGCCTTTCTTGCGCCCTTCAGCATCGACGCTGATCCCCTACCAACCGATACCACCCTCCTGGCCACGCCGCAGGCGCCCGAGGCTAGCAACGGGTGGCCGCTGCGTAAGCCCGTGCTCGCCGGCGAACTCGCTGTCGAAGTCGCACGCGTGCCGGGCGTCGCGCTAATCAATCAACTGCTGCTTGCTGGCAACACAGGAAACGAGGTCCCGCAAATCAAAATGCAAGGACTCCAGCTCCCGCGGCTGGACGGCATTGTCGTTACGCTCGGAGACCCGTTGCCCATCAGCCAGGTCCGTGGAGATACGACCGCCGGTGGTACAGCACCGCCGCCAAAACTCGTGCCGGTGCCGGTCATTCCTCAGGAGTGTTAACCCATGGATGCCAATTTAACCCGCTTCCATTTGCTCCTTGGCAAGGCCGACTGGACGCGTTCCACGGGTCCTGACGGGACAGCCGCCTTTGGCATTCCGGAAGCCGTCGTGGCTTGGGATGAGGAACTGTACGAAGTGAGTCTACAGCCCAAGCTTTTTCAATTCATCCCTGCAGCACGGCACCAGAAACCGAATCTCGGCTCTCCCAGGGGGACGGACAGCGATCGCCGTGGCGCGGCCCGGGACCGATTTGGAAACTGGTATTTCATTTCCACCGATCAGCTCCAGATTATGGTCTATTCCGCCGGCTGCCACGAGACGACACATTTCTGGTCTACGAGCGACGGCCAACCGGGCGGCTGCCCGCCTGATGAAACGTTCCAGCCAGTCAACCCGCCGGGCTTCTCTCCGCCGAGCATGTTGAGCGGCCTGGCAATTACAGAGGACCATTATTTGGCTGTTGGAACGCTGGCGCCCGCCGGACTGTTGATTTTCGATCTTCATGCCGGTGGTCCACCTGTACAATTGTTCTGGCCGGCAGAAATTCCTTTCGCACCGTTCGACATGGCGCCACGCCCAGGCGGCGGGGTATGGATCTTGGACCGCGCGAACGCGCGTTACTGGGGCCTCGACCGCCATTTTCGGGTGCTCGCTCAAGGCCAGTTTGAAGTCGAACTGACTGCTTCGGAACCAGATTTGTTTCAGCCGACCGCCGGACAGCCGACGCACTGCACTGCGCAGAAAACTTTCCCTGAAGGCATTCTGCTAGGCCAAAGTTCACCTGTCGCCGCCGTCGATCCAATCGCCATCGAAGCGCTCCCAGATGAAACGGTGCTCATTCTCGATGCCAATCCGGGAGAGCGGTTCAGCCGCGTGTTTGCCTACAAGTTAGGAACGATGGTTGGCAATCCCGTGTTACCGGACACGATGCGCGACCTTATCGAGAATTCGCTGCGGGATAAATTCACGTTGACCGCCTACGATTTTGCGTTTGTCTCTCAAACTGATCAGCAAGACCCAACGACGCTCGGTACCCTCTGTTTCGTCGCAGAAGAGGGTACTCAGTCCTTTTCATTCAAACTCCGGCTCAGTGGTAGTCAAATGCAATTGGTACCATTGCGCGATTACCTGCCAATGCGGCTGTTTACCGGGATGGGACTGGTCACTGCGGATGGTGCATTATACTACGACTCGAACCGGCGCTGGATTCCGCTGATCGGTCAAGCCCGCTCCCGTTACGAGACGGAAGCAATACTCTGGACGCCGCTCTTCGATGGCCGCGATCCGCAATGCGTCTGGCACCGTTTCCTGCTCGATGCTTGTCTGCCGGCGGAAACAGAAGTCGAAGTATGGAGTCGTGCCGCCGACGACCGACAAGATGTTCCGTTGCAAGACTGGTACCAAGAGCCGTCGTTGTACCGACGCAGCAACGGATCGGAAATTCCGTTTGTGAAGCCGCCGGTGGCGCCGAGTCGCGGCACATTCGAGCTGCTTTTCCAAAAGGCGAAAGGCCGTTATCTCCAGCTCCAGTTGCGGCTCACCGGAAACGGAAGCGCGACGCCGCGACTGCGCGCCCTGCGCCTTTACTACCCGCGCTTTTCCTATCTCGCTCACTACCTGCCCGCCGTTTATCAGGAGGATGCGGCTTCGGCGTCGTTTCTTGACCGCTTCCTGGCCAATGTAGAAGGAACCAACACCGCGATCGAAGACCGGATCGCCGCCGTGCAAATGCTTTTCGACGTCTGCAGCGCGCCAGCGGACGCGTTGGAATGGCTGGCGTCCTGGTTTGGGATCGCATTGGATCCGGCCTGGGATGAGTGGCGGCAGCGCCTTTTCATCGGGCACGCCATGGATTTCTTTCAGTGGCGAGGAACGCCCCGCGGACTGCGCATGGCGTTACGGCTGGTATTCGAATCGGAACCGGATGCGAACATCTTCGCCCCGCCGGGCGCGGAATGCCACTGCGCCGAGCGGTACCGCATCGTCGAAAAATTTCAAACCCGCCGGAGCCCTGGTGTCACGTTCGGCGATCCTACGGTCAACACCGGACCACGTCAGGTCAAATCCACTGGACGATGGCTGCCGGACATGGGGGCGGCTGAATTGCAGCGGCGCTATCAGGCTGCACGCGGAAGCAAGGACGTTGTGTTTGGGATTGAGCCAGCCAGCGACCCTATCGAAGCGGCCGCGCGAGCCGCCTTTGCCTCGCGCGAACTGGGCTTTGTGCCGTCCGATTCAACAGACGATTTGGCGGCATGGCAAAATTTTCTTCGATCTCGTTACCGGGACATCGACGATTTCAACAACGAGAACGGCGGAACCTCGTCCAGTTTCGACGAGATCCCGCTACCGACTGATCGACCGGCAGCCCAGTCTCTCCGGGACGCCTGGTACGCGTATCAAACAGCTACTGGATCACAGCCTTTTGGCGTGAAGAGACGGATGTGGCAGGATTTTCTCTCCCGGCGTTACAGCAGCATTCAGATGCTAAACCTTGCGTACGGCACACAATGGGAGTCGCTCGACACCGTGGCTTATCCCGCGTCGCTCCCCGGCGACGGCCCGCCGCTCCAGGACTGGTTTCAGTTTGAAGCCGTCGTGTTGCCAACGTTGGCGGCTGCACACCAGTTCTCGGTTTTACTGCCGTTCACAGGCCAGACCTTGACTGCGGTCGAAGATCGTCAGCAAAAGCTTCAGTTGGCTCAGCGCATTCTCGAACTGGAGAAACCTGCGCACACCACGTTCGACGTTAAGTTTTACTGGGCCCTTTTCCGCGTTGGCGATGCTCGACTCGGGTCCGATACAGTAATCGGCCTCGGCGGACGCGACCCTGCGTTGCTGCCCGCAGCTGTACTGGGCCAGACCTATTTGTCGGAGACCTACCTTGCCCCGGGCCATCCGTTCGATGTCACCGACCGCCAGGTTTTGGGGCGTGATCGTCTGAGTTGAAACCAGGAAAATCATATGAACTCCTTCAGTTCGACATGCGCCGGCGCTACCACCGCGCCACCCGATCCGCGCAAACACGTCAATTATGTCCAGGGCATGGTTCTTGGCGCGGATGATCTAAACCAGGAATTTGTTTATCACCGGCACCAGACCCACTGGCTCGCGCGCGATGCCATCGGCTATGGGACACTCAGCGGATTGAGCGTAGCTGTTGGACCCAGTAGCAATGGCCCGGAGGTGTCCGTCACCCCTGGAACAGCTCTCAGCCCGCGCGGTCAGTTGATTCGCGTAGCGCCGAAACAATGCGCGGCGCTGAACAGTTGGCTCGCCCTCGCCGACACGCAACAACAGCTCGCGGCACTCGGTGTCGGCGCTAATGGCTCTGTCACAGCCTATGTCGTGCTCTGTTTCCGCGATTGCCAGACCGACCCGCTCCCGGTCCCCGGCGAACCGTGCCGCTGCGACAGTAACGCAATGGCACCATCCCGTATAACGGACGATTTCCGCCTTGAACTACGCCTCGCGGCTCCCGCGCAACCCGAAGAAGACGCCATCCGCGATTTCGTTCAATGGCTGCGCAGCATCAAGATCACCGGCGCCGCGAGCGGATACACCAGCATCGAAGATTTCCTGCAAGCCATCCGTGACGCGGCGCACGGGTTGACCTCTCCCGTCGAATCACCGCCCGATTTTCTCGAAGGCTCGCCGCCGGGTAATCTGGTGATACCGTGCAACCGGCTCTGTGATTATTTGCGGGCGGCGTTGCGTTTGTGGGTCACCGAACTCCGTCCGCTCTGGCAGGTGCAGTGGTCGACGCAAGCCGGTGGCGGCTGCGGATGTCACGGCGCGGTACAAACAGTGGGCGCAGATGGCGAAGAGTGCCTGCTCTTGGCTGCACTGACAATTCGACTCACCAGCGGCCAGGTCACCGATCCAACGCGTGTACAAGTGGACGATAGCGCCCGCCCCTTTGTCGTCCATTTGCGTATGCTGCAAGAGTGGCTGCTCTGCGGCAGCTGTGGCGCGAGGCTATGCAACGAACACACTTTTGCCACGGTTTTTGCAGTCAACCCGCACACGATGCGCATCTGGGTGCATCACCCGCTGACTGTTCATCTGACCGAGGCAGCAGTACAGCTGGAGCTGGACGACGAGCCGGTCGGAGGCTTCAGCGTTGCTCCGGTGGAGACGGCAACGAGTCCTGGCGCGGCGGTTGAACATAACGTCTTTGATCTCGATCTGGGCGCCTCACCGCCCACACCGCTGCAGGAACACCAGCGGTTTGCGATCAGATTTGATGCCCGGCTCATCATCGAAGACGCAAGTCCGGCTCGCTCGTTGGCGGACGCGATCGACGGAGGTTGTTGGTGCTATCCGGACTATGCCGACGATCTGGTAACTGTGTTTGGCACTGTCGCCTTCGGCGGTGCGAGTCAATTGCTGAGTGGCGATGTGACCGGTCCGCCAGACTCGAACACCGTACATGCCATCCGCAACTTTCCCGTAAACCTTACAGGGAATGGCACCTTACTCGGATTTACCGGATCGGAGTGGCAGCTAACAACCTTGCCATCAGTGCCGTTACCCGCGACTACGGTACCTGTCGTGGAACAACTTGGCGGCCAAGGATTATTAGGTGGATCGGTCAGATACGCGCGCGAAGACCACGTTCATCCATTGCCTGTGCAGCAATTTGAGAACCAATTCGTCGAGCATCCGAAGGAAGCAGGAAGATACCTCATTGTAGCTGCAGGCCGGTTTCAAGTGGGCAAATCGCAGTCTGGCATACCCGATGGGGGGCCAATCGCACCAATTTACAATACCCTGAGGGCTACGCCCTTTCCAAGCGCACCGCCAAACCTCGTCATTTCAGGAGGCAGTGGCTACCTTTTGACGTTTGGCAACGGGACTGGCGATGCCTCGCAATCATACAGATTTCCCACCGAAAAGTTCGCCTACCTTGTCAAAGGCACTCCTTTTTCAGCAACCTTTGATGAAAAATCATTTTTTCCGAGTCTGTTCTCCGTGGTCCAGTTTCAGAAAGACGGCATTCTCGTGCAAATCGGGTCTACCAACACCGATGCGCGGATCGCGTCTTTCATGGTGGAGATAAGCCTGTATGGCGCGTTTCAGTAGTCTTTGGATTGTTGAAATTGGGAGCATACTCAAGCAAGAGACCCGCTTCTCGCGATCCTGCGCCCCATTGTTTAACCGAAACCTTGGAGTATCATGAGCACTGAACTCGATTTGGAAGAGGCGATTCTCGACAGTGAGCTTCGCTACGTCAATTTCTTCAACGGTCGCTTACTCACGGGCGGGGATTTGAGCGCCGAACAAGCGGCCAACCGCGCTTGCTCGCGCCATCTCGGCCTGGCGGTGGGCGCCGGAGTTGCCTACGGGTTGGAAGTATCCATTTCGCCGGGAAGCCTAACGACGGATGCGCTGGTGGACGTCGCCGCGGGTCTCGCGGTGAACCGCGATGGCCAGACGCTCCGTGTGGAATCCAAGCAAACCGTCGCTCTCGTCCGTCCCCCCGACCAGCTGTCCACCGCGGGTTGCGTCTTCGCCGACTGCCAACCGCTGGCTGCCGGCACCACTCTTTCCAGCGCCGGTTTCTACCTGCTGACAATCGCCCCGGCTTCCGCACGCGATGGACTGGCACCGGCGAGCGGGCTCGGCAACGGGATCGCAGACTGCAACTCGCGTTACCTCGTCGACGGCGTGCAATTCCGTCTGCTCCCGCTGAATGTCACTCAGAGTGATAATCCGAACCTCGAACGCAACAGCGTTGCTTACCAGTGCTTCGGCTTGC
>Ga0209040_10001673_pt1 | contig 17609 bp, 8 predicted proteins | sample BogFormECP12_OM3_FD_188240 | JGI IMG/M metagenome (GOLD analysis project Ga0209040, IMG submission 188240) | Bog forest soil microbial communities from Calvert Island, British Columbia, Canada - ECP12_OM3 (SPAdes) (version 2) | ecosystem: Environmental > Aquatic > Freshwater > Wetlands > Bog ...
CTGCCTGGGAGCGAAGATGATCTCGCGCACGGTGAAGGCGGCGTGGGAAAAGGTAATGGTTGTCGAGTCTGGCCGGACATCGATCGACGAAGCGAGCTCATTCACGTCGATGGGAACGGGGTAGTCCTTGATCTCGGCGGAAATACGCATGTCGCTGAGTACTTTCCAGGGAAAAAGCCAGGCTTCGTAGGATCCGTTCTGCTGTCCAAGAACCGCTCCCCGCGGGCCCACGACAGAAAATGGCCGCGAAGGTACAGCTTCACGCGAGATAACAAGCTGCTCCTCCGGGTGCATAGGAAACGCCGGCAACGCAGGCAGTGGTTGCAGGGACGTTTGCGCAGAGACCGTGCCAGTCATCAAGAGGATGCCAAACAGGGTAAGGATTCGGGCAGCGCCATGGTTTGCCACAGGAGCTGTACTCCAGGATGACCGCAAGACGCGGCTTGAATTTTCCAAGTATTGCAGAATGCTACACCAGCGTGGTTTCTATTCACTATCCAGAAATAGCCAGCACGCGTATCTCCACGTTGCGGCCCCGTTTTCATCATCGCCGTTGGCCCAATGCGCAAAAAATATGAGGGATGCCGAAGCGGTTACTTGACATCCCTCTTTCCTGATCGCAGGTCAAAACTGGAAGCGTGCAGCGAATTGCAGGCGGCGCATGGAAGTTCCATCCTGCTCGGAATACGTGCCCTGAATCGTGCCGGCGTTCTGGACGCCTGCGCTGTTCAGGTCCTGGCAGTCAAGGCAGTTATCCGGATTCGCCAGATTGACATGATTGAAGAGATTGAAGGCTTGCACGATCAATTGCAAGTGCAGATTCTCGTACAAGGTGAAGTTCTTCGCAAGTGAGGCGTCTACGTTGACGAGCCCAGGTCCCCAGAGAGCATCGCGTCCGATGTCGCCCCAGGTTGCTACCGCCGGCCGAGAGTAGGCGCCGAAGCTATTGTTGGGTTGGCCAGGAGATTGCAGAATGTATGGTATGGGTTTGACGTATGGAACATACAGGCCGTCAGAATGGAACGAGCCCTTGTGAATGCCAAAGCTGCCGCCACGAACTTTGTTCAGGAAACAAGCATTGTCATTGCTCCCTACGTCGTTATCAAGCGAGCAGTCCGCGTAGGAGGTATTGAACGGTACTCCGCTATCCCAGGTGAGTGATCCATTCAACTGCCATCCGCCGATAATCTGGTTTTCCCATCCGGATACTCCTGAACCGAACATCTTGTCCCGGCCGAACGGCAGGTCGTAATTCCCGGCAAAAACATATTGGTTGCGGCGATTGTAATAGCCATTGCCGCGACCGATTTTCGTATTAATCAGGTACTCATAGGACTCATGGCCGAGCGCGTGGGACCATGTGTAGTGAGTGAGGAACTGCAGCCCCGAACTGAAGCGCTTGTTCAGAACCACCTGAAGGGCATCGTAGCTATTGTCCGCCAGGTTGGCCATGTAGTCGACTCTCTGCGTCCAACCGTGCGGCACGCCATACTGCACCCCTAACTGGCTTTGAGCCGTGCCGTCATAATATGGCTGACGTTCGGGCACCGTGTAAGGCAGACCAGTCGTCGGATTGATCTGGTTGAAACCAGCAAGTGTCTGTTCATTCGCGTTAAACGACGGCGAGGATTCAAACATATTGTGATAAGAATGGCTGCCGATATAGCCCACTTGAAATGACATGGTCGGAGTCAGTTCCTGCTGGACCATCACATTCCAGCCGGCCACAGTTGGAAGCCGTACCTTGAACGGGCGCGCAATCTGATAAATACCGTCCGGCAGCGGATAATTGCCGTCCGCTGGAATCGGCGGGAAGGTGTAGCCTGGAGGTCCTTGCGCCATGTTGAACACGTAACCGTACGAGGAGAGTGGGTTCACGCTCTGCTGGATCTGTGTTGGGAATGAGGAGGCAAGCACCCCGCCGAAGGTGTCGCCTGCCCAGCCCTGGCCGTAGACGATGCCATAGCCGCCACGGAACACCGTCTTAGGAAGCACTTGATAGGCGAGGCCAAGGCGCGGAGCAAATTCGTCGAAATTGTTCTTCACGTTCAGGTTGAGGCCGTTCGATCCATAACCCGCGATATGAAGAATGCCGGTATCGAGATTGAGCAATCCCCCCGAGCCCTTAGCGGTTAGAGATTCGGGGGTGTAGAGCTCCCAGCGAAGGCCGTAATTGAGGGTGAGCTTCGGAGTCACGCGCCACTGGTCCTGCCCGTAGGTGAAGAAGCGGTTCTGCCGGGTTTGTGCGGTGATATTGGAAGTCTGAGTGCGCCAGAAGGTGGTGGTATCGCCCAGCAGGAAAGTGGCAAAACCTACGCCGGGAGAAGCTACCCCCGAAGCGCTGACCCCCGAAGTGAGTGGGGCGTTGAAAAAGAAGGTGCCTGAGCGAAGTGCGTTGCTGGCGATTGAAACTGTATAGAGCTTTGCGTAGCGGTAATCGGCGCCAAAGCGGATGTTGTGATTTCCGAGTTGGTGAGACCAGTTGTTTACGAACTGATACTGTGCCTCTTTCTGGATATTGGGGTTCGCCGATGTCCCATACTCTATATTCTGGCCGCCGTTGGCTCCGTTGCTTGGAATGGAGATGTTGATTTGCGGTAAACCCCCGTAGAGCGACAAGGGAGTACCGTTGCAATTGGGAATGCCGAGGACGGTATTGCACAAAGGCTGATCGAAGTCGGGTCCCTCGGTATCGTTTCGAATCCGGTAATAGCCGAAGCGGAAATCCGTGGTCCACTTGGGCGAAAGCACATAGTCGCCGCCTCCGGCGATGCTTTGATAACGGAATGAGTCCGTCCCCGCAAACCCGCCGGAGCCAAAGCCCAGTCCTCCGGCTGCTCCAAAGTAGGGATCTCCCGAGAGGTTGCCGCCGAAGTAGGTATAGCGCCCAAAGACGTGGAGCTTGTCCCCAAACGTGCTATCCCCGCGCACATCCCACTGGTTTGTGTTGAAGATGCCGGAACCCGAAGCGGAGTAGTTGTTGGTAAGGCTGTTTCCCGGCACATTTGGCGCCGGCAGCAGCTTGAAAAAGTTGATCGCCTGCTGTGAAACATCGGCCGCGGGAATAATGTTTCCTGGAAACGGCATGCGGCCGGCGTTAGTCGTGTCGTTAAGAGAGTTTGGTTGATAAATCTGGCCTATCGACAGGTAGTCGCTGAGGTTACATGAGCCGCCGGACGTGCAACTGCTCAGTGCCAGTGACGTAGGCACGGTCGTCAAGGTTGAAGTACCCGTCTTCTCGCGGAGCCCCTGATAATCGGTGAAGAAAAACACCCTGTTTTTCACGATGGGTCCACCCACGGATCCTCCAAACTGGTTGTGGAGAGTCGGGGCCAGATATTTTCCGGTTAGCGAGTTTTTGAACGCGTTAGCAAAGGGATCGCGCGCCTGCTGCGCATCCGACCGTCGGTACTCAAATGCCGATCCGTGGAAGGAGTTGCTGCCGGATTTGGTTTGCGCCGTGACCAGGCCAGCGACGGCCTTGCCGAACTCAGCGTCATAATTCTGCGAAGTCACCTTCATTTCAGAAACCGAGTCGAGATTCGGATTGATGACAGCAACGCCGTTGGTCGGGTCCTGATTATCGGTGCCGTCCAGCTCATAGCCGGTGGCGAACGGCAGCTGTCCGTTGACCTCGATCGATTGGCTTCGCTGCGGGTTGCCGCTGCCTTCTCCGGGCCCCCAGCCGATGAAGGTCGTGCCTGGAGTCAACAGTATGAACGCGGTGAAGTTGCGGTTGAAATTGGGCAGGTCTTCCACTGCGCGCGCATTCAGGATCGTGCTTACCTCGGCTCGATCGGTTTCCAGCAGAGGAGCAGCCGCAGTGACGTTGACGGTATTTGAAACTTCGCCAACTGTAAGCTTAAAGTCGATTTTCGGAGCGGTGTCGACATAGACAAGCACGTTGTCCGTCGAGCTTTTGCTGAATCCCGGCGCCTGTGCATCCACGCGATAGGTGTCCACGATAAGATGCTGCACACGATATTCGCCGCTGGCATTTGTCTGGGTTGTAACGGCAGTTCCCTTGGAGATGTCGGTCACAGTGATGGTGGCATTGGGAATAACGGCGCCCGTATTGTCAGTGACCGTCCCATAGATCGATCCATAAACGGCTTGAGCGTTCGCCGGGATGTTTGCGGAGACGAACCCCAGTAGGAGAGTGACTAACAGCAATAAGAATCGGTTGGAGCTTGGTTTCTTGCTCGACACGTCTTTTTCGTTGAGTGCGTTCATTGGGGATGCCTCCTGAAGCTCCTGGAAAAGTGAACCTGATCTGAACAGCGCTTGTTGTGACAATCAAGTCGTTTGGACGTTGGCTATGCTGCCGAATGCGTCTGATCGGGTTTGAGCAAGCCGACTGCATAGTTTGCTCAAACGAGGAGAAGCATCCTCGCTGGCGGCAACGGCTGGCAACGTTTTTTACGGTGATTTGACCCGTAAAATGTCATGTGAAATACTTTGTTACAGCGGATGACGGCCTCTCATTTAGCTCCCGAAATCATTAGCAAGGTGCAGGGAGACGCGCGATGGGCCTTGATCGAGCGCATTGCGGCGAGCCAGCACTTGAAGCCCTCAGCTCGCCTGTGCGACTTTCTCTTCTACGTCTCAGATTGCGCGATCCGTGAAGCACCGGAAGAGGCAACCGAACAACAGATCGGCATTCGCATCTTTCACCGACATCCTGGCTATAACTCCAGCGAAGACAGCATCGTGCGTACTCATGCCCGTTTGCTGCGGCAAAAGCTGGCGGCTTATTTTGCAGAGGAGGGGATTGGCGAAGAGTTTGTGGTCGACATTCCGAAAGGGCACTATCTTCCGGTGTTTCACCCCAGATCGGAGCAGGCCCGAACGGCGTTGGGTGAAATCAAACCGATTCCTGCCCCTCTCCCCACGACCCCAGAAATCAGACCCCGCTTCATCCAGTGGAAGTGGATTGCGTTGTTCCTGCTCCTTCTGATTTCTGTAGCCTGTGCGCTTTTTCTCTGGCATCCGTGGACGAGAGCGAGTCCGTCGCAATCGGCAGTAGACAAGTTCTGGAGTCCATTTTTCACGGACGATCCGCCTTTGGTGATCTACAGCAACGCGGTCTTCGTCGGAGACTCCACAAACGGATTACGCAACGCCCACCTTCAGGAACAGCAAGGCGCATTGGAAACAGATAAGTACGTCGATACCTATACAGGCATCGGAGAACTTGCGTCTGTCTATGCGCTGACCACGCTATTCGACGCTCACCAGGCGCACTTCATCCTGAAGCGAAGCTTGCTGATGACCTGGGACGAGGCAAAGGCCAAAAACCTGATTTTTATTGGATCCACGGCAGAGAACCCGTCGCTGCGTGTATTTAAGTCAACAACGGATTTCACTTTGACTGCTGGCCCCGACTTCGCGGGGTTCGTCAATCATCACCCGAAGCCTGGGGAACCCGCGCTCTATTCCCGGCCCGAGCATCCCTTGACGAAGGACTATGCAGTGGTGGCAATCCTTCCGGGAATGCAGCCAGGCAAGCGAATGCTTATCTTCAGCGGATTGACGACCTTTGGGACGCAAGCCGCTGTGGAATATGTATGTCGCCCTGACAGTGCTGCGGATCTGCTCCGGCAGATTACCGGACCACGGGGAGAGATTCGCCCCTTCGAAGCTTTGCTCGAGACGACAATGGGCGGCGGTGTTCCGCTCGAGACTCACCTGGTGACGATCCGCGTTCATTGAGCGAACCCTGGAACGAAGGGACCTTGGAACGAGCCGGCCGTCAATCAGCGGGTTGCAGTTTCAGCTGGCTGTCAGCGTGAATCTTTGACGCCAGATCGGTTTCGCGTTTCGATTCATCCTCTTGTCCAACCTTGCGATACGCCTGTGCCAGCAGTGTATGCGTGATGAAATTTCCCGGGTCCATTTTTTCCGCGTGTTTCAGGTACATGATCGCCGTCACCGGGTCGTCCCGATGCAAAAGCACCTTTCCCATCTGAATAAATGGACCTGTGCTGGAGGTATCGAGGGAGATCGCCTTGGTCAGCGCTTCCTGTGCCTCCTGCAGTCTTCCGGTTCGGGTGTAAACATCTCCCAGGCGGTCGTAGATCGCGGCGTAACCCGGATTGATGCGACGCTCATGCTCAAACTCCTGCGTCGCATGGTCCACATCCGACTTGAACAGATAAACTTCGCCAAGCATAAAATGCGCCAGTGGGAGATTGGGGGCTATCTCAAGTGCCTTGCGGGCCTGATCCGCGGCCAGCTCCTCGAGATTGGCGCGCATCAACATCGTACCCAGCAGCAGATATGCGGAAGCCGAGGCGGGATCCACGGCAAATTCTTTTGCAAAGGCCGCCCTCGCGTCGTCATAGCGCTGTGAATTCATGTAACAAAGCCCGAGAACATAATTGGAGTCGGCGTTGGCATTCGGCATCCACTGGCGCACTCGTTCGAGATAAGGAATGGCCTTCGCGGGCTGACCCAGGCGGTAGAGCGTCAGCCCTTCCATCTGCACCGACTCAGCATCCGAAGGGTCTTCCTGGATCGCTGCGGCAAAGGCCTGTTGCGCCTCTACAAGTTTGCCGGTCCGGTAATATGCAACTCCTAGCTCGTGTTGTAAGCCCTTTACTGGAGGCTGGATGGTCGCCAACTGCTGCAGGATCGCCATCGCCTCTGCCACTTTGCCTTGTTGAAGCAATTCGTGCCCATGAGTGAGAGATTGCTGAGGAGTTTCGGCTGCGCCGGTTTGATTCCATGCAACAGAGGATGCGATAAACAGGAAAATGAAAAGCGATAATATACGCATTACGCATTTAGCATACTGCGAGACAGGGAATGATGACCGTTGGAACCCGCTGCCCTGCAAGGATACTGATCTCGACCTGCATCGCATCCTTCGCTATCGCCATGACATGCGCCGCGCAAACGCGCGGAAATCATCAGGAAAGACTGCCCGTTCATCCCTACCCGGCAAGTAAAAATTATCCCGAGCCTGCCTGGTTTGTGAACGTAGCGCCGCAGGCCGGGCTGAACATGCAAAATGTGAACGGTGAACCATCGGTCAAGAAGTACATCATCGAAACCACCGGCAGTGGCGTGGCGATTATCGATTACGACCACGACGGCTGGCCGGACATCCTTCTCCTGAACGGGAAGATGCTCGATGGCGAGCCGTCTGTCGACCCGCACCCTACGAGTCATCTCTACCACAACAATCACGACGGAACTTTTACTGATGTCACCGCGGCAGCAGGCCTGGCTGCGACCGGCTGGGCGCAGGGAGCTTGTGTGGGAGATTATGACAATGATGGTTATGATGATGTCTATATCACTTACTACGGCAAGAATCGGCTCTACCACAACGAGCGCAACGGCACCTTCAAGGAAGTAGCGGGTCTGGCAGGCGTAGCCGGCAATGGCAGCGCCTGGGGGAGCGGATGCGCCTTTGTGGACTATGATCGCGACGGCAAACTGGATCTGATTGTGGCGAATTATGTCCAGCTGGATATGGCGACTTTGCCGAAGCCGGGTGAAGGCATCACTTGCATCTGGAAAGGCACTCCAGTTATGTGCGGGCCGCGGGGCCTACCCCATACGACTAACATCCTTTATCACAATCTGGGCGGAGGGAAGTTTGAAGACGTAAGTCAGGCAAGTGGCATTACTCAAACGAATGGGCACTATTGTCTGGGAGTCTCTACGCTCGATTACAACCGCGACGACTGGCCCGATATCTATGTCGCGTGCGATGGCACGCCAAGCATTCTCTATCGTAACAACAAGAATGGAACCTTCACAGATGTGGCTCCCGACGCTGGTGTGGCCTACGACGAAGACGGCCGCGAACAGGCCGGCATGGGATCAACAGTGGGAGATTACGACGGCGACGGATGGCCCGACATATTCAAGACAAATTTTTCGGACGATATCTCTTCTCTCTACCGAAACAATAAGGACGGAACCTTTACTTCCACCATTTTCGATGCCGGGCTCGGCCTCAACACGCAATACCTTGGCTGGGGCACCATGTTCTTCGACGTGAACAACGATGGGTGGCCCAGCATTCTCATTGCTAATGGCCACGTTTATCCCCAGGTCGATGCGGCGCACCTGGGAGCGTCGTATCGAGAGCCAAGGCTGCTGTACCTGAATCTCGGAAACGGCAAATTCAAAGACATCAGTAAAGACGCGGGACCAGGCTTGACGCAGCCCGCATCCAGCAGAGGCCTGGCTATCGCAGATTTCTGGAACGAAGGGCGCATCTCTGCCGTCGTAAACAACATTGATGAGAAGCCGATGCTCCTGGTAAACCTGGCGCCTAACACAAATCATTGGTTAGGCGTCATCACGCAGGGGACTCGCTCCAACCGCGATGGAATTGGAGCGCGCGTGACGCTATCTGCGGGGGGACGTAAGTGGGTTCAGGAAGTGCGCAGCGGATCGAGTTATATTTCGAGCAGCGATCTGCGCTTGCACTTCGGACTCGGCTCTGCCACGGCAATCGATCGCATCGAGATTTTGTGGCCCAGCGGTGTCGAAGAGACGTTCACGCCAACCGGCATCGACCGGTTCGTTACTCTTTTCGAGGGCACGGGCACTCCTGTGACGCAGGCCAAATGAGGCTTATTCAGCCACCGCCTCAAAGAACACCAACTCCGAAGAGTTTGGAAGAGGCAACACCACTTCAACTCCTTTTGCCATCAGATCTCTTCCGTATGCAATGCGGTCTGGCGAGGTCTTATCCTGAAAAGTAAGTCGATACCGCGTGGACGGCTGCAAACCTTCCAACACAAATGCATGTCTGATCTCATTCGTAGATGATCCATGAAATACGAACAGCACTCCGCCGCGCCGTGCTCCATCGACGTATTCGATTCCATCCCAGTGGACGCCATCCGCGCGCGGCGACACGTGGTAAAGATCCGCTTCCCTGATAAGTGGCCGCAGGCGTGCCTTATAAAGCGCGATCGCCTGCTTCGCCGCACTGTGCTGTTCAGGAGTCCATGCGGTGGTATCCAGCATGAGCGTGAACCAGCCCATCATGCCGCTCCGCAAAACGTAGAGAAAATTGTCCATATTCGACGTCGGCCACTTCTCCACATATGTTTCCAGCATGGCCGGCGGCAGCACATAGCTGCTGTCAAAAAATGCTTGTCGATTCGAGACCGGATCATAAGCGTCAGAGATGGAAAAGTAATCTCCATGAGCCGCGCTCCCAAAATCAACCATTCGGCCGCCATCATTGCATATCTCCAACAGGAGACCGGGATGCTCCTTGCGGAGGCCGGTATAGATGTCGTAGTAAGAGCGCGTTGCACGATAGCTGACATCGGTATCGTTAGAGCTTTCGACCCACCAAAATCCCGAGTCCTCATAATGCCGGGTGGATTCCGGGTCGGGCGGGGCATGCGGATGATCTGTGCGGTCGCAACCCTGTGCAACCAGGTAGCCGTCGTGCTCCAGCATATCAAGGCGATAGTCCCGCACCACGCGACTGACCTCCGCTGCGGCCCAGTCGTGTACCACTGGCATGCCTAAATCCATGGTGACCCCTTTGAATGTCTCGACGGGCTTCCAATCTGGAGGAGGATCGGTCGTCAACCAATCGTGTATCGTCGGGTCACGCACATAAAGGGAGCCGGGACGCGAATCCAGACCGGCCTGAGCCCAGTCCATCCATAGTCCAAATCTCAGTCCAAGGGAATGGGCATACTCGGCAATCGGCGTAAGCCCGTTTGGAAACTTCGCTGGGTCGGGTTGCCAGTCACCCAGTCCTCGAAACCATCCCGCATCCAGATGAAACATCTCAAATCCCAGTTCGGCTGAGTCGCGAATCATGCTGCGGGCCTGAGATTCATTGATCGCCATCCCGCTGCCCCAGCTGTTATTCACTACCAGCGGATATTCCGGATCTCGGATCGTCCTCGGATTGTTCAGTACGTTGCGGACCCATCGCCGTAGAGTATTTCCTGCTGCGTCCGGTCCTCCGCGAAATGTGCCGAGGAATATGGTGGGCGACTCAAAGCTTTCACCCGGATCAAGATGCGTCCTGAACAGACCCGGTTCAGGATTCAAGCCGGCAACCCCCTTGAGTAGATCTCCATCGCGCTGCAGCGTGATACGGGTTCGTCCGCTGAATTCAATCCCTAAATACCAGCCGATTCCGCCGGCTTCTGGACGATCCACCAGCATGTAGGGAATCATCTCTCGCTGCTGCCCCGCCGCCGGGTGAGCATAAGTACTGGACGTTCCGGTCCATTTGTAACCGAGACTGATCGGAATGCGGTGGGTCCCGTCCGCCGATGGGCCACCGGCGCCCTTCTCTACCCATAATTGTTCAAGCTGGCTATCGGCGGGAATGCTCCAGGCAAACTGAAGACTATTCTGCAAGGGAAGCCAAATATCGGTCCCACTCAGGTTGTCAATTCGTGTCGTGTGTTCGAGAGGTCCATGCTCTGCCCGCGCACGCCACTCCCAGAAAAGGCGAAGGCGCGGAGTTTGCGAATCGTAGACAAGGCGAACAAGCGCAGGCTCGATTTGACTGGCCGCAAGATTCAGCTTCCACTGCAGCTTACTAAGTTGACCGTTGCCCTCGACATGATCGATCAATGCCTCCGACGTCACCCCGTTCCAGGTGAATCCGTCTTTCTGTTTGAGGTCTAATAGGCGGGGCGCTTCCGGCCCCGCTTCCAGCGTAATCGCAGTGTCCGCGTTTGCAAGCTGGACTGTTGTAGTCTGCAAACCCGCTGAGGTGATCGTGCTGAGTAAAAATGCGCATGCGACGACCCCGAACTTCCATTTCATCCTTTTCCTCTTGAGGGCGGATCGCCGGACAGGCGACTTATAGGCCCGCGTACCAGTCGTAGCCGAGCTTGGTCCAGTAGTCATCCGGCTTCATGTTTGTATAAGCGATCACACCGATTCGCTTGATCTGCTTATAGCCGTACTTCGTCGGCGAGTGTAAGCGCAGGGGCGCGCCGTGAACCTGTGTGAGCGGTTCGCCGGCCATTTCGGTGACGAGTAGCGTCTGCGGATGGCGGCAAACATTTAAATCGTAACCGACGTAGTAGTCGCCATTCGGCGTCTCCATGTAAACGTAGCGGGGAAGGGTGCCGTCAGGTTTTCTGGCTGGTGGATAAGCCTCGATGAAGTCGGCCATGCGAACGCCGCCCCAGTGGATGATCTGGCTCCAGCCCTCGATACATTTGAACTGGGTGACCAGCTGGTGCTTCGGCAGCTTGAGGATATCTGCCATTGAAAGCAGCAGCCCCGGTGTTCCGGCGGGGAGTGTCGATCGGCTGGGACCCGCTTCCTCGAGACCCCGCACAGACTTGCCGGCGCGCTCCCGATGAAGCTCAGCGCCCCCGGCGGTCGGCTTCGATATCGTGTCTTGAGCGGCGTCGGGGTCATCGCTTCTTACCGGCCGCTGATACGCGTACTCCCATGCTGTGACATCGGGAACATATTGAGGAAAGCTCGTTTCGTTCTTGACGCCCACCAACTGCAGTCGCCAGCTGTCCGCAAGCAGATCTTGCTTGAGTCCGATGCGGCCGTTCACACGCGGACGTTCCGCATGGCTGACAGGATAGGTGGGGGCGAGTGCCCGCTCATCGAAGATTGCCCGCGACAACCCTGCATTCATCTGAAAGGCGCGGCGGCGCGGCAAAGGCTGCATGCCGTCGGACGGGCTGTAGACGATCCAGCGGAAGGCGCCGTATCCGGCCACAGCGCCCAATGCGGCAAGCGCAAAGCTGCGGCGCGTGTGCTTCCGCGACGCTGCCAGTACCTGGGCATTCTCGGCGTCGACGTCACCTGCCAGGGGCTTATTTCCGGAGTCGCTCATCACCAGCTCTTCCTTTCTGCTTCGAGCGACGGTTCGCTCGCTGGCCTGATCTCGAAGCCGCTGACCATGCTGCGGAAGTTATTCCATCCGGCGACGACTACCTGTACGACATGTACCAGGAAGAAAACACAGAAGCCCATCGTGAACCAGAAATGCTCCCAACGCGCCCATTCGTAACCGCCGAGGAGCGTTGTAAGGTAATGTGCCTGCGTTGGTTTGTAGATGGCGAGTCCGGTGACGAGGCTGCCCGCGCCCATTGCAATGACAGATGTGTAAGCGATCCTCTGTGCGCCGTTGTATTTCTTTTCGGTTGGGAGTTTCCTGCGCAGGTGGAAAAACGCAAGTATCACGTGAACCACCTCTTTGAGGCTTTCGTGCCGGGGTACCAGGAAGCGCCATTCGCCGGAGAGCGCGAGGAAGAGGACGTACGCGATACCGTTGATGGCGAAGATCCACATAAAGAAGAAGTGGTCACCCAAGCCCTGAGTCACGTGCCAGGGAATGTCGAGCACTTTCCAGACAGAGGCGGGGAAAAGCCGCATGAGTGTGAACGAGCCGATGCCGATGCGGTAGACGGCGTGCGGGTGCAGGTGGGCATTGTCAGTGGTGTTCCAGTAGATGCGGATACCGCTCAGGATCATGATCAAAAGCACCGGGAAGTTGATCCAGTGCATCCAGCGAATGGCGAGTGGGTGCTTGCGTTCGAGCCGCAAACGCGTGATTGAAGGATCGTCCCCTACCTCTTCTGGACTCATGACATGGCTCCATGTTATGCCTCGCTAGACTTTCACGACGGAGATGCGAGTGGGACGCTTCGTCGCCTTCCCTTGGATCCCACCACAAACAACTGGTCTCTGCACAGCGATAAGTGTACCCCGGAGTGGCTAGGCTGACGCAGAATCCGCGTCTATTGCTCCGCCTGCGGTTTGACCAGCTCATCGATGGTTATGTATCGATCGCCCCCCACATCTTGCAACGTCTGCACAATTCCGCTCGGCCAATGAGTTCGGTGCACTGAAGCTCGTGGTGTTGGAGTCGCTAAAGAACTCCGCCCCTAAAGACTGCCAGGCCCGGAGGAGCTGTCGCCGGAAGCTCGCGGGAAGGCGGGTCGAGGCACAAATATCTTTTGTCCTTTAGCATCCATCAGCTTCGGCTAAGAGTTCGATGCCTCCGGCTATTTACTCACTCTCCACCACAATAACGCTGATCGAATAGGGCGCAAACATGTGTGAAAAGTTCTGAGCGACCCCTCCGACGACGCTCTCAACAGGGACAACCCTGGTCGGTTCTGCCAGGGTGTTTGTCTCGGCTGTGCTCTGCGCGCTCAGGCTGATTATTTTGGCGTCGCTCTTCAACTGATTAGCGCCTGTGATCTTGAATTCAACCGCCTGCGGTACTGAAGAAGCATTCACGATTTTCAGGTACAAAACTCCTTTTGCCGGATCGTGAGTCACGGAATAGAAGAACCGTGGCCCTCCGCCTTCAGAGGTCGAATCTACGATTTCCGTACCAATGTGATTGCTGAACATGACCTGCGCGTAATAGCTCGGTGAGCCGTAGCTGTTCAGCGCATCGTAGCCAATCAGGTCAGTGTCCCACTGCATGCCGCCAGGGTTCACGTTCACAAGGAGAGGAGCATAGCTCGCCATCACAACGAGATCGCTGTTCCGCTCCATCGACGTCATCCATGCGGCGTCGCCAAGAGCAGCGCCAAAGTTCGGCGTTGGTGTGCCCTCACGTGTCGCCCATTCCCCAACGAAGACCTTGGGGCCGTTGCGATCGACCTTGTCATAATGGTGGACGAATTCATAGAACTCGTCTGCTCGCTTGTAGTAGTGATCATCGATCACGTCTGCCTTGATACTTTGCACAGGAGCGGTTGCGATTAACTGCAGCTGCGGGTACTTCTCCTTGATAACTTTGTGATATTGGGCATAACGGCCGTCGTAACTACCCGATTTGTCAAAGAAATCTTCATTGCCAATTTCTACATAGTTCAACTTAAATGGTTCGGGATGTCCATTCCGGGCCCGTACTGCACCCCACTTGGTGTTCACGGCGCCCGATACGTACTCAATCTCATCCAGCGCATCTTGTAAGTATGGCTCAAGCTCGGGTCCAGGATTCACATGCTCTTGGGCCATGGAGTAGCCAGCGTAGACCGCGAGAACCGGTTGCATGTGCAGGTCCTCGCACCACTCGAGAAATTCAAGCAATCCTAATCCGTCTGAAGAATGATAACGCCACGGGCTCGGGTGAGTCGGGCGATCCACGAGGGGACCGATGGTATTCTTCCACTGGTAGCGCTCAGATATGTGATCTCCTTCGAGATAGTTACCCCCTGGGAAGCGGAGAAATGCTGGTTTCATTGCGGCCAACTTTTCCATCAGGTCGATACGATTGCCATTGACGCGATCCTTGTAGGTGGGAGGAAAGAGAGACACCATGTCGAACCACACTGTGGCTGGATGCGCAATTGTAAGGACGAGATGATTGGCGGCGGAGGCCTTCACTTTCCCGGTCCGTAGTGAAACGTTGTATTGCTTCCATTCAGAACTCAGCGCTGGAGAAGTGACACTTGCGAGCTCCTTGCCGGTGTCATCGCTAATGATGCTAAGCCTTACGGGCCCCACGGCCTCGTTGTCCGCCTTCGCATAGAACGACCCTTTGTAAGTGGTGTTTGCGTGAACCGGGATGCCCCAATAGCCTTCGTTCTTGACTCCAGCGGGGCTAGAGGAATCTGCCCGTTGAACTGTCACTCTTAAGCTGAGTTGGCGATTAGCGCTCGGTCCCGTAGCCGTATCGAGCTGCATCGAAGCCTTCGCAGTGCCGTACTGGACGAGAAACCAATGCGCGGGTTCGTCCCAACCTTTACGGAAAGTTCGATTGCGTAATAGTTCTGCGTAGAGTCCACCATCATAGGAATAGTTGATCTCCTCAGTCATCAGTCCATAGAGCGTCGGGCTGACCTTTGCGAACTCCTTCTGTAAGTTGACATTGATAGTTGCGGGCGGTTGCACCATCACCTGCCCGTGCACGGCTGCCGAAAAGATCAGGCATATCGATACAAGGCCCATGCCTATGCTGCTTGGTCTGAACATACTTAAATCTCCAGTAACGCGAAAAATACCTCCGGATAGTGCTTCTTCAACAGTGCATTTATTGATGCCAGTGCGTCTTCCATCGAAGATACTTACTCGTTACCTCATGTATTGGCACCATCCGAACCACTCGTTTCTGGAACGGACGAATCAGTTACTCATTCACAAACATGCCAACGGAAATCAAACAACTTGCGGGGCTTCTTGCGCGGAAGGTTTTCGGAACATCATAGTTCAGCTCCCGCAGGTCCGTGCCAGCTAGTAGATGCCGACAATATGGATTCATTGATCGAGCCAGTCGTCGAACGGCTCGACCAGCTACTTGTTCCCATCTGGCTGTAATCCAATCTTCTCCTGTATATGAGCCATCTCTCCATTCGACATAAAATTCCGCCAGACAAGCCCCGTGCGGCCGTCTTCGATCATCACTGCCATGGGAGCTTGATTCAGTCCCATTGTGATTCCGGAGTACCAGTTTTGCTGCTGATTGAACGCGTCGCGAAAGCCATAAATATCCCAGAGCTGCGCGCCGAGATCGCGATAGAAATGCCTCAAGGCCAACAAGCTCTGCTGTGGCGTGTATGAGTAGGAGCTGATTGCTCCCGTAGGTGCAATCGTCCCATCATCTTCCGCGAACGGCTTATATTCTCGATAGTCATCCGGCCCGTCTACGGCGGTCAGTCCCCAGGAGTTCGCTCCGTAGCCCTTCCGGCGCAGAGGATTCGCGATACTGTAAGCCTGACTTACCAGGGCTTCATTGCGATTGTTCACAAAATAATCGGCATACTTATCGCGCCAGCCGCGCGGGTCATAGCCCATGTAGGAATATTGCGTAAAGAAGAGCGGTCCCGGGGAGCCGGGAACATAGTTCATATCGATTTGAATACCGAAGTAGGTGTGCCGCTCGCCATATTTGTGGTTGGTGCCTTCCGCGCAATATCCGGTGTAGTAGAGACTGGGAGGCACGGGATGGGTGGGTGAGGCGATCGCCAGCAGATAGGTGATCATCACTTCATTCCATCCTTCAAGGCGGTTGGCGATGTGAAAGACGTAATCGGGAGACCAGTGCCAGTAGAGGGCATCCTTCTTCGGTGTTGCGCGAAACCAGTCCCATTCAACGCCCTCCCAGAGCTTGGTGATGTTGGCCCGCAGGAGTCGTTCCTTTTCGGTGTCTTCGTGAAAGTACTGCCGCGCCGTAAGAAGGCCCTGCATTAGGAACGAAGTCTCCACCAGATCAGCGCCATCGTCGTAGATGCCGAAGACGGCCAGACCGTGGCCGGTGCTTCCGCTGAGGAAGTGCGGCCACGCGCCGTGGTAGCGATCGGCGCGAGCAAGAAAGCCGGTGATCTGAAGCAGCCGCTCCACTACCTGCTCGCGAGGAACAAAACCGCGATCCGCGGCTACAACCATGGCCATGATGCCGAAGCCGCTAGCACCGAGCGCGATGATATCGTCATCTCCCGGAGTGTTCTCCCGCGCCATGCCCGAATGCGGCTCGGCCGCCTCCCAGTAGTATCGGAACGAGGCCTCCTGCACCATCGTGAGCAGTTCGTCGTCTGTCATGGGATGAGTCGACGCCGTGACCACCTCGGAAAGCGAAGACTCTTCGAGCGAAGAGGTGCGCGCAGAGATCTTGTAAGAGGCTGTGGCATGCGGATCGCCGAGAAAATCCGCAAACCGGTTGACTCCGTGACGCTGCACGCCGATGGGACGAAACGGCTCGCCGTTCATTGACCGGTAGATCACATATTGTGCAACGGTCGGATCGGGTGCAGCCTCCCATTTCAGATCAATGTGCCGCTCGTAGCCCTTTGCTTCGGTGAGTTTGGGCGCGTCGGGGGTATGGCTTGTCTGAGCGCCATTTTCAATACGGACGTCATCGACATAGAGCGTGTGCTCTTTTCCATCCGCCGCGCCTTGCGCAAGAAAGATTGCCTCAAGGCGCCGCGGCTGGAAGGGACGCACGGAAGTACTCACAAACTGCGCTAAGGGAATTCTTACCCTGGTCCAGGTCCCTGGTGGGAGGTCATGGGTGAATGATCCTATGGAGAGTTGCGCTGTGAAACCTCCGCCGAGGGATCGTAACGCGATCCGGGGCAAGTCTGCGCCACGAATGCCGTCCTTTGCATAGAGCCACAGGAAGAGGCTATCTCCAGGGAAATCGATGATGCGGTTGCGCCACGCATAGAGATCGATCTCCGCGTCCCATCCACCATTTTGCATCGAGAGCCATTGCAACTCCAAGGCGTTGGGGCCGCTGATGTACTGTGATGTTTCGACGGGCAGCTTCCCATCTACCAGCTCCAGCTTGCTGGGTGCCGATATCTTTCCCGAACTATAGAAGTAAGAGCCCAGCGACAAGCTGTTTTCAAAGAAGACCTGCTGCGAATAATTCTGGTCCGCTAACGCCATGCACGACGCGGAAAGTAGAAATACCATGAGCACTACGAAGACTCGCGGCCAAGGTACGGTCTCCAGAGGCGCTAGTTGGCTACTTTCGTCGATTTCAGCAAGACAACACGTTCCGGTACACAACGGAGAGGTGCTGATGTAGCGGGAGTGTCGCCGGCCCAGCCTGACGACGCTTCCATCCCACATCTGCTGAGATGGCTTACTCAACCGCGACCTTCGTACCTTGCGGAGGTTGGCTCGACAAGCGCTCAATACGTTCGTTGAGGACCTCTCGGATCGCC
>Ga0209040_10001674_pt1 | contig 17604 bp, 19 predicted proteins | sample BogFormECP12_OM3_FD_188240 | JGI IMG/M metagenome (GOLD analysis project Ga0209040, IMG submission 188240) | Bog forest soil microbial communities from Calvert Island, British Columbia, Canada - ECP12_OM3 (SPAdes) (version 2) | ecosystem: Environmental > Aquatic > Freshwater > Wetlands > Bog ...
GAGGAGGCGCGGCCATGCTGCCGCTCTCTCTGGTGGCACGCGGTTGGAAGCGGGTCGTCTGGCGAATTGGGGTTCCGTCCAAGGCCCGCCCGCCGCAATCTGGGTCTTGCATACCTCCCGAGGAGGTGCGCGTGGTTGACCGTGAACGAGAGCTTGAATGCCGGGGACCGGATACGCTCGAAGTAGAACTGCCATTCCTCGATTGTGTGCGCGAGATAATGCACCTCCGCATCGGTCGGTTCCTTGTTGAGATTTTCGAACAGAATGAGCGGGTTCTTCTGCTCGGCGTAGTCGACAAGCCGCTTTAGGCGCTCCAGCCCGGCATCCATCCGCAACTCCTTGTCCGAGGTGAAATGGTAGCCGGCGTGCACGACAATCCACTGTGCGCCGAGCCTGCCGTAGGCATCGACATAGCCTCTGAGATGCCGGTCGACGGCTTCGGCCACAAACGGCGAATATTCCGCGACGTTGACGGCCGAGAGGGTGTGCAGGCCGAGATGGACACCATGCTCTTGGCATGCTCGGCGGATACCAGTAGCACGCGCATCGTCAAAGCTGGTCAAGGCATTGTCGGCCGTGTCAAGCTGGATATCGATGTATCGGACACCGTGAGCCGCCGCCCATGCGATGGCCTCCTCGAGCCGCAGACGGTGCCCGACATCGATCCCGATCCTGTCCCGCAGCGTGATTTCATCGCTCCCTTAAGGCCGGACTCGAACCAGTTTTCCCGAAATCAGCTCCGCAGGCATTCTTATTTTCGCCTGCAGCCGTCATTGCCCCGGATGAGGCGAGCCGCCCCTTGACCGGTCGAACGCGGCGCTGTTAGGGGAACCCGTCGTCCATCCAAGGTCCTCACACGGAGTTTGTTTTGCCGGCGGAAAATCCGAGCGAAGCCGCGATCCGAGATTGGTGCGTCGAGTACCTGGCACGCACGCTCGACCTGCCGGGCCACGCGATAGACCCGGAGACGACGTTCGCCCGGCTGGGCCTTGATTCCGCGAACTCGGTGTTCTTGATTGTCGAGCTCGAAGATTGGCTCGGGTTGGAGCTCACGCCCGACCTGCTGTTCGAGCATCCGACTATCTGCGAACTCGCCGGGCACCTGGCAGGCCGCGCCGGCCGGTGAACACGATAGCGGCCAAACCATCGCCCCAGGCTCAGGCGGCCGTGCGATGCGAGTTTTCGTCCTTGGTTGACGTGCTCCGACGTCGCGCGGCGGAGCAACCGAACGACCCGGCCTATATTTTTCTGCCGGACCGCGGGGCCGAGCCGCTTTCATTGTCCTTTGCCGAGCTTTACGCGAGCGCCCGGACGGTGGCTATGAGGCTGGTCGAGCGGGGACAAAAAGGCGACAGAGCCGTCCTGCTGTTTTCACCCGGCTTGGATTTCATCGTCGCGTTCTTCGCTTGCCTCCTCGCCGGCGTAATCGCCGTGCCGATGATGGTCCCACGGCGCGCCAGCTCGAGGGACGCTAGCGCAGCCATTCTGGCCGACTGCTCGCCGCGCTTTGCAATGACCCGCTGCGACTTGCTGACCGGCGCTCGGCCGGATCTGAAAGATCGTTTTCGCACTGCCCCGCTAGATTGGGTCTTTGTCGATTCCCGCATCGCGGCTTGCGGAGAACCGCAGAACCTGCTTCCCGTTCCCGGGCGGGACGACATCGCGCTGCTGCAATACACCTCCGGATCGACCTCGGCGCCCAAAGGGGTCGTCGTCAGCCATGGCAACCTGATCGAGAATTCGGAGATGATCCGTAATGTCTTCGGCAATACACGGAAATCGACCCACGTCAGCTGGGTTCCGCTCTATCACGACATGGGCCTCATTCTGAATGTGTTGCAGTCATTCTATGTCGGCGCGCTGTGCGTCCTCTTGGCGCCGGTCAGCTTCATGCAACGCCCGCTCAGCTGGCTGCGGGCTATCCACGATTATCGGGCGGAAGTCGCGGGCGGCCCCAACTTCGCATTCGATCTCTGTGTCAGACGCCACCGCCCCGAAGCGATCCAGGGCATCGATCTCTCGTGCTGGAAGGTCGCCTTCAATGGAGCGGAGCCTGTCCGGGCGAACACGATCGACCGGTTCGCCTCCACCTTCGCGCCGTATGGCTTCGATGCCAAAAGCATCCAGCCCGCCTACGGCATGGCGGAAGCGACATTGCTGATTTCGGCTGACCGGCGGGGGGGTGGCCCGGTCACCCGCAGGATCAGCCGGGATGCCTTGCAGCGCAACCAGATCGTTGCCCCGCGGTCAGCGCAGGATGCTCAGATACTGGTAGGGTGCGGCCGGCAGCTGGTCGGCGAGCGCCTGGCGATCGTCGATCCGGAAGCGCGGATGCCGTTGGGGCCGGGGCTGGTCGGCGAGGTTTGGGTAGCCGGGCCGCATGTATCGCAGGGCTATTGGCATAACCCCGAGGCGACTGCTTCGGTGTTCAGGGTGCGAACGGCGTCCGGCGGCGCCCAATACTGGTTGCGCACCGGCGACCTCGGCTTTCTCGACGAGGATGGCGAACTTTACATCACGGGCAGAATCAAGGACCTTATCATCATCCGCGGGATCAACCATTACCCGCAGGACATCGAGGAGACGGTGCAGGACTGCCACGCTGCGCTGCGCCGCCATTGTGGCGCCGCCTTTAGCGTACCCGATCAGAACGACGAGGAACAACTGGTCGTGGTCCAGGAGGTCGAGCGTACCTTCCGACGGCAGATCGCCACTGAAGAGATCATCGCCTCGATCCGCGAAGCGATCGTCAGGGAACATGAAGTTGCCGCCCGTGAGATTGTCCTGATCCACACCGGTAGCCTGCCCAAGACGACCAGCGGCAAGATCCAGCGCCACCTCACGCGGCAAATGTTTCTGGCCGGCTCGCTCTCACTCGCCTGACCGCCGGCCGCTGCCGGCTAACCGCGGTACAGCGCATGGCGGTACTTGTCCCACTCGGCGCCCAGCCGCCTGATGTACCTCGCCAAACGAACCGGAAGCCGGTTTCGGGCGCGGTGAGCATGCGCTATATCCTCCTCTGGCGTCCGGGTCAGCAAGCAGAAATTGGCACCGCGCGGCGGCTGCCCGCGCTCCATCAACTCGAGTCGCGAGCGCGGCAACATGCGGCAGATCCGCAAACCCAAACTCTCGATTTCCGCGGCAAACTGGTCGGCACCGACGGTGTGCGACAAAAATGACTCGACGAATTCGATGAAGATGCGGATCTTCGGGGATCGGCGTATCGTCTTTCGCATGCCCCTGATAACAAAGGGTTCGTGACCCTCGACATCGATTTTGACGAGATCCACCGCCAAACCGTCCGGCAGGAATTCGTCGATCGTGATCATGTCGAGCTCGATCGAGCGCTTTGCCTCACCCCCCTTCCCGATATCCGTCATCGTCGCGCCACCGAGGAATTGGGGGAGATAATGGAGCTTTCCTCGTCCGGCACTCTCTCCGATCAGAGCGTTCACCGCGATTATATTGGGCTTGTGCGCCAGTCTATTCGCATACAGTGTTCGCTTCAGCAGCTCGAAAGTGTGTGGGTTTGCCTCGAAAGCAAAGAGGCGGCCGTGATCCCTCATCAGAGAGGCCGAAGTCGCCGTGTAAAGCCCGAAATTCGCACCGATGTCGAGAACCACGGAATTGGGTTGCAAAAAGCTTTGGAACACTGGAAGAACGCTTGCCTCCATGTCCCAACCAAGGAGGTAGTCGGTGGCATCGAGCGAATTCGTGTCGACGCAGATGTACTCGCCGGACGCGAGGCGGACCAAAGCCCGATCAGCGCCCGCATAGATTGGTCTTTTCACGTGTAATTCTCGACTCTGTGGCGAAGCGGTTTTACAATAACAGCGGAGCCCGCGTGTCGGCGAAACCTTACCTCGAGACGGTAGAAGCCCCGTGATCCTGGGTTTGACGAGCACACCCGCATCTCGGCCCGGTATCTGCGGAGCTGTCGCCGCACGGGAGCCTGACGAGTATATAACCGCGAGCCAGTCGAGAAAGGTGCGAGGGGTGCCCAGCTCCGCCGATGCCATACCAACCCTGCGTGTTTCTGCGGTCGTAATGTGGTCGGCGCTGCTGCTCGCCTGCACCCTCTCGGAATCCTCGCGCGTCGAAAACCCGTTTGTCGGAAATTGGGTCGCAGGGGAGAACGCCAGCATCACGATCCGTCCGGATACGATTGTTCAGCATCAACCGGACGGCGAGAGCACGATACTCGACAAGACTGCATGCCGCGGCGTGTTCCGCTTTGCTTACGGCACGAAGAGCCGCCAGGCCCTCACCAGCCTGGTGCCGCGCCAGCCCGACCTCCGCCAGAAATTGTCGGACGCGCTGGTCGAGCAGAGCTACCCGGTCGCCGAACTCGATTGCGACCGGGGCGATCAGACCTATGTCCTGCTGAATGATCGTCAGTTGTTGGCGATTTACCGGGACGGCGACATCGGCGCAATCGAACGCCTAGCGCGCCGCTGATTGAGCCATGTTCCCGTTGCGAGGCGGATAGTGGTCCGATCGATCAGCCGAGAGCGGCGATGGTCGCTCGTCTACCCCGCTCTGTTCAGCTTGGGAGCGGGTGTGCTCGCGTCATGCGCCGCCGACGAGCCGCCGCCGCCGCCCCAAACCTCGGCGGTTCGCCCGCTGCCGCCGCGCCAGGAGGTGCCGGCCGCGCCCAACGCCGCTCCGCGACCGGCGCGCAAGCCGACCCCGCCTCCACCGGCCGGAAGCCCCGCCTCGGGTGAAGAAGCTTTCCCGGTGACCGGGCCAAAACCGACGGAGAGTGCGGCCGGCTCCGAGACCTCCTCGCCGTCGTCCGACTTGGCGGCGCTGTCGATCTCACCAGGCCGGTCGGGCCGGATCCCTTCTCAAGCCGAACTGATCGGGCTGGACCAACCTGCGGCGACGCGGCTCTTCGGGCCGGCGACGGAGCGATCGGACGAACCGCCGGCGACTGTCTGGCGCTATAAGACCGCAAGCTGCGAGCTCGACCTGTTCTTTTATCTCGACCTGCGCAGCGGCAGCATGCGGACGCTGCGTTATTCGTGGAAGGGCGAGGGGGCCGATGCCGCGCGGCGGGAGGAATGTTTGCGGTCTCTGACCGCCTCTCGGGGCGGCTAGCGCCGGTTCGCCGATGCCACATCTCATTCTCGTTGACGATGACGATCTGTTTCGCGAATCGCTCGGTCTCAATTTGATCGACGAAGGTTACGAGGTGACGAGTTTTGCGAACGGGCGCGACCTGCTGGCCTATCTCGATCGCGGCGGTAGCGCCGATGTGATGCTGTTGGATTGGCGCATGCCCGGTTTGACGGGTCTCGAAGTGTTGCGTCGCACCAGGGCTGCCGGGATCACGATCCCGGTCATTTTCCTGACGGCGCTGTCGGACGACATCTACGAGGAAGCGGCGCTCGAGGGCGGCGCGGTTGATTTCATCGACAAGTCCCGCCGCCTGCCAATTCTGTTGAAGCGTCTGCAATTGATTGCCGAAGGAGGCCGACCGTCGAGCGAGCCGGAGCCAGCGCGGGCTTCGGCGCTGCGACTGGGCCGCCTTGCGCTGCGCTTTGATACCAGCCGGGCAGTGTGGGCCGGGCGGACTGTCGACCTCACCCTGACGGAATTCAAGATCCTCACCTTGCTGGCCGAAAAATCCGGACGTGATGTCGGTTACCGCGAGATTTACGATCTCGTCCACGGCAAAGACTTCATCGCCGGACACGGTTCGGAGGGGTATCGTGCCAATGTACGCACCTTCATCAAGCGTATCCGCAAAAAGTTCCGCGATGTCGACCCCGCTTTCGACTACATCGAAAACTACGCTGGTTTTGGATACCGCTGGACCGCGGAAAGCTGAGACGCGCCGCGGTATTCATTGGGCATGGTCGATTACGGCCAAGACCGCGTTTCTCGCGGTGGTCTTCATATTGGTTCCGGTGTTTCTTTACATCGAGTTCCGCGCCGCTCACGAAACGAGCCAGGAGCTGCTGCTGCGCAGCGTGCGCGCCGAGGGGCGCACGATCAGCCAGTCTTTGCTGCCAACGCTGGAGAATGCCGGCCCGGCTGCGCTCCCAGAGATCGGCCGCGACCTCGCCCGGTACGCCGGCGAGGTAACGACGATAAAACTGTTGTGGCAACCGGCTGACCACCCAGACCTTCTCTTATATGTCGCGTCCTGGCCTTCAGGCGCGGCGAGCGATGGCGAGGCGGTAAGCGACACGCTGGCAAAGCAAGGCGTGCTCGACCGACTCTCGGGAAACTGCCGCGAAGAAATGCCGTTTTCGTTAATTTACCACCGCCCGACGGGCGGCGCTGAAATCGTCACCGCAGTGACGCCAGTCTCGACGGCGGCGGGTTGCTGGGCGGTCGTGGCCTCGTTTTCCGAAAATGCCTTTCCAGGCGCTCATCTCGGCCAGCCTTATTGGGCGACACCGCCTGTGATCATCGCGGCGATAATCTACGTGACGATGGCCGCCATTACCTTTGGGACGTTGCTGAGCGTACGCGGAGGACTGCGCCGGTTTGCGCTGCGCGCCCGCCGTATTCGCGAGCAAGGACCGGACGCAGGATCGTTCGCCGGCCGCGACAATCTCCCTGAATTGGCCGACGTCGCGGCCGAGTTTGACCGGATGGTCGACGCCCTGCATCGCTCCGCCGCCGATATCCGTCAAACGGCGGAAGACAATGCCCACGCCTTCAAGACGCCGATCGCGGTCATTCGCCAATCGATCGAGCCATTGCGCCGCGCCCTGCCGCAAGACAACCAGCGCGCCCAGCGGGCGATCGGCGTTGTCGAACACTCGCTCGACCGGCTCGACGGGCTCGTCGCCTCGGCGCGCAGCCTCGATGAAGCGACCGCCGACTTGCTCGCCAGGCCGCGCGTGCCGGTCGATCTGGGGCGTGTGATCGGCGGCCTCGTCCAGATCCGGTCCGCTATCCTTGCCAGTCGCGATGTGTCGATCATTCTCGCCAGTCATGACCTGACGATTTCGGCCGACCTTTTGCCGGGCCTGTTCGTGCTCGGCACCGAAGAGATGATCGAGACCGTCGTCGAAAATCTGATCGAGAATGCCGTCTCGTTCACTCCAGCCGGCAGCCAAATCCTGGTTCACCTGACCCGCGACGGCCGGTATGCTCAACTTACGATATCCGATGAGGGCCCGGGAGTTCCCACCGAGCAGCTCGAGCGCATCTTCGATCGTTACTACTCCGAGCGTCGCGCCGAGGGGGCGAACGACACCGCATCAAGCTATTTCGGAATTGGATTGTGGATCTCGCGGCGCAATGTCGAGGCGATGGGCGGGACCATCGAAGCGGAAAATCGAGTGCCGCACGGAATGGCGATCCACGTTCGCCTGCCCTTGGCGCCCGAGCGTGGCTGAAAAGACCCGAGTTGGAAGCGAGGTTGAAGAGCGGGATATGGATCAAGGCGCTGATCCGGCGATGCGACCTTGCCGCGATCCCGATCGCCGTGGTGGCCCGCGGCGACGAAGATGCCGGCGCGATCCTGCTCAAGCTCAACAGCGGCGTCGCCGTGGGCTGCTCGGTGCTGACGCAGGCGCGCGGCCAGGATGGCGAGCTTCTGTGGATGCGGGCAACCGGTCCCGCCCCGGTCGCCGAGGCTGCCGCGGATGCTTACATAGCCCGCCAACGGCAGCGAGACCCGGACATTTGGGTCGTCGAGATCGAGCATCGGGAGGCGGGAAACGTGGTCGACGGGAGAGTTGTTTGAGGAACGGTCGAGAAGCTGGCGCGAGCGCATGAGTTTCAGCATCCTGATCGTCGACGATGAGGCCGACATCGCCGATCTGTTTCGCCAACGGTTCCGGCGAGAGGTGCGGCAAGGGCAGTATGTGCTGCATTTTGCAGAGTCCGGCGAAGAAGCCTTGGGGCGCCTCGCCGAGATCCGTCCGGAGCTGATCGTGATATTGTCGGACATCAACATGCCGGGGATGGATGGTTTGGAGCTGTTGCGGGAAGTGCGACGGATGCGGCCGGATTTGCCGGTCTTGATGGTGACCGCCTATGGCGACGACGAGCGCAAACGGCGCGCAGACGAGCTGGGCGCCGCTGCGTTCCTGACCAAGCCTGTGGACTTCGACCAATTGAAGCAGCAGCTCATGCAGCTAATGCGTCCCATTTCCTGAAGACGATGGCGGGCAATTCGTTCGGCACACTGTTCCGTTTCACCACCTGGGGCGAAAGCCACGGGCCGGCGATCGGCGTCGTCGTCGACGGGGTCCCGCCGCGCCTGCCGCTCGCCGAGCCCGACATTCAGCACTGGCTCGACAAACGCAAGCCCGGCCAGTCGCGCTACACGACGCAGCGGCGGGAAGCCGATCTCGTGCGGATCATGAGCGGCACCTTCGACGGGGTAACGACCGGCACGCCGATCCAGCTGTTGATCGAAAATACCGACCAGCGCTCGAAGGACTACCGGAACATCGCCGACCGCTTCCGCCCGGGCCACGCCGACTACACCTACTGGAAAAAGTACGGAATCCGCGACTACCGCGGCGGCGGGCGCGCCTCGGCGCGCGAGACCGCTTCGCGGGTCGCGGCCGGAGCCGTCGCGCGCAAAATCCTTGGCCCTCGCGTGACAATCCGCGGCGCGCTCGTGCAGATCGGGCCGCATGCGATCGACCGCAGCACCTGGGATTGGCGCGCCACCGAGAACAACCCTTTCTGGTGTCCGGATGCCGCGGCCGCGCTGCGCTGGGCCGATTATCTCGATGGCGTGCGCAAGGCCGGCTCCTCCGCCGGGGCCGTCATCGAGATCGTCGCGAGCGGTGTCCCTGCCGGGCTCGGCGAGCCGGTCTACGACAAGCTCGACGGCGATCTTGCCCGTGCGCTGATGACGATCAACGCCGTCAAGGGGGTCGAGATCGGCGCTGGCTTCGCCGCGGCGGCGCTGCGGGGGGAGGACAACGCCGACGAGCTGCGGAACGAGGATGGTCGGGTCGTGTTTCTGTCGAACAACGCCGGCGGCATCCTCGGCGGGATCTCGACCGGCCAGGACATCGTCGCGCGCTTTGCGGTCAAGCCGACCAGCTCGATCCTGCAGCCGATGCGCACCGTCGATGTCGACGGCAACGAGGTCGAGATCGAAACACATGGCCGGCACGACCCTTGTGTCGGCATTCGCGCGGTCCCTGTCGGCGAGGCGATGGTAGCCTGCGTCCTCGCCGATCACCTGCTTCGTTATCGCGCCATCGGCGGCAGCGTCTGACCCCGCCGCGGCGGCTGACTGGACTTACCCCGGCCCTCGGCGGCCTGCATGGGTGACTGAAGCGCGCGGGCGGCGGCGAGAAACGCCCGGATCTTGTCGGCGTCTTTGACCCCGGGGCGGCTCTCGACACCGGAGGAGACATCGACTGCCGCGGCACCGGAAATCCGCACCGCCTCAGGCAACAGCTCGGCGGTGAGCCCGCCCGACAACATCCACGGAGCGCGCCAAGAGCGTTCCGCGATCAGCGCCCAGTCGAAAGCGAGGCCATTGCCGCCGGGGAGAGCGTCCGGCCGGCGCGGCGGCTTTGCGTCAAACAGCAAAAGATCGGCGACATCCTCATAGCGGGCGGCGCCCCGCACATCTTCGGACCCGGCGATCGCCACCGCCTTCATGACCGGGCGGCCGAAGCGCAGCTTGACCGCGGCGACCCGTTCCGGGGTTTCGGCGCCGTGCAATTGCAAGATGTCGATCGGCACGGCCGCAAGCGCGGCTTCGATCACCCGATCGTCGGCATCGACAAAGAGGCCGACCCGCGCGATCCCGGCAGGAACGCCGGCGCACAGCCGGGCGGCACGTTGCGGCGTCACGGCGCGCGGGCTCGGGGGATAAAACACAAAGCCGAGGTAAGCGGCGCCGTCGGCGCTCGCCGCCGTCACCGCCTCCTCTGTCGACAGACCACAAATCTTTGCGGTTACGCCCATCTCCCGGTATATGGGCCGCGCCCGGCCTCAAGGGCGGGTCGTCGGAACCGAAATGTCGACCTGTCCTTCCGGCGACGGTTCCCGGTCTTTGGCGGCGCTGATCTCGGCATCCCGGTGTTGCCGGTAGACGCTGCGCAGGGTCGCATAATAATCGAGCGAGTTGCGTTCCAATTCGTCGAGATCGTGAAGATGCTGAGCGCGGGTGTCGACCACATTCGCGCTGCCGGTAGCGACGCTGGCATAGGTCGCCGGCGCGCCGCCGACGAAGGTCAATGGGTTCATCGCCATGTCGACGACCGTGCCGACGGTGTCGCGCGCATTCGAGGGACCGAGCAGAGGCAGCTCGACAAACGGCCCTTCGCCGACGCCCCAGACCGCCAAGGTCTGGCCGAAATCGGCCTTGTGCGGCGGTAGCCCCAATTTATCGGCCACATCAAAAATCCCGGCCACCCCCGCCGTCGAATTGACCGCGAGCCGCTGAACCGATTCCCAGGCGTGCTTGACGTTGCCCTGCAGTACATCGTTGACGGCGACGGCAGGTTCCTTGAGGTTTTGCACGACGTTGTGGATACCCTTTTGCACGCCTTCCGGCACATGTTCGGAGTAAGCTTCGGCGACCGGCCTCATGACCGCATGATCGGCTGCGACATTGACCTTGAAGATTGCTCGGTTGACCGGTTCCGCTGGATCACGCTCGGTGTCGGCGTCATCGGTAACGGTCGCATCACGAGACGCTGCGGCGCATCCGCCACAGCACAGTACCAATCCCAACACAACGGCCGAACGCACTCTTGACTTGCCTCCGCGACTGGCGATCCGAACAGGGCGACAGTTTTCGAGCACTTAAATTTCTCCGCACATTGTATGTTCGGGTGTTCCGCTCAGGATCGCAGCGGCGTGCGGATTGTCCCTCAGCCTCACCATGGCGTCAACCCGGCGCTGATCGTTGCCCTGTCCTCGGCGGTTTCTGCGGCGCGGCGCGGTCGCGTCGCGCTGCGAATAAGGGGCGCGATTCGGCAACTCTGAAACGCACCCCGGGTGCGAGGAATAAAGCGGGGTCTGCAGAGTCGGCTTGAGCAGGGTATCAGTGACGCCGTACTTTAGCCTCGCCTGTTTAAAAAACACGTCTCGCATGGCCTCGAGCAGTCGGCGCAAGAGCATTGCCGCACGGATGTTGACGGCCATGGCAATGGCGGCAATCAGCATTGCCGCGGGCGCCGCTCGCAGCGCGCAGGACGTGGCCGTCAATGCCCAGATGGAGGGCAATGCCCTGGCGATCAACGCGCACGCGACCATTCGCGCCCCGTTGCCACTGATCTGGCGCACGCTGACCGACTATGATCATCTGGCAGACTTTATTCCCGGCATGAAAAAGAGCCGTGTCCTGGAGCGACGCGGCGGCAGGGTGATCGTCGAGCAGATCGGCGAGGCGAAATTGCTGATTTTCAGCTACCCGATCGCCGTCGTGGTCGAGTCCGAGGAGCACTACCCGGCAACGATCGGCGTCCGGGTACTCACCGGTAATCTCAGGCAATTGGCGGGCGCCTACCGAATTGAAACCGTCTCCGGCGCACGCGACCAATTCGTATTGCGCTGGCGGGGGATCATCGAGCCCGACATTCCGTTGCCTCTGTTTATTACCGCTCCCGGGCTGCGCGAAACTGTAGCGGCGCAATTCTTCGGCATGATCGGAGAGATCGAACGTCGGGGAATGCTCCCGGCGAACGGTCGGCCCAAGTAGCGGATTGTCGTGCGCCGATTGGTTTGCGCCGCGGTGGCCATCATCACGATGTTTGTCGGCGGTTGCGCCGGGCGTGACCCGCCGCAGGGCACGGATTGCGCCCGATGGTTTGTGATGCTCGACGAGGCGGTGGAGCGCGCCGGAGTGCACGATGCCGCTGCCTACCGCATACCGGGGTTCCCTTATCTTCGCGCCGACCGCTTCTTGGCCTCGTTTCGCGACCAGGTGAGGGATGATCCGGCGGCGTTCTCCGAGTGGGTAGACCGGCTCGGAGCTCTCGACACCACCGCGCGCGCTTACGAATTGCGCAACTTGCCCACGGATCAGCTCCGGTCCCTAGGGGTCGCAGACCGGAATGTCGCGATCGCCAAATCCAGCGCTTGCGCCGCCGAACTGCGGCGGGCGGATCTCGCCATGCCATCACGGCGAGAGGCCCTCGCCGAGAAGACAGCAGTGCCCGACGACTATAGCGACCGGAACCGCGTCCTGGGGCTTTATCCTCTCGCGACCCTCCCGTTGTCTATCGGTATCAACCACTGGCAAGAAGCAACGCTCGAAATGTTCCGGCGTACCGCAGCACACGAGACCGCCGCTGGGGCTGTCGTCAGGTACGAGCCTGCCGGGCACCCGCTCGGAGCGCGAAGCGCGACAGCTGTCCTCGCGCAGACAGGCACCGGTCGCCTTGGCATTCCGCTATTGAGCGGCGAGGACAGCGTGCGATTGTTTCGGACCTTTGCGCCGATTTTCGAGATCGCGACCTCGGACGACGACGACCGGTTCGGACGGCTAGTGTGGGGAGGGGCGCCGGCGCCCGGTGTGGAGACCGCCCGTCCAACGGTTTATCGGCGCCTCGCCTTCACGCGCTATCGCGGCCGCATATTGGTGCAGCTGGTCTACACGATCTGGTTTCTCGAGAGGCCGCGAGAAGGCTTTCTTGACTTGGTGTCGGGCAGGCTCGACGGGCTGGTGTTCCGGGTCACCCTCGACCCGCTCGCACAGCCGCTGGTCTATGACACGATTCACCCGTGCGGCTGCTATCACATGTTTTTTCCGACGGCGCGCGTCATGGTCAGGCCATCGCCGCAGCCCGGCATCGAATGGGCGTTCGTGCCGGCGGCATTGCCGTCGGTCGATCCTGCGATACGCCTTGTGTTACAGATTGCGAGCCGCTCGCACTCCCTGGTCGGCCTGCGCTTTGACACCGGCGGGCGCGGCGCCCCATATCATTTCGCCGAGGATGACGAGCTGCGCGCCCTGCCGACGCTCGACGGCGCGACCCGCAGCGCCTTCGGCCCGGACGGCATCGTGCCGGCCACCGAGCGCGTCGAGCGCTTCGTGTTCTGGCCGACTGGCGTCGACGACACCGGTGCAATGCGGCAGTGGGGAAGGCACGCCACTGCCTTCCTCGGGCGCCGTCATTTCGACGACCCTGACCTGATCGAAAAGAGGTTTTCGCCTAGCCAGCCATGAGCCGACGGGAGGAAATCGCTTCGGAGCCCGCAAGGCCAATGCGGGAGAAGGGGCCGAGCACAGTGAGGCGGGTGAGGGTCCTGTGGGCGGTTATCGTATCCTTTGTGTTGCTCTTGTCCGCAGGAGCAGATGCGGCGCCACAAGCCGAGCTGTGGAACAAATGGCAGGCGCATGACGACGCCTCCATCGCGAATATTGATCACGGCGCATGGGACCGCTTCCTGAAAACCTATGTCCGGGTCGATCCGGATGGTATTGCCCGCATCCCCTACGCTCGCGTGAGCGAGGTCGACCGTGATGCTCTCACTGCCGATCTGTCGCGGCTCGCCGGTCTTCCGATCAGCGCCTATAGCCGACGCCAGCAGTTTGCATTCTGGGTCGATCTCTATAACGAGCTGACGGTCAAGCTGGTTCTCGACCATTATCCGGTATCCAGCATCAGAGACATCGCGATATCCCCCGGGCTGTTCTCTGCCGGGCCTTGGGGCAAAAGGCTGATTGCCGTCCACGGCGAACCGCTCAGTCTCGACGACATCGAGCACCGCATCCTGCGACCGATCTGGCAGGACCCGCGCATCCATTACGCGGTCAATTGCGCCGCCGTCGGATGCCCGAACCTGCAATCTTCGGCATTCACTGCGGTCAACAGCGAAGCGCTGCTCGACAAGGCGGCACACGATTACGTCAACCACCCGCGGGGCGCCGCTGTCGCGGCAGGGAGGCTGACCGTCTCGTCGATCTATCTCTGGTACGAGGTCGATTTCGGCGGCACTGAGGCCGGCGTTATCGAGCACCTGAAACATTATGCACGTCCCGAGTTGGCCGCGGCGCTCGGCGGCATCGCCAGAATATCGGGGGATCACTACGACTGGGCGCTGAACGACCTCAGGCAGTGACACCTTGCTGCACGACATCATAGACCAATTTCGCCGTTGCGATGTCTTCGATGGCGATCCCCACTGACTTGAATACCGTCGTCTCGGAGCGGGGAGCCGCCTTTGTTCCCGCGAAGATTTCACCGGCCTCGGCGTAAATCTCTGCCGCCGAAAGGATTACGTCGCCGGATTCCTTAAGGACTGCTTCGCGCGAATCCACGACGAGGATGTTGGCCATCGCCCGGTCGTCGAGCTCGCGCCAATTGGGCCGCGGGGAGCCGACGGCATTCACATGCGCCCCCGGCTTGAGCCAATCCCCCTCGAGGATCGGTTTGAGCGCGTTCGTGGCGGTCACGATGACATCCGCGCCACATACCGCGTCCGCGATCGGCATTGCTGTGGCGTTATGCTGTTCGGCAAAGCGCTCGGCATGCGCGGCAGTGCGGCTCCACACCCGGATTTCGTCGAAATGGCACACTCGAGAGAGCGCCTGCAAATGCGCATTTGCCTGCACCCCGCTGCCGAGCAGTGCCAGCACGCGACTGTTGGGAGCCGCCAGATATTTCGTTACGGCCGCCGAGACTGCGGCCGTCCGCATCTCGGTAATCAGGCGGCCGTCCATGACCGCCAGCGGCTCGCCGGTATCGGGACGAAACAGCACGATCACGGCGTGATGCGTCGCAATGCCGGTTCCCTCGTTGCTTGGGTAGAAGCTGACGAGCTTCGCCCCCATTGCCGCATGCGCCACCGCCGGCATGATGCCGAGATACCGCTTTTCCTCCTCCACAGTCAGCATATTGCGCACTGGCTGCACAACCTGTCCCAGCGAGAACTCGGTGAGGGCATTCTCCATCGCCGGAATCAGCTGATCCCAGCGCAACAGCTCGCGGACGCGATCCTCATCCAGGCAAAGCACAGTCCAACGCTCGGCAGATCGGCGCTCAGGATCTAATGCGCCGCGCTCGCTGTCCTCTCCCGCATCATGGCGATGAGGCCGCGCACCTGACCGCCGTTGCGCTGGACGACCGACGCGAATTCGGAACGTTGGGTGACCGCCATGCTGACGCCCTCGACGATGACGTCGCTAATCTTGTAGGCCCCGTTGTCGGTCACCAACCGCCAGTCGATCCTCAGTGGCGAAGCGGCACCCGGGCTGATCAGGTCGGTCGACACGATGACTCCATCGCCGTCGCTTCGGCTGCCGCGGACCTTCAGCGCCTCGCCACCGAAATTCGACAGCCGCGCCGTGTACACGAAAACAACGTAGTCTTCGAACAACTTCACGAATTCTTGCTGCTCCTCCTCGCTCGCGGCCCGCCAATAACGGCCGAGCACAAATCGGGCGATGCCGGGAGAGTCGAAGTCGCTGTGGAACAGCTCGCGGAAGCGCGCCTCCCTGACGGTGGGATCGGTTTTGTTGTTGAGTACCTCGACGGCGCGGTCCCAGAGTCTGTTCATGAAGGCAACGGCATCGGCGGGATTTACCATGGGTGTCGCCGCTATGGATGCGGTCGCGAACAGGACGAAAAGACCGGTCAGAAGGGAACGGCGCATCATGTCGGTTTGACCCTCCCAGGTGAGGACGTAATCTTAGCGCGGAAGCCGCAGGTCCGGCACGCAGAATCAACGGTCCCGCCGGGTCGTCGTCTTTGACCGTTTTTTGACGACACCGCCTCGCTAACCGTTGGCAGTAGCGGGCGGGTTCCCTACATCGATAACGATTTCGGAGAAGGGGCGAGCAAGATGTGGCCGTTCATGCGCGAAAAGTTAGTCGTCCCCCGGCCCGAGGAGTGTCTGCCGGGAAGGGATGAGCCGATACCGATACCCGAGCGGCATTTTGTCAATCACCAACCGCTTGCTGGGCCCTATCCCGAGGGCATGCAGAAGGCTGTCTTCGGGCTCGGCTGCTTCTGGGGCGCGGAGCGGGTGTTCTGGCAGGCGCCGGGTGTTTGGGCCACCGCGGTCGGCTATGCCGGCGGCTCGACGCCAAACCCGACCTATGAAGAGGTGTGCAGCGGCCGCACCGGCCACACCGAAGCCGTGCTCGTCGTCTACGATCCGAAGCTCACGAGCTACGAGGCATTGCTCAAGCTGTTCTGGGAGAGCCATGACCCGACCCTGGGCATGCGTCAGGGCAATGACGTCGGCACCCAATACCGCTCGGCGGTCTATACCTTCTCGCCGGAGCAAGGCGCTGCTGCCGAGGCGTCGCGCGAGGCGTATCAAGGTCGGCTCGGAGCGGCCGGCTTGGGCAAGATCACCACCGAGATCCGCGCCGCTCCGCCCTTCTACTTTGCCGAGGGGTATCACCAGCAGTATCTGGCGAAGAACCCGAATGGTTATTGTGGCCTCGGCGGCACTGGCGTTACCTGTCCGATACCTGCAAAAATCGCCGCTGCTTAAGACTTTACCGGCGCCCCTAACCGCTCATTTTCGCCAGAACGGCTTCGCGTCGTTCAGTCGACGCAGGTGCCTGCGTAGCTTCCGCTCGGCGCTGCCGAGGATCTGGTCGTGCGCTTCGAGCACCGCAATCCAGGCGTGGGCGGCAGGGCTTCGCGGCTCGGTTTGCGCAAACAGTTCGATCACAAATTCATGGGCTACCCGGACATCGTTCGCGTAGCCCAAGTCACCCTGCAAGCGTTTCAGCCTCCTGACGAACTTCTCCAAATCGTCCTTGTCGAAAAGATTGCCAAAAAGTTCGATCGTATAGCGGAGCTTCTTGACGGCGATACGAAATCTGTGCCGTTCCCGCGGCGCTAGCCGGCCGAAGCCTTTGCTGCGTTGTCTTATCTTATCCCGCCGCCGATCGAGCACGCAGGGCGCTATTCCGCCGATCGGAGAAGCCATCGGGTTCGGCTCATCCGATGCCGAATGCCCGCGCCAGCCGGGCGCCTCGAACCATCGCAAGAGGCGCAGCACCGCAGCAGTATACCGCTGCGACAGAAGGGCTTCCCTGATCTCGTCGTAGGCGGCGCGCCGCAGCCGGTTGAGTGTGGTGGCGAGGTCGTCCCAACCGGGCTCGTCCGGCAGTCCGGTACGGGCGGCCGGCAGTAATTCGGCTGCGAATACATCCAGATTGCGGCCCGGTCCCAGCATACCGCCCAGCCAACGAAATTCCTCGGCTACCCAGCGGAGGTCCTCTTGCGGAAGGATTTTCTTCAGCGAGGAGACTGCCGAGCGAAGGCGCCGCACGGCCACCCGCATCTGGTGAACGCCTTCCGGCTGCTCCGAAAGAACGGCGGGCTCGTTGCGCAACAGCTGCGCGAGGCAGCTGCGGCCGATCTTTTGCAGAGCGGCCTCGACCGTCATGTCCGGATCAAGATTGACCGGCTCGGAGTGAACCGCCGGGGGAGCGGCGGCGCCGCCCTCCACCAAGTGATAGCCCCGTTCCGATTTGCTGCGGGTCTCGATACGAAGCGGAGCCGCGTCGAGGAGCCGCGAGGCAAGATCGTAGAGACCGGCAGCTTCACCACGCTTGAGTTCGAGCTCGATCTCGCTGATCGGTTCGGCCCTGTCCGTGTCGACCGCCCGGATCTCGCCCTTGTCTATCGCCGCCTCTATCGCCGTTCCCGGTACCGTCTAGATCTCGAAGATTGTACGCGTGACCTCGGT
>Ga0209040_10001675_pt1 | contig 17597 bp, 15 predicted proteins | sample BogFormECP12_OM3_FD_188240 | JGI IMG/M metagenome (GOLD analysis project Ga0209040, IMG submission 188240) | Bog forest soil microbial communities from Calvert Island, British Columbia, Canada - ECP12_OM3 (SPAdes) (version 2) | ecosystem: Environmental > Aquatic > Freshwater > Wetlands > Bog ...
GGCCCGGGTGCTGAGCGAGGCCAGGTCACTGCCGGCGTCGGGCTCGCTGAAGAGCTGACACCACAGCTCGCCGGCCGCGAGGATCTCGGGCAGCCAGCGCCGGCGTTGCGACTCGGTGCCGTGGGCCAGCAGGGTCGGGCCGACGAGGTTGACCCCGATCCGGCCCACCAGCTCGGGGGCCCGGGCCCGGGCGAGCTCCTCCACCACGACGTAGTTCTCCAACGGACCCAGGCCGCGCCCGCCGACGTCGGTGGGCCAGGTGACGCCGACCCAGCGGTCGCGGGCCAGCGAGGCCTGCCAGCGCCGGCCGAAGGCCACGGTCTCGGCCAGGTCGTCGAACCGGGGGGGCAGCCCCACCCCGTACTTCCAGGGGAGGTTCTCGTTCAGCCAGGCGCGCAACTCGGTCCGGAGGGCCTCCTGCTCGGGCGTCGTCCGCAGGTCCATGGCCCGGCCAGCATGGCACAGGGTCCGCGGAGGTGACACCGGTGTCAGGGTTGGCCGTAGACTCGCCAGCCGTGGACTTCGACCTGTCCGCCGACCAGATCGCCCTGCGCGACGCGGCGGCGCAGCTCCTCGGTCGCCATGCCTCCCGGGCGCGGGTCCGGGCCCGGGTCGGCGAGGGGGTCGTGGTTGGGACCCTGCCCGGTGCCGGCGCCGCCCAACCGGGGGTCGACCCCGCCGACGCCCCGACCGGCTACGACGCCGGGCTGTGGTCGGCCATGGCCGAGCAGGGATGGCTGGCCGTCGAGCGGCCCGAAGCGGACGGTGGCCTGGGCCTCGGAATGGTGGAGGTGGCGGTCCTGTGCGAACAGCTCGGGCGCCACACCGCGCCGGCGCCGTTCCTCTCCACCGTCCTGGCTCTCGACGCGGTCGCCGGTGGCGCGATCGCAGGGTCGCCGGCGCCGCCAGCCTGGGCCGAGGGGCTGGCCAGTGGGGAGCTGGTGGGGTGCATCGCCTGGTCGGCGCGGCCCGGTGCGGTGGCGGTCACCGAGCGGGGCGGGATGCCGCACCTGCGGGGGCGTCCCGACCCGGTGCTGTACGCCCCCTCGGCCGACGTGGCTGTGGTCGCCGCCGGTGACTCGGTCTACGGGCTCGCGCTCGGCGACGGCAAGCGGCCGGACCCCGAACCGGCGATGGACCGAACCCGCGAGGTCGGCTGGCTGGAGCTCGACGACGTGCCGGCCGTCCGCCTCGGCGGCCCGCCGGCGGCGTCCCGTCTCCTCGACCGCGCGGCGACGGGGGCCTCGGCCGAGCTTCTCGGCGGGGCCGCCCGGGTCCTCGAGATGGCGGTGGAGTACGCCAAGGACCGCGTGCAGTTCGGCAAGCCCATCGGCAGCTTCCAGGCGATCAAGCACAAGCTGGCCGACGCACTCGTCGACGTGGAGGGCATGCGCTCCACCGCCTTCTACGCCGCGTGGTGCACGGCGACCGAGGATCCCGACGCCGACCTCGCCGCGTCGATGGCCAAGGCCTGGTGCTCGGACGCCTCCCGGCGGGTGCTGGCCACCGGCCTCCAGGTGCACGGGGGGATCGGCTTCACCTGGGAGCACGACCTGCACCTCTTCTTGAAGCGCTCGCAGCTGGACCAGGTCTCCTACGGCGACGCCGCCTACCACCGGGACCGCATCGCCGGCCTCCTGCACGAGCGCCTGGCCGACGGCCGGGGGATCCTCTAGCTCGTCACGCCGACCCGGCCCGTCCCCCAGGCCGGACCGCGGTCAGCCGGCGTGGACCGTCCAGTCGCCGATCTTGAGGAACCTCAGCAGCGCGCTCGTGTTCTGAGTCCCGGCCACCGACGTCACCGACACGTGCTGCTGGACCCGCACCATGTAGCCGTTGTCCACGGTGAGGAGGACCAGCTCGGCGGCCCGGGTGCCGGTCGAGGTCTGGGCTCTCATCTCGGTGACGTACACCGAGCCGTGCTTGGTGAAGCTCTGGTTCTGCAAATCGGCGAGCGTCTTAAGCTGGCCCTGGACGCTCGACCCGGTGATCGTCGCAGCGCGTCGCTGGTTGTGGTACGACTCGATCACCCTCAACGTGTCCGGTGCGGTGTAGATGACGCGGACCACGACGGGGGACGCCGTCGAGGTCTGCACGGCGGTGAAGTTGGGGGCCAGCAGGGTCTCGCCCACGGCGTTGTGCGCGGCCAGGTCGGCCGATGGCGGCGACTGACTCAGTCCCAGGATCGCCGCCGCCACCGCCAACCCGAAGACGACGGCCAGCACGAGCCAGGGCGTTCCGGTGTCCCGTCGCATCCGGGCAAGGGTAACCGCGCCGGACGGGACAGCCGGATGGTCCTGGTCGGCGGCGGGCGTCCCGGGGCCCCGACGGCGGAGCGTGCGCCGGGGTCAGGCGCCGGCGTGGCCGGCCCCGCCGCCCGCCAGCTCGCGCAGCACCGCCCGGTCCGCCTTGCCCGACCCGAGGAGCGGGAGCCGCTCGAGCTGGACCACCCGCTCGGGGGTCTTGAACCGGGCCAAGCCCCGTTCGTTGAACCACCGGCGGGCCGCCTCAAGGTCGAAGGGCCCGTCGGCCACCACGAAGGCGGCCACCCGTTCGCCCATCAGCGGGTCGGGGTAGCCGACGGCGACCGCCTGGCGCACCAGGGGGTGGGCTTCGAGGGCACCCTCCACTTCTGAGGCCGAGATGTTCTCCCCGCCCCGGATGATCACGTCCTTCAGCCGCCCCACGATGCGCAGCCAACCCTCGGGGTCGACCGTGGCCAGGTCGCCGGTCCGGAACCAGCCGCCCCGTGCCACCACCTCGGCCGTCTGGTCCCGGTCGGCGTACCCGCAGAAGAGCTCGGGCCCGCGCACCCACAGCTCACCGGGCTCGCCCGGCCGCCGGGCCGTCCCGGTCCCGGGCTCCGACACCCGCAGCTCGACCTCACCGACGGCGCGGCCGTCGGTGTCGCGGGCCATCTCGACGGGGTCGTCGTCGGTGCTGGTGGTGACTGTCGGCGCCTCGGTCGAGCCGTAGGTCCGCTTGACCCGGCAACCGAAGGCGGCCGCCGTCGAATCGACGAAGGCCGGGGTCACCGACGCCCCGCCGCTCGACACCAGGCGCACGCTCGCCACGTCGCCGGCGCCGGGATCGCCCTCCAACAGCGCCGCCATGGCCACGAAGAAGGTGGGCGGCCCGGCCAGGAAGCTGATGTGCTCGCGACCGATGAGCGCCAGGCCCTCGGCCGGGTCGAAGCGGCGGACCAGCACCGAGCGCATGCCCGACGCGCCGGGGACCAGCACCCCGTTGAGGAGCCCCGAGATGTGGGCCATCGGGGCGGGCATCAGCACGGCGTCGCGCCGCCCGAGCCCGTGCACCCGGGCCATGAGCGACGCCTTCCAGCTGAGGGCGCGGTTGGAGTGGAGCACCGCCTTGGGGGTGCCCGTCGACCCGGAGGTGAAAAGGACGAGGGCCAGGTCCGAGGGGCGTCCCCGGACCGCTCCGGCGGGCACCGGCGGCCCGTCCACCAGGGCCACCAGCGCGTCGGGGTCCGACACCCGGTCGGGGTCGAGCTCGACGACGAGGGCCGGATCGACCTGCCCGAGGGCGCCGGCCAGCTCGGCCGGCCCCAAAGAATGCAGCACCGGGGTGGCCACTGCCCCGATCCGCCAACAGGCCCGCACCAGCACCAGGCCGGCCAGGCCGTTGGGCAGTTGCCAGGCGACCCGCTGTCCGCGGCGCACGCCGCGGGCAGCCAGGCCGCCCGCCACCCGGGCCACCAGCGCCTCGAGGGCGACGGGCGAGTACCGGCGGCCACCGCTCACGACCTCACCCCCGTTCGCGCTGAGCAGCGCATCGAGGGTGGGGACCTGCCAGGGTCCGCCGGGGCGCCGGTAACGCCGGGTGTGGGCCGGGACCCAGGTCGGCCGGAGACTGGCACCGGCACTCGTCACGAGAGGGCACCCTACCTGGCACCCCAGTAACGTGACGTCCATGTCAGGGAACGGACCGGGCCGAGGGGAGTGGCGGTGGACCTGGCCCTGAGCCCGGACGACGAGGCCTTCGCCGCGTCGGTGCGGGACTGGCTGGCCGAGCACCTCGAGCAGCCGCCGGCGTTCGCCGACCTGGCCGACGAGGTGGCCTGGGGCCGTCGGTGGCAGGCCACCATGGCGGCCGACCGCTGGGTGGGCGTCCATTGGCCCGAGGCGTACGGCGGACGGGGGGCGACCCCGGTGCAGGTGGCGCTCTACCAGACCGAATACGCCCGGGCCCAGGCCCCCCAGCCGGTGAACCGGGTCGGCATCAACCTGGTCGGCCCGACGCTCCTGGCCCACGGCACCGAGGACCAGCGCCACGAATGGATGCCCCGCATCCTGGCGGCCGACGAGCTGTGGTGCCAGCTCTTCAGCGAGCCCGACGCCGGCAGCGACCTCGCCTCGCTCAGCACCCGTGCCGTACTGGTCGCGGGGGGGTACCGGGTGACCGGGCGAAAGGTCTGGACGTCCTACGCGCAATTCGCGGACTGGGGGCTCTGCCTGGCCCGGACCGACCCCGAGGCGCCACGGCCCCAGCAGGGCATATCGGCCATGGCCGTCGACATGCGGGCCCGGGGCGTCGACATCCGGCCCCTGGTCCAGCTGACCGGGGACGCCGAGTTCAACGAGGTCTTCCTGGACGACGTGTTCGTGCCGGCCGAGCGGTTGATCGGCACCGAGGGGCAGGGGTGGACGGTGGCCGGGTCCACCCTGGCCCACGAGCGGGGCACCAACTTCCCGTTCAAAGAACAGGTCGTCCACGAGACCTACCTCTCGCGCCTCTACGACGAGGCGGCGGCGAGTGCCGCCCTCGACGACCCCGTCGTGGCCGACGCCCTCGCCGCGGCGTGGGTCGAGCTCGGGGTGCTGCGACTGCACAACCTGCGCACCTTGACCCGGCTGGGCCGGGGGGAGGCGCCGGGGCCCGAGTCGAGCTGGGTCAAGCTGGCCTGGACGGCGATGACCCAGGACCTCTCGGAGGCCGCGCTGGCGGTGACCGGTCGGGGGACCAGTTCGTCGCTGTCGGGCCCATGGGCCCGCCAGTGGCTCTGGAGCCGGGCGGCCAGCATCGCCGGGGGGACCTCGGAGATCCAGCGCGACATCATCGCCGGGCGGATCCTCGGGCTGCCCCGGGGTTGACGGGGCCACCGCCCGGCCACCGCCGGGGCCCTCGCCGCCGAGACCCCGGTCCCCGAGCGCCAGGCCGGCGTCCTCACTACGCTTTGGGCCATGTTCGGGCTCGGCAAGATCAAGAACGGCGTGGCCGGTACGGCGCAGGTCCAGGCGGCCAGCGTCGCCCCGTGGGACGCCAGCATGGCCAACGGCTCGATGTGGCTGGACGTGTACGTCGAGGGCTGGCCGCCCTACCGGGTCAAGAAGAGCTTCATGGTGTCGACCAAGAAATGGCCCCAGCCGGGCCAGACCCTCCCGGTCACGGTCGACCCCAAGAACCACGAGAAGCTCCACGTCGAATGGGACCAGGTGCAGACGGTCGACCAGCAGATGGCCCAGGGAGCGCCGGCGCCGTTCCCCGGGGCGCCGGGCGCGGTGATGGGCTCCGACGGGACCACGGCCCCGATCGCCAGCCAGACGGTCAGCGCGGCCCAGCTCCTGGCGACCGGTTCGCCGGGCCACGCAGTGGTGGTCCAGTCCCAGCCGCTCGGCCAAAACACTCCCGACGGCGACCCCATCTACCTGTTCGTGCTCGACGTCACCGCCGACAGCGGCGGGGCGCCCTTCAACGCGACGATCGGCCACCGGGTGCCCAAGACCGATGTCTCGTTCGCGGCGGTGGGAACCCAGTTGAAGGTGGCCTTCGACCCCGCCATGCCGACACAGAAGGTGGCCATCGACTGGCCCGGCAGCAGCGCCCCCAGCTGACCTGAGGCCCACCGGACCGACCGCGGCGCCGGCCTGATGGCACGTCGCGCCCGCCGACGGCGAGCACGTCGGGCGGCCGTGCCGGCGACCGAGGCGTGCCGATGGCTGCGATAGGGGTCGTCCTCGGGCTCAGCACGGCCATCGTCTACGGCGCGTCGGACTTCCTCGGCGGTGCCGCCTCCAAGACGGTCTCGGCCGCCTGGGTGCTCCTCGTCTCCCAGGCCACCGGGCTCGCGCTCGCCCTGGTCGTCGTCGGCTTCGACACCCACTCCCGGTCGAGCCCGGCGGCCCTGGCCCACGGGGCGGTGGCCGGAGTGCTGGGGGTGGGCGCGCTGGGCCTCTTGTACACGGCGCTCGCCATCGGCCCCATGGTCGTCATCGCCCCGATCGCCGCCGTGGTGGGGGCCCTGGTGCCCTTCGGTTGGGGACTGGTGAAGGGCGAGCACCTATCGGTGCCGGCCGTCGTCGGCGTGGTGCTCGCGGTGGGGGCGGTCGTGCTGGTGAGCCTCCACCCGCGCGACGAGGTGGGCGACGAACCGGTGGAGCGTCGGCGATTCCCGCTCGGGGTCCCCTTGGCCGTGGTGGCCGGGCTCTGCCTGGGCGTGGTCGCCGTGCTGGTCGCCGACACCCGCTCGGCCACGGGGATGTGGCCGCTCGTGGCCTGGCGCGGCGTGTCCCTGCCCCTCGCGGCCCTGGCCGTCCTCGTCCTGCGGCCGGTGCCCCGACCGGGACGGCGGATCGTGGTGATGGGCGTCGCGGTGGGGCTCTTGGAGGTGGCCGGCAACGGCTCGTTCATCGTCGCCGCCCGCCACGGGCTCCTGGCCCTGGTCGGGGTCCTGGCGTCGCTCTACCCGGTCAGCACCGTGATCCTGGCCCGCCTCCGCTACCACGAGCGGCTGGTGCCGCTGCAGATGGTCGGGCTGGCCCTGGCCGTGACCGGCATCGCCCTGATCGCCGCCTGAGGACCGGCCCACCCGGGGCGGCCTGTCACACTTTGGGGGCCTCGATCGTCTGATGGGGTGACGAAAGGTGGTGGCACATGGCACACGTCGTGTTGGAGACCGAAGCCAAGGGTCTGATCCCGAGCCTGGCCCGGAGCTACACCAAGAAGCGGTTCGGCCAGATGGTCGAACCGACCGCTGCGGCGTCGCACCACTCGGGGGTCCTCGTGGCCATGGGGGCCCTGGAGACCGCGGCGCAGCTGGGCTGGAAGAAGCTGGACCCGACCCTGCGCTGGCTGGCCATCCAGGAGGTGTCGGGCAAGATCGGCTGCTCGTGGTGCATCGACTACGGCTACTACGAGGGCATGCACGAGGGCATCGACCCCGAGAAGGTCCGGGCGGCCTCGCACTGGCGCGACAGCACCCTGTTCGACGAGCGCGAGCGACTGGTCCTCGAGTACGCCGACCGGGCCACCTCGTGTCCGGCCGAGGTCCCCGACGACCTTGCGGCCCGGCTGCACGCCGAGTTCAGCGACGCCGAGATCGTCGAGCTGGCGGCCTGGGTTGCCCTGGAGAACTTCCGCTCCCGGTTCAACGCCGGCCTCGGGCTGCGCAGCCAGGGGTTCGCCGAGCACTGCGAGATCCCCCCGAGCCTGGCCCCCGGCACGCCGGACCCGGCGAGAGGGAGCAAGGATGGCACCTCCACCGTCGCCTGACCAGGACGTCGCCGACTTCCAAGAGTGGCGCCCGCTGCTCTTCGGGATCGCCTACCGGATGCTCGGGAGCGCCGCCGACGCCGAGGACATCGTCCAGGAATCCTGCGTCCGCTGGCTCGAGCGCGACGACCGGCACGTCGAGTCGACGCGCGCCTACCTCGTGACTGTCGTCACCCGGCTCTGCATCGACCAGCTGGGCTCGGCCCGGGCCACCCGGGTCTCCTACGCCGGGCCGTGGCTCCCCGAGCCGGTCGTGGTCGACGACCAGTCGGCGGTGGAGCAGGCGGACTCCCTCTCGCTGGCCTTCCTGGTCCTGCTCGAAGAGCTCACCCCGCCCGAGCGGGCGGCCTACCTGTTGCACGACGTCTTCGGCTGCGGCTTCGAGGAGATCGCCCGCTCGATGGGACGGACGGCGGCCGGGTGCCGCCAGCTGGCGTCGCGGGCCCGGCACCGGATCGAGGACCGACGCCGACGCTTCGACGCCGACCTGCGACACGGCCGCGAGCTCACCCGCCGGTTCATCGCAGCCTGCGGCACCGGCGACCTCGAGGGTCTCCTGAGCATGCTGGCCGAGGACGTGTGGTCTGGACCGACGGCGGGGGCAAGGTGCGGGCGGCGATGCGTCCGGTGGTGGGCCCGTTCCGGTCGTCCCGGTTCTTGCTCAACGTGGCCAAGAAGGTCCACGGGGTCCCCCGGGAGGCGACCCTGAACGGCCAGCCGGCGATGGTCTTTGTCGACGTTGACCGTGTGGTGTCCGCCGTCGTGGTCGACATCGTCGACGCCAAGATCGTCGGCGTCCGCGTCGTGTCGAATCCCGACAAGCTCGAACGCCTGCAGGGGACGCTGCTGGACGGCTGAGCGGTGCGGCGCGGGGTCGGGGCCGGGCCGGGGCTCAGGAAGCGACGGCGATGGCGTAGTTGCCGTGCCCGTCCAGCCGGGCGGCGTCCCCGGGGCCGAGGACGATCACGGTGAAGGGCTCGTCGATCAGGGCCGGCCCGGTGATCTCGGCCCCCGGGCCGAGCTGGGTCCCGTCGTAGGTGGGGGTGTCGACGAAGCCGTCGCCGAAGTGGGCGGGCCGGCTCCCGGTCTGGGCCTCCCCGGCGTTGGCGACGGTGCCCAGGTGAGCCAGCACCGGTGGCTTGGGCGTGATGCCCCGCTGGACGAGCCGGATCCCGCGCACGAGCGGCTGCTGGGTCGGGAAGGCGAAGCCCCGGCTCGACTCGTGGAGCCGGTGGAACCGCTCGGCCAGGTCGAGCAGGTTCTCCCCGGTGATGCCCTCACCCTCGGGGATCGGCACGCTCATGTCGAAGTTCTGGCCGTGGTAGCACATCTGCGCGAAGAGGTTGGCCTCCACCTGGTCGGGGCCGAGCCGGGCCGGGGCCAGCTCGGCGTCGGCCTCGTGACGCAGCTCGTGGGCCAGGGTCCGGACCCGGTCCACGTCGACGTCGGACAGCTTGGCGACGTAGGCCCGCATCAGGTCGACCACGTAGTCGGACACCAGCAGGCCCAGGGCCGAGAAGGCGGGCGAGGCCTTGGGCACCAGCACCCGGTGGATGCCGAGCTCGCGGGCCTGGGCCCAGGCGTGCACCGGGCCGCCGCCCCCGTAGGCGATCAGGGCCAGGGTTCGGGGGTCGGCGCCATGTGAAGAGAGCACCTTGCGCACCGCGTTGGCCATGTTGGCGTTGACGATCCGCTGGATGGACCAGGCGGCGTCGTCCACGTCGAGGCCCATGGGCCCGGCGATGTCGCGCTCGATGGCCCGGCGGGCCGACTCGACGTCGAGCTCCATCGTGCCGCCGGCGAAGCCCTTGGCCGGCAGGTAGCCGAGCATGGCGTCGGCGTCGGTGACCGTCGGCTCGGTGCCACCCCGCCCGTAGCTGACCGGACCCGGATGCGAACCGGCGCTGTCGGGCCCGACCAGCAACGCCCCCTGGCGGACCCGGGCGATCGAACCGCCGCCGGCTCCGACGCTGTGGATGTCGACCATGGGGATGTTGAGGTAGTAACGGTGCCGCCAATTCCAGTCGGTGGCAACCGCGGGCGCGCTGCCCTGGACCAGGCAGACGTCGTAGGAGGTGCCGCCCATGTCGGCGGCGACGAACTCGGTCACCCCGCTGCGCTCGGCGGCGAGGGCGGCCGCCATGACCCCTCCGGTCGGGCCCGAGCCCAGCAGGGACACGGCCCGGCGGGCCACCGATTCGGGGGGCATCACCCCGCCGCTCGACTGCATGAGCACGACCTGTCCGTCGAACCCCGCCTGGTGCAGGCGCTCGACCAGGCGGCCCACGTAGGCCGAGATACGGGGGGCGACGTAGGCGTTGACCAGGGTGGTCGACGTCCGCTCGAACTCCGGTGCCCGGGGCAGGACCTCGTGGGAGAGCGAGACGTGCTCGACGTCGGGGTACTCCTCCATGATGAGCTCGCGTGCCCGCAGCTCGTGGTCGGGGTTGACGAAGCTGAAGAGGAAGCAGACGGCGATCGAGTCGATGCCGAGCTTGTGCAGGCGCCGGACGCCGCGGCGCACCGCTTCTTCGTCGAGGGCCAGGATCTCGTGACCCTCGAAGTCGAGGCGCTCGGGGATCGGGATGCGGGCCCGGCGTCGGGCGATGGGCACCGGTGGTGGATAGGTCGGGTCCCAGATCTCCTCTTTGTGGTCCCGCCGCAGCTCGATCTCGTCGCGGTGGCCTTCGGTGGTCAGCAGGCCCGTGGCCGCCCCGCTCATCTCGATCATGGTGTTGTCGGCGGTGGTGGTGCCGTGGACGAAGGCTTCCAGCGACCCGCAGAAGCCGGCCAGGTCGGCCCCCACCGTTCCGGCCAGCAGGCCAAGACCCCGGACCACCCCCTCGGACTGGTCGTGCGACGTGGTCGGCGTCTTGTCGAGGATCACCTCGCCCCCCGGAGTGATGCAGATCAGGTCGGTGAAGGTGCCGCCCACGTCGACGCCGACGCGGTAGCGCCCGTTCGCATCCTCGGGTCCGTTGGCCCCGGCCGTTGTCACGCTGGTCGTCCCTCCCCGGAGCGAGGGCACTGGAGCCCGTCGCGCCGGCGAGCTTAACCTGACAGCGACGTCAGCAAACAGGACGGGGCCTTGCTACGTTGGCCGCCGTGCCCGTTTGGCTGACCGAGCCCGAGTACCCGATATTGGTCGCCGCGTGCGACCGGTTGATCCCCGCTGACGGGGACCTGCCCGGGGCGGTGGCCGCCGGGGCACCCGACTACATCGACACCCTCCTCGGGGCCTTCCTGTTCGACCCACCCCGGATCTGGGCCGGCGGACCGACCTCGGGGCGCCACGGCGGCGAGGCCCGCTTCGGCGAGTTCGTCCCCCTCGGCGCCCTCGACGAGCTGGCCTGGCGCACCCGCATCGAGGGCTCGCTCGGCCGTCCCGAGCGCGAGTTCAACGGCCCGGTGGTCGGCCTCCAGGAGCGGTACCGGGCCGGGCTCGCCGCCCTGGGGGAGCGGTTCGTCGACCTGGACCCCGAGGCCCAGGCGGTGGGCCTCGGGGCTGACCCGTCGTTCACCGCTCTCGTGTTCGCCCACGCCTGCGAGGGGATGTACGGGGCGCCCGAGTACGGCGGCAACCGCGACCGGCTGGCCTGGAAGGCCATCGGCTTCGCCGGCGACGTGCAGCCGCGGGGTTTCACCGACGCCGATGTGTCGGAGCGGTGAGCGCCCGCCGGCCGGCCCGGTGAGCTCGGTTCTGCACCGGTGAGCGTCGACGCGGTCATCATCGGGTCGGGGCCGGGAGGGTCGACCGCGGCCGACTTCCTCACGCAGGCCGGATGGTCGGTGGTCATTTTCGAGAAGGGCCGCAACCACCTGCTCGATCCCGAAGACCTGCGCCGGCCGTCGAGCGACTACTCGAACGACGAGATCAAGTTCTTGGACCGCCACTTCCTCGGCCCCGACCCGTTCCTCGAGCCGCGGACCTTCCGGCGGGACTCCGGCGACGGCGAGCACCTCCACGTCGGCGAGGTGAACTCGATCCCCTCCACCGTCGGTGGCGGGGGGACGCACGCCGACGGCAAGACCCCGCGCTTTCGCGAGGAGGACTTCGCCATGCGATCCACCTACGGGCCCCAACCGGGCGCCGAGGTGGAGGACTGGCCGCTCACCTACGACGAGCTCGAGCCGTTCTACGCCCACGTCGAGCGGGCCATCGGGGTGGCGGGCACCGAGGGGGCCAATCCCTTCGCCGCCTGGCGCTCGGGTCCGTTCCCGATGCCGTCGGGGGCACCCATGTACGGGGCGACCCTGTCGGTGCCGGCGGCCGAGCGGCTCGGCTTCCATCCTTACCCGGCGCCCACCGCGGCCAACAGCGTCCCCTACGACGGCCGGCCGGCCTGCAACAACTGCGGCTTCTGCGCCTACCTCGGCTGCCCGATCCACGCCAAGGGCGACCCGGTCGCCCTGCTCACGCGCACGATGGCCACCGGACTGGCCGAGCTCCGGCCCGAGACCTTCGTGTCGCGGATCCGCACCACCGGTCGACGGGCCACCGGGGTCGACTTCATTGGGCCCGACGGCGTCGAGCGGTCGATGGACGCCCGCCACGTCATCGTGGCCGGCGGGGCCATCGAGACGCCGCGCCTCCTGCTCCTCTCGGGGCTGGTCAACCCGTTGATCGGCCGTCACCTGATGGTCCACTACCAGACCATCGTCGTGGGCACTATGCCCCACGCCCTGCACAGCGAACGGGGAAGGGCCGTCACCCACGTCCACGACGACGCCATGATCCCTGACGACGCCTCGAAGGCGGCGGCCAAGGAGGCCGGGCTCCCCTGGCTGCGCGGCGGCTTGGTGGAGCACGGCGGAGCCTCGCTACCGGTGCGCGAGGCGAAGATCTACCAGTGGGGCAGCCGCCACAGCTCGATGATGGCCGGCTCGCCGATGCGCAACCGGCTCTGGGCGTTCATCATGCAGGGTGAGGACCTGCCGTACCCGACCAACACCGTGGACCTCGACCCGAATGTGCGCGACGTGCGGGGGTTCCCCGTCGCCCGCATCACCTACAAGGGTGGCCGTCACGAGCTCGTGGCCTGCGAGCACCACGGCCCGAGGCTGGAGGCGGTCCTGACCGAGATGGGCGCCGAGTGGACGTTGCGGACCAGCTCGCCGGGGACCGGCAAGCACGGCCCGCTGGACACCGAGATGCCCGAGAGCCGCCACGTGATGGGCACGACCCGCATGGGGCCGGACCCGGCCACCTCGGTCGTCGACCCCTGGTGCCGGGTCCACGGGCTCGAGAACGTGGTGGTCGCCGACTCGTCGGTCTTCGTGACCTCGTCGGGCTACGGCCCGACCCTCACGCTGGTGGCCCTGGCCGCCCGCGCCGCCTCCGCCCTGGCCGGAAGGGACGGGCCGGCCTGAACGCCTGGGCCCGGCTCAGTCGAAGTGCTCGGCGACGAGCCCCGGGCGGGGGCCCACCAGGGCGGCCAGGCTCGAGATCATCAGCTCCCGGGCCTGGGCCGTCGGGAGCGAGGGTTCGGAGAGGGCCAGCGGGGTGACGAGGCCGCCCAGCATGGCGAGCACCTGGAGCGCCACCTGGTCGGGATCGATCGACCCGTCGAACTCCCCCGCCATCTTGCCCTCGGCGATGACCCCGGCGATCAGCTCCCGCCAGCCCCGGTAGTCGGCCAGCACGTCGGCCCGCACCGTGGGGTCGCGCAGTGCGAGCCGGAAGAACTCCACGTAGAGCAGGCTGGAGGGGGTGGAGGTGATGTCGTAGGCGGTGATCCGGGCGTCCACCATCACCTTGAGCTTGTCCCAGGGGCTCTCCAGGGTCCCGAGGTAGGCCCCCAGCCGGTCGCGGTTGGAGGTGGCACCGTGGCGGAAGGCGGCGATCAGGAGTTCCTCGCGTGATCCGAAGTAGTACTGCAGGGTCCCGATCGGCACCCCGCTGGCCTCGGCGATGTCGGAGTAGCGGGTCGCGGGGGCGCCCCGTTCGAGGATCACCTGGACCGCGGCGTCGAGCACCGCGCTCCGGCGCCGGTCCACCCGCTCGCTCTGGCGTCCGCGTCCGGTGCCTCCCTCCTCCACCGCTTCCCCCATCGGACCTGTCTAGCATCGGTCCGCAACGCGGGTTGCGTCGTACCGCCGCCCGGCTCGGCGCACGCGGGCGGGGCGTCAGGAAGCGGGTACCACCGGGGCCCGCCCACCGGGGGTGAAGGCCTCCACGCCGGCCGGAGAGCCGAGCGACGAGGTGCCGGTTCCCAGGACCAGCGCGTCACCGACCGTGGCGATGCCCGACCAGCACGGGATCCCCGTCGGGACCCGGGCCACCAGGCGGCCGGTGGCGGCGTCGCGCACCTCGACGACGGCGTGGAGGGCGAGTCCGTTGAAGGTCATGCCCCCGGCCACCGTGGTCGGGGCGACCGAGTAGGCCAGGGAGGCCTGCCACCGGACCTTGCCGGTGCGGGCGTCGAATGCGTGGGCGCTCGGGTTCTGGAACTGGGTGTCACGGCGGTCGGACGGATCGCATAGCCGGGGACCGTTCGACTCGAAGCGGCCGAAGTCCCCGAAGGCGGTGGAGCCGTAGACCCGGGCGCCGTCGGAGGCGGTGGTGGCGATGAAGCCGCCCGAGAACCCTCCGAAGACAACGTTGGTGATCCAGCGGGGGTGCCCGGTCGTCGGGTCGAGCGAGTAGTAGCTCCCGTCCTTGCTGCCCACGCCGAGGAAGGTGGCCGTCCCGTCCGAGGCCAGCCCGACGTTGGCCGAGCCGCCGAAGTCGTAGTCGCACTGGGGATCGGGCCGCGGGGGCCGGTAGCGCCAGACCAGCCGGCCGTCGCTGATGCGCAGCGCGAACACCGTCTCGGACGTCGGCGGGGGATTGGAGAAGTCGCAGTCGGCCTCGGTGAAGACTACGAGGCCCGGGTTGGGGATGATGCTGCCCGAGGACCACACGTTGCCGCAGCCGTTGTCGAGGATGCGGCCGACGGTCGAGACGTCGGTCTCGTAGGTCCAAACCGGGTCCCCGTTCTGCAGCGAGGCCGCGACCACGTAGCCCCGCTCCTCGGGTTGGCCGTCGACCGACAGCCCGAAGAGCACCCGGCCGTCGGCGACGACCGGCGAGGAGAAGATCCGGGCGTTGTCCTCGTCCGGCTCGGCCGGTGCGCCGGGTCGGCCGGTGTAGTCGTGGCGCCAGAAGAGCGCCCCGGTGCGGGCGTTCAGGGCGTACAGGGTGTACCCGCCGCCGAAGATGACCAGTGCCGGGCGGCTGCGGCCCGGCGGCTCGTACCAGGCCGACGAGGTCACCAGACCGCCGTCGGAGTCCACCGGGCGCGGTGCCTCACCCGGGAAGGGCTCGACCGCATTCTGCTCGGAGAGCTGGTAGCGCCACCGCACCTTGCCCGTGGCGAGGGAGATCGCGTAGAAGCGGGTGTCCCAGCTCCCGACGTAGACCGTCCCCCTGACCACCGTCGGCGTGGCGGTGACCGCGTCACCGGTGGGGAGGAACCAGGCCCGCGCGAGCCGGGTCGCCTCGGGCACGGTCAGCGTCGTGCGGCCGGCGAAGGAGTGTTGGGCGTCGTGGCCGTAGGTGGGCCAGTCCCAGGGCCCGGGTGCTCCGACCGCCGGTGGGGCGGCGTCCGGCTGGCCCCCGCCACATCCTGGAAGGCTGACCCCGGCAAGCACGAGGGCGCCCGCCACGGTGCCCGCCACCCACCGGTGCGGCCGGCGGCCGCACCGGGTCCCTGACCGATCGCTCACGCCACCGACGTCAGCCGGCCTCGGCCTTGGTGCCCGGCGAGGGGGGACCGGTCCGGTGGTCGGGGAACGGGCAGATCCCGTGGCCGATCACGCAGAGCGTCACGCTGGTCGGGAAGTCGAAGCCCCCGGCGATCTGCTGGGGGGCGCTCGGTTGGCCGTTGGGGAAGCTCACTTGCATGACCCGGCCCTGGTTGTTGGCCGGGCCGCACTGCCCGAGGTTCCCGCCCTGGCAGATGATGTGAATGTCGACGAAGTACAACGTGCCGTCGGGGGCGAAGGCCATCCCGAAGGGATTGTAGCCGGACGAGGAGGGCTTGCCGAACTGGCTCAGGGTCTCTCCGGGCACCGTCGGGTGGCCGGCGATGGGGGTGCCGTCCTTGCTTAGCCACACGATGGAGGGGTTCCCGAAGGCGGTGTCGACGGCGAAGCAGTCGCAGGTCGGGTCCTTGGCCACCGCCATGGGCACCGGCAGGAGCGTCCCGGTGTACTGGAACCAGACCGTGACCTTGATGGTTTCGCGCGGGTAGACACCGCCGGGGCACTGCGAGGGGTTCTCGGGGAACGACGAGTGGTCGAACTCGAGGACCTGGCCTCCGAGTCCGCCGGTCGGCGACGCGGCATCGGGGAGGAGGAGGTCACCGTTGTCGGCCCAGGCCAGCATGCCCGGCTGGGCCAGCCCTCCGGTGCCGTCCACGTGGTGGTCGCCGTCCACCCCGCCGGCCGTCGGACCGTAGAGGATGCACGACTGGGTGTAGGAGGGGGCGAACCACTCGACCAGCCGTCCATCAGTCGGCGTCGGGAAGGAGCCCTGAGCGGTGCCGATGTCGTCGGCGAAGACGTTGTGGTGGGCGTCGACCACACACCCGGTGTACGTCGACTGACCGTTGTAGACACCGTGGCTGTCGGGGGGCGAGTCCTCGCCGGGACCCCCCTGGTAGTGGTACGGGCCGGGCACGAAGAGGTTCTTGCCGGTGAACCCCCCGCTTCGGGTCTCGAGCTCCTCGCCGATGGGTGGCTGCTTGAAGGGGTGGTGGGGCGGCCCGCCCGGGTTGTGCTGACTCGGGTTGGTCGGGTCGTAGCCGACGACGAAGCGGCCCGTGCCGTCGTTCAACAGGCACATCTGGCCGTTGGGATCCCAGGGGGTCACCAGCTGGGCCTCGGTGTGGGTGGCCGAGGCGTAGTAGTCCTCCTCCTCGTTCTGGTCCCAGTAGACGAGGTAGCCCGATCCCGGTTCGGTGGTCGCGGCAGTGGCACCCGAGGCCGCCGTTGCCGGTCCCCCCAGGGTCGGGACGGCGGTGGCCACGACGACCGCCAGCGCGCACAGCAGTGACCAGCGTCCTCGCCCCACGTCGCGCCCCTTTCGGTCGCCGGCCCCCCGTGCCGTCTCAGCCGCCCCCGGCCGCGCCGCCAAGCTAGTCCGACCCGGTGCCAGCATGCTGCCCGGCGGCGGCGGCGCACCGGTGCCTGCCCACGGCGCCCACTCGTGGGCGGTGGCAAACCACGAGCCTGGGCATGACGCGCTGCTCACTCGGTCAGGCATGAGCCAGGCATGCATGGGAAATGGTGATCATCGTCATCGCTGCAGGTGATCTGCACGGTTCCGCGGTGTTGACGCGCGCGATTCTTACGGAGCGACGCACGGGGGTGACCAACATGGCGCCCAACTGACGCTACAATCCTCGCTTCGGTTCAACCGCCCTGTCGGCACTCTGCGCACCACTGCAGGGGATGACCACGGAGCCGGCGCCGAGCACATGCCCGTCAACCGTGCCATGGCGCGGCACCCGACCGGCCGACGCACCAGCAGACGAGGAACGACGCCTAACGACAACCCAACGGGATCTCACACCACCCCACGCCGGATGCGAGAGCGAGCCGGGCCGATCCTTCCTGATCTCCCGGTGCCGGTCTGAATGGACCCGGTGGTGCCCAACCAAAAGTCATTCATCGACTCCGGAGGCATCACTGTGCGCATCCCTCAACGGGTTCTTCTCGTTCTGTCTGCAATAACCCTCACGACCGTTACCCTCACGACCATCACCTTCGCCGGCCCGGCCGGGAACGCGTCAGCGGCCCCGCCCAACGGAGCCGGCATCACGCTCGATGCGCCCATCGTGGCCACGGCGGCCACCCCCGACGGGGGTGGCTACTGGCTGGCGACCGCCGACGGTGGCATCTTCGCCTACGGCGACGCCCCGTTCTACGGCTCGGCCGCGAGCATCAACCCGGCCAAACCGATCGTCGGCCTGGCAGCGACCCCCGACGGGGGCGGCTACTGGCTAGTGGCCCACGACGGAGGCGTCTTCGCCTACGGCGACGCCCAGTACTTCGGCTCGACCAGTGGTCGTCCGCTGGCCAGCCCGATCGTCGGCATGGCC
>Ga0209040_10001676_pt1 | contig 17592 bp, 17 predicted proteins | sample BogFormECP12_OM3_FD_188240 | JGI IMG/M metagenome (GOLD analysis project Ga0209040, IMG submission 188240) | Bog forest soil microbial communities from Calvert Island, British Columbia, Canada - ECP12_OM3 (SPAdes) (version 2) | ecosystem: Environmental > Aquatic > Freshwater > Wetlands > Bog ...
CCCCGGCTTTGCGCCACGCGGTCAATCCGCCGACGATCACGAACGTGTTGAATCCTTTTTCCCGCAGCAGATGCGCCACCCGGGCGCTGGTCGCTTCGCGCGCTCAAGTACAGTACAGATAAATGTCCTTGTCCTTGGGCAGGTTCTTGACCTCTTCCTCAAGATTGTTGGGCTCGATGCGGATCGAGTTCTTGATCCGCGCTCCCCCCGAATCATAGTAACCGTGGCTCCGGACGTCGACGATCAGTACCCGGCCGGCATCTTCCGATGACAAACGGCGAGCCAGTTCTTCGACCTGCACCCGCGGTATAACACGGTACATCTTGTTCTTGCGGAATTGCACTACACGGTAAATCCCGTACACTGCCAGCGCGGTCAGAACTACCGCTTCCATCGCGAGCCCGGCCGTGTGAAAACCGCGCAGGAGTGCCGCCAGGAAATCCCGCGAGAGATATCCGACCAGCAAATAGGTCAAGGCATAGAACGACGCCCCCGCCAGATCCAATTGCAAGAACTGCGAAAAGCGCATCTTCATGCTGCCGGCCAGGGGCGCAGCCATGGTGTTGACCCCGGGGATGAATTTAGCAATCACCAGCGTGATTTTGCCGCGCTTGTAGAACGATTCCGCGGAACGAAGAATGCAAGTTTCCGGATTAATCGACACCCGGCACAGAAACCCCAGCAGTAACCATCCCATGTAACGTCCCAGCCAAAACTGCACCGTGTCGCCGATCAGCAAGCCCGCGAGAGCCGCAAACAAGACGTAAGGGCCCCACAGCGCGTGCGCCGCCACCGCCGCCCCGGCCGCCACCAGCGCAATTGCCGCCGGAAAAGGAAGGCCAATCGCCTCCGCCAGCAACAGGCCGAAGGTCAGGGCATATCCGTGGTGCGCCATCAGAGATAACAAGTTCATCGGAAGTGTTGGATCGACGGAATCAGGAAAGGGTTCAGTATAAACAAAACCGGCCGAGTATCCGAAGACGCCCGACCGGCAAGAATCCGGGGACGAACTTCCGCCTCCGGTTCACTTACTTTGCAAACTAGTGATTCATCGAACCGCCCATCGCGCCGCCTTTGAGCATCTTCACGCTCATTACGTGGATGCTGTTCTTGTCGGCATACACATGAGCGCTGAGCTGCACGTGATGACCTTCATGCCCCTTTAGCTCTTCAGGGTTTATTACATCCCAGCTCTTGCCGTCCTTGTCGTTAACGAAAGTGTATTTGTCGCCATCGGCCTTGACCGTGCCCTTCAACGTCATTAACGGAGCCTTGGGCGCCATCTTGTCGTTCCCCATCTTGTCATCCTGAGTTTGCGACATGTTGTTGTTGTCTTGTTGAGCAAAAGCCGTCAAGCCCAACGTGAAAGTAAAAGCCAGCAGGCAAACCATTAGCTTTTTCATTGAGTGTCTCCTATTCATTTTTGGAACCGGCGCTCTTGAAACCCGGGGTTCGGTACTCCTGTAGCTGTACGCACCGAGGCCAGGAACAGATTGCAAGCCTTGCGAGATTCTGCTTACTGTTTTGTCGTTCAAACGGACGAAGAGGTTACCGCGAATAGTTAATCAGACTCAGTGGCTAGAAAGATGATCTGAAGTTACGCCCCGCTGCTTTTTATTTTTCTCTGGCGACCACGAATTCTGGAGCCCATAGCAGCGCCCGCTTGATCTCTGAATCCGGGAAGGTGCAGATCGCCTTCTGGGCCGACTCCGCGTAACGTGCCGCGCGAGCGCTGGCCGCTTCGAGCGATTCGTAGCGTTGCAGGATTCCCATAATATCGCTGTGCGTCACGCCGTTGAAAGCACGCTCGCGCAGAACGGACTCAATCTTCGCCCGCTCCTCCGCGGTGCAGCGTTCCAATGCGTGAATCACGGCCATAGTTACTTTGCCCTCCCGCAGATCGCTCGCCACCGGCTTGCCCAGAACGTCTTCACAGGCCGTCAGATCGAGCACGTCGTCCACAATCTGAAAAGCCATGCCGAGGTCGTGTCCGTAGCGCCCCAAAGCCTCTTCCTGCTCGGCGGTCGCTACACCCAGAATCGCTCCCAGCCGCATGCATACAGAAAACAGGCAAGCCGTCTTTCGGTAGATGAGATCGAAGTGCTCATCCAGGGTGATCAGCTTTCCTAGCTTTTCCATCTGCAGCAGTTCACCCTCGACCATCTGCTGCGTCAGCTCAATCAGGGCGTCGAGGATACGGAAGTTGCGCTCCTGCACCGCCACCTTGAAGGCCTGCATGTAGAGCCAGTCGCCCGCCAGCACGCACTTCGAGTTTCCCCACTGCGTGTTGGCGGCAGGGCGGCCGCGGCGCGTTTTAGCCTCATCGATGATGTCGTCATGCACCAGCGTGGCGGTATGAATGATTTCCACCACCGCGCCCAGTTTTACGGCTCCGCGGCCTTCGTAGTTGAAGAGTTTTGAAGAAAGGAAAAGCAGCATGGGACGGATGCGCTTGCCGCCTCCGGCTCGCAGATATTCCCCAATTTCCGTGATCGCCTGGACGCCCGAAACGGTGTCCTGCCCGAACTCGCCTTCCAGCGCCGCGAGATCATCGTGCAGCAGGTCGAACACTTCCTTCCCGTTAATAGTGGGCGGTGCGCTCAAATGGGCCCCCATCTGCTTTGCATGGTCCTTCACCGCACAGGTCTGCGTCCTCGGCGGTGGAAGTTTCAATTCGTCCGGTAATTCGTAAACTGCAGGTCGATTCCAAAATCGTGCTGCCGCAGCATGGCGATTACCTCTTGCAGCGTGTCACGATCCTTGCTGCTGATTCGGACCAGATCTCCCTGAATCGAAGCCTGCGCTTTCTTCTTCGAATCCTTCACCAGCTTTACAATCTCTCGCGCCTTTTCGATCGCAATGCCTTGCTGCATCGTCACTTTACGCTTCGCCGTGCCGCCTGCCGCTGGCTCCACGGAGCCATAAGTGAGTCCCCTCAACGAGACGCCGCGCTTGACCAACTTCTGCTGCAGGATATCGTTCACCGCCTTCAGCTTGTACTCGTCCGCCGAATGCAGAACGATCGCGTCCTTTTCCAGTTCGATGTTCGACTTCGAGTCCTTCAGGTCGAAGCGGGTATGAATTTCCTTCAGCGCCTGTTGGATCGCGTTTGACACTTCCTGCAGGTCGATCTTGCTCACGATGTCGAAGGTGTTATCGGGCATCGGATTTCATTTCTTTCTGAAATGATGGAATCTTAAGTGTTGAGGTTACCAGAAGAAGAGCCCCCATGGAGAGTTAACCTGCCGAAACTTTGCTTTCAGCGGTTTCAGTCAATTTGAAAAAATTGTAGAAATTGCGAGCTGTCCGCTCGCCGACTTCTTCCTCACCTAACCCGCGCAACTCGGCGAGCTCCCGCGCAGTTTCCTTGACGAAGGCCGGCTCATTTCGTTTGCCGCGATGCGGCACCGGCGCCAGAAACGGCGAGTCGGTCTCGATCAGCATGCGATCGAGGGGAACCTCCAGCGCGGCGTCACGAATCTGCTGCGCCTTGGGAAAAGTGACATTGCCTGCGAACGAAATCATGAATCCAATGTCCATCGCGCTTCTGGCCTGCGGCCAGGTTCCGGTGAAGCAATGCAGAATCCCTCCCAGCCCCCTCGCCGCCCAACGCTCCCGCAGCAGGGTGAGGCAATCGTCCCAGGCATTGTCGCTACCTTCAGAAGGACGGCAGTGAATCACGATCGGCAGCTTCGCCGCCGCCGCCAACTCCATCTGGCGAGTGAAGACTTCCTTTTGCACATCGCGCGGCGAGTGATCGTAATAATAATCCAACCCGATCTCGCCCCAGGCGATTACCTTGGGATGCTGCGCCAGCCGCTCCATGTTCTGGTAGGCAGCTTCGTCAGCCAGCCGGGCCTCGTGGGGATGGATGCCAAGTGTCGCATAAATGAAATCGTATTTTTCCGCCAATCGAATCCCGCAATCCACCTGCTCCGGTCCTTCGCCGTTGCCAATGGCAACCAGAGTTCGCACTCCCGCCTCGCGCGCCCGAGCGATCACCTGCTCGCGGTCGGAATCAAACTGTTTGCCGTCAAGATGCGCGTGAGAATCAACGAACATTAGTCAACCAGATGAATCACAGGTGGGGACAGCGGCCCTCGGCCGCCCGCCGAGCGCGGTTCGGCTCGGTTTCGACTTTAACTTTCTGTCCTGAATACCGGACTCACTCCTACTTCAACCTTGCCCCCACGGGTACGTCTTCCAAAAACCCAGCCAGCACTGGTTTTCCGTCATCGAGAGACGCGGCCACGATCATCCCGTTCGACTCCATCCCACGCAGTTTGCGCGGAGCAAGATTGGCGACGATTACCACTTTCCGTCCAATCAACGTCTCGGGTGCGTAAGCCTCCGCAATCCCGGCCAGCACCTGCCGCACTTCGCTTCCTATATCAATTTCCAGACGCAAGAGTTTGTCTGCCTTAGGCACTCTCTCCGCGACCTTCACCAGCCCAACCCGCAGTTCGATCTTGGCGAAGTCGTCGATGGAAATCTTTCCGCTCGCGGCCTGATCCGCCTTCACGACGGCCACCGGGGCAGATGTTGGCGCGCTCGGTTCTGCCGCAACGGCTTCGGCCCCCGCCCCGGCTAACGGCTTGCTTCTCTGCTCCTCTTCCATCTTCTGCATCCTTTCAATTGCGCTCTTATCGGCTCGGGGAAAGACCGGCTGCACTTCGCCTAGCTTGGTGGCCAAAGGCAACTGTCCCCACGCCAGTTCACTCAGCGCAAGTTTCTTGATATCGCCCAGTCCCATCTGCGACCAGATCTTCGCTGTCGCATCCGGTATCACGGGATGGGCCAGCGCCGTAGCGATGCGCAGCGCTTCCGCCGACGTATAAAGGACCGTGGCCAGGCGCGCCCGGCTGTCCTCATCCTGCTTTTCTCCCAGCGACCAGGGCTCATTCTCGACGATGTACTTGTCCACCGCCGCCACCAGGGACCACGCGGCTTCGAGTGCGCGTGAAAATTGAAATTGGTCGAAGAGCGTCCCGAACTCGTGGATCGTTTTCCGCGCGATTTCGGCAATGGCATCATCCGCAGCGGTTTTCGCCCCAGCCGACGGGTAGGGAACCTCGCCCTTGAAATAGCGGTTGATCATGGTCAGCGTGCGGCTCGCCAGGTTTCCCAGCCCATTCGCCAGGTCGGAGTTGTAGCGCTGCACCAGCGCATCGAAGGAAAACGATCCGTCCTGCCCGAACACAACTTCGCGCAACAGAAAATAGCGCAGCGCATCGGCGCCCAGCACGTCAAGAATCGTTTCCGTGCGCACGATGTTGCCGCGCGACTTCGACATCTTGCTCTCTTCAAACAGCAGCCATCCATGGGCCACGATCGCCTTGGGCACGGGCAATCCCGCCGCCATCAGGAACGCTGGCCAGTAAACACAATGGAAGCGGACAATTTCTTTGCCGATCATCTGCACATCGGCGGGCCAAAATTTCTTGAAGGCCTCCTGTGCTCCGGCGTGGGTTGAGCCGTAGCCGATCGCGGTGATGTAGTTTGCCAGCGCATCGAACCAGACGTAAATCACGTGCTTGGGGTCGTCTGGTACCGGAATGCCCCAGGTGAAAGTCGAGCGGCTGATCGACTGATCGCGCAAACCGGAGCGCACAAACGAAATCACCTCATTGCGGCGCGCCTCTGGACGAATGAATTCCGGATTCGCGTAGAGCGCAAGAAGTTTGTCCTGAAACGCGGAAAGCTTGAAAAAATAATTTTCCTCATGCACGGTCTCGGTGATGCGCCCGCAGGTGGGGCAGGAATCGCCGGGCTGCGCGCCGTCGACATAAAGCTCATCCGAGACGCAATACTGGCCGGTGTAAGTGCCCTTGTAGATGAATCCGTTATCACGAATCCGCCGGAAAAGTTCCTGCATCCGCTTCTTGTGCCGGTCTTCCGTGGTGCGGATGAAGTCGTCGTTCGAGATCCCCATCCGCTTCCACAACTGGCGGAATTCGGCAGAAATCTCATCTGCGTATTGCTGCGGAGTTTTTCCCGCAGCATGCGCCGCACGCTCGATCTTCTGACCATGCTCATCGGTGCCGGTAAGAAAAAAAGTCTCCGCGCCCAGCAGCCGCTGCCGCCGCGCAATCGTGTCGCACGCAATCGTCGTGTAAGCGTGTCCGATGTGGGGGTGCGCGTTCACGTAATAAATCGGCGTCGTGATGTAAAACTTTCTGCTCATTCCGTTGCTGCTTTCAAGGATGGCTTGCGCGCGAAAATGTAAGCCCGACGGCTCTGGTACTCAAACTCCGGCGCGTACGGTTCGCGTTCGATAATTTCCTCAATCTGAAAGCCTGCGGCCCCGAGATAGCCCGCCACATCCGCTGTGCCAAAAAAATAGAAATCGAGACTCACCGCACAGCCCCACAAATCTTCTACATGCGAAACCTCTTCACCAATATGGAAACTCAGCAGAACCAGTCCTCCCGGCCGCAAAACCCGCCACATCTCACGCAAAACCTGCTGTAGATCGGCCGCCTGAAGATTCACGATCGCGTAGAATGCCGCGATCCCGGCCCATGTCCCATCGGGCACAGGGAGTGACCTCATGTCACCCTGGCTAAACGCAATGCCCGGATTCAGGCGGTGAGCCTCCTCGATCATGCGTGGCGACAGGTCCACGCCGCAGACCGCAACTCCGCGCTCGCGCAGATAACGAGCCACTTGTCCGGGCCCGCAGCCGAGGTCGCATGCCAGCCCCGTGCCTCGCACCCTATCCGCGAATTGGTCGAGTACTTGCCGGTCCAAGGGCTTGTGCCGCAACTCGTCGTAAAGGTGCCGGACGTACTCCTCGGCCACGCAGTCGTAGCTGACTTGAACATCGCTCACCTTCTGGTCAATCATCACCCGCTCGATTCGTCGGAGTTTTGTTAGTAAAGGCCTCTGCGTAGACCCGCGCTGCTTCCTGCATCACCGTCTTCAGTGGCACGTGATGCTCGGCCGCGATCCGTCGGCAATCCTCATACTCGGGAGCGTAATTCGTAACCGTTCCATTCATGCTCGCGATCTTGATCCTCACCTCGCCCCAGGCCGTGTCGACTTTCTCCCATCGCCGTGCCAGGGTGTGCCGCATTTCATCCCGCCGCCGCACGCCCAGCGTGGTTGTCTCGGTGAAAATCAGTTGCGCCAGCTTGCCCGCATCCTCAGGCTTGCACAGCACCGTCAGCAGCGTGCCTGGACGGTTCTTCTTCATCTGCACCGGCATTCCGAAGGCATCGAGCGCGCCTTCCTCGAGCAACCGGTCCATCACATACCCGAAAACCTGCGGATTCAAATCGTCGAGATTGGCTTCGAGCACCGTGATGGTCTCGGTTGCAGTCTTTGCGGCCAGCGTAGTCTGAACTGCTTCCCCAACGATCAACCGCACCACGTTCGGATGTCCCGGAAAATCACGCGTGCCCGCACCATAACCCGACTTGTCAATCTTCATCTCTGGAAACGCCGCAAAGCGCGACGCCAGAGTCTTCGCGATCGCCGCACCTGTCGGCGTCACCAATTCCGCTTGTACCCCAGACGAATAAACCGGAGCGTCTTTCAGCAACTCCACCGTCGCCGGAGCGGGAACCGGAAATGTCCCATGTGCGCATTTCACCGTCCCGCCTCCAACGTTTAGGGGCGAACAGACAATCTCATCCACCCCCAACGCTTCAGCTCCGACCGCGGCGCAGACAATATCGACCATCGCATCCACCGCGCCGACTTCGTGGAAATGCACGCCCTCGACGGAAGTATCGTGAATCTTTGCCTCCGCCGCACCCAGCGCCTCGAAGATGGTAATCGCAGTCCTCTTCGCACGGTCTGAGATCGCCGCCGCAGAAATAATCTGCCGAATCTCGGTCAACCCCCGGCCATGCGAATGCTCGTGTGGGAGCGGGCGATGCTGGTGCTCAGGTTCGTGCTCGTGTCGATGATCGTGGGAGTGCGCCTGTCCCTTTTGCTCCCAGTACACCTCGCGCGGCAAATCTTTCTCTCCATCGACCCAAACGTCGACCTTCGTGGCCGAAATTCCGCTGCGCACGACTCGCGAGATTTCCAGCCGCGCCCCTATGTTCAGAGCCGCCACGGCGTCTTCCAGCATTCGAGGCGAAACTCCGGAATCTACCAGCGCGCCCAGAAACATGTCGCCGCTCATGCCCGAAAAACACTCAAGGTACGCTATACGCATAGGAAAATCGAAGAGGGACCGATTTTTCATCATAGGGAAGGCTGCATTCTGCGTCAAACCAGCGTCCCCGCGCGCTCTGCTAGAATCACTATCTTCTTAAACAGTTCAGAGGAAGCCTTGTATCGTTATCTCGAACAGCGTTTGGCCGAGCACATTCTGGAGTTCCTTCTCCGCCGCTACCCCGGCACAACTCTGCCCAAGGTAGTCATCGAACAGCCTCCGAAAGTTGAACTCGGCGATTTCGCGATTCCGCTCTTTCCCTTTGCTAAACCGCTGCGTACGGCTCCGCTTAAGATTGCCGAAGCCATCCGCGCCGAGAGCGGTCTGATCGAAGGCATCGCTGAAATGCAGGTTGCGCCTCCCGGCTACCTGAATATCAAAATCGATCGCGCCTGGCTGGCGGCCGCGCTGGCCGCCGATCAGAAATTGCCCTCGGACATGCCCGCGGGAAAAATCCTCGTCGAGCACACTAGCATCAATCCCAACAAGGCGGCCCACATTGGCCACCTGCGCAACGCGATTCTCGGTGACACCTTCGTTCGCCTGCTGCGTTACGCGGAGAGGGAAGTCGACGTCCAGAACTACATCGACAATACCGGCGTTCAGGTTGCCGACGTCGTGGTCGGCTTCACCCAGATCGAAAACAAATCGCGCGCAGAAATCCAAGCCCTGACGCGTCAGCCCCGCTTCGACTACTACTGCTGGGATCTCTACGCCCGCGTCTCGCAGTGGTATGCCAGCGACAAGGCAAACCTGCAGGTGCGTGCGCAAACTTTGCACGCCATCGAAGACGCCGCCAGCGAAACGGCGGCCATCGCCGAGTTGATCTCAGCCGCCGTCCTGCACCGCCACCTCGAAACCATGGACCGCCTCGACATCGAATACGACTTCCTCCCCCGCGAAAGCGAAATCCTGCACCTACACTTCTGGGATGCGGCATTCACCAAGTTGAAGAAGAGCGGAGTCCTTACCTTCGAAAATGAAGGCAAAAATAAGGGTTGCTGGGTGATGCGCCGCGCTGGAACCAGTGTGAGTCGCGTGGATGTACTCTCGCAGAATACCGATGGCCCCGAGGTCGATGCACTTATTAACATTGGGATTTCCGGCCTCGATACAATTTCCGAAGAAGACCAAAAAGTAATCGTCCGCTCCAACGGCACCGTCGGCTACGTCGGCAAGGACATCGCGTACCACATGTGGAAGTTCGGCCTGCTCGGGCGCGATTTCGGCTACCGCAAGTTTCATCGCTATCCCAATCAGCACCAGTGCTGGATCTCCGCCACGGAGGGAGAGAAGGATCATCCTCATTTCGGCGACGTTGCCGAAATTTATAACGTGATCGACGCTCGCCAATCCGAGGCTCAAAACACGGTGATCGAAGCCCTGCGCGGCCTGGGCCACAACGAAGCCGCCGACCACTACACGCATTTCTCCTACGAGATGGTCGCGCTCACGCCGCGCTGCGCCGCCGAACTCGGTTACACGCTGAGCGATGAAGATAAAACTCGCTCCTACATTGAAGTCAGCGGCCGCAAGGGTTTCGGAGTCAAGGCCGATGACCTGCTCGACCAACTTATTGCCTCCGCCAAGAACGAGGTCGACTCCCGCCATCCCCAACTGAGTGAAGCTGAGCGCCAATCGATCGCTGTGCAAATCGCCATCGGCGCGCTGCGTTACTTCATGCTGAAGTTCACCAAGCAGTCGGTCATCGCCTTCGACTTCAAAGAAGCCCTCAGTTTCGAGGGCGAAACCGGCCCCTACGCGCAGTATGCCGTAGTCCGAGCCGCCAGCATCTTCAGAAAGGCTGTTGCGGATCCAGAAGTCTTCTCTAGAGACTTCGCAACTAGCGTCTCCCCCGCCGATCTAACTCAATTTCTCACGGGAGAAGCCGCCAACGAGATCTGGGAACTCTGGCTATCCGCGTCGAAGACTTCCTACATCGTGGACCAATGCATCGCCACCACCGAGCCGGCTTACCTTGCCAAGCACGCGTTTCAACTGGCGCAGCTCTTCAACACCTTCTATCATCGCTGCCCCATCCTGAGCGAGCCGGATGAAAAGCGAAAGCAATTCCTGCTCGCGACGGTGGCCGTTGTACGGCGCGAACTGATGCGAACCTTGGTAGTCATGGGCATCACAGTGCCGCCCGTCATGTGATTTTTTCTCCAACCGGTTTCACCTGTTTTCTGCAAGGAGGATGGATCATGTTTTCCTTCCACGTCGGGCGTGGTCACAGGGGTCGGCTTATTTTCTCTCTGCTGCTGGCATTGTCGAGCGTCGTGACTCGATCGCAAGACTCGCCGCTGCCGCCTGCTGGCGAATCGCAGCCCGCTAGGCCTCCCCGCATCGGCCTCGCGCTCAGCGGTGGAGGTGCGCTCGGCCTCGCGCATATTGGTGTGCTCGAATGGTTGGAGGAGAACCATATTCCGGTCGACCGCATTGCTGGTACCAGCATGGGAAGCATTATCGGCGCCATGTACGCCTCCGGCATGTCGCCCGCGGAAATCGAAAAATTTGCCGAACACATCGACTGGGACGAGACCCTTCGTCCCGAGCCGACATACAGCCAACTCTCCTACCGCCGCAAGCAGGATCGCCGGGACTATCAGATCGACGCCGCGCTTGGCTTGAAGCACGGTCTCAAAGGTCCCAACGGCTTCAATCCCGGAAATGGCGTTGGCCTCCTGCTCGACCGACTATTCTTCGCCGAGTCCGGTACCGCGAGCTTTGACGATCTCCCCATCCCGTTTCGCTGCGTAGCCACCGATATGCTTACCGGAGATGCAGTGGTGCTGCATGATGGTTCGCTCGCCCAGGCGCTGCGCGCGAGCATGGCGATTCCGGGTGTGTTCACTCCGGTAGAAATCAACGGCCAGATTCTGACCGATGGCGGCATGGTGGAGAACATCCCCGTGGATGTCGTGCGCAAAATGGGCGCCGACACGGTAATTGCCGTGGACCTTCGCGTTCCGCTCGGTGGACAAGAGGAATTGGAGAGCCTGACCGGCGTTCTCTCTCGCGCCCTCAGTGTTGTGATTCTGCAGAATGAACGCCGCTCCCTGGCCCTCGCCGATGCCACCGTGATCGTCGAGACCGGCAAATTCGCCGTCGACGACTACCAGCGCGTCCACGATCTCATCCGTCTGGGCTACGGCAGCGCAGCCGCTGAGGCCGCAGCTTTGCGGCAGTATGCAATGGCAGACGAGGCGCAGTGGCGGCAATACCTCGCCGCGCGTTACGCTCGCAAGCATCAGCGCCCGAGCCAGGTGAAACTCGTTCAAGTAGAAGGAGGAGACTCCGACCAAAACCGCCGAATCGAGCGCCGTCTGAAGTCCGACACTCAAGGCCCTCTTGATCTGCGAAAACTCGACACTCAATTACTTCGCGTCGCCGGGCAAGGCCAGTTCGATCGTCTGGGATACGAAGGCTTCACTCAGGATGGCGTGCCGGCACTGCGCGTGACCGCTCATGAAAAATCCTATGGTCCTCCTTTCGTCGACCTGGCGGTTAACGTGAATGGCTCCGGAGTTGCCGCATTCGATTTTTCCGCCGGCGCCCGCGTCACCTTCATGGACATTGAGCATCGTGGCGGGGAGTGGCGCAATGATCTTCTTCTCGGCTCCAGTAACCTGGCTGCCACCGAGTTCTATCAGCCCCTGTTGGGCACTCACTTTTTCGTCGCGCCCCATGCCTTCGCCTCCAAACTGGCGCGCAATGCCTTCAACGGCACGACACGAGTGGCCGTCTTCGGAGACGAACGAGCCGGAGGCGGCTTCGATATCGGGTACGACTCCGGACGCCACAGTGAACTGCGCTTGGGCTATGAGATCTTCAGCGGCAGACTTGCGGCCCTGATCGGCAGCGCCGGCCTGCCCTCGCTTAGCGGGAGCACCGGAGATTTCCGCGCTCGCTATGTATGGGATGGGCAGGACAGTCCGGTGATTCCAGGCGCCGGCACCCGCATCGTCGCCAACCTTTCGCGGGTGCTGCAGAGTCCCGGACTGGTGCATCCCATCGACCAACTCGACGTGCAGACGTCCACTTTTGTTCCCCTCAGCGAGAAGACATCCCTTTTTGTTACAGCCTCCGGAGGCGGCACTCTGCACGGAAATGCCGGCCAATTCCAACTCTTCTCTCTCGGAGGACCGTTTCACCTTGGGGCTTACCTGCCCCGCGAATTTGTAGGGAACAACTATGCGTACGGCTCGATCGGATTCCGCCGCGATCTGTATCGCCTCCCTCAACTCGTGGGAAGGAAAATTTATTGGGGAGGATGGTACGAAGCCGGCAGCGCCTTTAATAATCCGGGTACGGTGGTTGTGCGGGGCACGTTCAATCTCGGCGTGATCGCCGACACCATCGTGGGGCCCATCGCACTGGCCACCAGCGTCAGTCCCACTGGACAGTCACGTGTGAACTTTTCCGTGGGGCGCTTGTTTTAGGCTTGTGCCGATAGTCTGCCGGTATGTCAAACTAAGTTAACGCTGCGTGGAGTCTGCCTTTCTGGTCTGCTATGTGGAGGTCATAGATGTGCAGGAATATTAAGACTTTGTTCAACTTCGATCCGCCGGTCAATGCCGACGAGATTCGAGCCGCCTCTTTGCAATTCGTGAGAAAGATTACCGGCTTCAATAAACCATCCAAGGCGAACGAGGCTTCATTCCTCGCCGCTATCGATGAAATCGCCGAAGTCTCGGCTCGGCTTCTCCACTCCCTGGAAACGAACGCGCCTCCGAAGAGTAGAGAAGAAGAGGCCGCAAAGGCGAGAGCCCGCGCCGCCGAGAGATTCGGTTCTTAAGCCCACAAGCACCAATGCTTGTAAGTGGTTGAGGCTTTGTGCCTTCAGCTCAGTAAATCCAAGCTCTCAGGCGGGATTGTCCTTCCGGTGCAACGCGCTCGCAGACGCAATCATCTAATCAACCGAAAGGCAGTTTAAGTTGTTTCGCGGCCCAATGCGGTGAATTCTATGAAAAACAAAGCGATTTCGCGGTTGGTTCTGGCGCTTGCCTTGTTAACGACGACGCTGGCACTCGCCGCGCCCAAAGCGCCCAAGGTAAGCCCGGCGCAGGATCTGCCGCCATTTCCCGGCACGCTGGTGAACGCCCGCTACGTGTACGTCACCAGCTACGATGGCGACCAGTTCAATACCCACTTGCTGCCCGAAGACCGGCAGGCGATCAACACCGTGCAGGACGCTATGCAGAAGTGGGGAAAGTTCATGCTGGTATACGAGCCGAACCAGGCGGATATTGTGCTCGTGGTGATGAGTCGCCCCACGGAAGACGTTCTCGCGGTCTACGACGCGCATGGTTGGCCGGCCAACAGTCAATACTTATGGCGCATGATGGGTCGCAACGGCCTGCAACCGAGCGAATCTCCCTTGGTCACGAATCTGGAAAAGGCCTTCGACAAAGCTGCAAAATAAGCTCGTGAAGGCGCCAGCACGGCGGATCGCTTTGAATTGCGAGCGCGCCTTAAATTAAATAAGGTCAGCTCTTTCTGCCAGAGATCATTAAGCCGGCTCCGACAACAACCAGAACGATACTAACGAAGGGCGGAGCCTTCTGGTCGTCGTGGGTCGTGATGCCCACATGCGCATCGCCGACGCTGACGCCGTGATGTTCGGAATGCGGGAAGGGCACAAAGAAGGACAGCACGCCTATTACCAGCACCACAACCCCAACCAGCATCAGAGCTTTCATTAGAATTGCCTCCGAATTGTCGAGTGCGAGATCGCGGGCACCTCGTGGACGACAATTTCAAAGCAATAGGATGCCGATGGCGCCAGAATGGCTGCGAAAATAAGGGCGCAACAAGGCTAGCTTGCGAAGCTCTTGACGAACTCCACCAGGCTGCGCAGCGCGATGCCCGTTGGCCCCTTGGCGATCCACGGCTTCTGATCTTCCGTCCAGGCGGTGCCGGCGATGTCGAGATGGATCCACGGCGTGTCTTCGGCGAACTCTTTCAGGAACATCGCGGCGTTGACAGCTCCCGCCCAGCGCGGTCCCGCGTTCACGATGTCGGCGATGGTTGACTTGATGTTCTCTTTGTATTCGTCGTCGAGCGGCAGCCGCCACATTTTCTCGCCCGCCTCCGCATTCGCCTCGTGAAAACGCTCATACATGGCTTCATCGTTGGCAAACACGCCGGCGTTGGCATAGCCAAGCGCAACCACCACGGCGCCGGTAAGCGTGGCCGCATCCACCAGATGAGTGCAGCCAAGCTGCCGCGCGTAAAACAAACCATCGGCGAGAACCAGGCGGCCTTCCGCATCAGTATTGATAATCTCGATCGACTTGCCTGACATTGCAATCTGCACGTCACCCGGCTTCTGGGCTTTGCCGGAAGGCATGTTTTCGGTGGCGCAAACGATGCCGATCACTTTCACTTTCGGCTTCAGCAGCGCGATGGCGCGCATGGCGCCAATCATGGTGGCGCCGCCGGCCATGTCATATTTCATCTTCTCCATGCCATCGGCAGGCTTAATGGAGATGCCGCCGGTGTCGAATGTAATGCCCTTGCCAACCAGACCTAAGACCGGTTTTTCCGGTGCCCCTGCGGGCTCGTAGCGCATCACCACCAGCGCGGGCGGCTCGTCCGAACCCTGCGCCACGCCCCAGAACGCGCCCATCTTCAATTCCTTAATTTTGTCGGCGCCGTAGACTTCGCACTTCAAACCGACTTCCTGGCACATTTTCTTGGCGCGGTCGGCCAGAGTTGTGGGCGTCATGCGGTTGGAGGGCTCGTTCACCAGATCGCGCGTGAAGTTTTGCGATTCGCCGATGATTTGCGACTCGATTGCGGCCTTTTCGAGCGCATCTTTATCGCTGTTGCCGCTGGCGAGAATGGTGAGCGCATCAATTTTCTGATCTTTGCGGTCGCTGCGATAGTAATCAGGATCGAAGTTGCCCACCAGCGCGCCTTCGACGATTGCCCGCACGGCTTCTTCTGCAGGAATGCAGGGCGGGGCGATAAAAGCGAAGCTGCGGATTCCGCGCGCCTTCAAGGTGCGCAGGGCAGCTCCGGCCATGCGCCGCAGATCGTAACTGCTGAACTTTTTCGCCGCGCCACCGCTGATCAGCAATAGACGCTTGGCTTTCAGTCCTGCAGGCTTGTGCAGCAAGTTGGTTTCAAACGGTTTACCGGTCATTTCACCGCTGGCTAGCAGGTCGGCCGCAGGGGGTTTCACGCTGGCGTCAGTGGTTTCGACGGCGAGCTGTGGTTTGGCGCCTTTGTTTTTTGGTCCTTCGGAGTGGTCCAGCACGATGGTGACGAGAGCCTCGGTTTCCAGTTGAGACGGCGTAGAGAGAGATATTGTCGTTTTCATAGTCTTCAAACGTTTTAGTGGGACCTTCCAGTATCGTTGGCAAGGAGGGAAAAACGCAAGAGCATGCGTCGCCTGGTAATGGACGAGTCTCTGAGTGAGCCTTGATACCCCTACAACTCGAGTCTTGCTACAACTGGAGTGGTTCTGTTCTGCTTCCCCCAGGCGGCGCTCCGTTGTTGCTTCCCCCGCCTTCTGCGGCTTTCGCGCGGTCCAGCCAAAGAAAGATCGCCAAAGGAATCGCATTTCCAATTAGCAACCCATTGGTGGAACAGAATGCGCGAAGGGCGGGAGCAAGGTGCCTTAGATCGTAATGCGCGACCGCGTAGATATTGAATCCGATGAACAATATGCCGCATATTCGCAGCGCGGTCTTAGCCCAGTGTGGCCAAACGAGTGAAATAAGAATGGCAGCGCTAACTCCGCCCACAAGGCTCTTGCCAAAGTAGAAAGCATTGACGGCCGATAGCGCTTGGAGAATGCCGAATCGGAAGTGCCCATAGACGTCCAATCCCACCCACGACAAACCAAGTAGCCCGGCTAGGACTATTCCTCGCTGCTCTCGATTTCGCCTGTCTCCCCACCTTGTTAAAAAGACGATATTTCCCAGAAAGGCAACCAACAGCTCTATCTCGCTCTGCGCGGTAAAGCTGATCTTCATCGAGCTGAGGGCACGCTTCCCATACTCGTCTCCCTGCTTTGCGGCTTTGCGGTACCATCGGGCAGCCTCGGCGGGGTCTTCCGGCACTCCCTTTCCGTGGGAGTACATGTAGCCAAGCCCGTCCTGAGCTCTTGCGTAACCTTGGTCGGCGGCTCTGCGATACCATCGAACGGCCTCGGAGTAGTCCTGTGGTACTCCTTTTCCTTCGTAATAACTGTTGCCGAGGTCGTATTGAGCTTTCGCATAGCCTTGGTCGGCGCCCTTGCGATACCACCCGACCGCCTCGGCGTAGTCCTGCGGAACGCCCTCCCCTTTGGAATACATGTAGCCGAGCGCGCCCTGAGCGAGCGGGTCGCCCTGGTCGGCGGCTTTGCGGAACCAGACTACCGCCTGGGCGTAGTCTTGCGGAACGCGCTGACCCTCCTGACACATGTAGCCGAGGCTATACTGAGCTTTGTCGTTCCCTTGATCGGCGGCTTTGCGTACCAGTCGAGGGCTTGTCCGTAGTCCTGCGGCACCCCTTTGCCGTAGTAATACATGCCGGCGAGCTCGGACTGAGCCTTTGCGTCTCCCCGCTCGGCCCGCACACGGCGTTCTTTCGCTTTCTCAGCGAGTTTCCGCTCGGCGGCGCTGCCTTCTACAAAATGCCAAGTAATCGCGACTCCACAGATCAGTGCCACGCAACCAGCCGGTACGGCGATTTTCCAAAGTGATTTCATGGCCGTATTTCCAATCACTTGCTTACTGCGTAGCGAGTCAACTCGACAGAGCGCTGGGGAAACGCGTCTGAAAGTCCAATAGCCCGACCCATTCCGGCGTGATGGTGATGCGCACTTGGGACGAAACCATGGTTCGCAACTGACTGAGCCAGCCTTCGGCCATCTCTGGACTGAAGTAGCGATGGGCTGACGCCGCGTACTCAGGCACGATCCCATCGACGGGTTCCATTCGCGCCGTGCCGCGGATCAAGAGAACCTTGTGGGGAAAAGTATTGTCGTCGATGGTGAGAGATACTTTGGGATTCTTGGCCAGAGCCTTCAGTTTCGGTGCTCTGGGTGGTGTCGCCATGATGAGTTCGTGCCCGTTCCAGTGAAACCAGATCGGAACCACTCGCGGCGTTCCATCCGTCCAGATGTAAGCCATGCGGGCAGGAATTTTCGAATGCAACAGTTCCTGCGCTGCGGGATGCTGCAGGAGATCGAGGCTTCCCTGGTGAACCGCCTTCATGATGCCTTCCTTTCCGCGCGGAGGAATTACCGCCTGCGTCTCGACCTCTGAGTCGCAGGCATTGTGCGCCTGAGCCGTGAAAGGGTCAAGCAGGGGCGCCTAGTGAGCTGAGGATTCCGAATTCTCTTCTTGGTGGCCGAAGTCGAGTCCGAAATGCGGTTCGCTGCGCGTGCCGGTCACCTTGAAGGGGACTTCGGTGCCGGCTCCGCCCTT
>Ga0209040_10001677_pt1 | contig 17590 bp, 13 predicted proteins | sample BogFormECP12_OM3_FD_188240 | JGI IMG/M metagenome (GOLD analysis project Ga0209040, IMG submission 188240) | Bog forest soil microbial communities from Calvert Island, British Columbia, Canada - ECP12_OM3 (SPAdes) (version 2) | ecosystem: Environmental > Aquatic > Freshwater > Wetlands > Bog ...
CTCGCCGGCTTCGTCAAGGACATGTTAAAGCGGGGGCGTGTCGCGCTGCATGAGTGCACGAACGCGCTTTCCGCTGCGTCGGCACCGGCCCTGCCGCTAGCCCTGGAACCTGCGTCCACCGGCCCGCCCTGAACGCGCCGCTCCGGAGCCTGACCAACGGGACCAGCCAACTGCCGGCCCCGCCATTTGGATTCAACATCGAAAGCCGATGCTTCGCTACGCTGGCCGGTTCCATTGCAGATCCGGGTCCAGCGGGAACACCGGACGACGCACCTTGCGGAACCTCAACTGCCCGTAGTCCGACGTGCACACGCCCACCCCGGCGCACGGCACGATCTCGCGCGCGATCTTGCCCAGGTCGGCACGCCAGTGCACGCGGCTCTTGATCGCCACATATTTCTTGCGCGACGGATCGATGCCGAGCACCTGCAACATCTCCTGCGCGGTCGGCTCGATATGCCGGCTCAGCAGCACGATCTGCACCTTGCCGGTGTCCAGCACCACGCTACGGCCCATATAGATCCGCAGCCCCGGCGTCAGGCCGCCCTTCAAACGGAAACTGCCGGACGAAATCGTCTGCACCACGCCGGTGACGGTGAGCGGCGCGCTGGCAACCGGCAACTGCGGCATCGGCAGCTTCGCGCCGATCGACAGCGTCACAGTCGCGCCGACGCCCGCCTGGACCGCCTGCTCCACCGCATCCGGATCGTAGATGCCGAAGAACACCACATCATCCAGGTCCTGCCGGATGATCTCGCGCAACGTGTCGGTGGTGTCCATCGTGCCGCCGCTGGCGCAGTTGTCGTAGTGATCGAGCAACACCACCGGCAACTGCCCCGACGCACCCAGCGCCTTGGCACGACGCACCGACGCCTCCAGCGGTTCGATGTCGAACATGAATTCGCGCCGTGCCTTCCAGGCGGCGCTGATCAGCTCATCGACCATCGCCTGTGCGTCGCCCGGATCGTTGTCGGTGACGACGACTGCCGACAGGCCCGCCAGCTCGACATCGGCATGCGGGAAACCGACGAACAGGCTGGCGGCCAGCGCCCTACCGTTCGCCTCCCACGCGGCGCACATCGCCTGCAGGTCCTTGTTCGGCGATTGGTGCGTGCCCTGCGCCATCACATGCGGCAGCATCGGCGCGTTGCCCCAGGCCGAGGTCGGCCGCACCTCGTCCCGCATCACCCGCAACAGCGCACGGGCGGCGCGTTCCGCGGTCTGCCGCTGATCGATATGCGGATAGGTCTGGTAGCCGGTGACGATCTGCGCGTTGCGCACCATCGCGTCGAAGCAGTTGGCGTGCATGTCGTAGGCGACGCAGACCGGCGTGTTCGCGTCGATGGCGCGGATGCGACGCAGCAGCTCGCCCTCGCCGTCATCGAACCGATCGGTGACCATCGCACCGTGCAGATCGAGCCACAGCGCGTCGAAGCCACCCTTCGCCACCGCGTCGGTGATCATGCGGCAGCAGGTCTCGTAGGCGTCGCTGTGCACCGGCCCACTCGGCGGCGCGCTGGCGCACACCGGCACCACCACCTCGGCACCGAGCTCGTCCGCGACCCCCAGATACCCGCCCATGCACGTGCCGGTGCCGCGGTAGAAGTCGATCGCGTCCTGGCCGCTGAGCAGCGTCGTGCCGTCGCGACAGAAGCGTTCCAGCTTCGTGGGAACGGGAGAAAATGTGTTGGTTTCGTGCGACAAGGTCGCCAGCAGCAGCCTCATCTCTTCCCCCATGCCATGTCTCGATCCCACACCATAGGATGGACCGCGGCAAGATGGCCATGCTTGCGATGTCTATCATAGACATCGCTTATGCGGGGCGCTCGCTGCCTTCAGAGACCCAGCGTGCGATTCATGAGTGGCCTCTAAGCAATTCCTGCTTGAGGCGCAGTGCCCCAGGCTTGGGGCCAAGGAACGTAGCCAACATGGCTTCAGCGAACTGCGGCTTTGAGATGGTGCCCACGAGTTTCCCGTTGACGCTCACAGTGGCACCGCTCCGCGTGAACAGCAGGGAAAAATCGTCGCCGTCGTGCATGGCCGGCACCTCGGCGAGGAACCGTTCGACATCCTGCGGATCGAGTTGGCAGGGAGCCAGGCAATTATTCTCGAAGCCATGACGCCAGGCTTCCCGAGCACGATCGGCACTGACGGTGCGTTCGAACCTGACTGTCAATAACTTGGTCTCCGGTGAGCGCAGGATTGCCTCGGGATCGGTGCTCGGGTGCTCCAGGTAGAGGCTGGCGATATAGATATGGATATCCAGAAACGAATAGGTACGGAGTCCGTATCCGTTCAACTGCAACGTTTTCCCATTCACCTGTACCGTTTCGGGCAGTTGCACGCCGTCTATTACTGCCGCATGCGCCACGAGCCAAGCCGGCGCAATGATGGTCAGCATGAGCAGAGCGCACCAGCGAGAGATGCGCGCGAAGGGCGACCATCGCCTGATGAGACTTCTCCTTCACGACGCAAGCACATCGTGTCTGCGGCAACGGGTTGCCAACGCCGACCGTCGATGCTTCGCCGATCGCCATATTGCCATCAAGCCCGTTGCATGCGCCAGACCCTGGACTCAGCCGCGCCGGGTCGATCCGCCCGTCGGGATCAGCGACCCAAGCCGACCGAAAAGATAGCCCAACGCGAACACCACCAGCGCGGCTGTGATCGGCTGGGCGCGGATCACGGCCCGGACTTCACCGACGCCGTCGTGCGCCTGGCATGCCGCGTGCTGCACCTGCTCGACCGCGCTATGCACGCTGCCGGCGACTCGCTGCGCGGCCCCGCCGATCGAGTCCTGCACGCCGCCGGAAATCGAATCACTCATCGATCGCCTCCTGTCGCCAAATTCGACGTTTGCTCCGCCCGGATCTCCACTTCGACGCTCATTCCCAGAAACGCGTTGGCCGCGCCGGTGAAACTGCCGCTCAGCGGGATGGCCTGGCTGGGATCGCGCGCTACCGCCACGCGGATCAGGTTGCGCCCGCCGACCAGCGCGTTGGTCGGATCGAATTCGACCCAACCCGCCCCCGGCAGATAGATCTGCGCCCAGGCATGCGTCGCACCGCCGCCGACCACGCTCGCCTCGCCCACCCGATTCTCGTCGTACAGATATCCCGAGACAAACCGGGCGGCGAAGCCCAGGCTGCGCGCGGCCTCCATCAGGAAGAGTGCAAAATCCCGGCAGGTGCCGGCACCGGACTCCAGCGTGATCAGAGGATCCTGCGTGCCCATCTCATAGCGGCGGTTGTAGCGGAACTCCGCACGGATCGCCCGCACCATCCCGAGCAGAATCCCCATCGTGTCGCCGTCGCGCTGGCGTGCGACGAAGCGACGTGCCCAGGCATCCACCTTGTGGTCGGGATCCGGATAGTGTCTTTCGGCCGTGCGGCCGATGTCGGGGATTTCCAGCGCATCGTAGCTGAATGGGTAGCGGCGCGCGTACGCCTCGAGGTTCACCTGCGCCTCGGGCAACGGGAAATGCTCGGCCCGGAACGATGACGCCACCAGCAGCTCGTTACCTGGCTCCGTGAATTCGGCGATCGCGACCGAATTGCCGAATACGTCATGCAGCCAGCGCACCGACGCACTGGGCGAGATGGTCAGCGCGGTGTCGATCAGACGGAGATCATGGCTGTCGCGCGGCCGCATCATCATCCGGTGCGGTCCGAAGCTGACGTGGGTCGCATAGCCATATCGTGTGCGGTGAACAACATTGAGAATGGTCATCGGAACCATAGCAACTCGCTTCGCCGGCTTCGGCTGCATCACGTATGCGCGGGGACGCCGATTGTCACGCCGGCTCGGTAATTTCCCGCATCTCGACCTCGACCGACAGCGTCTGTTCGCCGCCGCCCAGGATGACGCCGCGCAGCGGCGTGACGTCGCCGAAATCGCGGCCCCAGCCCAGCACGACGTGTTCGTCACGCACCACGATGCCGTTGGTGGGATCGAGGTCCAGCCAGCCATGCTCCGGCCCAAGCCAGGCGCCGACCCAGGCATGCGACTGATCGGCGCCAAGGCGGGGTGCCCGGCCGCTCGACGGGCGGGTGCGGATGTAGCCGGACACATAGCGCGCCGGCACGCCGAACCCACGCAGGGCGCTGATCATCAGGTGGGTGAAGTCCTGGCACACCCCCTCGCGTCGCCGCAGCACCTCGGAGATGCGCGTGCTGGTTGTCGTCACACCGGCGCGGAAGGTGAAGTCGCGCCGGATGCAGGAGTTCAGATCGAGCAGCGCCTCCAGCACCGTGCGGCCTGGCGCAAAGCAGGCTGCCGCATAGGCCTTTGCACCGCCATCGGCCGGCGCACGCGGACTGTCGAACACGAACTCGGCTGCCTGCCAGGCGGCGGCTTCCCAGGCCTGCTGAGCCACGGTCTCCCACGGTGGCGTTGCCGCTGGATCGGGCGGGGCAGGAAATCCAACATCGACGGTCGCCTCGGCGATCACCTGGAACGCCGCGTGCGCGACATCGAGGAACAGCCAGGTCACCTCGTTGCCGAAATGGTCGCTGCCGTCGCGCCGCCACGACACCGCCGGCGCCGCATGCACGCCGGCGCGCAGCACGTTCTGGTACGGCAGCGGCCGCGGTCGCAGATGCGCCAGATGCGCGCCAAGATCGACTGGCGCCTGATAGTCGTATCGGGTCACGTGCCGTACGCGGTAGATCACGCGGCCCCGCGCATCGACCGAGGCGGCGCCTCGATGCCCACCGTGCGCGCGGTGGGCAACAGAGCGAAGTAGCGCCGCGACACACGGTCCGACAACTCGGCGATCGCATCGCGGAGCGAGCGCAGCCGCGCCGGCAGGAACAACGCCGCCACCGACTGGTCTGCGGCTTCCGTCACCGAGCGGACCATTGCCTGCGGTTCGTCCTGTAGTGCCGCGGCAGCGGCTGCGAGCGAGGTGTCCGCGCCGCTGCCGATCTGGCTCAGCAGCACTCGCATGGCGGCAAGCTGGAACGCCAGGCCGCGAGGATTGCCATCGTCGGCCAGCAGCAGATCGAGCGCCGGTGCCGGCTGCAGCACCGACAGATAGCGGCTGCGGTAGGTGATCGACGAATCGCACAGCTCAAGCGCCAGGCGCAGCCCATGCTCGATGCGCGCCGGCTGCTGCGCGACGCCGGGGAACTCCAGCGCACAGGCGAGCTGGTCGGCCACCGCCTGGGCTCGCTCCACTCGGCGCCCAAGATCCAGGAACAGCCGACCGCCGCCACGCACCATGTTCTCCGCGGCCAGCCCGGACAGCGTGGCTGCGAACGCCAGCACGCGCGACATCGCCTCGAAGGTCACATCCAGCGCCTGACCGTCGCCGCCCGCTGGGATGCGGCCGAGCGCATCCTCCACCTCGCGCAGGCCGCGTGCGGTGACGGCGTGCATCTCGCCGGTGACCTGGGCGCGCAACAGGCCGGTGACGCGCGAGACCTGGCCCAGCAGGGCATGGATGGAGCCCCAGCTTCCCGCGACCCGCAGCAGCGCCTGGCCGAGGCCAACTGGTCCGAGCCCGGCGATCGCTTCGGCATTGAGCAGCCCCGCCTGGGTGAGGCAGGCGATCAGCACATCCAGTTCGGCCATCTCATGCGGTGTCGGCGCCGGCCGGCTGAGGCGGCCGATCGTGATGCGCAGCAGCCGCGCCGCGCCTTCCAGTCGTTCCAGATAACGCCCGAGCCAGAAGTAGTTGTCGGCGACGCGGCTGGGCATATCGCCAGCGGTGCGACGGATCGCCAGCGGCGGAGTCCTGGTCGAGGATGGGCCCTCGATTGCCGCAGGGTTTTCCGCCAGGACCCAGACGTCCTTGGCAAGCACCGGCCCAGCGCTTGGCCACGCCTGCGCGCCGTCCGGCAGCACGCAGCCGAGCCCGCCGGGCATCGCCCGCCAGCCGCCGCGGTCGCGGACCAGGAACATGCGCACCAGTACCGGACGCGGCTCCAGTCCTTCGCCGTCGAGGCAGGGGGCGAGCGAGGGCGTCACCACCGCGCTGGCCGCGAAGCGCCACGGTGCAGTCTCCATCCGGTCGAGCAATGCCCGACGCTGCCGTTCCGCCATCGCCGCCAACGGCACCGGCGGCAAGGCGCTGTCGAACGCCGGGCGAAGACACCATGCATCTGTGCCGGCCAGCATCGACGCGCGGGCGACACTGTCGCCCAGCCAGACGGTCGGCACACTCGGCAGCGCAAGGTTCTCGCCGAGCAGCCGCGTCGCAAGATCGGACAGGAAGGCTGCCAATGCCGGTGCTTCAGCGAGGCTGCTGCCCGGGCTGTTCACAATTTGCACGTGATCGCGCGCGGCGGCGAGCAGGCCTGGTACGCCGGCGCCGTCGGCGTCGAGTTCCAGCGGATCGATCAGGCTGCCGGCAACGCCGCGCAGCAGCACGCTGATCGGCTGCAGGCCGCGCAAAGTCTTCAGGAACAGGCCGCCGTCGCGCACCGTGAGGTCGCCACCCTCGACCAGGGTGCAGGACAGTTCGCGTGCCAGCAGCACATGCCCGTACCAGGCGGGGTCGGCGTGACCAGGGGTCAGCAGTGCCGCCGTGCCGGTCGGCACGATCCGGCGCAGCATGTCGAGGCAAAGCTCGACGAACGGATCGATGTGGCAGAGCAGTTGCGACACGAACAGTTCTGGCACCACCCGTCCAAGCCGCCTGCGGTTCTGCAGCGCGTGGGCGAGACCATCAGCGAGACCGGTGCGATCGGCGAGCACATGCCACGTGCCATCGGGCGCGCGCGCCAGATCAGCGGCGTAGAACTGCAGGAACTCACCATCCGCGGCAGCGTTATGCCGGCATGGCCGCAGGAACGTCGGATTGGCAAAGACCAGCGCCGCGGGTACAGCGCCATCGGCCAGCAGGCGCTGTGGACCGTACAGATCGGCAAGCACCGCATCAAAGAGCCGCGCGCGTTGGGCAAGCCCGGCTTCAAGCGCGATAAATTCCGATTGCGACAGCGGCAACGGGATCGGATCGAACCGCCACGGATCGGGCGGAGAGCCGGGCAGCAGGCTCGCGGCCCCCTCTTCCTCCATCACCCGTTCGAGCCGCCTGGCGCGCTCGGCCAGCACGCCACGGCCCAGACCGGCAAGCACGCCGAGCAGGTTGCGCCACTGCGGCCGCAGTCCTCCCCTGCCGTCCACCATCTCGTCGCGAGTCATGACCGAAGGCTGACCAGTCAACCCGACCGGCGCAAGTCCAACGTGCGCGGATGCTCGCGCGACAGTACCAACTTTGGCTCCGCCATCGGCCCCGGCGTGTGGCCGAACGGGAAGAAGCGCGAGCGGCGGCGCGCCTCGGCCTCGTTCGCGTTGACCGGGAAATGCTCGTAGCTCAGCCCGCCGGGATGCGACACGTGATGCGTCAGACCGCCCAGGCTGCGCCCGGTCCAGCGGTCGTACACGTCGAACACCAGCGGCGTCTGTGCCGGAATGGTCGGATGCAGCGCGCTCACCGGCGGCTGCCACGCCTTGAAGCGCACGCCACCGACATATTCGCCGGCTCGCTCGGTCGGCGTCAGCGGCACCGCGCTGCCGTTGCAGGCCAGCACGAAGCGTTCGTCCACCCAGCCGGACACCAGCGCCTGCACTCGTTCCACCGAGCTATCCACGAACCGCGCCGTGGCCCCGCCTGCGGGTTCCTCGCCCAGCACGTGCCACGGCTCCAGCGCGTGGCGCAACTCCACGGTGGCCCCGTGCAGGCTGACTTCGCCGATGCGAGGGAAGCGGAACTCGAAGTGCGGATCGAACCACGCGCGGTCGAAGCGGTAGCCGTGCCCGCGCAACTCCTCCAGCACGTCGGTGAAATCCTGTGCGACGTAGTGCGGCAGCAGGAAGTCGTCGTGGATGCGGGTGCCCCAGTGCACCAGGCGCCGCTCATACGGCGTGCGCCAGAACGCGGCGACCGCGGCACGCATCAACAGGAGCTGTGCGGCCGACATGCGCGCATGCGGCGGCATTTCCAGCGCGCGGAATTCGACCAGGCCAAGCCGGCCGGTCGAGGTCTCCGGGGCGTACAGCTTGTCGATGCAGAATTCGGTGCGGTGCGTGTTGCCGGTCATGTCCGCCAGAAGATGGCGGAACATCCGATCGACCAGCCAGGGCGCTACCTCCTTCCCCGGCGTGATCTGCGAGAACGCGATCTCCAGTTCGGCCAGGCTATCCTGCCGCGCCTCGTCGATGCGCGGATGCTGGCTCGACGGCCCGATGAACAGCCCGCTGAACAAGTACGAGAGGCTCGGATGGTTGTGCCAGAACCCGAGCAGCGATTTCAGCAGATCCGGCCGGCGCAGGAACGGACTGTCGGCGGGTTCCGCCGCGCCCATTACCACGTGGTTGCCGCCACCAGTGCCCACATGACTGCCGTCGAGCATGAACTTTTCCGTGGCAAGACCGACCTGCCGCGCCTCGTCATAGAGGTCCTCGCCGCGCTGCACGATCTCGTGCCAACTCGAGGCGGGATGCACGTTGACCTCGATCACGCCGGGATCGGGGGTGACCGAGAAGTGCAGCAGACCGGGATCGCGCGGCGGCAGGTAGCCTTCCAACACCACCTTGCGTCCCAGTTCCTCAGCGGTGTCCTCGACCGCGGCGGCCAGCATCAGCCAGTCCTCCGCCGCATAGAGCGGCGGGAAGAACACGTGGATCACGCCGTCGCGCGGTTCGATGCAGAGCGCGGTGCGCACCAGATCGGACTCATCGTGGCCGACGACCGGGAGCTCCTGCACGACAGGGCGAAGGCCCTCGGCACCGGCACCGATGAAGTCGGACAGCGGCACGGAGCTTCGCAGAGCCTGCGGCGGCGGCAACGGCACATGTGGCGCGAACGGATCGGGCTCGGTGTCGTGTTCGATCCGATCCGGGTCTTCCCACGGCAGGCTTTCCAGCGGCAATCGGTAGCCGATCGGCGAATCTCCCGGCAACAGGAACAGCGCTCCGGCGCGGAAGAACCACTTGCCGCTCTGCCACACGCGCACATCGTCATGGATCGCGCGGCGCAGCGGCAGCACGGAGCCGACCGGCGCTGCAAGCCCGTGGCCGAACACGCGCGCCAACCGCGCCCGCTCCATCGGATCGCCGAGTTTCGCATCCTCGACGACGACGTTTGCCGGCAGACGATGCTCGCGCCAGAGATAGTAGTGCACATCCTCATAGGCCGGATTGATCAGCGACGGATCGACTTGCAATCGCTCCGCCAATGCGGCGCAGAAGCGATGCGCGTCCGCCGAAGTCGCGGTATCGACATCCTCGGCCGCTGCCAACAGGGCGGGATCGCGCCATACCGGTTCGCCATCCTTCCGCCAATGCGCGTAGAGCGCCCAGCGCGGCAGTTGCTCGCCTGGATAGTGCTTGCCGGAAACGTTCTGCAACGCGGACCCGGGCGCCCAGCGCTCACGCAGTCGCCGCATCAGCTTATCCGCCAGATGCTGCTTGGTTGGCCCTAATGCATCGGTGTTCCATTCGGGCTCGTCGAAATCGGTGGCGGCGACGAACGTCGGCTCGCCGCCCATGGTCAGCCGGACATTGCCCGCCGCGAGCGCCCGATCTACCGCGGCGCCCAGCGCCAGGATGTCCTGCCACTGCGCCTCGCTGTACGGCTTGGTGACGCGGGGCGTCTCACGCACCCGCGTCAGCCGCATGTCGAAGCCGAATTCGGTCTCACACTTCTCGACCGCCCCCGTGATCGCCGCAGCGGATTGCGGATCGGGCGTGGCGGCGAGCGGAATATGCCCCTCGCCGGTCAGCAGGCCGGAGGTCGCGTCCATGCCCACCCAGCCGGCGCCCGGCAGATACGCCTCCGCCCAGGCGTGCAGATCAGTGAAGTCGGAGGTGGGGCCTTCCGGCCCTTCCAGCGGTTTCACGTCGCCCACAAGCTGGATCAGGTATCCGGAGACGAAGCGCGCCGCGTAGCCGAGCTGGCGAAGCAACTGCACCAGCAGCCAAGCGGAATCCCGGCAGGAGCCTTTGCCTGCCGCCAGCGTCTCCTCCGGCGTCCACACACCCGGCTCCATGCGGACGATGTAGGCGACGCGGCTCTGCACCATGCGGTTGAGTGCGACCAGCATATCCACGGTGCGCCGCTCGTCGCGCGGCACCTGGTCGAGCAACCCCTGCAGCAGCGGACCCATCGCCGCCAGGCGACGGAACGGAGCCAACTCCTGTTCCAGCAGCGGATCGTAGCCGAACGGCCAGGTCTCGGCGTCCGGCTCCAGAAAGAAGTCGAACGGGTTGATGGTCACCATATCGGCCACCAGATCGACCGTTACCCCGAAATGCGTAACGCGTTCGGGGAACACCACACGGGCAAGGTGATTGCCCTGCGGGTCCTGCTGCCAGTTGATGAAATGCGGTTTCGGCTCGACCCGCAGCGCGTAGGACAGGACGGGCGTCCGCGCGTGCGGCGCCGGGCGCAGACGGATGGTCTGCGGCCCAAGTGTGACCGCGCGATCGTAGCGATACGTCGTGCGGTGGGTCAGCGCGACGGAGAGCGGCATATGATCGGCTTTGCTGGTTCAGGTGTGGACGCGGCGGCCGATCATTCTGCGGCGGATTGTGCGATGCAGCAAGAAGCGCTGCGGCCCACGTGACGGCGGGCGTCGTCATGAAGCAGCGCTTGCCGTTCGCGCCAGCGCGTCAAGCGCGGCAGCCATGGCGTTGACCACGGCGTCTGACTCGTGGCCCAGCCCGTACCGATTCACGAGCCAACCGGGATCATTGTACGAGAGCCATGTGCTGCCCGATGCGTCCTGCCAGACCAGTGCCTTCAGCGGCAGGTCGATGCCGATCGTTTGATCCGACTGCATGAGCGGCGTGCCGCCTTTGGCATTACCGAAGACCAGCAGCTCGGTCGGCCGCAAAGGTAGTCCCACGCCCGCGGCCCCCGCGGCGTGATCGACACGCGCGAACACAGTCATGCCCTTCGCCCTGACGTCCGCCTCGAGCCTGCTCATCGTATCCGCTGGTCCGTAACTGCTCTGAATCGTGATCAGTCCGTCTGCGGCCATTGGCTGCACTCCCTGTAAGCGTAACGCCGCGATCAATGCGAGGGATCAACCTGCACCTGCACCGGCTTGCCCAGTTCCGTTGCCGACCGAGGTGCGATGACCAGATAGCGGCGGAGTGCATCCGGTTCGCTTTGAACAACCTGGCGGATGGGACCAACAGCATTCACAATCGCTGAGCCGGCCGGGTTGGTCATGAAGCTGGCCCGCGGTTCAAGTGGGCCGGAGCCGTCGGCGCTGCTCGCCAACGCAAGCACGTAGGGGTGCGTCGGTTCGAGCCCAGTTGCCGACGCCTCCAGCACCTGGATCAGTCCTTGATCGAACAGTGTAACGCTGGTCGGTGCCTTGGCGTCGGGCGTTGCCTGGCGCCCCGGCTGCGCCAACGTGAAGTGGGCTGCTTCGCCGGCGAGGCCGAGGGGCTGCAGCCTCTCTGTTCCCACGCCTTCGGGCACGGCATTCGGCACATAGATGACTGCCTGTGGGGCCTGGCCGATCGGCGAGGTCGCAATCACCGTGTTGGTCACCGTGTCGATTGCAGTCAGCTTGTCGTCATTCTCCAGCCCGACATAGACGCGGGAGCCGTCACCCGACGGCCAGATCCCGTGCGGCAGCTTGCCGACCTGGATGGTCGCGATCTTGCTGAAATCGTCGGTGCGAAACACCTGCACCTCGTTCAGGCCGCCGACCGTGACATAAGCGAACTGGCCATGCGCATTGCGCACGATGTTGACGTGGTTGGTGATCGGCCCCGTGTCGAGCGTCTTGAGCAGGGAGAAAGGCGGTCGTGCATCGCACACCTGGGTCTTGCCGGTGTCCTTCAGTGTAAACCAGACCTGCGAACCGTCCGGCGTTGCGGCGATGTTGGGGCAGAACGGGCTGGCCTGCTGCACCCGACCCACAATCTGATGCTCGGCTACAGAAATGACGTCGGTTTCCGGATTGAACGACGAGCACACATAGCCGTACCTGCCGTCGGGCGAGAAGATCGTCATCCCCGGGCCATTGGGCACGGTGATCCGCATTTTCTCTTCGTAGATAGAGCCATCCAGCACCGATACGTAGTTTTCGCCACGAACGGTGACCCAAACCTCCTTGCCATCAGGGGTGAAAAAGGCCTCGTGCGGCGAGCGTCCGACATAGGTGACGTGCTTCACGGCATTGGTCGCCGTGTCGATGAAGTTAACCGCGTTCGATCCGATCGCGACGACAGCGATGGTGCGGTAGTCGGGCGAGAACCCCATGCCGTGGACCAGGAGCTGCCCCGTGTAGAGCGGGCTGAAGTTCGCCGGCAGCGGCTGCCCGAGCCGAATGACGCCGAGCAGTTTGTTGTCAATCGGGTCGGTGACCGACACCGTGTTGGAGAATTGCTCGGCGGCGTAAACACGGTCGCGATGGCTGATCGGGACATCCGGCACGGAGGCCGCATAGGGCGCCTGGCCCGCCCATGTGGACACGCCACTCATCAGGGCCGCGCTGCTCACCAACGCGGCGACCAGCCGAATGCGCATCGCTCAAGGCTCCTTTCGTGTGTTCGTCATGGGCACGGCCAGCCGCATCGCGACGATCTCCTGCTGCTGTTCGACGATGATTTCCTGAGCGATCCGCCGAAGCTGCTCATTGTGGCCGTGGCGCAACTCCGCCTGCGCCATGTCGATGGCACCCTGATGGTGCGGGATCATCATGGCGGCGAAGTCACGATCCACGTCACCGGACGGAGTGATGTCCATGCCGGCCATCATGGTTGTCATTGCCGCCTGGTTCTCGGCCAGGAACGGCGCCTCCTTGGAATCGGTTACCGGCGGCGCCCCGGCGCCGACGGCCCCAGCCATGAGAACCAGCGACAGTCGGCGTAAAATCTTGAGCAGCATATCGCGAGTTTTTTCCAGCATCTGGCAGCTCCTCACGCGTCAATCGATCGCCGTGTGCAGGAGAGATGCGGTGACCGCTAGCTCAGTGCGTGGCTCTTCGCTTCGATTGCGCCGAGCAGGTCCTTCCAGGAATCGACGAACCCCTTGGCGCCCTCGTCCTGCAGTTGCCTGGCTAGCGCCGCGACGTCGATGCCGGCACGGGCAATGCTCGCCAGCACCTGCTCGCAGTCATCGCCATCCCGGCGCATTGGCTGATCGATCACGCCGTGAGCGGCAAAGGCGAGCAGCGTCTCCTCCGGCACCGTGTTGACAGTGTTCGGTGCCGCCAGCGCGCCCATGTAAAGCACATCGGAGGCCTGCGGGTCCTTGTTGCTGGTGCTGGCGAACAGCAGCCGCTGCGGCCGCGCCCCCTGCCCTTCCAGGCGCTGCCACCGGTCCGTCTCGAGCAGATCGCGATACGCCTTGTAGGCCTGCTGCGAGATGGCGATGCCAAGCCGATCCCGCAGGTCGCCGGGCAGCTTGTCCATCGTCGCCTTGTCCCAGCGACTGACGAACAGCGACGCCACCGAGCGCACATCCGGGCTCAGACCGGCCGCAACACGACGTTCCAGTCCGCGCATATAGGCGTCCGCCGCTCGTAGGTAGTCGTCGCGCGAGAACAGCAGCGTGACGTTCACCGGCACGCCCGAGTAGATCGCGTCCTCGATGGCGGGAAGTCCCTCGATGGTGCCGGGAATCTTGATGAACAGGTTCGCCCGATTGGCCTTGCCGTGCAGTGCCCTCGCCTCGGCCACGGTCCTGGCGGTGTCGTGTGCCAGCAGGGGGGAGACCTCGAGCGAGACGAACCCGTCCACACCAGCGGTTCGCTGGTGGATCGGCGCGAACAGATCGGCCGCCTTGGTGAGATCCGCAATCGCCAGCTCGAAGAACAGCGCTTCGTCCGACTTCCCCGCCGCGACCAGCCTTCTGATGTCATCATCGTACGAATGGCTGTGCGCCACGGCATGGTCGAAGATGGTCGGGTTCGAGGTCAGCCCGGTGACCGACAGCTCGTCGATGTAGCGCTGCAAGGTGCCGCTGGTCAGCAGATCGCGGGTGATGTTGTCGAGCCACAGGCTCTGACCCAGCCCATGCAGCTTCTGTGGTGCTTTCACTGCCTTGTCTCCCTTCCTATCGCTGCACCAGATCGGCGAGTTCATACTTGACCAGGTCCCCGATATGGGCGAGCTCAACATCGCCGTGCGGATACTGCGCCAGTATTTCCGGATCGGTGGCGTAGTGGCCCTGCTGGGGAAACACCGTGGTGAGCCGTTCGCCCCAGATCTTCTTCATGCTGTCGAGGATGCGCAGCTTGTCGTCGATCATCACGTAATGCTTGGCGGGATATAGCCGCTCGACGTCTTCCAGTTGCTCTTCCTTGTGGATGAAGATCAGCACATGGCCATCGAATGCCTTCCACAGGCCGGAGCGATCCACCTTACGCGGCTGGAACACTGCGTCGCCATCGGACAGGATGACCACCGGCGCCCATTGCTGCACGCGCTTCACGGCGTCCAGTGCGCCGCTGTACAGCCGGTCGGCGAACGGATAGTCCACCAGCCAGTTCGAGATGCGCAGCAGTCGCGGATCGTGCAGGTCCTCCAACCGGTAGCGCTCGAGCGCACCCAGATAGTCTGCGTAACCCAGCTCGCTGCGCAGCGCCTCGAAAATCTCCCAGTACCGGTTGCGTGCGGCCGTGCCATGTTCGATGCCGATGTGCACATCCAGATCGGCTTGCACGCGGTCGTTGTTGAGCAGCGTGTTGTCGACGTCGAACAGGAAGACAATGTCATGCATCATTCTGCTCCCTCCGATGCCTGCCTGCGACCCATGGCCTGCCTGGCGGCTGCGGCGACACGGTCCGCGGTAAAGCCAAAATGCTCCGCCACCACCTTCATCGGTGCCGACATGCCGAAGGTGTGCATGCCCAGCACGATGCCGGCGGATCCGGCATAGCGCTGCCAACCCAGCGGCGAGCCTTCCTCTACAGTCACCCGCGCCGTCACCGACGGCGGCAGCACGCTGTCGCGATACCCAGCCTCCTGCTCTTCGAATAATTCCCAGGACGGCATGCTGACGATACGCGTCCTGACGCCTTCCGCCGCCAGCCGCTCACGGGCTGCGAGGCAGAGCGAAACCTCGCTGCCGCTGGCGATGAGGATCACATCGGGTTCGCCGCCTGGTGCATCGGCCAGCACATAGGCGCCCTTCGCCAGGCCGGCGGCCGGCGCGAACTGTGTGCGATCGACGATCGGCAGCGCCTGGCGCGAACAGATCAGCGCGACCGGGCGATGCTGCTGTTGCATGACGAACCGATAGGCCTCGGTCATTTCGTTGGCATCGGCAGGGCGGATCACCACCATGCCAGGGATCGCGCGCAGGGACACCAGTTGCTCGATCGGCTCGTGGGTCGGTCCGTCCTCGCCGAGGCTGATCGAATCATGCGTCCAGATGTGCAGCACCGGCAGATCCATCAGCGATGCCAGTCGGATCGCGCCGCGCGCATAGTCGGTGAAGATCAGGAACCCCGAGCCGAAGGCGCGCAGGCCGGTCAGCGTCATGCCGTTGACCGCGGCGCACATCGCGTGCTCGCGCACGCCGAAATGCAGGTTGCGGCCATGGTAGTTGCCCAGCACGCCCGCCGACTGGAAGTCTCCGGCGAAGTCGAAGGTCAACCGCGTCTTGGTGCTGGGCGCCAGGTCCGCCGCACCGCCGATCACCCATGGAATCCGCTCGGCCACCGCGTTCAGCACCTTGCCCGATGCATCACGCGTCGAAAGCCCGGTGGTGCTGGGCGGAAAGGCGGGCAATGCCTCCTCCCATCCGGGTGGCAGCCCGCGCGTGCTGATGCCATCAATCTGCTCGGCCAAGTCCGGATACTCGGCCCGATAGCGCGCGAATGTCGCCAGCCATGCGTTGCGCAGCTCTGCGCCGCGCGCGCCGAAGTGCGCAGCAAAGTGTTCACGCACGCCGTCGGGAACTACGAACTCCTGCTCCGGGTCGAAGCCGAAGAACTGCTTGGTCAGCCGCACCTCCGCATCGCCGAGTGGCTCGCCGTGCGCCTCGGGCGAGTCCTGCTTGTGCGGCGCGCCGTAACCGATATGACTGTGCACGACGATCAGCGTCGGCCGGTCCTGGGTCTGCTGGAAGGCAACGTAGGCCTGTTCGAACATGGCCATGTCATTGGCATCGGTCACCCGCCGCACATCCCAGCCGTAGGCCATGAAACGCGCCGCAACATCCTCGGTGAATGTGATGTCGGTGTGGCCCTCGATGCTCACGCGGTTGCTGTCATAGATCCAGCACAGATTGGCCAGCCGCAGGTGGCCGGCAAGCGAGGCGGCCTCACTGGTGATGCCTTCCATCATGTCGCCGTCGCCGCACAGCGCGTAGACGTTGAAGTCGAACAGATCGAAGCCCGGGCGGTTGTAGGTGGCGCTCAGCCACTGCCGAGCAATCGCCATGCCGACGCTGGTTGCCGCGCCCTGACCGAGCGGGCCGGTGGTGGCCTCCACTCCGGACGTCCAGCCATATTCCGGATGTCCAGGGCAGCGGCTGCCTGCTTGGCGGAAGGTCTTGATGTCGTCCAGTGTGACGGCATCGCGTCCGATCTGCTCATAGCTCGGGTTCGTCGCCTTGATGCCGGCGAGATGGATCAGGCTGTACAGCAGCATGGACGCATGGCCGCAGGACAGCACGAAGCGGTCGCGATTGATCCAGCCTGGGTCCGCCGGATCATAGCGCAGCACGCGCTGCCACAGCGTGTAGGCGGCCGGCGCCGCGTCCATCGGCGTGCCGGGATGCCCGGACTTCGCCTTCTGCACCGCATCCACCGCCAGCATCCGGATGGTGTTGATCGCAAGCTGATCGATATCTGGCTGATGTGCCATGACTTGACCTCGCGCGTTCATGACGGCACCACGACCGCCTGGAAGGCGACGGATGATGCCGGGGTTGCCTCGTTGATTGAATATTTCACGCCAACCCTTTGGTTAGGCCCGATCGAAGGTGTCGCTTGACGGTTCCGTTCTTCCATATGGGAACGAAAATGTACCCTACCGCGCCTGCCGCCCTTGCAGGGGCCGATCACATTGTCGATAGCCAAGCCCTGCCCATCGCGCCCCACAGCAGGTAGGCAGCACGATGCTGGCTGCGCCCCCGAGCATGAGCGCGCGGCGCCCCACTGAAAGGGACTGAATCCGCTTGAATCGCCGCATGGCCCTTCCTCCTGGTCCGTCGGTAGTTGATCCCAGCATGGCAGAGGTCGATCCGGCACGAAAGCGCGCCCACGGACGCCCCCCACCAGAACCAAACGTTGCCAACTCCTACGCGACTAACGAGGTGTTCCGCGCGGAACCAATCTTTCACATCAACGCCAGCCGCCGAACCCGTCCATTATTCGATAAAGCCGAGCTGAATAGTCATCGGCAACCGATGTAATCGAAGCAGTCCGCCTCCATGGTCATTGGTTCCCCGGAGTCGATCGGCGTCGTGATACGCCTCATGCGCGACCTAAGGGCCCACCGGGGAATAAACGCTTCAACTGGCGCTTGGCGGCACCCCTATCGTCATGGCCGGCGAAGCATGCCCCGGCGAAGGCCGGGGGCCGGCCATCCACGTCTTTCCTTCATGCCACCAGCAAAGACGTGGATGGCGGGGCCGAGCCCCGCCATGACGATGAGGCAAGAGCCGCGCCCG
>Ga0209040_10001678_pt1 | contig 17589 bp, 17 predicted proteins | sample BogFormECP12_OM3_FD_188240 | JGI IMG/M metagenome (GOLD analysis project Ga0209040, IMG submission 188240) | Bog forest soil microbial communities from Calvert Island, British Columbia, Canada - ECP12_OM3 (SPAdes) (version 2) | ecosystem: Environmental > Aquatic > Freshwater > Wetlands > Bog ...
GTCTTCAACTACATCAACTACGGGCGCATGGAGATCGTGCATCACCTCAACCCGTACACGACGATCCCGATCCTCGAGCCGCACAACGACCCGGCCTACCTGCTGAGCAACTGGCACCAGCTGTTGAGCCCCTACGGGCCGCTGTTCACGCTGCTGACCTTCGCAGTGGTGCCGCTCGGCGTGGCCGCGTCTTTCTGGGTCCTGAAGCTTCTGCTGGCGCTCACGAGCCTCGCGACGATCTTCCTGGTGTGGCGCTGCGCGAAGCTGCTCGGCCGCGACCAGACCACGGCGGTGGCGCTCGTCGGCCTGAACCCGATCGTGCTGGTGTGGGGGCTGGGGGGCGACCACAACGACTTCCTGATCGTGTTCTGCATCGTGCTCGGCTTCTACCTGCTGCTGAGCATGCAGGCGCGCGGAGCGGCCGCGGGCGTGGCGCAGGCGAGCGAGCCGCGCAAGGAGGAGGCGGGGGCAGCCGTCGCGGCGCCCGCCTCGCCGCCGGCGCCGGCGCCGGCGCGGGGAGGCGCGTGGCTGCTGCCACTGAGCGCGACGGCGATCGGGGCGGGCGCGGCGTTCGTCATGGCGACCGGGCTGAAGGCCTCGGGGGGCGTGCTGATCCCGGTCGTGCTCGCCGGCCTGCTGCGCGCCCCGCGGGCGCTGCTGCAGGTCGTGCTGGGCATGCTGGTGGTGGCCGCGGTGGTCGGCGGTGCGAGCCTGCTCGCGTTCGGGCTGCACATTCCCGACCTCGGCACGCAGAGCCGGGTTGTGACCAACGAGAGCGTGCCCAACCTGATCGGCCTGGCGCTCGGGAAGGGGGGCCAGAGCGAATCGCTGCACAAGCTCATGAGCGGCGTGCTCGCGCTGGCGATCGTGGTGTGCTGCGTGCAGGCGTGGCGGTGGCGCGACGCGCTGACGGCGTGCGGCTGGGCGAGCATGGCCCTGCTGATCACGCTCGGCTGGGTGCTGCCGTGGTACGTGCTGTGGGCGCTGCCGTTCGCGGCGCTGTCGAGGTCCCGCAGGCTGCGCGTGGCGGTGCTCGTGTTCGGCGCGTACATGATCCTCGCCTGGTCCCCCGCGTCCGGCCTGCTGTGGAGCCAGATCGGCTTTCACCCCGAAAGAACCCCGTTGGGCCGCTTGCACCAGCGCTACGTCAAGGAGCTGCTGAACTAGTTACTGGTCCGCCTCGCCCTGCGGGGGGCGGCGCTGCAGCTTGCGCTGGGCGGTGCGGCGCTTGGCCTCCGCGCGGCGCGCGCGCGAGGCGGCGGTGGGCCGCGTGGCGCGCCGCGTGCGCGGCACCGCGAGCAGCCGGCGCAGGCGCTCGGCGAGACGGTCGAGGGCGAGCTCGCGATTGCGCGCCTGCGAGCGCTCGTCCTGGGCAACGGCCACGATCCGCGGCCCGCCGCGCGCGAGCAGGCGCTCGCGCTGGGCCTCGCTCAGCGACGGCGAGCCCGCGGCGTCGAAGACGGCCTCGACACGGGAGGCCGTGACGTTGGCGTGCTGGCCGCCCGGGCCGGATGAGCGGCTCGTGCGCAGCGTGATCTCGGCGAGGGGTATGGCGAGCTCGCGATTGATGCGCAGCAGCCGCTGCGGGGTCTCAGCTTCGCTCACCTGAGTCGCCGCCGGCGCCCGCGCTCGGCATCACGCGCTGCTCCTCGCCGGGACGCACGCGTCCGTCGCGGCCGACGTAGCCGTCCTTGCCGCCGACGCACAGGTAGACGGCGTCCTCGCGGCCGGCGTTGCGGAGCTTGCGCACGGTCGCGGCGTCGACGCGCGCCATCCCGCCGGGGCCGAGGCGCTCGACGGAGCCGTCGCCGAACTCCATCTCCACGGTGCCGCTGTGCACGAAGTAGAGCTCCTCCTGGAGCTCGTGGTAGTGAAAGCCGGTTTCGATCCCGGCCGGCAGGATGATGGCATTGACCCCGAAAGCGGTCACGTCCAGGCCGCGGCGCACCTTGCGGAAGCCTGGCCCGTCGCCGAGGTCGTCGAGGTTGGCGACCGCATATCCCGTGCCCCTTCTCACGGCGGGGAACTCGCTGCTTGACTCCATCGCTGTCTCCTCTCTCAGTGGTCTGCCACAGTGGCGCCCTCGGGTGAGAGCGCCCGCCCCTCGCGCGCCCAGCGCAGGAGGCCGCCGAGCATCGAGTATGCCTCGAAGCCCGCCGCGCGCAACGCCTGGGCGGCCATGTCCGAGCGGATGCCCGCGCGGCAGTAGACGACGACTGGGCGCCCGCGCTCGAGCGTGTCGGCCCGTGCGGCCAGCTCGAGCAGCTCGATGTGGCGGCTGTCGGCGATGTGACCGGCCTCGCGCTCGTAGGGCTCGCGCACGTCGATCAGCTGTAGGCCGGCGTCCTCGACCATCCAATCGGCCACGCGGGCCGGCTCGATGCCGATCGGCCGGGCGCTGTCCTCGGCGCTCATCGCATGAGCGTAGCGATGCGCTCCCGTGCGGTCACCGGCGCCGGGCCCGGCGGCGGTGCGCGCCCGACTGCCAAGCGCAACATCGCCCTCGATGCATCACTAGGATCATGTCCATGCAAGCGCTGGGCGAGGTGTACACGATCCCGCAGGAGCATCTGGACTTCTGCGCGATGATCGGGCAGGTCGCCCGGGAGAAGATCGCACCCCGTTCGGCCGAGATCGACGAGCAGGCCGAATACCCCTGGGACGTGCGCAAGCTGCTCGGCGAGCAGGACATCCTCGGGCTGCCGTTCCCGACCGAGTACGGCGGCACGGGAACGGGCACGCTGATGCTGAACATGGCCGTCGAGGAGCTCGCCAAGGTCGACGCGTCGTGCGCGCTGATGCTGATGGTGCAGGAGCTCGGCACGCTGCCGATCCAGCGCTACGGCTCGGATGAGCTCAAGGAGCGCTTTCTGCCGCGGTGCGCGAGCGGGGAGTTCTCGCCGGCGTTCGCCCTGTCGGAGCCGGAGGCCGGATCGGACCCGGCGGGGATGAAGACGACCGCCGTGAAGGACGGAGACGAGTGGGTGATCAGCGGCACCAAGAACTGGATCTCGAACCTCGGCGTCGCGGACTTCTACATCTGCTTTGCGGTGACCGACCGCGAGAGCCGGCGGCTGACGGCGTTCGTGGTCGAGGCCGACCGCCCGGGCTTCAGCGTGGGCAAGCTCGAGCACAAGATGGGCATCCGCGCCTCGCCGACCGGCCAGCCGATCTTCGATGAGGTCCGCGTGCCGCACGCGAACGTGATCGGCGAGGTCGGCCGGGGCCTGTCGGTGGCGCTCGGCACGCTCGAACGCACCCGCCTGGGGGCCGCCGCGCAGGCGATCGGCATCGCCCAGGGCGCGACCGACTACGCGGTCGGCTATGCCCGCGAGCGCCGGCAGTTCGGCAAGGCGATCAACGAGTTCCAGGCGATCCAGTTCAAGCTGGCCGACATGGAGACGCGCACCGCGGCCGGTCGCGAGCTGCTCTACAAGGCGTGCGCGATGGCCGACCAGGACGACCCGCAGCTCGGGAAGTACTCCTCGATGGCGAAGGTGTTCTGCTCGGACGCGGCGATGGCCGTGACGATCGAGGCAGTTCAGGTGCTGGGCGGCTACGGTTATGTCAAGGAGTACCCGGTGGAGCGGATGATGCGAGACGCGAAGATCACTCAGATCTACGAGGGCACCAACGAGATCCAGCGTCTCGTGATCGCCCGAACGCTGAGCTAGGAGGGTGTGATGTCCGGGTCCTCGTCATCAGGCCCCGCGAGCCCCCTGCGGCGTGTGGGCGTGGCGGCGCTGGTGGCGATGTCGGTCGGCCTGGTCGTGCTGGTGGTCGGGCAGGGCTTCAGCTCGATCGGCGTGGTGCGGGCGCTGGAGGACATCGCGCTGGGAATCGTCGTGGCGGCGGGGCTGATGGGGGCGGTGGCGTTCGTGGCGGTGCGCCTGGCCGGCTGGCGCGACCCCGAGTCGGAGTCGGAGTTCGAAGAGATCGTCCGCCACACCGAGGAGCTGGCGCGCCACGGGCTTGCGGTCGACCCCGAGGAAAGCGACTTCATGGAGCTCGACCCGCTCAACGATCACGACTTCGAGGAGCTCGTGCGCGACGCGCTCGACGACCTGCCCGACCTGCTGCGCAACGCGCTGCTGCACGTCGCGGTGGTGATCTCCGACGGCGGGCGCCGGCACGGCGCCTACGGGCTCTACCAGGGCGACGGCGCGACACGCGACAACACCCACGACCGGATCGTGATCTTCCGCGACACCCTGCGCCGCGACTTCGGCCACGATCCCGATCTGCTGCGCGACCAGGTCACCCGCACGGTGCGCCACGAGCTTGCGCATCACGTCGGCTTCGATGAGCTCGGCGTCAGCCGCCTGGATTTGTGATCTGGCGCCGTGGGCGGGGCGCATCGGAGGGGAGCACCCGCCAGGCGCGCGGGTGCGCCATAGTAGTTACCGGTAATACGATGGTCATACACCGGGGCCGGGCGGCGGATACACCACCGGCCGGGCCCCCCGCCGCGAGCGGTGTGTCGTGTCATACGATTGAGACTGAACGCCGTCCCTGGCTCGTTCGCGGGCGAGCTGCCCACCACCGAGGAGAGAGGCACAGATGCCAGAAGCAGTGATCGTGGACGCGATCCGCACGCCGATCGGGCGGGCGGTGAAGGGCTCGCTGCGCTCGGTGCGCCCGGACGACCTCGCGGCGATCCCGCTGAAGGCGCTGATGGAGCGCAACCCCGGGGTGGACTTCAAGACGGTGGGCGACGTGATGATGGGCTGCGGCTACGGGCAGGGCGAGTCGGGCTACAACGTGGGGCGGGTCGCGTCGCTGCTGGCCGGCATCGACCATCACGTGCCGGCCTGCACGGTCAACCGCTTCTGCGCGTCCTCGCTGCAGACCACGCGCATGGCCTTCCACGCGATCAAGGTGGGCGAGGGCGATACGTACATCGCGGCGGGGGTGGAGTCGGTGAGCCGCGTGGGGCGCAGCCAGCCGCCGGAGCTCAACCACAAGGTGGACGGCTCGGAGGGCACCCTCTACAACGTGTACATCCCGATGGGCCTGACGGCGGAGAACGTGACCGAGCGCTGCAACGTGACCCGCGAGGCGCAGGACGAATGGGCGCTGATCTCCCAACAGCGGGCGGTGGCGGCGGTGGAGTCGGGTCACTTCGACAGCGAAATCGTCCCGGTGACGGTGCCGGCGCACACGGAGACGGACAAGGATGGCAACGAGGTCGAGCTGGCCGAGACGGTCGTCACGAGGGACGACGGGCCGCGGCCGGGAACGACGATGGAGAAGCTCGCCGCGCTGAAGCCGGTGTTCAAGGAGGGCGGGTCGGTGACGGCGGGCAACTCGTGTCCGCTGAATGACGGTGCGGCGGCGCTGTTGGTGATGAGCGACGCGCGGGCGGCGGAGCTCGGGCTCAAGCCGCGCGCGCGGATCATCGCCTCGACGGTCGCGGCGCTGCGCCCGGAGATCATGGGCCTGGGCCCGATCCCGGCGATCCAGAAACTGCTCGCGAACACGGGCATGGCGATGAGCGACATCGACGTGGTGGAGATCAACGAGGCGTTCGCCGCGCAGATCGTGCCGTGCAAAGAGGAGCTCGGCATCGAGGACGAGAAGCTGAATCCATTCGGGGGGGCGATTGCGCTGGGGCACCCCTTCGGCATGACCGGCGCGCGCATCATGACCACCCTGCTGAACGACCTCGAGACGCTCGACGCGACGTATGGCATCGAGTCGATGTGCGTGGCCGGCGGCCAGGGCATGGCGATGCTCGTCGAACGGCTCTGATCGATTTCTTGATGGGGGCCGCCCGGGGGCGGCCGGGAGGGGTCGCGTCGTGCGGGCCCCTCAGCCCGGGGGCATCCGCAGCGCGCCGTGTCAGGCCAGACGCGAGAGCGTCAGGGCAAACAGCTCCTCGGGGTCCGTGAGCCAGCGCACGAGCTGCATCTCGGCGGCCGCGAGGTCGCCCGCGAGGCGCTCGGGCGTGAACTTGGCGCTGATCTCGGTGCGCATCTCCTCGCCCGCGTCGAAATGCACCGACAGGTCGATTCCGCGCACGAGCGTGGTGTGCTCGCGGCGTGCGCGCAGGCGCATCTCGATCCATTCGTTGGTGGAGTCGAAGAGGGCGACGTGATCGAAGTCCTCGGGGTCGAAGTCGGCCTGGAGCTCGCGGTTGAGCACGCGCAGGACGTTGCGGTTGAACTCCGCGGTGACCCCCTGGGCGTCGTCGTAGGCGGCCTCGAGCACGCGCGGGTCCTTGACCAGGTCGGTGCCCATCAGCAGGTGGTCTTCGGGCCCGAGCAGGCGCGCGATCTCGCGCAGGAAGCGACGTCGGCTGCCGGGCGGGAAGTTGCCGATGGTGCCGCCGAGGAATGCCACGATCCGTGGCCCGGCGGCCGGCGGGACGCGGTCGAGGTGACGCTCGAAGTCGCCGATCACGCCGTGCACGCGCAGGCCGGGATACTCTCTGGTGAGCGCCTCGGCGCACTCGCGCACCATGCTCTCGGTGACGTCCACGGGCACGTAGCGGTAGAGCGTGCCGGCGGCATGCATCGCGTCGAGCAGCACGCGCGTCTTGGCGGCCGTCCCGGAGCCGAGCTCGACGAGCTCGACGGCGCCGGTCAGCTGCGCGAGCTCGGCAGCGGACTCCTCCAGGATCGCGCGCTCGGCGCGCGTGGGGTAGTACTCGGGCAGCTCGCAGATGCGGTCGAACAGCTGCGCGCCGCGTGCGTCGTAGAAGTGCTTCGGCGGCAGCTCCTTGAACGGGCGCGTGAGGCCGTCGAGCACGTCGTCGGCGAGGGAGCGTTCGCCGGCGCCGTCGAGGTGGAAGTCGATCCTGATCGGGCCGGCGAGCACTGGCTCTCCCGTCGCGCGCTCCACCGCGCTCACGCGTCCCGCGCCAGGCGCAGCCCGGCGAAGATCTGACGGCGCTGCGGCAGATCCCAGTTGCGGAACGTGGTGCTCACGACACGCGGATCGCTCGCCCAGGAGCCTCCGCGCAGGACGCGGTAGTCCTCGCCGAAGAAGACCTCGGAGTACTCGCGATAGGGGTGTGCGACGAAGCCGGGGTAGCCGTGGAAGTGCGAAGCGGTCCATTCCCACACCCGCCCGACGCCGTCGAGACGGCACTCGCCGCAGGCCTCGCGGAGGCCGGGCTGCTCGGCGCCCACCGCCCTCTCCCACTCGGCCTCGCTCGGCAGGCGCGCGTCGTGCGCGCGGGCGAAGGCGTCGGCCTCGAACCAGGAGACGTGGCAGGCGGGCGCGTCGGGGTGTCCCGTCGCGAGCGCCGCATGCGGGGCGATGCCCTGCTCGCGGCGCCACGCCCAGCCCTCCTGCGACCACCACTCGCGCCGCTCGTAGCCGCCGTCCTCGCTGAAGCGCATCCACTCGGCGTTGGTGACTGGCCGGCGAGCGAGCGCGAAGGAGTCGAGCTCGACGGTGTGGCGGGGACGCTCGTTGTCGTAGGCGAAGCCGGCGGGCGCCGCGCCCATCACGAATGCGCCGGCGGGGACGCGCAGCCACTCCTCGCCCCCGGCGGGCGCGGACAGCGGGAGATCGCGCCTGGTGCGCTCCTGCGGGGGCAGGAGGGAGGCGATCGCGAGCGTCTGGCGCATGGTCTCGCAGTGCTGCAGCTCGTGACGCAGCACCAGCTCGCAGATGACGCCGTCGCCGACTCCGCGCTCGGCGATGACCGTGGCGGTGCGCTCGCGTACCGCTCGCATGTAGGAGCGCGCCTCGGCGGGGCGCAGCGTCTCGATCTCGCCGCGGACGGCCCTGGGCGTCTCGAACGCGTCGTACAGGCCGGCCAGGTCGGGACGCAGGAGCGCGAGGCCGCCGTGACGCTGGGCGAGCCACAGGTCCTCGTAGGCGGCGATGTGGCCGAGGTCCCACGCGAGCGGGCTCATGATCGGCGAGTGGATGCGCTCGAGCTCCTCGTCGTCGAGCTGGGCGACGAGCGCCAGCGTACGTTCGCGTGCCGCGTCCATCGCGAGGAGCACCTGCTCGGCGCCGGGGGTGACGGGGTTGGTCTTGACCGCGCGGGCTGCCATGGGCTGGCTGTGCCGCCTCACTCTAGAGGGAATGACCGCGCGCGTCCGAGGGAACCGCCGTGTGCTTCCGAGGGAACCGCCGCGCGCGTCCGACTCCAGGCCCTATCGAGCGTCGTTCGGATGCCGCGGCCGTGTGGAAGTTATGATCGTGAGCGATGTCCGATCACGCGCAGGGGCACCGCCCGCAAGGGCTCGTCGGGCGCCCGCAAGTCATGCAGCGGCTCTCCCACGCGGCCAGGGCGCTCTCCAGCAGGGCCAGGGCGAGGCGCGTCGAGTTCGCTCGCCGGCGCCTCTTGCGCAAAGTGCCCAAGGGAGCGGCGTGTGCGGAGGTCGGCGTCTGGAAAGGCGACGGGGCGGCGGCCATCCTCCGTCTCACCAGGCCGCAGACCCTGTATCTGATCGATCCGTGGGAGCACCAGCCGGACCACGAGAAGGCCCGCTACGGCGCGCGGGCGGACTCGGGCACGATGGACACCATCTACGAATCGGTGCTGCAGCGATTCGCGCCGCAGATCGAGCGCGGTCAGGTCAAGGTGATGCGATCGCGCTCAGGGCAGGTCGCGGCCGAGTTCGCGGACGGCCAGCTCGACTGGGCGTGGATCGACGGCGATCACACCTACGAGGCCGTCAAGGCAGACCTCGAGAGCTTTGCGCGGATCGTCAGGCCGGCCGGATACCTGGCCGGCGACGACTACATGCTGGGATGGTGGGGAGACGGGGTCATCAGGGCGGTGGACGAGTTCGTCGCTTCGGGCCGGGGGCGCTTGGAGCTGATCGGCGAGCAGCACTACCTGATCAAGCTGCGCGGCTGAGCGGCCCTCAGGGATCCGTGCCGGTGTCGTTCCAGCGCGCGAGGATGGCGGTCGCGCGCTCGTGGCCGAGCACGCAGAGCGCGGCCGTATCGAGGCCCAGCAGCGCTCCCTGCTGGGGCGCGAGCTCTACCCAGCGCGCGCCGAGCACGCGCAGCATGTGCCCGTGCGAGAAGACCGCGACATCGCCGGCGATCGTCTGTAGCTCGGCGATCAGGCTGTCGGCGCGCGCGCCGACGTCGGCCGGGCTCTCACCGCCCGGGCAGCCGTCCCGCCACAGGCTCCAGCCGGGGCGGACCGCGTCGATCTGCGAGGTGGTCAGGCCCTCGTAGTCGCCGTAGTCCCACTCGAGCAGCTGCTCGCACGGCTGGGCGAGTGAGCCCAGCCCGCACAGTTCGCACGTTTCGCGCGCGCGCCGCAGCGGGCTGCACAGCACGACCGCGAAGCGGCTGTCGTGCAGGCGCGGGGCGAGGGCGGCGGCGGCGGCGCGGCCCTGCTCGGTGAGCGGGATGTCGCTGCGTCCGGTGTGGCGCCCGGCGCGGCTCCACTCGGTCTCGGCGTGGCGCACGAGCACGACCTCGTGGGCGCCGGCGCCGTCCGGGGGACTCATCGCGGCGGGCGCGGCGGCGCGGCGGCGTCGTCGACGATCACGGTCAGGCGCTCGCGCGCGAGCAGGCTCGCGGGCACGTGGCGGCTCGGCGTGCCGAGCATCGCGCTGACGGCGTCGGCCTTGCCGGCGCCGGTGGCCAGCAGCAGGCAGCTGCGCGCGGCGCGCAGCACGGCCAGGCTCACCGTGATGCGCTCGGGCGGCGGCTTGGGCGAGTCCCGCACGCCCAGGCAGACCGCCTGCGGGCCCGCATCGAGCGTGGCAGCGCCGGGGAACAGCGAAGCGACGTGGCCGTCGGGGCCGATGCCGAGCACGACGACGTCGAGCACCGGCACGGACGGCCGCTCGGGTCCTCCGTTCCCGTCTGCGGCGGTTACGCGCTCACACAGCAGCCGTGCATAGCTGCGGGCTCCCTCCTCGGGCCCCAGCTCGCCCTCCATGCGGTGGACGCGCTCGGCGGGGATCCCTGCGCGTGCGAGCAGGGTCTGGGCGGCGAGCCTGTAGTTGCTCTGCTCGTCCTCGGGCCCCACGCAGCGCTCGTCGGCGAACCACACCTCCGCCTCGGCCCAGTCGCCGGGCTCGGCGGCGAGCAGCTCGTATGTGCGCCCCGGGGTGCTGCCACCGCTGAGGGCGATGTGGGCGACGCCGCGCTGCTCGCGTGCGAGCGCCAGCTGGCGCTCGATCTCCGCGGCCGCGCGCTGGGCGACCGTCTCGGCGTCGCAGCAGCTCGTCAGGCGGGTCATCAGAGCATCGCCCAGGCGGCTTTCAGCGCGGGCACGTAGGTGGGGTCGCGCAGCAGCGCCTGGCGGATGCCCTCGCCCAGCACGCCGGTCTCGCCGCGCGAGGCGCCGGGGATCGTCCACTCGTGCTCGGCCCCGTCGCGATCGAGCGAGCGCGCGCGCATGCCGCCCGGCCCCCGGTCCAGGCGCAGGCACCGCCCTGAGGCTGTCTCCAGGGTCACGCCCTCGAGGCCCGGCACCTGCAGCTCGGGCGCGGCCTGCAGGCGCACGGCGATCTCCTGGCCCTCGGTGTGAGCCCTGCCGACGAGCGCATCGCCGCGGTCGGCGAGCTCGCCGGACTGCCAGCCCAGGCGCGAGGCGAGCCAGCCGAGCAACAGCAGCGCGGCAGCGGTCGAGGCCGGATGGTGGCGGACGGTGACGCTGCTCAGCTCGCGCAGCTCCCTGCGCAGGGCCGGCGGGTCGAACGCGGCCGCGACGCGCTCGCGCCACGGCGTCGAGCGCAGCCACGCCAGGTCGACCACGTAGGCCTCCTTGGTCAGCGCGCACGCGCGCTCGAGCGCATCCTGGGCGAGCGGCTCATCGACCGAGTCCACGAGCACGGCCTGCGCGAGCGCCAGCAGCTCCTGCACGATGTCGTGGTGGCCGTGGGGGGACCACAGCAGCGTCGGCAGGTCGGTGACGACGAGCGGGTCGGCGATCGTGAGCAGGTCGTCGAGGTGGTGCTCGCCGAGCTCCACGACGACGGTCTCGCGCAGCAGCGCGAGCTCTCCCGCCTCGGGGTCGCCTTCGGAGGCGATCATCACGCGCGCGTCGAGCCGCTGGCGGCGCGGCTCATATGCGAGCACGACGAGCCGTGAGGCGTGATAGCGCCCCACCCCGCGCAGGCGGTTGGCGATCTCCCCGCTCCACTCGTGATCGACGAACACGATCATGTTCAGCACGCGCGCGGGCACGTAGTTCGCGTTCTCGGCGTGGCGCTCGACGAGCAGACGGCGCAGTGCCGCTTCGATCGCGTCGGGCGTGGTGCCCTGCTCCCCCCAGACCGCGTCGCTGCGCTCGGCCATCAGATCGCGCGCCAGTGATCGTCCCCGCGCAGCAGGAGCTCGGCCTCCTTCGGCCCCTGCGAGCCCGCCGGGTACTGGGGCAGAGGCTGCGCGCTCTGCGACCACGCTTTGACGATCGGATCGCAGATGCGCCACTGCGCCTCGACCTCGTCGTTTCGGGTGAAGAGCGTGGCGTCGCCGCGCATCGCATCGGTGATCAGGCGCTCATAGGCCTCGGGCGACTGCGACAGGAACGCGGTCCCGTAGAGGAACTCCATGTTGACCGGGCGGATGATCATCCGCGTGCCGGGGATCTTGGCGCCCAGCCGCAGCGCGACGCCCTCGTTGGGCTGCAGCGCGAGCACGAGCTGATTGGGCTGGACGCCCAGCGAGCCGTCCTGGCTGAAGGCGAGGTGGGGGACGGGCTTCAGCGTGACGGCGATCTCGGTGACCTTGCGGGCGAGGCGCTTGCCGGTGCGCAGGTAGAAGGGCACGCCGGCCCAGCGCCAGTTGTCGACCTCCAGGCGCAGCGCGGCGTAGGTCTCGGTGGTCGAGTCCTCGGGCACGCCCGCCTCTTCCAGGTAGCCCACCACGTCCTCGCCGCCGGAGTGCCCGGGGCCGTACTGGGCGTGCACGGACATCGCGGGGATGTCCGCGGCGGTGGGCTCGCGTATCGCCTGCAGGACCTTGACCTTCTCGTTGCGCACCTCTTCGGCGGTGAAGTTGACCGGCGGCTCCATCGCGACGTGGCAGAGCAGCTGCAGCATGTGGTTCTGGATCAGGTCGCGCAGCGCGCCGGAGGAGTCGTAGTAATCGGCGCGCGAGCCGATCCCGATGTCCTCGGCGGCGGTGATCTGGACGCTGTCGATGTAGTTGCGATTCCACAGCGGCTCGAACATGCCGTTGGCGAATCGGAACGCCATCATGTTCTGGACGGTCTCCTTGCCGAGGTAGTGATCGATGCGGAAGACCTGGCTCTCCTCGAAGATCCCGAGCACGCATCGGTTGAGCTCGCGCGCCTCCTCGAGCGTCGTGCCGAAGGGCTTCTCGATGATCGCCCGCACCTCCGCGCCCTCGTGGTGGGCGAGCTTGGAGCGGCCGAGCTCCTCGACGATCACCGGGAAGAAGCTCGGCGCGGTGGAGAGGTAGAAGGCGCGGTTGAGCCGCTCGCCGGCCTCCTGCTCGAAGCTGTCGAGCAGCTTGGTGAGCTCGGCATAGACGGCGTCGTCGTCGAAGGAGCCGGGCACGTACTTGACGTTCTCGAGCAGAGCGTGCAGGACGTCGTCTTTGGGGGGCCGGCGCGAGAAGCGGCGGATCGCCTGCTCGCACTCGCTGCGGTACTCGTCGTGCGTTTTCTCTCTGCGCGAGACGCCGATCAGGTGGAAGCGCTCGGGCAGGGCGCCTTCGTGGGCGAGGTTGTAGATCGCGGGCAGCAGTTTGCGTTTGGCGAGATCGCCGGTGCCGCCGAAGATGACCAGCGTGGTGGGCGCGACCGGCAGGCGCTCCAGGCCGGCTGTGAGCGGGTTCTCGGGTTCGGGCTGGCCGGTGGGGCGACCCGCTAGGACCGCCACCGTCAGCGGCCTCCGCGCCGGCCCGGGGCCCGGCGCGCGCCGGAGCGGCTCTCCCGCGCGGCCTCCGCCGGCGCTCGCCTCGGGGCGCTCTTGACGGCATGCCCGCCGAACTGGTTGCGCAGCGCCGCGAGCACGCGGTCGCCGAAGTCGCCGTTGCCCCGCGAGCGCATGCGCGCGTACAGCGACGCGGTGATCACCGGCGTGGGGACGTCGTGTGCGGTGGCGTCCTCGATCGTCCAGCGGCCCTCGCCGGAGTCCTCGGTGTATCCCTCGATCGCTTCCAGGTTGTTGCCGTCTGCTTCGAAGGCCCGCGCGGCCAGTTCGCACAGCCATGAGCGCACGACCGAGCCCTGCCCCCACAGGTGCGCGATCTTGGCGTTGTCGAGTTCGTACTCGCACTTGTCGAATACGCCAAAGCCCTCGGCATAGGCCTGCATCAGCCCGTACTCGACGCCGTTGTGGACCATCTTGACGTAGTGCCCGGCCCCCGCAGGGCCGAAGTGCACCCAGCCGCGCGGGCCGATCGCGGCGAGGCTCGCCGCGGTGGTCTCCGGCGCGAGCACGTCGAGGATCGGCGCGAGGCGCTTGACCGCCCGCTTTGGCCCGCCGACCATCATGCAGTAGCCGACCTCCAGGCCCCACACGCCGCCGCTCGTGCCGACGTCCACGTAGTCCACGCCGCTGCCTTTCAGCTGCGCGGCGCGGCGCTTGTCGTCGGTCCACTTCGAGTTGCCCCCGTCGACGATCGTGTCGCCGCGCTCGAGCAGCCCGGCCAGCGCCTCGACGGTCTGCTGCGTGGGGTCTCCGGCGGGCACCATGATCCACACGATCCGCGGCGCCTGCAGCTGTCTGACGAGGTCCTTCAGCGAGCTCGCGCCGGCCGCTCCGTGCTTGACCGCCTGCCTGACCGCCTGCTCATCGAAGTCGAAGGCGACGACCTCGTAATCGGAGTCTCGGCGGATGCGGTGAACCATGTTCCCGCCCATCTTGCCGAGCCCGACGAAGCCGATCTGCGTCATGTCCTGGTCACCTCGATCCGCCCTTCGGCGGGCTCGCTCGCTTGAAATGGGTCGCCCTGCGGGGCCCGTCGCCGGGCGTGCCACCCATCCCGCTCGCGCTGGGTGCCCGCAGCGCGCGCTGCGGGCGTGGGGAGGTTGGCGCTCACGCCACGATCGTAGTCGCCTCGCCCCTGGTATAGGTTTCCGCCTTCGCCTCGCGGGGCTCCGCCCACAGGCATCGAGACCGCTGGACAGCGGCCGGCAAGCGGGTTGGGGCCCCCGATCGTCTCCCCTGGAAAGGCCATGAACCAAGATCAATCCCGTCAGCTGCCGGACCGCAACCTCGCCCTGGAGCTCGTCCGCGTCACCGAGGCGGCGGCCTTGGCGGCTGCGCCGCTGGTCGGCAGGGGCGACAAGGAGGCCGCCGACCAGGCCGCCGTCGACGGCATGCGCTTCATGCTGCAGTCGATCAAGATGGACGGCGTGGTGGTCATCGGCGAGGGCGAGAAGGACGAGGCGCCGATGCTCTACAACGGCGAGGCGATCGGCGACGGCTCGCCGCCGCAGGTGGACATCGCGGTCGATCCGCTCGAGGGCACGACGCTCGCCGCGCACGGCATGCCCAGCGCCCTGGCCGTGATCGCGCTGTCGGCGCGCGGGACGATGTTCGACCCCGGGCCCTGCGTGTACATGGAAAAGATCGCGGGCGCACCCGAGATCGCCGACCTGCTCGACCTCGACCGTCCGCTGGGCGAGACGGTCAGGCTGGTCGCCGAGCGCAAGGGCTCGCCGATCAGCGACGTAACCGTCGTCGTGCTCGACCGCCCCCGGCACGAGCAGGGCATCGCCGCGATCCGCGAGGCGGGCGCGCGCGTGCGCCTGATCGCCCACGGGGACGTCTCCGCGACGCTGCTCGCGGTCACCGAGCGCTCGGCGGTGGATCTGCTGTGGGGGATCGGCGGCACCCCCGAGGGGGTCATCTCGGCGGCGGCGGTCAAGTGCCTCGGCGGCCAGCTGCTCGGGCGCCTGTGGCCGCGCGACGAGCACGAGCGCAGCGCAGCGCTGGATGCCGGCTACCAGCTCGAGCGCGTGCTCGACCGCGACGATCTGGTCGGCGGCGACGACGTCTTCTTCTCGGCCACCGGCGTGACCGACGGCGACGTGCTGCAGGGGGTGCGCTATCCGAGCGCCGGCGGCGCGACCACCGAGTCGCTCGTGACGCGCTCGCGCTCGGGAACGATCAGGCGCATCCGCGCGACACACGACCGCGCGAAGCTCAGGGCGGTGGGCGCCGAGCGCGGGTGAGCCCGCGCGAGGCTCAGGACGGTGGGCGCCGAGCGCGGGTGAGACGGCGCGAGGCTCAGGACGGCGGGCGCCGAGCGCTGGTGAGCGCCGGGTCCGGCGTGGCCGACAGCGGTGTGAGGCCGAGGTCGTTGGCGGCCTGGCCGCGCAGGATCGCGATCAGATGGTCGATGTCCGCGAAGGCGGCGTCGCGCAGCGTGCGGCCGATCTGCTCGTTGACCTTGATGTCGCCGATCTGACGAAAGTTGGCACGCCGCCCGCCGGCCCCGTGGTGGTAGACCACGTCTCCGTAGATGCCGCCCATGATGAAGTGGAAGTTGACCTCGTTGCTGCGCCTCAGGGGAGCGATTCGGCGGCCCAGGCGGATGAATTCGTATGTGATCTTCTGTCCGACGTCCTGGTTGTATTCGGCCGTCTGCTGCTCCTGCGGGCCGAGGTAGTCGATGTCACGGCCGAAGGACACGCCGAGCGAGCGCAGATCTGCTCTGGCGATGCACAGGCCGCTGACGTGCACGAAGGGATGCAGGACCGGCGCGAGTTCCTCGAGGTACACGCCGGTCACCGCCGCGCCGTTCTCACATTCGCCGACGAGCACGTCGAGCCAGTCGTCGCGGACGGGGAAAGAGTCGTTGTCGAGCGTGACGATGTAGTCGAAGTCCGCCGGCACCTTTGCGGCGAGGTAGTCGAGAGCGCTCGGGTGACGCCGTTCGAACATGCGCCCCGCATAGGGGCCGGGGACGCGATTGGCGAGGCGGCCGGAGACCGCCACCCACTTGCGCGGGCGCAGGCGCACCCGGTCGAACTCGCGCATCAGCTCGCGGTGCGGTTCGAAGTGGGAGTTGTCGAAGGCGAACACCTGATAGTCCCATCCCTGAGAATGTCGCTGTACCTGCTGCAGGCACAACTCGATCCATGGGTAGCTCAGCGCCTCGGCGGCTCGCTGCGGCCCGCGCGGGCCGCGCCTGGCGAACCCGTTCACAACCAGGATCGCGACGCGCGGCGAGCGCGACGGTGGGATGTTCGCTGCGCTGCTCACCTGGAACATCGTAATCGCTCGGCTGCGGTGTCGAGCTTGGGCCGATCGGCGCCTCGCCTCGCCGCTGGCGACGCCTGTCGCGCTCAGCCCACCAGCTGCCCGACCCTGGACTCGGCGAGATCGAGCCGGGTCAGCGAGCGCAGGAAGGCGTATGTGACGATCACATGGATCCGCGACTGCGTGGCGTTGTAGAGGCCGCGGCTCAGGTGCGAGGCGATCGCGGGATAGAAGTTGGCGACCTCGACCTCGACGTGCAGGGGGACGCGCCCGTCCTTCTCCTCAGGCGGCCGCTCTGCGGAGGCCTGAGCCGAGCCGTTGGACCTCGCGGCGGCCTCGGCGTCGGAGCGGCGGACCTCGATCTGCAGGTAGCCGTCGCCTCTGTGGCCTCGCGCCACGAGCAGCCCGCGATCGATGCGCCAGCGCACGAGTCCGCGGGTGGCGTCCATCTCGTATTCGGGCGCCTGGAAGCTGAGCAGCCGCAGCGGCCGGCCCAGCAGCACGATCGAGCGCCCGTCCGGCGCGTAGTGGACGCGGATCAGCCCGAGCGTGATGCGCGACAGGAAGCGCCAGTAGGTCCGCGCCAGGCGCTCGAGGTCCGCGGGGGTCCAGATCGCTTCCAGGGCGGCGACATCGATCAGCAGATCGGCCCTCTGCAGCGAGCGCACCGCGCCGTCCTCGTCGACACCCGTGGAGTCCTCGAGCGCGACGATGCGCGCGCGGTCGCGTCGCCCGGCGCGGGCTCGACGCCCACGCAGGAGCAGGCCGCCCGCGAGCGCCGCGCCGGCCGACGCGGCGAACCACAGGCCGGTGCTTGTCGCCCTCGGGTTCTCCACCGCGACGCAGGCTATCCGCGGACGCGCGCCCGTGGGGCCGGGCGCATCGCGTCCCCGACAGCTGATATTCAAGTGCCGTGGCCGACGATCCCCGCAGACAGCACGCCGGGCGCGCGTTGGCGCTCGCCGATCTTCCCCTCGACGCCCTCGCGGGCCGCGCGGATGAGCTGGCCCGCAGCTGGGCGGTGGCGCTCGTGCTCGCCCGTCCTGCGGGCCGCATCGGCGAGGTCCCGCTCGAGTGGCTCGCGCGGCGGGCACCCCGCCTCTGCGAGCTGGCGCTGCGTGCGCTGGAGTCCGATGCGGAGCTCGATCGCCTGACCGGCGGCGATGCCCCGGGTGCGCGCGAAGAGGGCGCCCCGGCACGCGAGCTGGCGGCGATCGCCGGCGCACGCGACGCGGCCGCCGCGGTCGCGGCCGTGGAGGCTCTGCGGGGCGTGCTGTGGGATGCCCTGTGGCAGGAGCTGCGCCCGCCCGCCTTCGAGCCGGCGGCCGCGCGTCGCGTGGCCGACCTGGCCGACCGCCTCGCCTACGTCTGCGCCCGCACGCTCGCCGCGGCGCTCTCTGCGATGCCGGCGGAGGGCCTGGCCGGGCGCGAACCCGCGCCCGCGGGCGCGACCGGGGGCGCGACTCGCCCATAC
>Ga0209040_10001679_pt1 | contig 17589 bp, 12 predicted proteins | sample BogFormECP12_OM3_FD_188240 | JGI IMG/M metagenome (GOLD analysis project Ga0209040, IMG submission 188240) | Bog forest soil microbial communities from Calvert Island, British Columbia, Canada - ECP12_OM3 (SPAdes) (version 2) | ecosystem: Environmental > Aquatic > Freshwater > Wetlands > Bog ...
AGCGGCTCTCGATTGGTGGAGGCGCCCCTATAGGCGAAAAGCGGCTCTGAGGGAAAACTGAGCCCGTCAGGCGGATTCCTCGTTCTGACGAATCGACATTTTCTTGCCAAAAATCAGAAGTCGTGGTTTACTTTTCAGAAAAATGGGCGGGCGAATGGACCGTCGCCCTGGGAGAGGTGGGCCGGATCCTCATGGTCGGGCAAAGGACATCGAAGGCGATGGAAAAGTCGCCGCAAGCCCTTGAAATCGCACGAAACGGCGATAGGAAATAGCGCGTGCGTTCCGGCATCGGCCGGTTGGAACGGTTTGTGTTGCCGCGCCGGGGCGGAAGGCGCCGGCACCGCTACTCCGCCGCCTCGCGCATGGCGCTGTAGCGGGTGAGCTGCGCTCTCAAGGGGGCCGGCTTCAGCGGCTTGTTGAGGACGATGATGTCCGCGCGCGCCGCCGCGTCGCGCACTTCCGGGCTGCGGTCGGCGGTGGCGAGGATCGCGGACACGTCGCGGCCGAGCGCCTTGCGCAAAGCGCGGATCGCCTCGACCCCGTCGCCCTGATCGAGATGATAGTCGGCGATGACGACGTCGGGCGCGCCGAAGGCATCGAGCACTTCGCGCGCCTCGTTGAGGCCGTGCGCGGTCACGACGGCGCAGCCCCATCGGCTCATGAGGCTCTGCATGCCTTCGAGCACGCGCGGCTCGTTGTCGATTGCGAGAACCTTGAGACCGCGCAACGGCTCGCTGCCCGCGGCGGGGAGCGGCGCGCCATGCTCGTCGCGGCTTTCCGGCGCCGCCGTTCCGACGAGCGCGGTGACGAAGAAGACCGAGCCCTCGCCGGGGCGCGAGTTCAGTCCGACCGGATGGCCGAGCACGCGGCCGAGCCGCTCCACAATCGACAGGCCGAGCCCGAGGCCCCGCGCGACGCGGGCGCCCTGATCGAGCCGCTGAAACTCCTCGAACACCGCGCGTTGCCGGTCGGCCGGAATGCCGAGCCCGGTGTCCCACACCTCGATCCGCAAAGCGCCGTCCGGAGCCCTGCGGCACCCGACCAGCACGCGGCCCTTCAGGGTATATTTGAGAGCGTTGGAGACCAGATTCTGCAAAAGCCGCCGCATGAGCCGCCGGTCGGTCCGAATCGCGAGCTTCGTCGCGACAAAACGCAGGTCCAGTCCCCTCGCCTTGGCGATCGGCGCGAACTCGACTTCGAGCATGCGCATGAGGTCGGCGACCGGTACGTCGGAAATCTCGGCCTTCATCGCGCCGGCGTCGAGACGCGAAATATCGAGAAGCGCGCCCAGAATCTCCTCGACCGCCTCGAGCGAGACGTCGACGTTGCGCGCGAGATCCGCCCGCTCGTCGCGGCCGATCTGGCTCGCGCCTTCGCTGAGCGAGCTCGCGTAGAGGCGCGCCGCATTGAGCGGCTGGAGAATGTCGTGGCTCGCGGCGGCGAGAAAGCGGGTCTTGGACACGTTCGCCTCTTCGGCGACGGTTTTCGCGCGGGCGAGTTCGGCGTTGAGGCGCTGCAGTTCGGCGGTGCGCTCGTCGACGCGCTTCTCCAGCAATTCGTTGGCGGCCTCGAGCGCTTCCTCCGTCTGAACGGTCTGCGTCACGTCGGTATAGGTGGTGACAATGCCGCCGTCGGGCAGCCTTGCCGAGCGCACTTCGATCACGCGGTGGGTCGAGAAGAGCCTCAGCCGGGTCGGCTGGTCCTCGTAGAGGAGCGCCGCCACCCGGTCGGTCACGAAGTCTTCCGAATCGCCGGGCCCATAGGCGCCGCGGCCGGCGTTGAAGCGCACGATCTCGTCGAGGCCGACCCCGTGATGCAGCATCGCCGGAGGCAGATCGAAGAGATCGGCGAACTCCCTATTCCAGGCCGTCAGCGCGAGATTCGCGTCAAAGACCGTTATGCCCTGGCGCGCGTGGTCGAGCGCATGCTGCAACTGGTCGCGGCTCGACTGGATCGCCGCCGAGGCTTCGTCGATCAGTTTCAGCGCCGATTGACCGGAGACGGCGCGCGGCCTCAGGAGCAGCGACAGCACTTGGCGCGAGGTCGACGCGCCGATGGCGGGCGACAGCAGGAATTCGGCGTGGCGGATCAATTGGGCGCTCGCTTCCTGCGAAGGGTCGTAATCGAGGCCGCCCTCGCGCAGGAAAGCGGAAAAGGCGCGGCGCGCCCGGGACGCTCCTAGATAGCGGGCGACCGCGGCCTCGAGTTCGCCGGCGGTGGTCAACGAGCGCCACAGCCGGAACGCCTGTGGCTTGCCGCCCGCGCCTGCGAACGCGCTCGCCTGGGTGCGTTCGAGCGCGCTCGGCTGGCGGGTCAGCGAAAAGGCGACGAACGCCGCGATATTGGCCGCAAGCGACAGAATGACCCCGCCGACGAGCGCGCTCGGAGCAAAGGCGACAAGCGCGGCGGGGCTCAGCCAGGCGATCGCGAGAGGCCCATGCGCCAAAAAGGCCGTGAGCGACTCGTGCGCTTCAATCGAGGGGAGCAGCAAGAGATAGGCCCAGGCGAGCGAGCCCGTCGCCATGCCCGCGATGGCGCCCCGCGCCGTGCCGCGCCGCCAGAAGAGGGCGCCGAGAAAGGCCGGCGCGATCTGCGCGACCGCGGCGAAAGACAGGAGCCCGATCGCAGCCAGACCCGCCTCGCCCGCGACGCGCCCATAACCGAATCCGAGCGCCAAAACTCCCAGGATCGCGACGCGGCGCACCCACAACACCAGCGCGCCGATGTCGCCGTTCGCGGCGCGCCCCTGCGCCACCCGCCGCCGCAACAGAAGCGGCATCACGAGATCGTTCGAGATGGTGATCGCAAGCGCGAGGCTGTCGAGCACCACCATGCCGGTCGCGGCGGAGATGCCGCCGATCATCGTCAGAAGCGCAACGCCGTGCGCGCCGGCGGCGAGCGGCAGCGCCAGAACCGTCAGGTCGCGGTTGATCCCGCCGTCCGGGAACATCTTCAGGCCGGCGACCGCGAGCGGCGCCACGAAGAGATTGATCAGAACGAGATAGAGGGGGAAAAGCCAGGACGCCGTCCGGATGCCGCGCTGGTCGTGATTCTCGACGATGGCGACATGGAACTGGCGCGGCAGCAGCACGATCGCGATTGCCGAGAGCAGCGTCCAGACGCCCCAGACCCCCGGGTCTGGCCGCGTCTGGATGACCTCGGCGATCCGTGGCGTCGTTTGGACGCTTTGGGTCAGATCGGCGATGCCGCCATTCATCCTCCAGACGACGAACGCGCCGACGGCGAGAAACGCCGCGAGCTTCACGATCGATTCAACCGCGATCGCCAGGATAAGGCCGTTCTGATGCTCCTTCGGGTTGATGCGGCGCGTGCCGAACGCCATGGCGAACGCGGCGAGCACCATCGAGATCGCCAGATAGAACGAAGTCGACGGCGTGTCCGCGGCGAGCCGCGACTGGTCGAAGGAATCGACCACCGTCAGCAGCGTCGTCGCGACCGCCTTGAGCTGGAGGGCGACATAAGGGGCAGAGCCGAAGAGGACGACCAGCGCGGCGACTGCGGCGACCGATTGGGACTTGCCGTAGCGCGCGGAGACAAAATCGGCGACCGTCGTCACATTCTGCGCCCGCGCGAGGCTCGCGATCCGCGCCATGAACGGAGCGCCTAGGCCGATGACGAGAATGGGGCCGATGTAGATGGGCAGAAAATCGAGCCCGTGTTCTGAGGCGAGGCCGACCGAGCCGTAGTAGGTCCAGGACGTACAGTAAACCGCGAGACTGAGCGCATAGACGATGGCGCGCGGTCCGCCCGAGGCGAAGCGCCGTCCTCCGCGGTCGCCCCACCAGGCGATGAGGAACAGCAGCGAGACATAGGCGATCGCGATGAGAAAGACCGTCGTGCCGTTCATCGAGTCGAGCGTTCACCCCTTCCCTTTTTGGGCGATTCTACCGGGGAAGGGGGCGCGCTGACAATCGGCGAGGGGCGGGCTCCGCGCGGCGACCGCGGCGCCCGGCTCAAAGCCAGGGGTGCGCCGCCGCGGACTTCCTTTCGTAGGCCTCGATCGCCGGCGCTTCCACCATCGTCAGGCCGATGTCGTCGAGGCCCTGGATCAGGCAGTGCTTGCGGAACGCATCGACCTCGAACTTGATCATGCCGCCGTCGGGGCCGCGGATCTCCTGCGCCATCAAATCGACGGTCAGCGTCGCGTTGGCGCCTCGCTCCGCGTCGTCTATCAGCTTGGCGAGGTCCTCGCGCGTGACCTTGATCGGCAGAATGCCGTTCTTGAAACAGTTATTATAGAAAATGTCGGCGAAGGAGGTCGCGATGACGCAGCGTACGCCGAAATCGAGCAAGGCCCACGGCGCATGTTCGCGCGACGAGCCGCAACCGAAATTGTCGCCTGCGACCAGAATGGAGGCTTTGCGGTAAGCGGGCTTGTTGAGCACGAAATCGGGCTGCTCCGAGCCGTCTTCGCGGTAGCGCATTTCGGCGAAGAGTCCTGCGCCGAGCCCGGTCCGCTTGATCGTCTTCAGATATTGCTTGGGAATGATCATGTCCGTGTCGATATTGTCGATCGGCAGCGGCGCGGCGACTCCGGTCAATCTGGTGAACTTATCCATCGGTTTCCTGTTTCTCCTGGCAGAGAGCCTCTAGCAAACCGCCCGCGGCGGGGCAAAAGCTCTCAGAAATAGGACTCGAGCTCCTTCGCCGTCTCCTCCGGAGGACGTTCGAGGTTCAGCGCCTCGAGGAAGCCGCCGGATTTGTTCATCAGATAGACGATCGAGCTATGGTCCATCGAATAGCCGCCGTCGGACTGAATCTCGCCTTTGCGCGCGAACACCCGATAGCCCTTCTCGGCGGCGCCGATCGACTGCGGGCTGCCCGAGAGCCCGATGACATGGGGATCAAAGCTGCTGACATAGTCCTGCATCACTTTCGGGGTGTCGCGCTCCGGGTCGACCGTGATGAAGAGCGCGGGAATCGCCTTGTCGCCCATCTTGGCGAGGACATCGGAGATGGCGGCGAGCTCGGTCGGGCAGACGTCGGGGCAATGGGTGTAGCCGAAATAGACGAGGAACGGTCGCCCCCGCAGCGACTCCTCGGTGATGGTCTTGCCGGCGCCGTCCTGCAACGCGAACGGACCGCCGATCAGCGAACGGTTCGACGCCTGCGGCGCCCAGGCCAGCCAGGTCGCCGCAATCGCAAGGACGGCGATCGCCGCCATCGTCGCGGCGATGCGAATCGGGAAGGCGCGCGCGTTCTGAGTGTTCTCGGGTTCGGTCGGCGGCATGTTGTCTCCGTCAGTCGAGCCTTCTAACGCCAAATTTGGGCGATCTCCAGCAAGGGGAGGCGCGCACTGATAGGCGTTTGCTATTGACCTTGGCGGGGTTGGGCGCCAGCAATGGGGCACGGAGCCCGCTCATGGTCTTGCGTCAGCTCGAATATCTGGTCGCGCTGGCGCGGGAGAAGCATTTCGGCCGCGCCGCCGAGGCCTGCCATGTCTCCCAGCCGACGCTTTCGGCGGCGATCCGCCTCCTCGAAGAGGACCTTGGGGCGCCCATAGTCGAGCGCGGCCATCGCTTCGTCGGGCTGACGCCGCAGGGCCGGATCGCGGTCGAGCATGCGCATCGCATCCTCGCCGAGGCGGAGAATCTGCGCCGCGGCCTCGAGGAGATCGACAAGGGCCTCACGGGCCGGCTCCGGATCGGGGCCATCCCGACGGCGCTGCCGATCGTCTCCCATCTGACGGGTCCCTTCTACGCCCGATTTCCCGGAGTCACGGTCGCGGTCCTGTCGCTGAACAGCCAGGAGATCGAACGCGGGATTGAGGATTTCGAGCTCGACGCCGGCCTCACCTATCTCGACGCGGAGCCGATCGAGCGGGTCAAAGTCAAGCCAATCTGCGTCGAGGAATACATGTTCCTGACCCCTGCGAGCGGCGATTTGGCCGGTCGGGCGAAGGTTACCTGGAGCGAAGCGGCGAGGGCGCCCTTATGCCTCCTGACGCCGGACATGCAGAACCGGCGCATCATTGACGGCGTGTTCCGATCTGTCGGCGCGAAACCCGTTCCCGCGGTGGAGACGAATTCGATTTTCAACCTCGTCTCACACGTCAGCGCGGGCCTGTGGTCGGCGATCGTGCCGCGCCAGTTGTTGCGTTTCTTCGGCGTCCCGAAAGGCACGCGGGCGATCGAGCTGGTCGAACCGACCGCGCGGCGCACTATCGGTCTCGTCATGAGCGATCGCGAACCGCCCTCGCCGCTCGCCAGGAACCTGTTCGCCATGCAATGGCCCGCCAACATCGCAGCGCTGATCGAGCCGCCCGAACGATAGAGATCTCCTATCATTGCTTCCAAACGTTCGATTTGAAACCCCGCCGCTTCAAGCGCATTTTACAGCACGGGTTTTCGGGAGGATCTTCATGGCCGCTAAGGCGGCGTTCGATGCGGAGCTTGCGCGCGCAGTGATCGACCGCAGGCGATCAGCGCCCGGCGCGGCGCTGCCGATCCTGCACGATCTCCTGCATGAGTTCGGCTATATCGACGACGCAGCGATCGCGCTGATGGCCGACGCCCTCAACATCTCGAAGGCCGAGGCGCTCGGCGTCGTCAGCTTCTACCACGATTTCCGCCGGGTTCCGGTCGATGGGCGGGTGCTCAAGCTCTGCCGTGCCGAATCCTGCCAGGCGATGGGATGCGAAGACCTCGTCGAACACCTTGAGACGCGACATGGCCTGGCGCCCGACGCCGGGGACGCCGGTCGCGGGCTCCACGTCGAGACGGTCTATTGCCTCGGCAATTGCGCGCTCTCGCCCGCGGCGCTTTTCAACGGCGCGCCGATCGGCCGCCTCGACCGCGGCAAGATCGACGCAATTGTCGCCGACGCCGAGGGAAAAGCGTCGTGAGCGCGCAGGTCTTCATCCCCGGCGATTCCTCGGCCCTCTCCGTCGGAGCGGACGGCGTCGCCGCTGCGCTGTCGCGTGAGGCGCGCAGCCGGGGCCTCGACGTCACGATCGTGCGCACCGGCTCGCGCGGCCTTTTCTGGCTGGAGCCGCTCGTCGAGATCGAGACCCCGACCGGCCGGATGGGTTACGGTCCGGTCGCGGATGAGGACGCCGGCTCACTATTCGAATGCGGGTTCCTAGACGGCGGCGCCCACCCGAAGGCACTCGGACGGATCGACGATATTCCCTATCTCAAACTGCAGCAGCGGCTCGTGTTCGCGCGCTGCGGCCTGACCGACCCGCTCTCGCTCGAAGATTACCGCCGCCACGGCGGGCTGAAGGGGCTGGAGGCCGCGCTGAGGCTCGGGCCCAAGGCGACGGTCGACGAGGTTCTGGCCTCGGGCCTGCGCGGGCGCGGCGGCGCGGGCTTCCCTACGGGCATCAAATGGCGGACGGTTGCGGCGACGGCGTCGGACCGCAAATACGTCGTCTGCAATGCGGACGAGGGCGACAGCGGCACTTTCGCGGACCGCATGCTGATGGAGGGGGACCCTTTCCTCCTGATCGAGGGCATGGCGATCGCCGGCGTCTCGGTCGGCGCGACCATGGGCTATATCTATATCCGCTCGGAATATCCGCACGCCTTCGCGACGTTCTCCCGCGCGATCGAGCACGCGCGCTCCGGAAGGCTCCTCGGCGAGCGCGTGCTCGGCTCCGCTCATGCTTTCGACCTCGAGCCGCGGCTCGGCGCCGGGGCCTATATATGCGGCGAGGAAACGTCGCTGCTCGAGAGCCTCGAGGGCAAGCGCGGCGAAGTGCGCGCCAAGCCCCCGCTGCCGGCGATCTCGGGCCTCTTCGGCAAGCCGACCGTCATCAACAACGTTCTGACCTTCGCCTCCGTCCCGTGGATTCTGGACCACGGTCCCAAGGCTTACGCCGAGTACGGCGTCGGGCGATCGCTCGGCTCCCAGCCGTTCCAGCTCGCCGGCAATGTCCGCTACGGCGGCCTCATCGAACTCGCGTTCGGCGCGACTATCCGCGAGCTTGTCGAAGGTTTTGGCGGAGGGACGCGGTCCGGCCGCCCGATCCGCGCCGTTCAGGTCGGCGGACCGCTCGGCGCCTATTTTCCTGAAAGCCTGCTCGACACGCCGCTCGACTACGAGTCGATGGCTGCTGCGAACGGCATGCTCGGCCACGGCGGGATCGTCGTCTTCGACGACCGCGTCGACATGGCGCGTCAGGCGCGGTTCGCTTTTCAATTCTGCGCCAAGGAAAGCTGCGGCAAATGCACGCCCTGCCGGCTCGGTTCGACGCGCGGCGCGGAGACGGTCGACAAGATCATCGCCGGCCTGGGCCGCCAAAAGAACGTCGAACTCTTGCGCGATCTTTGCGAGGTCATGACGGACGGCTCGCTTTGCGCGCTCGGCGGGCTCACGGCCCTGCCCGTCCTTAGCGCTCTCGATCATTTCAGCGAAGATTTCGCCAAGCCGCCGCGCGCCGCTGCGGAATAGGAGACCGGCCCATGCCGCTCATGCAGGAACTCGACACAGGCACGCCGATCCGCGCCGGCGCGCCGACCGTCACGCTGACAATCGACGGGCGCAAAGTCAGCGTGGCGCCGGGAACCTCGGTGATGGCCGCCGCGTCGCTGATCGACAATCCGATCCCGAAGCTCTGCGCGACCGACAGTCTCGAGGCTTTCGGCTCCTGCCGTCTTTGCCTTGTCGAGATCGACGGCCGCAAGGGGACCCCGGCCTCCTGCACGACGCCCGCAGAAGACGGCATGGTCGTTCACACGAAGACGCCGCGGCTCGAGAAGCTGCGTCGCGGCGTGATGGAGCTCTACATCTCCGACCATCCGCTCGATTGCCTGACCTGCAGCGCTAATGGCGATTGCGAGTTGCAGACCCAGGCCGCGCAACTGGGACTCGCCGACACGCGATACGGATACGACGGCTCCAATCATTTCGAGGCGCCGACCGACGCCTCCAATCCCTATTTCGCCTTCGACCCGACGAAATGCATCGTCTGCTCGCGCTGCGTGCGCGCCTGCGCGGAGGTGCAGGGAACCTTCGCGCTGACGATCCTCGGGCGCGGCTTCAACTCCAAAGTGTCGCCCGGCGGCGTCGATTTCCTGTCATCCGAATGCGTCTCCTGCGGCGCCTGCGTCGAGGCCTGCCCGACGTCGTCGCTCAATGAAAAGTCGGTTATTGAAATGGGAATGCCGGAGCGCACCGTCGTGACCACCTGCGCCTATTGCGGCGTCGGCTGCGCTTTCAAGGCGGAACTGAAGGGCGACGAGGTCCTGCGCATGGTCCCCCAAAAGGCGGGCAAGGCCAATGAGGGCCATTCCTGCGTCAAGGGCCGCTTCGCCTATGGCTACGCCACGCACAGGGACCGGATTCTCAAGCCGATGATCCGCAAGCGGATCGAGGATCCGTGGCGGGAGGTCTCCTGGGACGAGGCATTCGCCTACGCGGCCAGCGAATTCAGGCGCATTCAGGCTCGGTACGGGCGCGACTCGGTCGGCGCAATCAGCTCATCGCGCTGCACGAACGAAGAGGTGTTCCTGGTCCAGAAGCTCGTGCGCATGGGCTTCGGCAACAACAATATCGACACCTGCGCCCGCGTCTGCCATTCGCCGACGGGCTTCGGACTCTCGAGGACCTACGGCACTTCGGCCGGCACACAGGACTTCAAGTCGGTCGACAAGTCCGACGTGGTCATTGTGATTGGGGCCAACCCGACCGACGCCCATCCGGTGTTCGCCTCCCGCCTCAAGAAGCGCTTGCGCGCGGGCGCCCGCCTCATCATCATCGACCCGCGTCGCATCGATCTGGTCCGGAGCCCGCACGTCGAGGCTGACTATCATCTGGCGCTGAGGCCCGGAACCAACGTCGCCGTCCTGAACGCTCTGGCGCATGTCGTCGTCACCGAAGGGCTCGTTAAAGAGGCCTTCGTGCGCGAGCGCTGCGACCCAGCCAATTTCGAATCGTGGGCGCGCTTCGTCGCTGAGGAGCATCATTCACCGGAGGCGGTCGCGCCGGCGACAGGCGTCGACCCGCAGGAACTCCGGCGGGCCGCGCGGCTCTATGCGACCGGCGGCAACGGGGCGATCTATTACGGTCTCGGCGTCACCGAGCACGCCCAAGGCTCGACCGCTGTGATGGCGATCGCCAATCTCGCCATGGCGACGGGCAACATCGGCCGCGAGGGCGTCGGCGTGAATCCCTTGCGCGGTCAGAACAACGTGCAGGGCTCCTGCGATATGGGCTCTTTCCCGCACGAGTTCTCGGGCTACCGTCACGTCTCGGACGACGCGACGAGGGAGATCTTCGAGCGCCTGTGGGGCGTGCCGCTCAGCAAAGAGCCGGGCCTACGCATCCCCAACATGATGGACGAGGCGATCGACGGCGCGTTCAAGGGCCTCTACCTGCAGGGCGAGGACATCGCCCAGTCCGACCCCGACACGAAGCACATCACGGCGGGGCTTCGCGCCATGGAATGCGTGATCGTGCAGGACCTCTTCCTCAACGAGACCGCGCGCTACGCCCATATTTTCCTGCCCGGCGCGTCGTTCCTCGAGAAGGACGGCACCTTCACCAACGCCGAACGCCGCATCGGGCGGGTGCGCAAGGCGATCGAACCGCTCGCCGGCAAGGCCGACTGGGAGACGACGATCGCGCTCGCCAACGCGATGGGCTTGCCGATGCGCTATGCGCATCCGGGCAAGATCATGGACGAGATCGCAGCGACCACGCCGACCTTCCGGGGCGTTTCCTATGCGCGGCTCGACGAGCTCGGCTCGATCCAATGGCCCTGCAACGACGAAGCGCCGGCCGGCACGCCGATCATGCATGTCGAGCGCTTCGTGCGCGGCAAGGGGCAGTTCATGCTGACCGAATATGTCGCAACCGAGGAGCGCGTGGGGCCCCGCTTCCCGCTCCTTTTGACGACCGGACGCATTCTCTCGCAATACAATGTCGGGGCGCAGACACGCCGAACCGCCAACATGACTTGGCACGAAGAGGACGTGCTCGAAATCCATCCGTTCGACGCGGAGAGCCGCGGCGTGAGAGAGGGCGACCTCGTCGCCCTGCAGAGCCGCTCGGGGGAGATCGCGCTGCGCGCCAGAGTGAGCGAGCGGATGCAGCCCGGCGTCGTCTATACGACGTTCCATCACGCCGTCACCGGCGCCAACGTCGTGACCACCGAGAATTCCGACTGGGCGACCAATTGTCCGGAATACAAGGTGACGGCGGTGCAAGTCCGGCGGACCAACCACCTCTCGGACTGGCAGACGCGGGATCAGGAAGAGGCGATCAGCCTCCGCCGCGTCGAAAGAGCGCCGGCCGATGCCGCCGAATGAGGGCGCAGGCTCAGTCGAGGTCGAAGCACGCTCTTTTTCTTACGAAGCCGGCGTCGTCGGGCCGCCGCTGACGCGGGCGGTCGCAATTGAGGCGCCGGTCCAGATCGTCATTGGCGCCGCGCCTTTCGCTGTGATGATGGCGACGCCTTGCGATCTCGAGGACTTCGCCTATGGCTTCGCGCTGAGCGAAGGGATTGCCGGGCGGATCGAGGACATTCGCGGGGTCGAGATCGAGCGGGCCGAAGGCGGCTTTCGGATCGCCATCGCGCTCACGGGCGAAAGACTGCAGGCGCATCTCGCGCGCAAGCGCGCAATGAGCGGGCGGACCGGCTGCGGGCTCTGCGGCATCGAGGAGATTTCGCAGATGCCCTCGCCGCGGCGCGCGCTCGTTCCCGGTCCGCCGATCGCACCTGCGGCGATCGGCGCGGCGATTGCGGAGCTCGAGCGGCGCCAGCCGCTCAACGAATTGACACGCGCCGTGCACGGGGCCGCCTGGTGCGGGCGCGACGGGCGGATCATGCTGGCGCGCGAGGACGTAGGACGCCATAATGCGCTCGACAAGGCGATCGGGGCGCTCTGGCGCGCCGGCGTCGACGCGGAGAACGGGTTCTTCGTCATCACCAGCCGGTGTTCGTTCGAGATGGTCGTCAAGGCGGCGATTTTCGGCGCGGGCGCGCTGGTTTCGCTCTCAGCGCCGACGTCGCTCGCGCTCGAACGGGCGCGGGACTTCGGCGTCGCTCTCATCGCCGTCGCCCGGGCCGACAAGGCGCTGAGCTTCGAGACGGCGCGGGACGGGGCGAACGGGGGGTTGGCGGCGTGACGGCTGGCAAGATCGAGAAGCTCGTGCGCATGGCGAACCAGATCGGCGATTTTTACGCCGCCATGCCCGAAAAAGAGGCGGCCGCCGGCGCCGCCTCGCATCTGCGGCAATATTGGACGCCGAAGATGATCCGCGAACTTGTCGCCTTTGCCGAAGAGGGCCACGCCGGCCTCAACCCGACGGCGGCCCATGCGATCGAGGCGCTGAAGCGCGCCGCCCACGTTTGACGTCGCATCGTCATGTTTCGCTGGCTCAAGTTTCGCTGGCGCGCCCCCGACCTCACGCGGCTCTTCGTGGGCCAGCACATCGTCAACGGCGTCAGCGTCGGCGTTGGCGTCATGGCGGTCACCCTCGCCGCCTCTGCGATCTTCGGCTTCATCGCCGGACAGCCGGCGACGCTCGGCGCGATTTCAGCCAGCATCTCCGATCTGCCGGCGCCGTGGCACGAGAAGGCCCGCGCGATGGGCTTCGGCTTCGCGCTCGCGCTTCTCTCGACCATCGCGATTCAGCTCGCCTTGCCGTGGCCGCTGGCGGCGCTCCTGACGATCGGCGCGATCGCATTCGCCGGCGGCATCGTGACCGGGCTCGGCCGCTGGGCGATCGCAGTCGGCATGCAGGCGGTGATTCCCATGGTTTTCGTGCTCGGTTTTCCGCGCGAGACGTTCGCGACCGCGATGCGCATCGAAGCGATGTTCGCCGCCGGCGGCCTCGCCTACATCGCAATCGCGCTACTCGCGACCGTCGTCACCGACGCGAGCGCCCGACGGCTGGTCGCCAGCGAAGCGATCCGAGAGTTTTCGATCTATCTCCGTACGGTCGCGGCCGTGTTCGATCCCGAAACGGATTTGGCGGCGGCTTACGGCGCGGCGATCCGCCAGCAGGCGGCGCTGGCGGAACAATTGCAGTCGACAAGATCGCTGCTGCTCGACCACGCGAGCCACACGTCGGAGCGCCTGCGGCTCGCCGCCACGATTGGCGTGCTGCTCGACGCCTTCGACGCGCTGGTCGCCGCGCAATGCGACGTCGCGCTCATCCGTGAGACGCCTACGGCGGCGGCGGTCCTTGATCGCATCCGCGCGGCGCTGCGCGTCGGCGCCCTCGATGTCGAACATTTGAGCCTCGAACTCCTGACGACCGACCGTCCGACCCTGCCGCCCGATCACCCGGTCGCCATCGACGCCCTGAGGCGCGAAGCGGCGGGGGTGGAAAGCGATGCAACGTCAGACAAGCCCGCGCGCGGGGCGCTCCTCGCGTCGACGCGCCGGATCATTCTCGCGCTCGACAATATCCGACGGCTGGAGAAAACGATTTCGGACGACGAGACGGCAGAGGCGGTGATCGGCGGCGTCAACCTCGCCGCCTTCATCCCGAAGCGCTCCAATTCGCTCGCGGCGCTTGGGCCTCATTTCACCCTCGCCTCGCCTGTTCTGCGTTATTCGGTTCGGTTGGCGCTGGCGATGATGGCGGGCGCGATCGTCGCACAGTTCCTCGGCGACTCCGGTCACGGCAACTGGGTTCTGCTCACCGTCGCGGTGGTGATGCGCGCGAATTACGGACTCACCAGGCAGCGCCGCGACGACCGCGTCGTCGGCACTCTGATTGGCTGCGTCATCGCCGCAGGCGCGGTCGCGTGGCTGCCGGCGGGCGCGCTGGTCGCGGTGCAGGGCCTGGCGCTGGCCTTCCTTCATAGCTTCGTCCGGCTCAACTATCGGCTCGCCTCGGTCGGGGCGTCAGTGATGGCGCTCGTTTCGTTGCACCTCGTCCAGCCTTCGCTGCCGGCGCCTGTCCTTGCCCGGCTCGCCGACACGCTGATCGGCGCCGCGATCGCGCATCTGTTCAGCTATGTGTGGCCGCACTGGGAATTTAGTGAGGCGCCCGGCGTCGCGACGCGGCTACTCGCTCGGCTCGCCGCTTTCGCGAGCGTCGCCCTTAATCCTGACGCCGGCGTCCACGACTATCGTCTGGCGCGTAAGAACATGATCGAGGCGCTTGCCGCGCTCTCCGATTCCGCCGGGCGGATGAGCATCGAACCGACCGCGACCCGCAAAGGTCTGGACGAAATGGCGACGCTGCTGATTGAGTCATATGGCCTCGTCGCCCAATTTTCTGCGGCGCGGCTCGACGCGCGACTGGGCGTCGCGCCGGCGCGCGACAGCGCCGCGCGCGATTGGCTTCAGGCGCAACTCGCCCCGAAAGAGGGTCAGACGCCGACGGACGCGCCGGCGCCGTCCGGGCCGCTCGCCGCCTCCGCGCTCGCCGTGGTCGAGGCGGCCCAACGCTACAGGCGCGCCTGCCAAATCGAGGCTCGCGAAGGGTAATCCCGTCCGTAAGACGTCAGGAGACGCGGGGATTATCCGATTCGCGCAAAATTCGATCGGCAGCGACGAAGCGCGATTTCGGTCCGTCGCAGCATAAAAAAGCCGATCTCGCATGCACCATCCCCAGGAACCCTGCCCGACGTAAGATCGTTCAGGACCGGGCTGGGAGTTCAGGCGGATGGAGATTCTCATGGCTAACGTCGAGTTCCGATACGCGCCCGGGCAAACGGTTCGATATCTGGACGTATCGCCGATGATTTCGGCGCTGCGCTTCCAGCCGGACGATTTTGAATATGCGCATGGCTGGCTGCACCACGTCCCAAGCCGTCATCGCTTCCAGTTCGACCGGTTGGGACGGGTGACGATCGACGCGCTTTGCGGATGCGCAATGCTGTCGATCAAGCCAGAGCAGACCGACGAGTTGGTCTCCATGTTCAAGACATGGCGCCAGCAGTATTGGACGCCGCTCGAGACGAACCGGGAGTTCGCCTCACACTTCCGCAAACCGAACGCTTGGGTCCGGCTCTTCCGGGACGTCCGGATGGCCTTTCGGCGCTTCGTGCGCCGCGAGGACCCTGTGGCCGTTCCCGTCGACGATTTGTCGCCGGTGTCAGCGACGCCAGCGGAATAGGTCTGCCGGCTCGAAGCCGGCCTCGGCCGTGCCGCTCCACGACTTCCGGCGGCGCGACCCTTTTTCGCCGTGGATGCGGGACCAGCGCTCGCAACCATGGGAGTGCGCGACTTGAAGCACAGACAACCGACGTGGAGAATCACGCGCCGTCGTCGAAACTCGAATCAGACGATGCCTGATGACGAGCCCGCGGCGGCGGGCCGCTCCTTCGTCTTGTGCGCGCGATATTTCGAGGCGCGGTAGACGCCAACCGGATCGATCGCGCCACCTCCGCGTCGCCGCGCCTCGGCCAGGATCGGCGATACGTCGGTCGTGAAGCCCGCCTTGAAAATGCGATGTGCGAGCATGACGTCGTTCGCCTCCTGCGCCGCCTCGAGCGCGTCGCGGTCGATCAGCAGCGCCTGCGCACAGGCGCGCTGCACCTCCATCGCCGAGGCCATCAGGCTCTCGATCGGATCGGTCACGTTGTGCGACTGGTCGAGCATATAGGCCGGGTCGAAGCCAGGCGCGCCGCGCGCGCTGGCGTCGACGAGTTCGTTGAACACGCGATAGAGGCGGAACGGATCGATTGAGCCGGTGTCGAGATCGTCGTCGCCATATTTGGAATCGTTGAAGTGGAAGCCGGCGAGCTTTCCCGCGCGGATCAGTCGCGAGACGATCTGCTCGATGTTGACGTTCGGCGCATGATGCCCGAGGTCGACAAGGCAAAGGGCCTTGGGCCCTAGAGCCTCAGCCGCCATCATGCTCGTGCCCCAGTCGGAAATGACGGTCGAATAGAAGGCCGGCTCGCAGAGCTTGTGCTCGAGAAACACCCGCCAGTGGTCGGGCAGGCGCGCGGTGATGACGGCGAGCGATTCGAGATACCAGTCGAAGACGCGGTTCAGGTTCGACTGTCCGGGGAAATTGGAGCCGTCGGCGATCCACACCGTCAGCGCCCTCGAGCCGAGCTTTTCGCCGATCTCGATGCATTCGAGGTTGTGCGCCACCGCCTGGTCGCGGACCGCCTTGTCGCTGTGGCTGAGCGAGCCGAGTTTGTAGGAGAGCTTCTGGCCGGGCTGATCCTGAAACGTGTTGGAGTTGACCGCGTCGAAGCCGACGCCGAGCGCTTTCGCCCGTTCGGCGAGCTCGCGATAATCGCTGACCTTGTCCCAGGGGAAGTGTGGGGAGCAGGTTGGCGTCGCGCGGGTGAGCTGGTGGATCGTCGCGCAATCCTCGAGCTTGTCGAAAATGCCGCGCGGCTCTCCGGGACCGGGAAAGCGGGCGAAACGGGTGCCGCCGGTGCCAACCCCCCAGGTCGGAACGGCGACGGCAAAGGCGGCGACCTTGGCGGCGACCGCGTCTATATCGACGCCGCCTCGTTTCAGACGTCGGCCGAGCGCCCCGTAGTCCTCGTCATGCGCGGCAGCGATTTTGGCGTTCGCTTCGCCGATCAGCGCGTCTGGAATGCGGTAAGACATAGGCTCCTCCCTAACCCGTCATTGCGAGGAGCCATAGGGCGCTGAGAGACGCCCGTCTACCGACGGGCTATCGCGACGAAGCAATCCAGGGAACGACGGGCGCTCCCCGGCCCCTGGATTGCTTCGCTCCGCTCGCAATGACGACCCTCGCTACCTCGTGAAGCTCACCGCGTTGCCGGCGTCGACATTGAGGATGTTGCCGGTGCTCTTGGCCGAGAGATCGGAGGCGAAATAGTAGACCGCCTCAGCGATGTCCTCAGGGTAGACGGAGAGCTTCAGGAGCGAGCGCTGGCGATAAACCTCTTCGAGCTCGGATTCGTCGACCTTGTTGGAGGCGGCGCGCTGCGCGCGCCACTCGCCCTGCCAAATCTTCGATCCGCGCAGCACTGCGTCCGGATTGACGGTGTTGGCGCGAATGCCGTACGGCGCGCCTTCGAGCGCAAGACAGCGCACGAGATGCACTTCCGCAGCCTTAGCCGTGCAATAGGCCGAGGCGCCGGGCGAGGCGGCGAGCGCGTTCTTCGAAGCGATGAAGACGATGCTGCCGCCGAGACCCTGATCCTTCATGATTCGGTAGCCGGCCCGGGCGGACAGGAAATAGCCGGTGGCGAGGATCGCAATGTTGCGGTTCCAGAGTTCGAGCGAGGTGTCCTCAAACGGGGCGGCGGAGGCGATGCCGGCGTTGGCGACGACGATATCGACCCCGCCATAGCCGACGACGGCGTCGCGGAACGCGACCTCGACCGCCGTCTCGTCCGTCACATCGGCGGCGACGCCCGCGACCGCGTCCTTGCCGAAGCGTTTGCCGAAATCGGCCACTGCCCGATCGAGGCTCGCCCTGTCGATATCGGCGAGCGCCACGCAGCAGCCTTCGCCCATGAGGCGGGCAGCGATCGCCTGGCCGATGCCGCCGGCCCCGCCCGTCACCAGCGCGACCCGCCCGGCGAGCGACTTGGGCTTCGGCATCCGTTGAAGCTTCGCCTCCTCCAACAGCCAGTATTCGATGTCGAACGCTTCCTGTTCAGCGAGCCCGACATAGCGGCTCACGCTTGAGGCGCCGCGCATCACGTTGATCGCGTTCACATAGAAC
>Ga0209040_10001680_pt1 | contig 17587 bp, 19 predicted proteins | sample BogFormECP12_OM3_FD_188240 | JGI IMG/M metagenome (GOLD analysis project Ga0209040, IMG submission 188240) | Bog forest soil microbial communities from Calvert Island, British Columbia, Canada - ECP12_OM3 (SPAdes) (version 2) | ecosystem: Environmental > Aquatic > Freshwater > Wetlands > Bog ...
CAGCCGCGTGCTCGACGTCGCCACCGGCACCGGCGACCTCGCGCTCGAGCTCGCCGGCCGCGTCTCCCCCGGCGGAGAGGTGCTCGGCTGCGACTTCGCCGAGGCGATGCTCGCACGCGCGCGCACGAAGGCGGCGCAGGCGGGCGGGGCGGGTGTGCGCCCCCGCTTCGAGTGGGGCGATGCGCTCGAGCTCCCCTACGCCGAGGGCTCCTTCGACGCGGCCACCGTCGGCTTCGGCGCGCGGAACTTCGCCGACCTCGCGGGTGGGCTGGCGGAGATGGCCCGCGTGGTGCGCCCGGGGGGGCGGGTGGTCGTGCTCGAGATCACAACGCCCACCAGGGCCCCCCTGTCGCTCTTCTATCGGTTCTGGTTCGACCGCCTCGTGCCGGCCCTCGGCCGGCTCGCCGGCGGGGCGCTCGCGCTGGCCTCGCGCGCGGACGAGGCGCCTGGTGAGGGCACGATCGCAGACGCCTACACCTACCTGCCCAACTCCGTCAAGCGCTTTCCCGGCCCGGACGCTCTCGCCGCCGAGATGCAGCGCGCGGGCCTGAGCGAGATCGGCTATCTGCTCACCGCCGGGGGGATCGTGGCGATCCACGCCGGCACCGTGGCCCGCGAATGGGCATGATGGGCGCGGTGAGCAGCACGGCGCGCGAATCCGCGGAGGGTGTGGAGGGGCTCGAGGCGATCATGCGTCGCGGCGGGCAGGAACTGCGCGAACGCATGGCCCGCACCGAGCTGCACCTCGAGCGTGTGACCGCCGGCGCGGGCGCGCCACTCGCCACGCACGCGAACGCCACGATCGTCGCGGGCGGCAAGCGCCTGCGCCCGCTGCTCGTGGTGCTCGCCGCCGAGTCGGCCGGCGGCCCGCCGGAGAGCGACGAGGGCGAGGAGCGTCTGACGCGCGCCGCGGTGGCGGTCGAGCTCGTGCACTCCGCGACGCTCGTGCACGACGATCTCATCGACGGCGCCCAACTGCGCAGGGGCCGCCCCACGGTCGCCGCCACGGCGGGTCGGCGGGTGGCGATCGCGACCGGCGATCTGCTCTTCTCGCGGGCTTTCGCCGAGCTGGCGCGCAACGAGGACGCGATGCAGCTGCAGGCGCTGTCGGACGCGAGCTCGGCGCTGGCGGCGGGCGAGCTGCTGCAACGCGAGGATGCCTACGCCTCGCAGGTCGCCGTCGAGCGCTATCTCAGGCGCTGCGAGCTGAAGACAGCTGCGCTGTTCGAGGCGGCCTGCCGGCTGGGAGCGCTCAACGCCCGCGACGGCTCCGCCGCGCTCGCCGACGCGCTCGGCGCGTTCGCCCGGCGCATCGGATTGGCCTTTCAGCTGCTCGACGACGTGCTCGATGTGTCGGGCCCGGTCGAGCGCACGGGCAAGGCGCGCGGAACGGATCTGCTCGACGGCACGGTCACGCTGCCGTTTATCCTCGCGCGCGAGCGGGAGCCTGACCTGGCCGGCTACGACCTCGCGTCGCTGCAGGCGCCCGAGCAGGCCGAGCGGCTGTGCGAGCGCATCGCCGCGACCGGCGCGCTCGACGAGGCCCGCGAACGGGCGCTGGCGGTGGTCGCGGAGGCCAAGGCGGCGCTCCCGGACATCCTTCCCGACGGCCGCTGGGAGCTGCTCGACATGGTCGCCGACGCGGTCGTCGAGCGTTACCGCTGAGTCCGCTAGAAGTCGCTCGGCAGGATCACGTCGGCGTCCAGCGCGCGCACGAAGAACTCGATTTCCTCGGACATGTTCGCGTGGGTCATGCGCCTGAGATCGCCCAGCAGGGCGCTCGCGCCGCGGTCGAGCTCGTCGTCGAGGCGTTCAACCGAGGTCTGCTCGAAGACGCCCTCACGCCGGGACTCGCACTCGGGGCAGCGCAGCAGGATGCGCCAGTGGTGGGCGCCTTCCTCCGACCAGTCGAGCGGGTATGCGAGCTCGCCGGCGCAGTGGAAGCAGACGTGCAGCCTGTCCGGCGCGCAGGTCCCATCCGCCGGGCGCGCGGGCGCCCCGTAGACGGGGTCGAGCTCGCGGGCGGGCAGCTGTGAGCTGCTCTTGTCATCGGGCTTTTTCTCAGAGTTCATCACGGCTTCTGGGACGTCATCGACGCGCCGGGCGGGCGCCTTTAGCCTGCGCCCTTCCGCTCGCCCGATTGTCATCGCGCCCGAGCGAGCGATCCGCGGCCCAAATCGCCGCCGCGACGGGGCGGACGGCGCGGCCGAGCCCGCAGTGGGCTCGGTGCTAGGTTCAAGAGGCCCATGGTGAGCGCGATTCGGACGATCGGCCACGAGGATCGGCTCAGCCTCGTAGATCACCTCGACGAGCTGCGCGCCCGCCTGATCGTCTGCGCGGCGGTGCTGGGAGTCGCGTTCGGCTTCTGCCTGTGGCAGAACCACCTGCTGCTCGACGTGATCAACAAACCGCTCAAGGAGCAGACGCACAAGCAGGTCGAACGGGGCGAGGGCACGGTCGGGCAGACCTACCTGGCCCAGCAGGGCCTGATCAAGGTCGCGAGCGACACGGAGGCGGCCCTCGCCGTGCTCGCCGCTCCCAAGAGCGGCCTGCCGGCGTCCACCCGCGCCCAGCTCCTCCCGCTGATCGCCTCGGTCAAGAGCGACGTCGCGAAGATCCCGAGCGGCGCGCCTGGAACGGACCCCGTGACGCTCGGCGTCGGCGAGCCGTTCACGACGACGATCACGGTCGCGCTCTACTTCGCGCTGATCCTCGCGCTGCCGGTGATCCTGTACGAGCTCTACGGCTTCATCCTGCCCGCGCTCATGCCGCGCGAGCGCCGGGCGGCCGCGCCGCTGCTGACCGCCGTGCCCTTCCTGTTCGTGGCCGGAGTCATGTTCGGCTACTTCGTGGTCCTGCCCGCCGCGACGCGCTTTCTCGTGAACTTCAACTCGAGCGAGTTCAACGTGCTCGTGCAGGCGAGCCAGTTCTACAGCTTCGCCGCCACCGTGCTCCTGGCGATGGGCCTCTTCTTCCAGGTGCCGGTCGTAATCGTCGGCGCGAGCCGCCTCGGCCTGGTGACGCCACGCCAGCTGCGCCGCCACCGCCGCTACGCGGTCGTGGTGTGCGCCGCCGTGGCCGCCTTCATGCCCGGGGACGTGATCACGCTCGCCCTCGAGACCGTACCGCTGTATCTGCTCTACGAGGCGAGTATCCTGGTAGCAGTACTCGTGGGTCGAGCCGAGTCCGGCGCGACCCACGAGAGCAGTGCCAGCAGCCAGGAGAACCGGCATCCCGCGACGGATCCGGACCCACCACCGGATCATTCAACGGAGCCAACTGTGCAAGACCTGATCGACCATGTAGACCCGAGGCTGTCGGGCTGATGCTGTTCGATCTCAGAGGGCGCGGCCGCCGCCGGACGGTCCGCGTGATCTACACGGGCCTGGCCCTGCTGATGGGCGTCGGCCTCGTCGGGTTCGGCATCGGCGGCGGCTTCGGCGGCGGCGGGCTGTTCACCGCGGCCAGCCACAACGAAGGCGCGGGCGGGTCGAGCTACGCGAGCGAAATCACGAAGTACAAGAAGCTCACCGCCGAGCAGCCGCGCAATGTGAGCGCCTGGGAACGCCTGCTCAAAGCCCAGCTGCACGAAGCCGGCAACGAAACGTACGTGACCAATGCGGGAGTGGTGACCAGCCAGGGCAAGGCGCTGTTCGCCCAGTCCGCACAGACGTGGAGCAGCTACATCGCGCTGAACCCGTCCAAGCCAAACGCCGAACTGGCCCAGCTGATGGTCAGCGTGTATGACGAAGCAGGCCTGAACGAGCCCGCGCAGGCCGTGCAGGTCCTGCAGATCGTGGTCGCCGCCCGCCCCAGCAGCGCCTCGCTCTATGCGCAGCTGGCCGAGTACGCCTACAAAGCCCACAACACGCGTATCGGCGATCTCGCCGCCGCAAAGGCTGTCAGCCTCGCGCCCGCATCCGAGCAGAAGACCCTGAAGGCGGATCTGGCGCAGGTCAAGAGCAACCCCACCGGCGCCAGCAACGAAACGCTGACGACCAAAACCAACGGCAAAACCTACGTGGTCAAACCGAGCGGCAACGGCAGCTACACCGGGACCGAAGCAGCGACGACGCCGGCCCCCGCCGGGAGCTCCTCGACGACCACCACGAAGAAGTAGCCGCTCGGCGCCGGCCCGGCTCGGTCGGACCGGGCCCCGGCCGCTCGGCTAGAATCCCGCTCGAGCCGGCCGATCCCGCCGGCGCCCTCGCGGGCCGTTAGCTCAACCGGCAGAGCAGGGGCCTCTTAAGCCCAAGGTTCCGGGTTCGATTCCCGGACGGCCCATACCCCGAAGCGCTCTCTCGCGGCGTGCCCGCCGCGGGCGCTTGGCCGGCGGATAGGCTCTGGCGATCCCAGCGAGCGCACAGCCACCCAGGACCGAGGCCACCCACCGCTACGGGGTGGTCCTGGCGCTAGTCGTGCTCACCGTCACGTTCATCATCGCTGCTCCGCGGGGGGACATCGCGCAGCTGATCTCGGTCGCGCTCGCTGGTGGCGTCCTGCTCGCCGCCCTGCACGCGGCGGGCTCGCCGACGCGGGCGCTGATCGTGGGCCGGACCCTCGTCGCCCTCGCGCTGGTGGTCGCCGTGGTCCTGACCGTCAACGGCGGCGGCGAGCCGGCGACCGGACTCCTGTTCCTGCTGGTGAGCGCGCTCGTCCTGTGGGCGCCGATTGCGATCACCCGCGGGGTCGTGCACCAGGTCCTCGACACCGGCGTGGCGGCCAACTCGATCGCGGGCGCCGTCGCGATCTACCTGCTCGTGGGGCTGTTCTTCGGCTTTCTGATCGCGGGCGTCGCCTACCTCGCCCCCGCCCCCTACTTCGCGCAGCACGCCTCCGCGACGACCTCCGAGGACGTCTACTTCTCCTTCATCACGCTCTCCACGGCCGGCTACGGCGACTACACGCCGGCCCTGGCGGTCGGCCGCGCGCTGTCCTCCCTCGAGGCGGTCGCGGGGCAGCTCTACCTCGTGACGGTCGTCGCCGTGCTCGTCAGCAACCTGCGCGGGCGGCGTGCCACGAGCGTCGCTGTCCAGCAGACGGGGTCCGGCGCGCCGGGGTCCGGCGAGAGCGTCTCGACGGACCCCTAGGCGGCGCGTGCCGGTGCCCGGGCGCTAGCCGGCGAGCGCCTGCTGCTTGATGCTGTCGAACTCGGCCTGCGAGATCGTGCCCTGGTCCAGGAGGGACTTGGCTTTGGCGATCTGCTCGGCCGGGTCGCTGCGCCCGGCGACCGACTTGACGTAGTCGTCCACCTGCGCCTGCGCGGCCTGCTGGTCTTTCATCGCCCGCTCAGACATCCCCTTGTGCTCGGCGATCAGATACACGAACACGCCCAGATAGGGGATGACGACGATGAAGATGATCCACAAAACCTTGGCGAGACCGGATAGGTCGTGGCGCCGGAAGAGGTCGGCGAGCACCGTGATCAGGATCCAGATCCAGATCACGAAGGCAAAGAAGATGAGCATCGTCCAGAACACTTCGAGCAGCGGATAGCTCGTTGCGAGTACCAATTTGTTTCCTCCCTCAATGCGGTCAGCGATTTATCCGGGCAGTGCGACCCGCCAAGGATAGGGTGGCGGGCCCCCCAGCGCTGAGTGGTTCTCTGCAGAGGGTCCCGTAGTTTCCACGCACGAGGTCCGCCCGCGGGCGGTCACTGGTTCTGCGCCGAGATGGAGCCCCACGCCGCGCACAGCAGATCACACAGGAGCGCGTCGCGTTCCTCGTCGGAGGTGGCGTCGATGTCGTCGATCACGCGCACGACGAGTGCGGCGACGGTTTTCGGGTCGAGCGGCTGGTTGCTGGGTTCCATCACATCATCACCACGCGCCTCGGTTGTCCGAGTTGTCCAACAGGCGCTGTTAGCGGGTTTGCGGATTCGATCATTCGGCGCGGAGCCCCTCGTGGCTCGAGGATGTCCTGTTCGCCTGACTGTCAAACCCGAGCCGGTGCCCGCAGTTTCGCTGTCCAATCGCACTCAGGTCCAAGCTGATATGAGCGGATTGGCCATTTCGGCCAATTCGACGCGTGCGCGCGATCCCCGGCTCGCGCGCGCGGCACTCACAGCAGATGGCGCAGGCGCCAGCCGAGGGAGGGGCCGGCGAGGGCGCCGCCGGCCACCGCTGGCACCGCGCTCCTGGCGGCAGCGGTGCCGCCGACGCTCACGCGAGCCACACGCTCGCCGGCACGCAGCCGGCTGATCGCGGGGCCGGGCGTGACCGCGAGCGCCACCTGCAGACCGGGCCAGCCGATCCGTTGAAGAGTGCCGCTCGTCACAGCGCTCGTGTGCCGCCCGTTGGAGGCAGTCACGGTGAGCACGCTCTCGCCACGCGGCAGCGCGGTCACGAGACGCACCGCGCCCGCCGCCGAGTCGCCCAGTCGCTGGGCGCTGCCGAGCGCTGTCGCGATCAGCGGGCCGCCGCGCTGAGAGAGCACCACGCCCAGCACCGTCAGCGGCCGGCCGGCGACCGTGATGCGCTTGGCGAACATGAAGCAGCCCCCGGCGGCGCGGTCGGAGCCCGTCTTGACGCCGACGTAGCCGTCCCGGCCGACGAGGCTGGCGTAGTTGGCGATCGCGCCGACGAGCGGCAGTGCGGCAGAGGACTCATCGACGGTCGCCGCGAAGGCGGGCACGCTCATCGCCGCAGCCGCGAGCTTGAGCTGATCGGCTGCCGTGGAGACCGTGGCGCGATCGAACCCGCTCGGGTCGGTGTACGTCGTGGAGCTCATCCCGAGTCCCCTCGCGGCGGCGTTCATGCGCGCGAGGAAGGCGGCGACTCCGCCCGCGTCCTCGTCGGCGAGCATTGCGGCGATGTTGTTGGCCGACGGCAACAGCAGCGCCTGCAGCGCCTGGCGCTCGCTGATGTGCTCACCGATGCTCACCGGCACGGTCGACTCTCCGAGTTCCGCGCGCGCGCGCTGTTCTTCTGCATCGGCGCGGTCGACGACCATCACAAAGCCCGCCGAGCCGGCGGCGAGCGGATGCTCCAGCAGCGTCACGTAGGCCGTCATCACCTTCGCCAGGCTCGCGATCGGGACCGCCGCTGTGGAGCCCGAGACGCCGAAGCTGCCCACACCCTCCACTTCCACCGCCGCCTCGCCCTCGGGCGGCCAGGCGAGCACCGGGCGGGGCCCCTCGAGGCGGACGTATGAAGCGAGCGTCCGGTGGATCACGAGCGCCGGCGGCGCCTGCGTGATCAGTCGCCACGCGCAGGCCCCGATCAGCAGCGCGAGCGCGAGCGCCGCGACGGCCGCCAGGCGCGTGCTGCGGCGAGGTCGTTGCTCGGGGGGTGAGGACGATCCCGCTGACGCCACGGCCCGCAGACGCTAGCGCAGCGTGGAGGTCGGCGGCGCAGGTGCCCTCGGCGCCGAGCTGCGCGTGGGATCATGCTCGTGTCCGCCGCCAGTCTCGCCAGCGAGGGCCCTTGCCGCAGTTCTCAGCCCCACACCTTGCAGCCCTCGGCGTCCTCTGCGCAGCCTCGGCCATATCGATCTGGGCGGCGCGCCGCCACCCGGGCCGGTGGGTGAGGATCTGGGCGCGCATGCTCGCCCTGCTCGTGCTTGCCGCATGGCTCGGCGAGTATCTCGCCGACGCCCTGCTGGGCACCTGGCAGGTCGAGTACGACCTGCCGCTGCAGCTGACCGACGCGATCTCCGCAGTTGCCGTGCTCGCCCTGTGGACGCGGCGCCAGGGGCTCGTCGAGCTCCTCTACTTCTGGTCGCTCACCGCCACGCTCCAGGCGATCCTCACCCCGGATCTTGGGTGGGACTTCCCCAGCGTCTACTACTTCACGTACTTCACCTACCACATCGGCGCGGTTGTCGGAGCGTGCCTGCTGGTGTTCGGCTGCGGGCTCTATCCGCGCCCCGGCGCCGCGATGCGCGTGTTCTGGCTGACACTCGCCTGGGCCGCGGTCGCCGGCCTCGGGGACCTCGTCACAGGCGGCAACTACATGTATCTGCGCGCCAAGCCAGAACACGGATCGCTGCTCAGCGTGACCGGACCCTGGCCCTGGTACATCCTCGCGACCGTCGCGCTCGCGCTCGCACTGCTGCTGGGGCTGGAATGGCTCACGAGCAGGCTGCGCCGGCGCGATCTCGCGAGGCGAGGCACGACTGAGGCGCTGGCGGTCTGAGCGGGCGCTCCGCTGGGCCCTCCCCGGCGCGTCCGGGGCGGCGCGGGGCGGGGCGGCGCCTACGGCGCCGCCCCGGTGAAGCCCGGGAGCGCGGGCGCGGGCGGTGCTTCGCCCTGGAGCGTCTGTTCGTCCCAGCTCACCGAGAACGCTCCGTCGGCCGGCGAGACCGACGATGGGATGGCGGTGATCAGCGCCCTGCTCGCCGCTCGCCGCGCCCCGGAACCGGCGGGCGCGGGCTGGATTGCGCGCTGCTCGAGCTCGATCGGCACGGTCGCGAGCGGCGGCTCGCCGATCGCCGCGGTGCGATCGCCCTCGACGACGGTCGCGCTGGCGAAGGGCACGCTCCCGAAGTTCGTCAGCGCCAGCGTCCGGCAGGCGCTGGCGCTGCAGCTCGACGGCGCCTCCACGATCCACTCGGCGGAGGAGGTGTCGATGTGCGCGGCGCGGCGAATCGTGCTGAAGCGGGCGCCCGTGCTCAGATCGCGGATCCGCAGGAGCACGTCGTGAGCGCGCACGGTCACAGATGCGGAGAGCTCGTCGCCGGGGTGCACCGCGAGCTTGAGGTTCACCGTCGCCGCTGGAACCAACTCGAGCCAGGTGGAGTAGACGGCGCGCCCGGAGCGTGTGCAGTCGGCGTCGCTGCCGATCTGCTCGAGCGCCTGCGTGCCTTCGTTGAAGCCGCCCAGGCCCACCCACACCGCCGAGTATGCTTCCCGGCCCGCCGTGCACGTGGCCGCCGGCTGCTGCCAGGTTCCCGACACGCTTCTGAGCGCGAGCGTCGTGCCGGCGGACGGCAGCGCGGCGTAGCCCGCCCAGTTGCTGCTGACGGTGCCCGCCGCGCTCGCGGTGTTCGCCGCCGCCGTGCCCGGCAGGGCCGCAGCGAGCAGGCAGCTGCAGGCGAGCAGGCCCATCGCGTGGATCGCCTTGCGCGTCATGTCAAGAGCATCGGCAGCTCGGCTTAGCGCTCGATAGCGCGCAGCTAAAGGGAACGTATGAGTGATCCGAGCCCGGCGGGGTCCGGCGGGGTCCGGCACCTCGCTCAGCGGCGCGAGACATCTTCGAGGTAGCTCTGAACCCAGCTCTCGGAGAGCTCATCCGACTGCCGGCTCATGCGCTTCTGTGCCACCAGCGGGCCCTTCGGGCGCTCGATCCCCACGTCGTCGAGCACGCGTGCGACGCTGCCTTCGAGGTCGCCGTCGATGTCCTCGTAGAACAGCGACAGCGGGCGTTGTCCGATGCGGAAGAAGAAGCCTCGCCACGCGTCCTCGTGCCGGCGCAGCTGGTCGAGCAGGTGGTCGATGGCGCCGAAGGAGTAGACCGAGCGTTGCGCCGGCAGCGGCGCGCCGGCGGGCGCGCCCTCCTCCTTGCGCCAGACCCACGTCTGCAGGGCACGCCACAGCGACACGGCCTGGCGCACCTTGTCGCTGCGCGAGACGAACACGTAGCGCAGGCCCGGGAACGCGGCGTTGAGCAGCGACCCATCCCCCATGCCGCCCAGGCGCGGGATCCCGCGCATCAGCGCCATGAAGTCGTTGAAGTAGCTCCACATGAGCTTGGCGCCGAACACGCCGTTCGGCGTGGTTCCCGCGAGCAGCGCCGCCTCGAGGTGCCGCGTGTACTCCTCACGACTCCACGTGGGACTCCGTTCGGCGTCGCGGTCGAGCTGCGACTCGGGCGGCAGCAGCTGGAAGACCTCCGGGCTGCGCAGTTCCCAGAAGTACTCGCGCGGGCGGCGGGGCAGGCCTGTCTCCTTGAGCTCCTCGAAGTACTCGCGCGGGCGCCCCGCCACGCCGGTGTTCTCGAGCCCTTCGCACAGGAGCGTGCTACCGCTCCGCTGGGTCGCGCACACCAGATAGCTGCGGGTCGGCATTAGGGGCGCTCCCCGGTGGGCATCGGGCGTATGGCGTTGAGTGCCGCTCATGGCACGCGCGTGACCGGTTCCGTCGCGGATAGCTGGTCGGGGTCGTTGATCTCGGCGCCTGAGGGGGGCGCTGGGTCGCCGCGCAACAGTGGGTCATCGGTCTCCGCCATCCACGCCGCGAGCCGCTCGCGCATGTCGGCGAGCGTGTCCGCGCAGCCCGGGTCCGCGGCGAGGTTGGCAGCCTCGTTGGGGTCGAACACGAGGTCATAGAGCTGCTCGAACGGCACCGCACGCTCGCCCCACCCGTAAGCGATCAGCAGGTCCTTGCTCGGGGAGTCGTCGCAGTTTGCGAGCACCGGCCTGGCACGGTCGCCGAAGCGGCGGATGTACTTCCAGCGCTCGGTGCGCACCGAGCGCTGCGGCTCGTAGGCCGCGTGCCAGGTCATCTCCGCAAAGAGCGTGTCGCGAATCGCGCGCACCTCGCCACGGGCCAGCCCGAGCAGCGAGTGACCCTGCAAGAAGCCCGGAGGCTCGATCCCGGCGAGCTCGCATACGGTCGGGTAGATGTCGAGGTGCGATACGAGCGCGTCGTTGACCTTGCCCCCGCTGAAGTCACCGGGTCCGCGCAGGATCAGCATCACTCCGAGTCCGCGGTCGAAGAGGGTCGCCTTGGCGCCCGGGAAGGCGAGGCCATGGTCGGTCGTGAAGATGATCAGCGTGTTGTCCGTCAGGCCCTGCGCGTCGAGTGCTCCGAGCACCGAGCCCACGCCCTGGTCCAGCGAGCGGGCGCTGGCCTTGTAGGAGGCCATGTCGCGCCGCGTCTCGGGCGCGTCGGGCAGGTTTGCCGGCGGCAGCGAGTAGAGGGCGTCGCGCACCGACGATGGGCCCAGCCAGTCGCGGTGGGTCTCGAAGAAGCCGACGGAGAGGAAGAAGGGCTCTCTGATCGGGTCGCTGATCACCTCGATCGCCACCGGCGCGACCGATTCGACGTGCGTCGTGTCGATCTTCTCCACGCGATCGAAGCCGATGATGTCGGGGCGCTTGGCGATGTGCTGCTCGCCGATCAGCACCGAGTAGTAGCCCGCATCGCGGAGGGGATGGACGATGTGCTGGCGATAGTCGTTCAGCGACCAGCCGCGATGGGCGAGTCCGAGCATCCCGTTGTTGTGCCCATACTGCCCCGTGAGCAGGCACGCACGCGAGGCCGAGCACGTCGGTGCGGCGCAGAATGCTTTGCGGAACAGGATCCCCTGGTCGGCCAGGCGCTGGATGTTGGGTGTCGGTACCGGGTGACCGTAGGGCTGGACGTAGCGGCCCGTGTCGTGGGAGTGCAGGTAGAGGATGTTCGGGCGGCGGCGACTCATCGTGTGGGGGCACCCCACGGCGTTGGAGAGGTTCTTCAGTGATTTGGTTGACAATACTCTCCGGAGGGTCTCTCAGGAGATCAGGCGGGCACCCCGCCGGCGGCCGCGATGAGCGTCCTGCGGCCCGCGTCCGTCCACACCACCTGCTCACGTCCCGGGCCGACGCCCACGAGCGCCACCGGTGCGCTGGCCTGCTCGGCGACGAAGTCGAGGTACTCGCGCGCCGCGTCGGGCAGATCTGACACGCTGCGGCACTCGCCGAGGTCCTCGCTCCAGCCGCGCATCTCGGTCAGCCGGGCCGTCGTGTGGTGCAGCACCGTCTGGTGATAGGGGAAGTCATCGAACTCCGCGCCTTCGGCTCCGCGGTAGCCGGTGCAGACCTGGATCCGATCGAGGCCAGACAGCACGTCCAGCTTCGTCACCACCAGCGAGGTCATCGTGTTCAGGCGCGAGGCATAGCGCAGCGCAACGAGGTCGAGCCAGCCGGTGCGCCGCGGACGCCCGGTGGTCGTGCCGAACTCCCCGCCGCGCTCCCTTATCGTCTCGCCCATCTGGTCATGCAGCTCGCTGGGGAACGGTCCCGCCCCGACGCGGGTCGTGTAGGCCTTCGAGATCCCCCAGACTTCGTCGATCGCCTTCGGTCCGATGCCCGTCCCGACGCAGGCAGCGCCGGCCAGCGGATTGGATGAGGTGACGAACGGATAGGTGCCGTGGTCGATGTCGAGCATCGCTCCCTGCGCTCCCTCGAGGATCACCATCCGCTCGGCGTCAAGCAGCTCCCACATCAGCTTGGAGGTGTCCGCGATGTGCTGCTCGAGGCGATGCCCGAAGACGAGGTATTCCTCGGTCATCGTGTGCAGGTCGAGCGCGGGGTCCTTCTCGAAGGGCCGCAGCGACAGGCGCTTGGGCTCCATCGCCGCGACGATCTTCTTCTTGAGGATCTTCTCGTCGAGCAGGTCCTGCACGCGGATGCCGAGTCGCGCGGCCTTGTCCGCGTAGCAGGGGCCGATCCCTCTGCGCGTGGTACCGATCTGCAGGCTGCCGAGCCTGGCCTCGCCCGCCGAGTCCAGCAGCAGGTGGTAGGGCATGATCAGATGGGCGTTGGCCGACACGCGCAGCCCGCTCACGTCCACGCGACGGGCGCGCAGGGCGTCGACCTCCTCGATCAGGACCCGCGGGTCGATCACCACGCCATTGCCGATCACGCACGGCTTGCCCGGATAGAGGATGCCCGAGGGGATCAGGTGCAGCTTCCACTCCTGCCCGTCCCTGACGATCGTGTGCCCCGCGTTGTTGCCCCCCTGGAAGCGCACGACGGCGTCGCCGTGTTCGGCGAGCAGGTCGGTGATCTTGCCCTTGCCCTCATCGCCCCACTGGGCGCCCACTATCACTATGCCTGGCATGCCCGGTGGAGTTTAGGGAGGGCCGCGGGCCGGTCCCGACCGCAGGTGCAGCCGGGGCGCCCAGCGCTCGGGCGCGAGCGCTCAGCTCGTTCGCCCGACCGTCTCTGTCTCGGTTCGCCCCGGACGGAACTCGCGCCGCTTGTCATCGCCGTGCAGCGGGTGCGGGTCACCGCAGATCTCCACCAGCCTCGAGACCGTGCGTGCGCCGAGCCGCTCGTCGAGTTCGTCGGGCATCAGGTTGGTCGTCGCCACGATCGCCCGCTCTGCCTCGTAGCGCGCGTTCACGATCGAGTAGAGCTGCTCGAGCACCCAGTCGGTCTGGTGCTCGGCGCCGAGGTCGTCGATGTGCAGCAGGTCAACCGCTCCGAGCCGGTCCATGAAGTCGAGCATGCCCCCCTCGGAGTCCATCGATTCGCGCAGCAGGTTGAGCAGTCGCGGGAGCGAGTAGATCGCCACCGAGCGCCCCGCATCGAGCGCCGCTTTGGAGACCAGCATGGCCAACGTCGTCTTGCCGGTTCCGACATCGCCCTGGATCCACAGTCCCCTGCCGCGGTTCAGGTTCTCCTCGATTCCCTGTGCGTAGCGGCGAACCGCCCGGATCTGATCGGGGGCGGTCCTCGCGATGTCGCTGACCGGGGGGCGGTCGAAGGACACGCCGCGATAGCGCCGCGGGATGCGACCCGCGAGGCTGCGCGTGCGCGCCCCCGCGATACGCCCCGCGCGGCAGTCGCAGTCGGTCGCGGTGTTGCTCGCCTCGTCGATCACGAAGCCGCTGCCGTCGCAGCGCTCGAACGGGCAGCGTGACCCGCCGCCCGCGACGGCGGGCCCTCGCGCCAGCACCGAGAGCGTCTCGGGAAGCTCCTCGTAGGGGCGCTCCGGGCTCACTGTGCGTAGCGCGCTCCGGCGTAGTTCATGAACTTCGGGTACTCCTTCTGGAAGGTGAGCGTCACTTCGCCGGTGGCCCCGTTGCGATGCTTGGCGATGATCAGGTCTGCCTCGCCGGGCCGCTCGGACTCCGGCTCGTAGTACTCGTCGCGGTAGATGAACATGACCAGATCGGCGTCCTGCTCGAGGTTGCCGCTCTCGCGCAGATCCGACAGCTGGGGCTTCTTGGGGGAGCGCTGCTCCACGGCGCGGCTGAGCTGGGAGAGCGCGATCACCGGCACCCCGAGCTCCCGAGCCAGGATCTTCAGGCCACGGCTCAGCTCGCCGACGGCCGTCACGCGATTGTCGTAGCGACTGTCCGTGCGCATCAGCTGCAGGTAGTCGATGATGATCAGTCCCAGCCCGCCCTCGCACTGGCTGTGCAGCCGGCGCGCCTTCGCGCGGATCTCGAGCATTCCCACGTCGCTGGAGTCGTCCACCCACAGCGGCGAGTCCGCCAGGCGTTGGCTCGCCCCCAGAATCTTCGGCCAGCGCTGCTCGGCCACCCGGCCCTTGCGCAACTCCTCACCCTTGATGCGTGCCTGCGAGGCGACGAAGCGCTGCGCCAGCTCGGCCTCCGCCATCTCCAGCGAGAACAGCGCCACGGCCTTGCCGTGCTCGACCGCCGCGTTCTCGGCGATGTTGCACACCAGCGCGCTCTTGCCCATCGCCGGGCGGGCGGCCACGATGATCAGGTTCCCCGGCTGGAAGCCGCCGGTGATCTCGTCGAGGTCCTTGAAGCCCGACGGCGTGCCCGTCAGCGAGGTGCCCTCCAGCGACAGGCGGTGCAGCTTGTCGAGCTCCTCGTGCAGCACCTCCTCGATCGCGCGGAAGTCCTGCTGGCGGTCGTCGCGCGCGACCTCGAGCATCGCCTTCTCGGCCTGCTCCACCAGTTCGCGCGGCGCCGCCGCGTGGCCGAGCACGCTCTCCTGGATCTCATAGGTGCTCTTCAGCAGTCGCCGCAGCAGCGCGTTCTCGCGCACGATCTGTGCATAGCGGCGCGCGTGCCCGGCCGCAGGCACGACCCCGGTCAGCTCGTCCACCGCAGCCGGGCCGCCCACGTCCTGCAGCCTGCCCATCTGACGCAGGCGGTCGGTGACCGTCAGCACGTCCACCGGCTCGCTCTCGTTGTACAGCGCGAGCATGGCCTCGTAGATCGTCCCGTGGCGCTCGCGATAGAAGTCGTCTCCTCGCAGGCCCTCTTCGATCACCAGCGCATACAGCGAGCGGTCCGACAGCAGGATCGCACCGAGTACAGACTGCTCCGCGTCGAGATTGTGCGGCGGCGTGATCACGCCGGTCGGGGCGCCGTTGGAGCCGTTGGCGGTGGTGGGGAGTGCGTTCATCGCCATGGCTGCGCCGAGTCTAGGTCGGCGGTCGCCGGGTCAACGCGGGCCTCCCCGCTATCACGGAACAAATCGCTTGCCACGAACGCATGTTCGCACAGCGCCACGACGTCAAGCCCATCAGCAACGCCCGCCGCCCGCGGCCGCGAGAGCGCTATTTCTTGGCGACGACCATGGTCTTGATCGTGGCGGTCACGTCGTCGACGACCTCGACGACGACCATGTAGGTGCCCACGTTCTTGATCGGTTCGGGCAGGTGCACGTTGCGTTTGTCGATCCGCAGGCCGCGTGCTTCGCGGATCGCGGTAGCGATGTCCTGGGCGGTCACCGAGCCGAACAGCCGCCCGTCGGCGCCGGCCTGCTGGGGAATGGTCAGCACCGTCCGGTTGAGCAGGTTGACGTCCTCGTGAGCTTTCTCGACCGCCTCGCGGGCTGCTCGCTCGGCGGCGGCCTGGCGCTGGCGGATCGTCTCCACGGCTCCGCGTGTCGCCGGCTGCGCGAGCTTGCGCGGGATCAGGTAGTTGCGCAGATAGCCCTTGGAGACATCCACGACCGTACCCTGCTCGCCGAGCGTATCGACGTCCTGAAGGAGGATCGCCTCCGGCACAGCCCTACCGTTCCCGATCGCCGCGCTCGCGACGAGGGCTGTCCTCGCGGCCGCCCTCGTTCACGTAGGGCAGCAGCGCCAGCTCACGGGCGCGCTTGACCGCCCGGGCGATCTGCACCTGATGGCGGCGGCAGGAGCCCGTGATGCGTCGTGAGCGGATCTTGCCCTTCTCGGAGATGAACTTCTTCAGCGAGGCCACATCCTTGTAGTCGACCTGCTCGACCTTGTCGCGGCAGTGCTGACACGGCTTGCGCCGGTTGCTGCCGGGACCGCCCTTCTTGTCGCGCCGGCGCACCGGCTTGCCGCGACCGCGTGCCTTGGCCATCAGCGTGCTCCACCGTCGTGGTCGCGGTCGCGCTCGGGCATGACTGGATTGGCAAACACAAAGACCTCGCTGTACTGGCTAGAACGGAATGTCGTCGTCGCCGGCTCCGCCGGCCACAGGTGCGGGCTGGAAATCCCCTTCGTCGACGGGGACATCGCTGCCCTTGGAGGCTCCGTTGCCGCCGAAGCCGCCCCCACCGGAGGAGTCATCGCGCGAGCCCAGGAACTGCACCGAGTCGGCAATGATATCGGTTGCCTGGCGCTTCGTCCCGTCCTGGGCCTCCCACTCGCGCCACTCAAGGCGCCCGTCGATCGCGACCGGGCGCCCCTTGGAGAGAAAACGCGCGGCGTTCTCGCCCTGCGCGCCCCACACTGTGACGTTGAAGTAGTTGGGCTTGTCCTCCCATTCGCCGGTGCTCCCGTTCTTGCGGCGCGTGTTGCAGGCGATGCGCAGGCTGCACACCGACATGCCGCTCGGCAGCGAGCGCAGCTCGGGGTCGGCGGTCAGGTTTCCGGTCATCACGACCCTGTTGATGTTGGTGGCGGCCACGGTCCTCTTCCTTTCAGCTCGTTGCTCGTCGGGCGAATCTCTGGATTGCTCAGCTCGAGCTCCGAGTCTAGACCCGCGCGCGGGCGCAACTCGCGCGCCGCGCCCATGCGACCCCGCTCCTTGCGGCTATCGCCTCGCGCGCGGCGAGGTGCGGAACACCTCATCCCAGTACGGCGCGCTGATACCGAAGCCGCGTGTCTCGTCCTGGAAGTGGTGACGCATGTGGCGCTCGCGCAGCATCCTCCCCAGTCGCCCGCGCGGGCGGAAGTGGTGCAGGTAGTAGTGGGTCATGTCGTACACGAGGTAGCCGGCGAAGAAACCCGCGCCGAGCGCCGGAGCGTAGCGGGACCCCGTGATCAGGTACATCAGGCCGAACACGATCGCCGCCAGCGGCACGCTCACGGCCGGTGGCATGACGAGCCGCAGCGGGTCGTTGGGGTGGTCGTGGTGGACGCCGTGGATGATCCAGTGCATGCGCGCTCCGAGCCCGTCCTCCGGTTCGAAGTGGAACACGATGCGGTGCAGCCAGTACTCGAACAGCGTCCACAACGCATAGCCGCCGGCCGCGAGCCCGATCGTCGCCCACACGCTCAGGCGCGACAGGCTCCACGCGCTCAGCGCCGCGATCGCCGGCAGGAAGATCACCACCGGCACCGCGGGATGTACGCGGGAGAGGGCGTCCAGAACTCTCGAGTCGAACATCGGTGGCGACGCGCGTAGCACGTCGCTCCGAGTGCTCGATGAGCGCTCTCCCGTCTCCTCAGCCCAGCTCATGTGGCGATCTTATTACGGGCGTGGCCCGGGCGAAAGGGGGATTCCCCGCAGCTGCGCTCGCGCTCCGGTCCTGCCTAGGCCGGCTCCGCGAGCGCCGCGTCGCCGGGTGCCTCGCTCTCGGCCGGCCCGCCGGTCGCCGCAGCGGGCGCATCGACGGCGCTCGCAGGTGCGTCTGTTGCGTCGGGCGGTCCGTCCGTTGCGGCGGCGGGCGCGTCCGTGGCCGGGGCGGGTGTCTCGGCGGCGGCGGGTGTCTCGGCGGTGGGCGCGGTGGGCGCCTCAGGCTCGGCGCGCCGCGGCGG
>Ga0209040_10001681_pt1 | contig 17583 bp, 8 predicted proteins | sample BogFormECP12_OM3_FD_188240 | JGI IMG/M metagenome (GOLD analysis project Ga0209040, IMG submission 188240) | Bog forest soil microbial communities from Calvert Island, British Columbia, Canada - ECP12_OM3 (SPAdes) (version 2) | ecosystem: Environmental > Aquatic > Freshwater > Wetlands > Bog ...
TCGGCCGCTTGTCGATCAGGCCGTTGAAGACCTCCCGCGCCGAGTCGTAGGCGGCGCTGTCGGGAAGGACCACGTCGCCGGTGAAGTCGGGCACCGCGTCGATCGTGAGTGTCATCGCTGTCTCCGTGTCTCGGGGATGGTGGCCTACCCCCGGAGGTAATCGTTTTCGAGATACCACTTGTATGCGCTCTTCGCCGCCGTGCGGAACGGCGTAGCGGGCACGCCGAGCTCGTCTCGGGCCTTCGAGCCGTCGGCGTATATAACAGCAGATGACAGCCGCGTCTGCTTTCCGTCGATGGGCAGGCGAGGGCGGACCACGGCGCGGGCCGCGCCCACCGCGGCGGCCGCCACCGGTATGGTCCAGCGCGGCAGGACGAGCGACGGTCCGGGCCGACCGACGATGTCGCACACCGTCGCGAAAGCGTCACGGAAACTCAGATTCTCACCGGCCAGGATGTAGCGCTCACCGACCCGGCCGCGTTCAGCTGCCGCGATGTGCCCGTGCACGACGTCGGTGACCGACACGAAGTTGGTGCCACCGGGTGCGGCGATCCGGAGTCGGCCACGCGCGGCCCAGACGAACATCGCGCTGGCGATGCGGTTGACGTCGCGCGGCCCGATGACGACCGACGGGTTGACCGTCACGGCGGGCAGGCCCGCGGCGACCACGCGGCGCAGCTCGCATTCGGCGAGATGCTTGCTGTACTCGTAGGGGAACCTGCGGGGACGCATGTTGAAGTGGTCGGCCTCGGTGAGCTCTCGCCCGGGTGCCCGCACGTGCAGCGCGGCGAGCGAGCTGGTGAAGACCAGCCGTTGCACACCCGCGCGCAGGGCGGCGACCGACATGTTGCGTGTCCCCTCGACATTGGTGCGGTAGAGACGTTTACGCCCGCGGTATCGCCAGTAGTCGGAGATCGCCGCGGTGTGGAAGACCCAGGCGCAGTCGGCCAACATGGCAGCGAGCGTGTCAGCATCGTCAAGCACGTCGCCGACACACATCTCATAGTCCAGCCCGTCCAGCGCCGCCGTCGATGAGGTTGCGCGCTGCAGCACCCGGACCCTGATCCCTCGATCGATCAAGGCAGCCACCAGGTTCGACCCGACGAACCCGGTTCCTCCGGTGACCAGTGCAGGCATGGGAATCAGAAGCGGTAGGTGGTGCAACCGACCTCGACACCCGAGCCGACGGCCACGATGAGCGCGAGGTCGCCCAGCCGTGACAGCCCGTGTCGGCGGGCGTGCTCCAGCGCATACGGCAGCGACGAGGTGAAGGGGTCGGTGTCGACGGCGAGGTTGACGAATCGTGATCTCGGGATGCCGATTCGGGCGGCCAGTTCGCGCAGCGCCGCCGGAGACAGATACGGCGGGAACACAATTGCGATGTCGGCGGGGTCCAGTCCCTCCAGCGTCAAAAGTTCCTTGACGCTGGAGGGGATGCAGTCGACGTAGATGGCGTCCAGGCTGGGGTCGCGGTCGATCTGCAGAAAGGTCCGCCCGTCCCGGTGCTGGGTGTAGCTGGCCAGTGCCCCGCCGTATTCGGGATGGTGCTGGAAGACGAACCGGCCGAACCCCGTCGAGCCCTCGCTGCTGCCCAGCAACACCGCCGAGCCGGTCTGGCTGATGCCGTTCAACGGATAGCCGCTTTCGGGGGTGTTGTTTTCGATCTCCGAGGCCAGCACCATCGCATGGTCGGTCTTTCCCGCCCCGATCATTCCGGCGGCGACGTGGCAGGCGGTGAGGAAGCCGACCGCGCCGTTGAGGACGTCGAAGGTGAAGGTCTTGGGCCCGTCAGCGGACTCCACTTCGTCGTTGATCCCGAGTTCACCGGCGACAAGCGCGGCCACCGCCGGCTCACTGAGAAATTCGTCGCGATAGACGCCGGCGTGGATGATCAGACCAAGCTTGCTCCGATCCAGACCACTGTGGTCGAGGCAGGCCGCTGCCGCTTGCACCGCGAGCTCCAGCGAGTGCGGCGGAGAAGATTGCGAAGCGGGAGCGACGCCGACGCTGTCGATGCACACCCGAGGGGTCGCCGGCACGTTTTTGCGGTGGCTGCCGGCCCGAACGACGTGGCGGTGACGTGCGTCGGTCCCCCGGCGCACCCGGTCGGGCAGGTCGTCGAAGGTGTACAGCGCGGCGCCCACCGTCTGTCCGGATCCGGTGATGGAAAAGACCATGTTGTCGCCCGAATTGATTCGACCGCCGCGGACATTGTCCATCATTGCGACGAAGTGTGTCGTGGTGGCGGTGTTGCCCCGCTCAGCCAGGTTGTTGATGACGTTGCCGCCGCCTACCGCGGTTTGCCCGAACATCCGGTTGATGGCGGTAACCGCGTCATTGATCGACGCCGACGACGTCTGGTGCATGAGCAGGTGGTCGCAGTACTCCGGTCGCCATCCGTGCCGCTGCATGACGGCAGCGACGTAGGGCACCGAATGCTTGACCGCGACCGCGGTCTGCGTGACGGAGTCGGCGACCATGATGGCACCGCCGTGCGGGCCGTCGGTCACCTTGGCGATGCACAGCTTGCTGTACCGGCTCACTGTGGTCATGTCGATGTCGTGGAAGCCGACCCGGTTGTTGGGACCGCGCTCCAGGATCACCGCAGCACCGGCATCACCGAGAGTCAGGCAGGCAAGCCGTGGGTCCATCGGCCCCTCGATTTCGTTTTGCGCTGTCTCAGTGAGGTGGCTGATGTATTCGCCGCTGACCACCATGACGGAACGAGCCAGCCCGGCCTTCAGGAATGCGTCCGCCACGGCGATGCCGGTGAACATTCCCGCGCACGCGTTGGAGATGTCGAAGGTCAGCGCGTTGACCAGACCGCATTGATCACGCAGCCGCGAGGCGGTGCTGGGTTCGAAGGTGAACTTGTGCCCGGGTCCGTCGCAGCGCGAGATATTGCAGGAGATGACCAGGTCGATCTCTTCCGGTCGATAGCTCGACCGGGCCAGACAGTCGGCCGCCGCCTGCCTGGCGAGGTCGATGGAGAACTCGCCGTCGCCGACCATCCGTCGGTTCTTGATGCCGGTCAGGCGTTCCAACGGTATGCGGATCTCGTTGGCGCACTTTGCCAGGACCGTCTCGGTCGACACTGTCCGCGCCGGCAGGTACACACCGAGGCTTTCGATCACGGTGTTCTGCGTCTCGGGGCCGTTGGATTGCACCGGCTGCTCGGGCCCTGGCGCCAACACGCTCGCCTCGATACCCCGGTCCCACCTGGATTCCGCGCCTTCCTGATGGTCCGGGTCGTCGTCGGTGAGCGGCCCGTATTCGGCGGCCAGGTCGGCGATTGTGCCGTAGACGAACATCGACTCCGGCCGAAGGGCCAGGCCGAGCGCGTTCGCCCGCACCGCGACCTCCAGGCCCTGGGTCGAGGCACCGCCGAGCGCGAAGAAGTCGTCGTTGACCCCGACCCGCTCCAAATCGAGTACCTCACACCAGATCTCGGCGAGAATCCGCTCGGTGTGGGTGCGCGGAGCCACGTACCCCGCCTGCGGGGGTCCCGGCGCCACATCCGCCGCCATCAAGGCTCGGCGGTTCACCTTTCCGCTCGACGTGAGCGGGAGCGCGTCGGTCACCTGAAAGACGGCCGGCACCATCGCCGCTGAGAGCAACTCCAGCAGGAAGCGGCGCAACTCGGCTGTCGACGGCGCGTCGCCGTCGGCCGGCACGACATGGGCGACAAGCAGGGTGTTGCCGTGGTCATCGTTTCTGGCCACCACCGCGTTCTGGCGCACTGCGGGGTGTTTCGCCAGTGCGGCCTCCACCTCGCCCGGCTCGATCCGGAAACCGTTGATCTTCACCTGGTAGTCGCGGCGTCCCAGGTATTCGATATTGCCGTCCCGCAGATACCTGGCCAGGTCGCCGGTGCGGTAGAGAAGTTGGCCGGGTTCGTCGGCAAACGGGTCGGCGACAAAGCTGGCAGCCGTCAGGTCGGGGCGGTCGAGGTAGCCGCGCGCCACCCCGGCCCCGCCGATGAACAGCTCACCGGGCACCCCCACCGGCACCGGTTGGAGATAGTCGTCCAGAAGGTGAATGCGGACGTTGGCGATCGGTCGCCCGATCGGGACCACCGGGCCGGTCCCGGCTTCACAGTGGAAATGCGTGACATCGATCGCGGCCTCGGTGGGCCCGTACAGGTTGTACAGCTCGGCATCCAGTGTGGCCAGGAAATCATCCCGCAGGTCAGCGGGCAGCGCCTCACCGCTGCAGAACACCCTGCGCAGCCCGGCACACCGGGCCACGCCGGGTTCGGCGAGAAAGCGGCGCAGCATCGACGGGACGAAATGCGCTGTGGTGATTGCCTGCTCGGTGATGGTCCGAACCAGGTACGAGGCGTCCTTGTGGCCCTCAGGTTTTGCAATAACAACCCGTGCCCCGACGATCAACGGCCAGAAGATCTCCCAGACGGCGGGGTCGAAGCTGATCGGGGTCTTGTGCAGCACCCTGTCGTGGGGGGTCAGCCCGTAGGCGTCCTGCATCCAGAGCAGCCGGTTGCAAATCCCGGCATGGGTGTTGAGCGCTCCCTTCGGCACCCCGGTGGAACCGGACGTATGGATGACGTAGGCAAGGTTTGTCGCCGTCGTGTCGATGGCTGCGGTGACCGCGTCGTCGACCGATGTTATCGACGGCAGGTCGAGGTACAGCCGGTCACCGGTGAAGCCCGGCGGCAAGCGGTGCAGGTGGCACCGGTGTGTCACGCAGACCGGCGCGGCCGGCACGTCAGCCAGCATCGCGGCCATCCGGTTCACGGGCTGCGCCGGATCCAGCGGCATGAAGGCACCGCCTGCCTTCAGGACGCCCAGCAGCGCCACCACCAGATCCGCTGAGCGGTCCAGCAGGACAGGTACCACAGTGTCGGGACCGACACCGAGGTGCTGCAGCCGGTGCGCCAGACTCTCGGCTCGGCGGTCGAGCTCCGCGTACGTCAACTCATGATCATCACACGTCATCGCGACAGCGTTCGGGTTGCGCCGAACCGATGCCGCTACCAGCTTGTGTAGGCAGGTCTCGGCGTCGTAACGGACCTCGGTTCGGTTCCATGCTGCCTGCTGACGACGCTCCTCTCCGAACAGCAACGGCAGCTGCGAAACGTGCGTGCCGGGCTCGGTGATGATCCCATCGACGAGCGTCGCGAAGTGCCCGGCCATCCGCTCGATCGTCACCGCGTCGAAGAGGTCCGTGTTGTACTGCAGCGCCCCGCACAGCTTCCCGCTCTGTTCGGACATCTCCATCATCACGTCGAACGGGGCGCCGCCCTGCCCGATGTGGATGGTTTCCAGGTTAAGCCCCCCGCTTTCCAAACCGGGCCCGTCGGAAAAGCGGCGCGGTTGTTCCCACGCAAACGAGACCTGGAACAGTGGCGTGCGACTCCCGTCGCGCGCGACCCGAAGCCGCTCGACGAGCAACGGGAAGGGATAGTCCTGATGTGCGAGTGCGCCCAGCACGGTGTCCTTGACGCGACCGAGGAGGACCGTAAACGTCGGGTCGTCGCGCAGGTCGGCGCGTAGGGCCACCGGATTGGCAAGGTAGCCAACCAGACCCTCCAGCGCTGCCCGGTCACGACACGCGAAGGGTGAGCCGATGACAAGGTCGTCCTGGCCGCTGTAGCGGTGCAGCAACGTGACGTAGGCCGCCAGCAGTGTCATGTAAGGCGTCGCACCAACGGTCCGGCCTACCTGCGTGAGCCCAGCCGTCAGCGTGCCGTCGAGGGTAAAACGGTGAACGGCGCCCCGGTAGGTCTGCACAGCCGGTCGCGGCCGGTCGGTCGGCAATCGAAGGACCGGCAACTCGCCGGCCAACTGCTCACGCCAGTAACGCCAGAGGTGCTCGCCTTCGACACCCGCGAGCATTCGGGACTGCCTGTCCGCGTAGTCAACGTAGTGCTCCGCGGGTGGTGCAGGCGGGTTCGCCCCGTGCTCAGCGGCATACAGCAGGCGGAGCTCGTCGAGAATGACGTCGATTGACCAGAAGTCGACGGCGATATGGTGCACCACCAGCAGCAGTACATGTTGGTCGGGTGTGCGCTTGAGCAGCGTGAGCCGCACCACCGGGCCGGTGTAGAGGTCGAACGGACGATCGGTTTCCCGGCGGATCCACTCGTCGAGCTCGAGCTCGCCGGGGCCGAGGTTGTGCTGGGCGATCCGCACCGGCCATTTCGGATGAACGAGTTGCACCGGTTGTCCGTCGCGCACGGTGAACGTGGTCCGCAGCATCGGATGCCGGTCAACGAGTGCCTGGACCACGCGTTCCAATGCCGGCACATCGAGCTCACCGCGGATCCGCCCGGCATACGTGATGCTGTAGGCGGCGCTGGTGGGTGCAAGTTTATGGACGAACCACAGGGATCGCTGCCCATACGACAGCGGATACACCAAGGCCGAGTTCTCCGCTTCCGCCATGAGGAGCTGGGACAGCAGCGCGCGTTTTCTCTCCGGTGAGAGGCCTGAGATGTCGATGGGCTTATCCGTCATCGCTACCTTCCTTCACAACAAGCTCTCGCTCGGCGATGACCTTCTGCAGCAGCTCTTCCACGGCATCGTCGGAAAGCTCAGGTACCCGGGTGAGCAGGTCGATCTCGTGTGATGGGGCGCCGTCAGTCTCAGGCGGCGGTGCCGCGGCTACCGCCGGGGCCGGACCGGTGGCGGACAGCTGGTCGCTCAGCCAGCCGGAGAGGCTGGCCACGCTGGGCCCATCCAGTAGCCGGGCGACCGGAACGATGATGCCCAAGTCGCGTTCAATCTGCAGGCGCAGCTCCAACGTGATCAGCGAGTCGACGCCGAGATAGCTCAGCGGCGAGGCAATGTCGAGGTTCGATGGGGCCAGACCGAGTTTGCCGGCAGTGAGATCACGCAAGTACGACTCGAGCAGCCGACGGCGCTCCACCGGTCCCGCGCCCTGCAGTGCGTCATTGAGGCTGCTTCCCGGCCCGGGCGCAGTGCCCGTTTCCGGGCCGCCGGGGAGTTCAGGGTGAAGATCCGTGAGCAGTGGTGGGTTCATGCCCGGGCGTAATCCCGAGCGCCACCGCGCCCAGTCGACGTCGAGGACCGCGGCCTGCGTAACAGACCGCGTCAGCAAATACGATAGCGCTGCAAGGCATTCCGCTGCCGGCATGGCCTCAACGCCGTGTTGGGTGAAGTGACCGCGCTGCTGAGCGGAAAAACCAAGCCCGGCCCATGGCCCCCAGTCGATGCTCAGCGCCGGCCTGCCTTCGGCACGTCGATGCCACGCCAACGAGTCGAGAAAAGCGTTCGCTGCCGCATAGTTCGCCGCCCCCGGCGAGCCCAGGAGCGTCGCCGCCGAGGAAAAGAGCACGAAGAAGTCCAGTGCCGCGTCTCGGGTTAACGCATGCAGATTCCAGGCACCCTGAACCTTGGGCGCCATGACCTCCCGCAGTTGTCGGTCATCGAGGAGTTGCAGGATGCCATCGTCGAGGACCCCGGCCGCATGCACCACCCCGCGCAGCGGTGGCATTGAAGCGCCGATCGACCCCAGTATGGCCGCGGCCTGGTCCGCCCTGGTGACGTCGCCGCGCGCGACAACCACCTCGGCGCCAGCCGCCCGCAACTCGTCCAACGTCACCTGCACCGACGCTGACGCCGCACTACGCCCCATGAGGACCAGATGCCGGGCACCCTGCTCCACCATCCACGTGGCCACCGCACGTCCCAGCGCGCCGAGCCCGCCTGTGATGAGGTAGGTGGCATCAGCCTTGACGGCCCCCAACACCGTGGCGCCGAGCGGGGTTTCCGTGGGTTCGACATCGTCGCACCGGGTCAACCGCGCGACATAGCGGCGGCTGCCACGCAGCGCCACGTCAACCTCCGGGTGATCCGTCCACACCTCCTGGAACAGTGCCCGGAGTTCTTCCGGGCCGCCGCCTGCGGACAAGTCGACGCGAGTGCAGCGCAGCTCCGGATACTCGTGGTCGATGGTGCGACCCATCCCCCACACCGGAGCCTGGGCGATCGACACGGGTTCGGCGCAGGCACCTGTCACCTGCGCCCCGCGCGTCACCAGCCACAGGCGCGGGGGGTCCGACCAGCCGGCCATCGCCAGCGCCTGCACGAGATGCAACACGCTCACCGGGCCCAGGGCAGCCGCGGACTCCAGCGCGCCAGGCGACGTGTCGGCTGGCGGCGCGGCCAGCAGATCCCACAGGTGCACCACGCCGCGGCACAGCGGCCGTTCGCCCCCGAACGCTTCTTCGAGCAGCCGCCGAAAGTGCTCGGGCTGCGTCGGGTCAAGACGGTAACCGCCGGATGCGTGACGCTCGAAGTCGACGCCTGGCTCGACCAGCACGCATGTCTGAGAATGCGATTCGAGGTGGTCTCGGAGCGTGTCCGCGGTGACCCCCCCGTCGCCCAAGATGAGCCAGCTCCCGGCTTCGATCGGCCGGTCCGGCCCGTCCCGATCCGGCGGGATGGATGCGGGAAGCCACCGCAGCTGGTAGATCCGATCACTCAGATCCGCTGCCTGCGCGGCGCGGTGCGCGGGCGCGGTAACGGCCGGAACGTCTAGCCAAGAATGGACTCGCTGCCACGGGTAGGTCGGTGCGGCTACGCATCGGCCACCCGAGGGTTGCAGCTGTTCCCACTCAACTGGTTGACCGAGGGTGTACAGGGCGCCCAGCGATGCGAGCGCGGTCCCGCGCCCTCCGTCGTCACGGTGCATGGACGGCAGCAAGGTGCAGTCCCGCCCTAGCTCCTCGGCGTCCTCGCGGATGGCGCTCAGCAGGATCGGATGCGGGCTGATCTCCAGGAACGCGTCATGGCCCGCGGCCAGCAGCCGGCGCAGTGCAGTCGAGAAGTGGACCGGCGACCGCAGGTTTTGCACCCAGTAGTCGGCGTCGAGCGGACGGTCGGCCAGCAGGTCGCCTGTCACCGTGGAGTACAGGGTTAGCACCGGCGCCGTCGGCTGCAGCCCAGCGAGCATGTCTCGCAGATCGGCGCCCAGCGCGTCCATCTGCGGACTGTGCGACGCGACATCGACCTCGATCCACCGGCAGAAACGCTCGCGCCGCTCCAACACCGCCATGAGATCGGTCAACACCGCCCGATCACCCGAGAGCACCGTCGATCGACAGCTGTTGTTCGCGGCGATGGCGACACGACCCTCTTTGCCCGCGATGAGCTCGTGCGCTTCGGCCAGCGAGATTTCCGCCGCCAGCATCGCTCCCTGGCCGCGTGCCCGTCGAAGCAGCCGGGCTCGGGAACAGATCACCCGCGCGGCGTCTTCCAGGCTCAGCGCACCCGCGATGTGCGCCGCTGCCGCTTCGCCCAGGCTGTGCCCCACCACCGCGGCGGGCTCGACTCCCCACGAGCGCCACAGCGCGGCCAGCGCGACCTGGACGGCGAAGATTGTCGGTTGGACCACGCCGATGTCGGCGGGCCGGGAATAGTCTTGCCCCGCAGCGAGTTCCGCGAGCAGGGACTCCCCCAGATACGGGCTCATCGCGTGGTCGCACGCGGCTAATGCGTCGCGGAACGCCGGCTCGTCCACCTGTAACCGTTGCCCCATGCCGTACCAGTGCGAGCCCTGGCCGGAGCAGACGAAGATCACCGCGGGCCGATGGGCGGGACGGCACCGCCCCACGGAGAGCCCGGGGCGGGTTTCCGCCCGCCGGTAGGCGGCGAGAGACTCCGACATCTTGTCGGGGGAGTCTGCGACCGCGGACAGCCGGTGATCATGGTGGCCGCGACGCGCACCGGCGGTGTAGCAGAGGTCGGCAAGCGCCAGCCCGCCGGCAAGCGCCAGCTCGTACCGGCCGGCCAACTCCGTCAGCGCCTCCGGTGAGCGGGCGGACAGCGGCAGCAGCTCCGCTCGATCCGCTGCGGCATCGTGCGGCGGCGGCGTGACTCGAACCTGCGGAGCCTCGGCGAGCACTATGTGCGCGTTGGTGCCTCCAAAGCCGAACGAGCTGACCCCCGCGATCGCTCGCCCCCCGTTGTCCGGCCACGGGGTACGGGTCTGCACCACCCGCAAAGGCAGGCTGTCGAAGGGGATGTGGGGATTGGGCTCGGTGAAGTTCAGGCTTGGTGGGATCATCCGGTGCCGCAGAGCCAACGCTGCTTTGATGAGCCCGGCCACTCCGGCCGCTGCCTCCAGGTGGCCGATGTTGGTCTTGGCCGAGCCGATCAGGCACCGGTTGCCCGGCGCACGACCCTCGGCCAGAATCGCGCCCAGGGCCTTCGCCTCGATCGAGTCGCCGAGAAGCGTTCCGGTGCCGTGCGCTTCGACGTACTGGACCGCACCAGGCGAAACACCCGCACGCCGGTAGGCGTCGGCCAGCACGGCTTCCTGGGATTGCCGGCTGGGCGCCATCAGTCCGTTGGTGCGGCCATCCTGGTTGGTGGCGGTGCCGCGGATCACCGCGTAGATCGGGTCGCTATCGGCCAACGCCAGACCCAGTGGCTTCAGGACGACGATCCCGGCGCCTTCACCGCGCACGTAGCCGTCCGCGCCTGCGTCGAAGGTCTTGCAACGGCCATCCGGGGCCAGCACCCTGGCCTTGCTGAAGTTGATCGAGATCGCCGGCGACAGCATGATATTCACGCCTCCGGCCAGGGCCAGCGTGCACTCGCCGTCGCGCAGGCTGCGGCACGCAAGGTGCACGGCGACCAACGACGACGAACACGCGGTGTCGATCGCCATGCTCGGTCCGCGGAAGTCGTAGGCGTATGAGAGCCGGTTGGCGGCTATGCTCAACGCGTTTCCGGTGCCGCTGTAGGCGTCGACAAGCCGCGGCTGGCCAGACCGGAGATATCCGTAATCGTTGGTGGAAATACCGACGAACACGCCGGTGCGGCTGCCGACAAGCCGCTCCGGCACCTGTCCGGCGTCTTCCAGCGCCTCCCACGCCACCTCCAGGAGCAGACGCTGCTGCGGGTCCATTTGCGCCGACTCCCTCGGCGAGATGCCGAAGAACGAAAAGTCGAAATGGTCGACCTCGGGCAAGAAACCGCCTCGCCGGCTGACCGCGGTGCCCGGCACGGACGGATCGGGGTTGTAGAAGGCGTCGGCGTCCCAGCGGTCCGCTGGTATCTCGGTGATCGCGTCCATGCCGTCCGACAGCAGCTGCCAGAAGGCCGCCGGCCCGTCGGCACCCGGAAACCGGCAGCCGATGCCGACGATCGCGATCGGCTCATCCGCGTTGCTGGTCCGCGGGCCGCCGCTGTCCCCGGCTGGTGTGGTGGTGCGGTCGACGGTCGGGGCCTCCCCGGCCAAGTATCTGGAAAGACTGTCGATCGTGGGGTATTCGTACGCCAGCGTGGGTGAGACCTCGCGTTCCAGCCACGCCTCCAATGCGGCCGTCAGCCGGACGGCATGGACGGAGTCGAGGCCGTAGTAGGCGAACGGACTAGACGGGTCAATATCGGCTGCCGGGATACCGAGGTCCTGGGAAAGCCACGAGACGAACCAGTCAGCGATCTCGGCAGCAGTGTGCCCGCCGTGTTGGCTGGTCACTCGAGCCGTTGGCACGGCGGGGGGCGACGGCGAGTGCCAGTCGACGACCGCCGCAAGTTCGCCGTCGAGGTACCGCTGTCGGCACTGGCCCCGCTGGATCTTGCCGCTCGACGTCGTGGGAATCGACAACGGCTCGACCAGGACGACGGCGTGCGCTGCAATCCCGTGCTGCGCGGTGGTGGCTGCCCGGATTGCGTGCATGATCTCGGTGAGTTCGGCCTCGCCGACCTGATGGTGGTTCACCTCCTGCACGACAACGAGCTGTTCGGCAGCATCCGATCCCGGCGTAGCCGAGAAGACCGCACCGCGGCCTGGCAGCAGCGCCGGATGGCAGTCCTGCACGGTTAGCTCAATGTCGTTGGGGTAGTAGTTGCCGCCGCGGATGATGATGACGTCCTTGCAGCGTCCGGTGATGAACAGCTCACCGGAGCGCAGGAAACCCAGGTCCCCGGTGCGCAGGAAGGGGCCGCCAGCCGGCTCCGAAAGAAACGCCGAGAATGTCTGTTCGGTCTCTTCCGGCTTTCCCCAGTAACCGTGGGCAACGCTCGGCCCGGCGATCCAGATCTCACCGACCTCGTCCGGCCCGCATGGCCGGCGGGTCACCGAATCGACGATGATGACTTGCTGGCCGCCTCGGGGCCGACCGCAACCGACCGACGCCGCAGCGGTGGGATCATCCGGTGCGACGTCGACAACGCGGTCCTCGCGCAGCGCGGTGCGGTCTATATGTCGAACCACCGGTACGGCGGAATCCGACCCACCGGACACCAGCAGGGTCGCCTCCGCGAGCCCATACACGGGATAAAACGCCTCCGGCCGAAAACCAGCCGGGGCGAAGGCGTCAGCGAAACGCTGCAGACTCGCGGCACGCACTGGCTCGGCACCGCACATGGCGGTGGACCAGTTGGACAGATCGAGCGCCGCACGCTCGGCCGCGCTGCTGAGTTCGACGCACATGTCGTAGGCGAAGTTCGGCGCGGCGGTGATGGTGGCGCGGTGCCGGGAGATGGCTTCCAGCCACCGCATTGGGCGTTTGATGAAGGCGGTCGGCGGCATGAGCACGGATGTGCCCCCGACGTAGATCGTCTCAAGGATTCCGCCGATGAGGCCCATGTCGTGATGCGGCGGCAGCCAGAATACGCCGGTTGCGTGGCTGTCACCGTTCCACGCCTCACAGATAGCCGCCAGATTGTGGAGCAGGTTGCGGTGCGTCAGCACAACGCCTTTCGGCGAGCTGGCGGAGCCCGAGGTGTACTGCACGACGACGGCTGTGTTCGCGTCGACGTCTGGCGCCAACCACTTTTCGGCGTCCCCGACGACCTCGTCCGCGACACACCACCGCAAGGGACGCCCCTCGACCAGACCGTCGACCGTGGCCTTGATTTTCGCTTGTGTCTCAGCGGTGGTGAGCGCGAAGTTGGCTTGCGCATCGGCGGCGATGGACGCGACGCGCGGAACCAACCGATCGTGCATCGGCGGATGCACCGGCACCGCGATGGCTCCCGCGTAGATACACCCGAAGAGGCCGGCGACAAAGTCGAGGCCTGAGGGGCATAGCACCAGTACACGCTGGCCCGCGGCGCCCTGTTGTTGCAGAATCGACGCGATTCCTCGCGCCTTGCTGTCCAACTCGTGATAGGTCAGCCGGCTACTGTGTTCTTCTTCGCCGTTGCGCGAGAAGCGAAACACAACGTTGTCTCGATAGCGTTCGGCTCTCCGCCCCAGAACGTCGAGCAGGGTGCCCGCGATAGGCGCTGTGTCCTCTGGCATCTCGTCACCTAAACCGTAGTGCGGATCGCTGTGATTGCTGCCACATAGGCCGTGCGACCTTTCAGGCTGAACGTAACATCGCGGACGCAGCAACCGACTTCGATTGCGTCGACGGCCCCGAAATCGTGCCGGTATCGGGCAGTAGCTTGTCGGTGGCGTCGGCGGCACCCGACCCGGCGCGGCTGGCTGCACTGGCGCCGTCGCGGTCGGCATCAGCCGCACGCGTGCCGCTTACCATCTCGACAAGCTGGCCGATACGGGAATTCTCGCCGTCAGTTATGCCCCGGCTCCCGGGCGGTCAGGCCCCGGGGCTGGACGCCCGGCGAAGTGGTACTTGCTTGCGCAGCAGGAGCTCTCGGCGAGCGTGCCGCCACGTAACTATGGCTTGCTGGCCAAGCTGCTGGTGGAAGCAGTGGCCTCCGACGATTCGGGAACTGTCGGCTCAACGGTGGCGGCGGTGGCACGTCAGGCTGGGCAGGACAGCGTGTCGGGCACCGGCGTCGTCGATGCGTTGTGCCGGTGCGGGTATGAGCCCGCCCAGAGAGCCGATGGCGACATCGAATTGCGTAACTGCCCATTCCATCAGCTCGCGCGCCAATATCCCGAGTTGGTGTGCAGCCTCAACCTGCAACTGATCCAGGGCATGCTCGAAGCCAACGGTGACCAATCTGAGCGAGCGGTGCTGGCGCCGCGTGAATGCGGATGCTGTGTCAGCGTGCGTGCGCCGGAGCGCCCCCCAGAAACGGGTCAGCCGCGCGGCCAAAACGCCACCGCGGCCGACGCGCGACACCGCGGAGTGACGCCGCAGCCTGCGCCACAGCGGAAGGAGACATAGGCGAACCTGTTGGAAACACTCGGGTTGCAGTACCCGGTGATGCAGACCGGCATGGTGGGCGGGGGGCGAGGGGGACCACGATGGTTGCGGGCGTTGAGCCGAGCGAGTGGGCCGCTGGGAAGGATGCTGCCGTTGGGCGCGCTCGACATGTTTGTCTCGCTACAGCGTGTCGCGCTACCGGTGTACACACCCGCTCTGCCGCTGGCCGGCATGAACGCCGCAGTGGTTGATCGGGCGGCGCTCTAGGCCGGCGAGACAATCCACCGCATCAGCGACATTGTTGCGGCGGCCGATACCGTGGCACGGCTCGCCCCCTGACCAGCGCAGCACCTGCGTCGGCGGCCGCGCAGGCCGGAAACCGATTGCGCTGTTCTCCCGCGCGAGCGGGGGTGCTGCCACCTCCAGCCGTTCCGGCCCGCATCGTCGTAGGGCGAACCGCGCCGGCTCTCGGCGACCAGGCACCATAGAGGGGTGCAGTCCACACTGTGCGGTCGTCGGGTTGCCGACGACCGCCCGCTGATCATGGCGATCGTCAATCGCACCCCGGATTCGTTTTATGACCGCGGTGCGACGTTTGCCGACGATGCGGCCAGGGATGCCGCGCACCGCGTCATCGCCGAAGGGGCCGACGTCGTCGACGTCGGCGGCGTCAAGGCGGGCCCGGGGGAGATCATCGACACCGAAACCGAGACTGCTCGGGTGGTGCCCTTTATCGAGTGGCTGCGCGATACCTATCCCGACCAGCTGATCAGCATCGACACCTGGCGTTCGGAGATAGCCCGAGCTGCCTGCCGGGCGGGCGCGGACCTGATCAACGACACCTGGGGCGGCTTCGACCCCGCGATGCCCGAGGTGGCCGCCGAATTCGGAGCGGGCCTGGTCTGCTCGCACACCGGGGGTGTGCCGCCGCGCACCCGGCCATTCCGGGTCAGCTATGGGACAAGCACTCGCGGTGTGGTGGATGACGTGATCCGCGAAGTCACCGCGGCGGCTGAACAGGCCGTCGCCGCCGGTGTGGCCCCCGATCGCGTGCTGGTTGACCCGACCCACGACTTCGGCAAGAACACGTTCCACGGCCTGGCGCTGTTGCGCCATGTGGAAGATCTTGTTAACACGGGGTGGCCGGTGTTGATGGCGTTGAGCAACAAAGACTTCGTCGGGGAGACTCTGGGCGTGGATCTGACCGAACGGCTGGAGGGCACCCTGGCAGCCACCGCGCTCGCGGCTGCCGCCGGCGCGCGGATGTTCCGCGTGCACGAAGTCGGGCCCACCCGGCGGGTGCTGGAAATGGTGGCTTCGATCAATGGGCATCGGCCGCCCATGCGCACGGTGAGAGGACTCGCATGACGGCGTCAGAGCTTGTCGATCTTGCCGCTGAGGGGGCATTGACCGCACTGTCCGGCGACGTTTGGTTGTCCGACCGCAGTTGGACCCGTCCGCATTGGACGGTCGACGAGTTGGTGGCGGCTAAGGCCGGACGAACCATCTCGGTGGTGCTGCCTGCCCTCAACGAGGAAGACACCGTTGAATCGGTGATCGAGAGCATTTCACCGCTGGTCGGCGGGCTGGTCGACGAGCTGATCGTGCTCGATTCTGGCTGCACCGACGACACCGAGATCCGGGCGATCGCCGCCGGTGCGCGGGTCGTCACCAGAGAACAAGCCTTACCCCACATCCCGCCGCGGCCCGGCAAAGGCGAGGTGCTGTGGCGCTCGCTGGCCGCCACCGATGGCGACATCGTGGTGTTCGTCGACTCCGACCTGATCGACCCGCACCCGATGTTCGTGCCGCGGCTGCTCGGGCCGCTGCTCACCGAGGACGGCATTCACCTGGTCAAGAGCTTCTATCGCCGGCCGCTGAACGTGCGTGACGCCAGCGGCCGAGAAGGCGCCACCGGAGGTGGCCGGGTCACGGAGCTGGTGGCGCGCCCGCTGCTCGCGGCGCTGCGACCCGAGCTGGGCTGTGTGCTGCAGCCGTTGGGCGGCGAATATGCGGCCACTCGCGAACTGCTGACGTCGGTGCCGTTTGCGCCCGGCTACGGCGTCGAAATCGGCCTGCTGGTGGACACCTATGACCGGTTAGGCCTGGACGCGATCGCGCAGGTCAACCTCGGTGTGCGGGCGCACCGCAACCGGCCGCTGGCCGAGTTGGGCCCGATGAGCCGCCAGGTCGTCGCGACGCTGCTCTCGCGCTGCGGCATCCCCGACTCCGGGGTGGGTTTGACCCAGTTCTTCGTCGACGGCGACGGCTATACCCCGCGCACCTCGACGGTGTCGCTGACCGACCGGCCGCCGATGAACGCGCTGCAGCCCCGCTGAGCAGCCGCTGCGCTGCTGTCGCACCGATAAGGCAATATCGGTGACGTGACATTGGTGTTGCTGTACGTAGTGGTGCTGGTCCTGGTCGCGATCGTGCTGTTCGGTGTGGTCAGTTTGCTGTTCGGCCGCGGTGAGCCACTACCGCCGCTGCCCACGGGGACCACGCCGACGGCGCTACCCGCCTCCGGTGTCACCGGCGCCGACGTCGACGCCGTCAAGTTCACTCAGACGCTGCGCGGCTACAAGACAAGCGAGGTGGACTGGGTGCTGGACCGGCTCGGCCAGGAGCTCGACCTGCTGCGCGGCCAGCTGTCGTCGGTGCATGCCGCGGCCGCCGCCGATGTGGATGCCGACGACGGAGATGTCGGCGCCGACGCCCAGGACAACCAGGAGCCGAGATGACCGTGCTGCCCGACGACGGGCTGGTCCGCTGCGACTGGGCCGTAGGTCGGCCGGGCCCGGACTTCGCGCTCTATCGCGACTATCACGACCAGGAATGGGGCCGGCCCCTACACGGGCGGGTGCCGTTGTTTGAGCGGATGAGTTTGGAGGCCTTTCAAAGCGGCCTGTCCTGGCTGATCATTCTGCGCAAGCGGGAGAACTTCCGGCGTGCGTTCGCCGACTTCGACATCGAAACGGTCGCCCGCTACGGCGATGCCGACGTGGCCCGGCTGATGGCCGACGAGGGAATCGTTCGCAACCGCGCCAAGATCGAGGCGACGATCGCCAACGCGCGTGCCGCTGCCGACGTCGACGACCTCTCCGAGTTGCTGTGGTCGTTCGCGCCCGCGCCGCGGCCCCGGCCCGTCGACACCTCCAAAGTCCCTGCGGTCACACTGGAATCCACCGCCATGGCACGCGAGTTGAAACGGCGCGGGTTTCGATTCGTCGGGCCGACCACCGCGTACGCATTGATGCAGGCGACCGGGATGGTCGACGACCACTTGCGAACATGCTGGGTCCCTTCGCCCCGGTGAGGAAGTCAGGCCCGGCAGCCGATCGAAACGCCGACCCGGAGGTCATGTACACCTGTCGGCCCGGATAGGGAACAATGGAGGGGTGAATCTGCAGTTCAATGCCCGGGATGGCTGGAATTCCGCTGGCGGGGCATGCCCGGCGCTGACCAGGTCCGTGACGGCGGGCCAGCTCGAACCTGGAGGGAGCACTCGATGGCGGCGATGAAGCCCCGGA
>Ga0209040_10001682_pt1 | contig 17576 bp, 15 predicted proteins | sample BogFormECP12_OM3_FD_188240 | JGI IMG/M metagenome (GOLD analysis project Ga0209040, IMG submission 188240) | Bog forest soil microbial communities from Calvert Island, British Columbia, Canada - ECP12_OM3 (SPAdes) (version 2) | ecosystem: Environmental > Aquatic > Freshwater > Wetlands > Bog ...
GTCGGCGAGCAGCATGCGCTCGAAGTCGTTGATCTCGTCATAGGCGCGGTGCCACTCGGCGTCGCTGGCAAAGCCTTCGACGCGTTCCACCAGGACGCGGCCGTACCAGGACCGGTCGAACACCACGATCTGACCATGCTGCGGCAGCCGTTCCCAGAAGCGCTGCAGGTAGTGCAGGTATTTTTCTCTGCCGTTCGGGGCGGCGGTCGCATGGACCTTGAAGCTGCGCGGATCCAGCGCCCAGCCGAGCCGGCGCACCACGCCGCCCTTGCCGGCGGTATCCCAGCCTTCCAGCACGATGACCGCGCGATGCGAGGTGCCAAGATAGGCCTGCTGCACGAGCTGCAGCGTCTCCTGCATGCTGGCCAAGCGACGCTCGTAGTCGGCGAACTCCACCGTCGGAAAGCGCTTGACTGCGGCCAGATGAGGTCGGTCGAGTACGACGAAGTCGGCGGATTTCATGGCCGGAATTCTAGCTCAAACTCGATGATGCCGTTCGGCCGTCAACGCGCAACACATCGCCCAGCTTGTCAAGCAGATAGTCGAGGTCCTCCTGCGGCAGGTCCTCGAACTGCGTCAGGATGCGGGTGATCACGCGAGAGCGGTAGCGCTCGCGGTCGCGTTCGCCGCCGTCGAATTCGGTGCCACGCACGACATCGACCGCGACTCGCACTGCCGGCAGCAGCCGCGGCGGCATGCCGGCCTTGCCGTAGAGCGATGCCAGGCCGTTCGGGCCGGCGTCGTGGATCAGGATGCGCGCGTTGGTGACTGGCACCTTGGCCATCACCGCCATCGCCACCTCGAAGAACGCCAGGTCGCCCAGGCACAGCGCGCGCAATACCAGCAGCGGCGTCAGGCGCTGGTTGCGGTGCATTTGCCGCACCAGCCGTTCCAGCTCCTGCTCGCCGGAGCCGATGCTGACCTGCAACGTGGCGCGCTCGCGGCTTTGCAGCACGATGTCGGTGGCAAGCGCGACCGGTAGTTCGTGGTGCCTGACCAGGTACGACTGCAGCATTTCCGATACGATGACGACAAGGCGTTCGGCGATGGCCACCGGCAGCTCGGCGCGGTGCACCATGGCCGTCTTGATGCGGTCGCTGTCTCCGAAGCGGTCGATCGCACTGCCCAGGCTGGCCGCGGTGATGTGTGCGCTGGCGTTGCCCATCAGCGTCGCGACAGCGCGTTCGCTGCCCTGGGTCACCAATGCATCGGCGATCTGCTCCGATACGCCGGTGCGACCGGCGATTGCCTCCTGCTTCGGCGACGAGCCGCTCTTGACCAGCGCCACCAGGTCCGCGTCGGTGAGCACCGGCGAGCTGATCAGAATGGGCAGGGCCACTGCCTCGACATCCTTGGCGAGACGCAACGCCACGTCGCGCGGCAGTTGGGTGGCGCTGCGGAGGCTTTCCGACAGCGCGTGCCGCACCGCCAGTTCGGCGTCCTGCGCCATGATGCGGACGATGTCGTGGGCGATACGCAGTTCGGCTTCGGTGAGCGAGGTGCTGTCCATCTCTCGCGCGAGCTTGTCCGCCACCTCGGCGCGGACTGATGCGGACGGCTCCGCCAGCAGATGCGCAACGTCGGCCTGCGTAAGGGATGACGCCATGGGGGCTACGGTGGGGCCAATCCGTTGCCTTCAGGTTAAGAAACGGTGTGGGATGGCCGGTGGCGTCATCCGGACGCGATGCGTTCAGCGTTCAGTACGTGAATGCGCTCGGGGGCTGGATATTTGTGCAGCCTTGAATTGTCGAGTTTCCATAGGTCCAACTCGAAGAGGTCGCCGTTTTGATCAAGGTTCAGCGTCACCGAAACGGCAACCCCGTCCTTGTCGACAAGCGTTGCTTCGCTGATCTGCCGCCCGAATACCCGCATGCTTCGTTGCCCATGATGGAACCGAACGCTTCCCATGCCGCCATCGTTCATGTCCTCGACGAGGGCATGGGAGATGTCCCGGAGGACATGCTCCTCGGATGGCGTGCCATGCACCATCTTGGCGATGAGAGCCTTCTCGCCCTTGCGAAGATGCCGAGGGCTCAACGGCTTACCCTGGCGTGACTCTGCCAACATTGACGATACCGTTCACCAGCGGGAATGCATGATACCGTAGCAATAATCCCCGCAGCATGACAGTACCCTTGATGAGGCATGTTGTTTGCCGGCGATTGCATGGGCAGGTGAGGCTCGAGATCCCGCACGATCGCTTGCATGACTTCTTCGCGGTCCAACCCCATGGCATCGACATGGCGAAATGCACGCGTGGTTGCATTGCGCGTTAGACCGAACACAATCCGTTGAGGCGCCGCCCCAGCCGACATCGATTGCGATGCCTCGTCGGAACGACGAGAGGGTAAAGTGGATTGGTTGTTCAAAGCTTTAAGGTCGAAGCCGCATCCGCCAGCGCCTGGTGCGCCTTGTCGGCGGCAGCGGCGGCCTGCTCGATCGCCTGACTGAGTTGCTCCAGCTTCGTCTCGTCCGCGTCCAGCGCGCGCGTCAGTCGGGCGTGCAGCGCATCGTTGGCCGCGACTGCGGCGAGGTTCCGGCGGATGCGGTCCTCGTCCTGCAACACCGCCGCCAGCTGCGCCTTGAGCTGAGTAACCGTCGCCCGCTTCGCCGCCTCGTCCTGCCGCAACGCCCCCAGCCGCTGCAACGCGGCGCGCGCCGGCGGAGTCAATGCCTGCTCGTTCAGCAGCCGCACCACCACCTCCGCATCATCGGCCAGCAGCGCGGTCCGCTCGCGCTCGAGCCGGTCGATGTAGGCGGTCAGCTTGCGCACCTCGCCCGGTTTCAACGACACCGGCACGCGCCAGGCGGTGGCAGTTTCCTCGATGCCCGAAATAGGGCCGCCTTCCAGGGTCAGCGTGCGGTCGCCCTCCTTGGGGATTTCCACCAGCACCTGGCGCGGCTCGTTGGCGGGCCCGGTGATCGTCACCCGCAGCACCTCGCGCTGCCGAGTGGTGATGTGCAGCACGCCCTCGGCGGCGGTCAGCGATGCGAGTGTCGTCTCCCCGGAGCTGTCGCGCTCCACCGTGGTCCGCAGGTCCTGGGCGAACGACAGCAGCCGGCGCTCGCCGGCCGGCAGCCCGCCGAGCCTGGCATCGCCGGCAAAGGTAGCGGCGCCCGAGGCGTCGTACAGCGTCAATACACCGGCGGGGATCGACGCTCCGGTATCGTTGGTAATGCGGATCGACGACAGCGGATGCGTGTCGTTTGCAGCGGCGAGGTCCACGCGCTCGGCCGGAATGTTGCGATCGATGATCGGGACACTGGCGGTATGGCCGGCGGCGAGCACCACCGGAGTGGGGAGCTGGAAGATTGTCGCTTCCACGCCTTCGGCCGCCTGCACCTGATCAGCCACCTGAGCCATCACTTCGGCCTGCTGCATCGGTGCCGGTGGCGCTGCCGGCGCGGCCAGCATCCGGGCGGCGCCGGCCGGCGCCGATGCGGCCTTCGGCATCGTCAGTTCCGCCGGCCGTGCACGCGTGTCCACACTTGGTAGAATGCGGCCGAGGATCTCCACCGGCACTTCGGGTCGCTGCACGAAGTAGCTTTGATAGATCGCCTGGCGGAACGTCACCGGATTGCCGTATTGCAGCGTCAGTGCTACGCCGTTCCAATCGGTGCCTGACTGGTTCTCCAGCACTGCCCAGCCCTGCAGCCGCGCGGGATCACCATCCTTCGCCGGCAGCACCAGCCGATAGGTCGCCTTCCACAGCGGCGCCGCAGCGACATAGCCGACGCGCACCGTGCGGTGGCCGTCACCGGTGCTGTGCAGCGTGATGTGGCGCAGGCTCTGGTTCGCCTCGCGGCGCAGCGAATCGAGCGCTTGGCCGATGCGCGCGCGCAGGTCGGGATCGATGACCTGGATGCTGTCGGCCTCCTCCAGCACGAACTGGCGCAGGCCGTCGGCGCCGAGGATGGTAACGCGGGTGCGCTGCACCGTCGGCTGCGGCTGGCCAGTTGGCACGGGCAGCGTCTCGGCGACACGCTCGGCATGCACGATGCGACCGGTCATCGGGCGTGGTCCCTGCACGCTGATCTCCACGCCTTGCAGGCTGTTCAGGTAATCGACCGTCGAGCGCAGCGCCTCGGGGCCGAACGGCACGTTGCCGAAATTCGCGCGTGTGTTGTCGCGCCCCGGCAGTTCCACCGTGCCAACCGCGCCGGTGCTGTCGAACACCACCAGCGAGGTCAGCACGTCGTCCACCTGATCGAGCGGAACGTCGAGCCCGAGCGTCGCCGCGCCGTCCACCTCGGCCTCGAATTCGAAGTAGCCGACACCCGCGGAGGACAGCATCACCCGCTTCAGCGCGAGGTCCGCGGCAAAGGCAGGGGAGGCGCCAAGAAGCAGAAGCGCCAGGATCAAGCGTTGCATTGCGTTTCTCCGGTCTGTTGCCGTGGCCGCCGCCTTCGCGACAATAGCCGACGTCTGGTTGTAGGGTGAGGGACGTGAGCCTGTTCAGTGCCGTTTCGAGCGCCGATATGCAGACCGTGCGGATCGTGACCGGCGCAACGATGGCGGCATTCATTGGCGTCGGCATGGTGCCAGGATTGCGGCAGCGCGCCGGCAGAATTAGGGGCGTGCTGCTGGTGATCTACCTGCTGGCGTTCGGCGTGTTCGTTGGCTATGTGCTGATGCGATAGGCTGACCACCTATTCGTCATGCCGGGGTCCGGTCCCGGCATCCACGTCTTGCGACAGTCGCGCAAGGAAGCCGTGGATGGCCGGCCTGCGCCGGCCATGACGAAAAAGGCGCGGCGACCGCAACTGTTGCTCCGTTGCCTGCTACTCCACCACCACCAGCGCCACGCGGTTCACGCCGCTCTCCGCCATGGCGATGTTGCCGTCGCGCGTCACCATCATGTTACGTACCACGCCGCCGCCCGAGGGGATCGTCCAGGTCTGGAACGTCACGGTCGCCGGGTCGAACCGCACCAGCGTGTTCGGGCGCACGCCGGATTCGCTGTACCAGACCGCGCGCTTCAGATAGACGATGCCGTAAGGCGCCGAATTCGGCCCGCCAGGCGACGCGAACTCCTTCGCCTCGCCGGTCTTGGTGTCGAACCGGCCGAGATAGCCACGCGCATAATCGGAGTACCAGATGACATCGTCCGGCGTGATGGTTATGCGGCGCGGTCGGCTCGCGGCGTTCGGCAGCGTGTATTCGTGGATCGCCATCGTATCGGGATCGATGCTCGCCAGCTTGTTCGATCCGAACTCGCAGAACCACGGGACATCGCGTGAACTGATCACCATGCCATAGGGGTTCGACCGCGGAGTCGGCGACTTTACCAGCCTGATCTCGCCCGACTTCGGATCGAGCCGGCCGACCATGTTGGCACCCTGCACGGTGAACCACAGAATGCCGCGCCGATCGAACAGCGGCGTGTGCGGGTCGCGCGCATTCGGATCAGGCAATGGATAGTCAATGAACTTGCCGGTCCTCGGATCGAGCTTGCCGATGTAGCCGGCGAAATTGCCGGTGAACCAGATGTTGCCGTCCTGGTCCGCAACCAGCCCGTGCGGGCCGGACGACGGCGTGTCGGGGTGATATTCGGTGATCTTGCCGGTGCGCGGATCAAGCCTCCCAAGCACATTGGCCATGTGACCGGTGTACCAGATCGAGCCGTCCGGATAGGCGAGAGGATCATGCGGCCGCGACCCCGGCGTCGGCACCACCCATTCCCTGATCTCGACATGCGTGCTGCCGGCGATCAGCGACGGCGCGGGCTTCGGCTTCTCCGGGAAGTTCTTCACCAGGTAGTCGGTCACCACCGCGATCTGATCCGGCGGCACGGGCGCGCCGACGTTCAGCATCATGTGTACGACGTTCTGCCAGTCCTGGCGGTTGTAGCCGGAATTCATGATGCGGACCGGTTCATGGCAGCCGAGACAGGACTGTTCGACCACCGCCTTGCCAGCACCGTCCGGCAATTGTGGCTGTGCCATTGCCGCCGGAATGCCGCAGGCAAGTGCTGTCGCAAGCGGGGAGAGGAATTTGGTGTGCATCGGTTGCCTCGCGCGTTTATCCATGCCGATCGCTAGGCGAAATGGCGCCGAATGAAGCCGCCGGCGCCATCTGTCGCTCGCCGGGATGCGGCCACGCGGGGGAAGAACATCGGAAATGCGTGGATCATCTCGGGCCAGATTTCGAGCGTCACCGCCACCCCAACCGCGCCGGCGCGGCCGGCGAGCTTTACCGCGTCATCGAGCAACGTCTCCTCCGAGCCGACCTGGATGAGCAACGGCGGCAGGCCGGCAAGATCGGCGCGTTGCGGTGAGATCAGCGGATCGGCGAGCTCCTTGCCGCCGGCGAAGGCGCGCGCGAGTTCGAGTAGATAGGGTTTTTGGATCATCGGATCGACATCCGCCTTGGTCTGCATCGTGGCGCCGCTCGCGGTCAGATCGGTCCATGGCGAAATCAGCCAGCCGCAGCAGGGCAGCTTTTGGCCGCGCCCGCGGAGCGCGAGCAGCAGGGCCAGCGCGAGGTGGGCTCCGGCGCTGTCGCCGCCGACCGCGATGGTTCCCGGTGCAAATCCCTGATCGCGCAGGTACTGCCAGGTGGCGAGCGCGTCCTCGAGTTGTGCGGGATACGGATGCTCGGGTGCCAACCGGTAGCCGAGGGCGAGGGTGCGCGCCCGCGCGGCGCGGCCGATCTCGATGGCGACATAGCGGTGGCTGACGATCGAGCCCGCCATGTAGCCGCCGCCGTGCAGGTAGAGAACGGCGCGCGTGGCATCAGCCTCGGGCGTCGTGGACCATTCGGCCGGCACGCCGTTGATCTCGATCGGCTCCAGCCGCGCATCCTCCGGGACACCGAGCGCGCGTCCGAAATCGTCGAGCCGCTCACGGCGCTCGGCTGCCCCAGTCGGGCGCGCTCGGCTCGCGAGCAAGGCGCGGATTGCTGCGATATCAGCGTTGGGCACAACGCCTCCCAAGATAACCACACGTCATGTGTCACCACCCGCTGGGGTGATGTCCAGTGGGTGATGCGCGCGGGGCTGCATGGGCAATCGCATATGGCATCATGTGACGCAAGCAAGTAATCGGACACAGAGTTACACAAAGTGCACACAGAGTTTCACCGAGAAAGGAAGTCATGCGCTTCGCGCAGGTCTTTGAACAGCAGCGCGAAGCGCCAATATCAAACTTCTTCTTTGTGCAATTCTGTGTGCACTTTGTGTAACTCTGTGTCCGATTACTTGCTTCCGTCAGATTCGTCCTCGAGCTGGACATGGACCGCCGCGGCCTGTCCGATCTGGTGCGGGCAAGCGTCCACCATTACAACATCAGCGACGCGATCGAGCGCTTCCTGAGCGAGTGGACTTCCATCATCAGCGTTTAGCGCGCGGTAGCCGCCACCGGCAGCAGCGGAGCCCCTTCGCCGATCACCGCGGCGACGGAGCGGCTCGCGTAGCGCCGCGCCAGCCAGGCGCACACCACGAGTTGCAGCGGGTGATAGATCATGATCGGCAGCACGACCACACCGAGCGTCGGCCCGGCGAACAGCACGCTGGCGATCGGAATGCCGGCAACCAGCGATTTCTGCGAACCGCAAAACACCAGGGCCGCCTCGTCGGCGTGTGCAAAGCCGCAAGCGCGGGAACCGCTGCGGGTGATCAGCAGACCGATCGCCAGCAGCGCCGCGACGATCGCCGCCAGCGCACCGAGCATCATCGGCGGCACCTGGTGCCAGATGCCATGCACCACCGCCGCGCTGAACGCGGTGTACACCACCAACAGGATCGAGCCGCGGTCGGTGATCGCCAGCAGCCTCCTGTTCCGCGCGGCCCAGGCGCCGATCCACGGCCGCAGCAGATGACCCGCGGTGAACGGCAGCAATAATTCAACCAACACCTGCCACATGCCCGACACATCGATGCCGCCGCCGCGCAGGTGTGACATGAAGCCGAACAGCAGCGGCGTGAGTACAAGGCCGATCAGGCTGGACCCGGTGGCCGCGCATACCGCGCCCGCCACGTTGCCCTGTGCGATCGAGGTCAGCGCGATGGACGACTGCACGGTCGACGGCAGCGCGCACAAGAACAGCACGCCCAGCACCAGCGTCCGGTCCAGCGCATGCGGCATCAGCGCGATAAGCGCGGTCCCCAGCACCGGGAACAGCGCGAACGTCGTTCCGGCGATCGCGGCATGCAGCTTCCAGTTGGTCATGCCCGCGAGCACCGCGTCGCGTGACAGACGCGCGCCTTGCAGGAAGAACATCGAGGCGATGGCGATCAGGCCAAGGACGTGGAAGGCCCGCGCGCTGGTCCCCTGGCATGGCAGCAACGCAGCGATGGCAACGGTGCCCGCGAGCGCCAACACGAACATGTCGGGACGCAGCCGCCGGATGATTGCTGCCAGCATGGGCGGGTCTCCTCGGTCCGACGCGATCAGTCGCGGCGGTCGAGGCTCGCACGCATCTCCGGACCCACGTGACAGAGGCGGTCGCTCACGTGGGTCACGGTGTTGTCGGAGGTATCCAGGACGAGGGCCCTGGCGAGCGCGGCGGCACAGGTGCGGTCGATGCCGTTCGGACCGCGGCAGAGGAACAGGGCCTTGGAGAAGGCCGGCGTGGTAACAGCGGTCGGCGCCGGGGCAGGCTGGGCGGTCAGCGGCAGGATCGCCGCCCACAGCGCAATGAGTCCCAATGCCATGGCAGCGGCGATGATGAACTGGCGCATGACCGGTGTGTCCTCTCCGGGGGGCGAAGCGTTACAGTGTGCTTCGCCCGCTATCGGCATTTTGGCGGCGTATCCGGATGGCTGGTATGAACCGCTTCACAGGTTCAGGACCAATGGCCGGGGACCCAGTAGCCACCCTGCCAGTGTGCCGGGATCCAGGCGCGGGCCGGCGGGGCATAGTAGGCCGGGGCCGGGTAGTAGGCCGGCGGCGCCACGACGAGCGGCGGGACAAAGATGCCGACGCGGCAGCAGCCCCAGCCGTAGCCGTAGCCGTAGTGGTTCCACCAGGCATTGGCCGGCTTGGGCGCAGCGGCGGTACCGATTGTGGCGAGGCCGACGATGGCGCAGGTGGCGGCGATTTTGCGGGTGAGGGAAGAGGTCATTGGAGTCTCCACCAGGTGAGTTGTTCGACGCCTCGACCCTAGGCGCTGCGAACTCGACACCGATATAGGAGACATCGTTCGCCGGTTTTGTCTGAAACTGCGCGAAATTTGCCTGGATTGCGGTTATCGGGGATCCCGGGAAAAAGGCGGTAGTTTTTCCTTGGCGTGCTACTCCGCCGCCTGGGCGTACGCCTCCAGCGGCGCGCAGGTGCAGACCAGGTTGCGATCGCCGTAGACGTTGTCCACCCGCTTCACCGGCGGCCAGTATTTCGCAGCCGCGACCCACTCCAGCGGGAATGCCGCCTGTTCGCGCGAATAGCCGTGTGTCCATACATTTGCCATTACGTCCCGGGCGGTATGCGGCGCGTGCTTCAGCGGATTGTCCGCTTTGTCCAGCCTGCCCGCGGCGATTGCGGCGATCTCCGCGCGGATCGCGATCATCGCCTCACAGAACCGGTCGACCTCGGCTTTGCTCTCGCTTTCCGTCGGCTCGATCATCAGCGTGCCGGCGACCGGCCAGGACATGGTCGGCGCGTGGAAGCCGAAATCCATCAGGCGCTTGGCGATGTCCTCCACCAGCACGCCGGCTTCCGCCTGGAAGCCGCGGCAGTCGATGATGCACTCATGCGCCACCATGCCTCCGGGGCCGGTGTACAGCACCGGATAATGCCCGCGCAGCCGGCCGGCGATGTAGTTGGCGCTGAGGATCGCCACCTCGGTCGCGCGCTTCAGACCGGCGGCGCCCATCATGCGGATATAGGCGTACGAAATCGGCAGGATCATCGCGCTGCCGAACGGTCCCGCCGAGACCGGTCCGAAGCCGCTGGCCGGCCCGGCATCCGCGCGCAACGGATGGTTCGGCAGATGCGGCGCGAGATGGGCTGCCACCCCGATCGGCCCCACCCCCGGACCACCACCGCCGTGCGGGATGCAGAACGTCTTGTGCAGGTTGAGATGGCAGACATCGGCGCCGATCGCGGCGGGGCTGGTCAGCCCCACCTGCGCGTTGAGGTTGGCGCCGTCCATATAGACCTGCCCGCCGCGCGCATGCACGATCTCGCAGATCTCGCGGATCGCCGCCTCGAATACGCCGTGCGTGCTGGGATAGGTGACCATCAGCGCCGCCAGGTTCGCCGCGTGCTGGTCCGCCTTGGCGCACAGATCGTCCACATCGATGTTGCCGTCGCGGTCGCAGCCCACCACGACCACCTGCAATCCCGCCATCGCCGCGCTTGCCGGATTGGTCCCGTGTGCGCTGGAGGGAATCAGGCAGATCGTGCGGTGAGCCTCGCCGCGCGCGGCGTGCCAGGCACGGATGGCCAATAGGCCGGAATACTCGCCCTGCGAACCGGCGTTCGGCTGTAGGGTGATTGCGGCATAGCCGGTGATCGTCTGCAGCCAGTCAGCTAGGCGCCCGATCAGCTCGGCGTAGCCCTGCGTCTGGTCGACGGGCGCGAACGGGTGGATCTCGGCGAAGCCGGGCAGGGTGATCGGGATCATCTCGGCCGCGGCGTTCAGCTTCATCGTGCAGGAGCCGAGCGGAATCATGCTGCGGTTCAGCGCGATGTCCTTTTCCTCCAGCCGCTTGAGGTAGCGCAGCATCTCGTGCTCGGCGCGGTGTTGGTTGAACACCGCCTGCTCGAGGAACGGCGTGTTGCGCAGGAGTTCGGCGGGGATTGAGGGCGGTGCGCTCGCAAGCGTGCCGCCTAGCAGCGATGTGAGCCGCGTCAGTTCCTCGCGCGTCACCGTCTCGTCCAGTGCGATGCCGATGCGCGTGTCGCTGATCGGCCGCAGGTTGAAGCCTTGCTCCAACGCGTCCTGCATCAGCGCATCGGCGGACGTTATCTCGATCGCGATCGTGTCGAAGAACGCGTCGTGCACCAGGCGATGGCCGCCCTGCCGCGCCGCATCAGCCAGCAGCCGCGCCTGCAAGTTTACGCGCCGGGCGATGCGCTTCAGTCCCTCCGGCCCGTGCCAGACCGCGTAGCAGCCGGCAATCACCGCCAGCAGCACCTGCGAGGTGCAGATGTTCGAGGTCGCCTTCTCGCGCCTGATGTGCTGCTCGCGCGTTTGCAGTGCGAGCCGCATCGCCGGCTGGCCGGCGGCGTCCAGCGACACCCCGACCAGCCGCCCTGGCATGTGCCGCTTGTAGGCATCGCGCGTCGCCAGATAGCCGGCATGCGGGCCACCGAAACCCATCGGCACGCCGAAGCGCTGCGACGAGCCGACCACCACATCGGCGCCCATCTCGCCCGGCGGCGTCAGGAGCGCGAGCGCCAGCGGGTCGGCGCAGACGATCACCAGCGCGTCTTCCTCGTGCGCTGCACTGATCTCCGGTGACAATTCGCGGATCGCACCGGTGGTGCCCGGATATTGCAGCACAAGAGCGAACGGCTGGGCTGCTCCGATCGCCGCCGGATCGCCTGGCGCGACGTCGAGCAGCGTGATACCGATCGGCCGTGCACGCGTCGCCAATACGGCGCGCGTCTGCGGATGCAGATCGGTCGCCACGGCCAGCACGTCGGACTTCGTCCTGCTGATGGCATGCGCCATCGCCATCGCCTCGGCCGCCGCGGTGCCTTCATCCAGCAGCGATGCGTTGGCGATCTCCATCGCGGTCAGCTCGCAGATCATCGTCTGGAAGTTGAGCAGCGCTGCCAGCCGGCCTTGCGCGATCTCCGCCTGATAGGGCGTGTAGGCGGTGTACCAGCCTGGGTTCTCCAGCACGTTGCGCTGGATCACCGGCGGCGTGTGGGTGCCGTGATAGCCCATGCCGATCAACGATTTCTTCACCACGTTCTTCGCGGCCAGCGCTCGCAGCTCGGCGATCACCGCCGCCTCGTCGATCGGCGGCCGCAGGTCGAGCGCGCGGTTTGTGCGGATCGTCGGCGGCACGGTCTTCGCCGCCAGATCATCCAGCGTCGCTTCGCCCACTTCGTTCAGCATTGCGGCGATATCAGCCTCGGACGGACCGATGTGACGCGCTACGAAACCATCCGCCGCCTCGAGCGAGGCGAGCTCCGCCAATGCGTCCATCAGTCCAGAGTCTCCACGTATTCGTCGTAGGAAGCCGCATCCATCAGCGCGTCGTACGCGTCGGTGTCGTCGATCTCGATTCGGAAGAACCAACCTTCGCCCTCGGCATCGCTGTTCACGATCGAGGGGTCGTCGACGATGGTCGGATTGGTCTCCACCACCTTGCCGGCGAGCGGCGCGTACACATCCGACGCGGCCTTCACACTCTCCACCACCGCGCAGGCCTCGTCCGCCGCGACATCACGGCCGATCTCCGGCAGCTCGACGAACACCACGTCGCCGAGCTGCTCCTGCGCGTGGTCGGTGATGCCGATGGTGGCGATGTCGCCATCCAGTCGCACCCATTCGTGTTCCTTGGTGTAGCGAATATCCGAGGGAGGTTTGGCCATCGGGACGCTCCTTGTTTCAACGGGCGTAGCGGTGGGGGACGAACGGCATCGGCACGACGCGCGCGGGCAACGGTTTGCCGCGCACCATCAGGTGCAGGGCGGTGCCGTTCGCGGCGAGGTCCTTGCGGACATAGCCCATGGCGATCGGCGCGCTCAGCGTGGGGGAGAAGCCACCGGACGTGATCGTGCCCGCTTCGGTGCCGTCGCCGGCGACGATCTCGGTCAACGCGCGGGCGGGCGCACGACCATTGGGGCGGATGCCGACGCGGTAGCGCCCCGCCCCGTGCTCAAGCTGGTCGCGGATCGCGGCGGCACCGGGGAAGTCCCAGGTGGCGCGGCGGCGCTTGCTGATCACCCAGGCGAGGTCGGCCTCGATCGGCGTGGTCAGCTCGTCGATGTCGTTGCCGTAGAGGCAAAGCCCCGCCTCGAGCCGCAGTGAATCACGCGCGCCGAGGCCGGCGGGGACGACTTCGGGTTGGTCCAGAATGCGCTGCGCCACTACCTGGGTGCCGTCGGCGGGGACCGAGATCTCGAATCCGTCCTCGCCGGTGTAGCCGGAACGCGAGACCAGGCACGCAATGCCTGCGAGCGTGACGGTCGCCACGCCCATGAACGGCAGTTGCGCTGCCTGGGGCGCCAGGCGCCCGATCACGGCGGCGGCGGCGGGCCCTTGCAGCGCCAGCAACGCGCGGTCCTGGTGCGGCTGAAGTTGCACGCCGGATGGCAGGTTGGCGGCGATGTGGGCGAAATCGATGTCCCTGCGGCTGGCGTTGACCACCAGGAACAGTCTCTCCTCGCCGAGATTCGCCACCATCAGGTCGTCAAGGATGCCGCCCGCCTCGTTGGTCAGCAGCGTGTAGCGCTGCCGGCCCGGCTTCAGCGCGATCATGTCGCCGGGCACCAGCCGCTCCAGCGCCGCCGCCGCGGTGGCGCCGGTAAGGGTCGCCTGACCCATGTGCGAGACATCGAACAGCGCCGCCTGCGCCCGGCAGTGCAGGTGCTCGGCCAGCACGCCCTGGTACTGCACCGACATGGCATAGCCGGCGAACGCCACCATCCGGGCACCGAGTGCACGGTGCCAGGCGTCCAAAGGGACGGTCTTCAGCGGCTTGGGGGTGGGATCGTCCGGCAGGGCATTCTCGATCACTGGTCCGCTCCGCAAGGGTCATGCGCCGGCGATCGGTGCCGGTGTCGCTGACCCCCCTCTGTCGCGGTACCTGAAAGATTCAGAGCGCGCGGGGGCGCCCCTTACCTCGTCGGTGCGGCAGGCGTGCAGGCACGCCGGCCGGCTTTCCAGAGATCCCTGATCCCGACGCGGTCCCTGATACCTGAGCGTTTCCGGGGGCCGGTTGCGCCTTCGGCGGCGGAGGGACTCCGCTCTCTCCCGCGCCGGGTGGCTGGGACGAAGGGGAGGATGCCGGAAAGCGGGTTAACACACAATGACGGATTGGCGGCGGCGCGGTGGTGAAGCGTTTCACCGCAAAGGCGAAATACTGGCCCTATAAGGCAGTGCATGCAGACCAATGAGGGCGGAACGACCGGATGATCATCGGCATTGATCTCGGGACCACGAACAGCCTGGTGGCGGTGTGGCGCCATGGTGCGATCGAGTTGATTCCGAACGCGCTCAGTTCGGTGTTGACCCCATCGGCGGTGAGCCTCGACCATGACGACAGGATCATGGTGGGGTTGGCGGCGCGCGAACGCCTGGCCAGCCATCCCGACCGCTCGGTCGCGGCCTTCAAGCGGGCTATGGGAACCCAATACGCGTTTCGGCTGGGCAAGCAGACGTTCCGAGCCGAGGAACTGTCCTCGCTGGTGCTGCGTGCGCTGAAAGAGGATGCGGAGCGGCACCTCGGCGAGGCGGTAACCGATGCGATCATCACGGTGCCTGCCTATTTCAGCGACGCCCAGCGCAAGGCGACCCGCGCCGCCGGCCAGCTCGCCGGCCTGAACGTGTTACGACTGCTCAACGAGCCGACCGCAGCGGCCCTCGCCTATGGCCTGCACAAAGGCCAGTCGGAGCAGCGCATTCTCGTCCTCGACCTGGGCGGTGGCACGTTCGACGTGTCGATCCTGGAGATGTTCGAAGGGGTGATGGAGGTCCGCGCGACCGCCGGCGACAACCTGTTGGGCGGCGAGGACTTCGTCAGCGCAATCATGGACGGCTTCATCGGTGCGGTCGGCTGGACTGCCGGGATTCCGCCACGCAGGCATGAACAGCCGGTGCACGCGGCGCTGCGTCGGGCGGCCGAAGTCGCCAAGCGCGCCCTGACCGACTCCGAGTCGCACGAGATGGTCCTCACGCATGAAGGCCAGGAGTGGCGCTGGACCGTCACGCGCGACAGCTTCGAACAACTTAGCCAGCCTCTGCTGGCGCGCCTGCGTGGTCCGGTGGAGTGCGCGCTGCGCGACGCGAAGCTGATGCCGGCGCAGATCGATCATCTGGTGCTCGCCGGTGGCGCGACGCGGATGCCGCTGTTCCGCCGCCTGGTGGCGCGGCTGTTTCAACGGCTGCCTTTCGCGGCCGTAAACCCGGACGAGGTGGTGGCGCGCGGTGCGGCCGTGCAGGCCGGCCTGGTAGCGCGCGACGCCGCCTTGAACGATCGCGTGATGACCGATGTGGCGCCGTTCACCATGGGCATCGAGGTGGCGAACGCCCGCGACGGTCAGGTCGTGGCGACCGGTCTGTATCTTCCGGTCATTGAGCGCAACACGGTCGTCCCGGCGAGCCGTTCGGTGTGGGTGCACACGCTGCGGAACGGACAGCGGCAGCTCGATGTGCGGGTGTTTCAGGGTGAGGCGCGACAGGTTGCCGACAACATCCCGCTCGGCCAGCTTCGGTTGTCGGTGCCCCCTGCGCCGGCCGGCCAGCAGTCGGTCGAGATCCGCTTCACCTACGACACCAGCGGGCTGTTGGAGGTCGACACGCGGGTGGATGCGACCGGTGCGACACGGCATCTCGTGATCGAGAACCAGCCAGGCGTGTTGTCGGCGGAGGAAATCCAGCAGCGCCTCGCAGCAATGGCCCACCTCAAGGTTCACCCGCGCGATCAGGCGGAGAACCAAGCGGTGCTGTCGCGTGCCGAGCGACTTTTCACCGAGCGCCTGGGCGACGAGAGGGCGCTGGTAGCCGCCCGTCTCGACCAGTTCCGCGTGCTGCTGGAGCACCAGGATCCCGTGGAGATCGGGAGGTTCCGCAATGAGTTGATCGAGTGGCTGGACGCGGTCGACACATCCTTCTTCCAATGATCGATGCAATCGCCGTGGAATGAGCTGGGGATCGAGCCGACCGCTGACACCGGCATCATTCGCCGTTGCTATGCCGCGAGGTTGAAGCAGAACCGGCCCGAGGACGACCCTGAGGGCTTCCAGCGCCTGCGGGCGGCCTACGAGGCGGCACTGGCGATGGCGACCACCCGCGAAGCCGATCGCGACCTGCTGCGGATGCCGGGGGTTTCGTGGCGAAATCCAACGCCGACCAGGACCGAGGATGCAGCACCGCTCGGCTCCGAACTGCGGTCTGTCAGCGAGCAGGATCCCGCCCTCCGCGCCATTGTGGCGGCGATCGAGCGGCGCGACATGACTGCCGCGGCCGAAGCGCTGGCGAAGGCGCGACGTGCCGGCGATCTGTCGCTTGCCGACGAGATGGCGCTTGCCGATCACCTGCTGGCGCAGCTGGTATTCGACCGCACGCTGGACGTTGAAACGATTGTCGAGGCGGCAACACGGCTCGGCTGGTATGGCGACGCAGAGTCGGATCAGCGCTCGCCGCTGCTGGATCGTCTGCATGCCCGCATTGCGGCCGAGCATTGGCTGGAGGATCTCCGGCTAAAGGCCGCCAGCTATCGTTACTACCTGGGCAGTCACACTGCTACGGCAGCCCGCCTGTTGCTGGGGCGAGGGCGAATCACTGTGTCTCGTCTGGTGCCGCCGGAGCCACCGCTTCGGCAATTGGTCGCCGAATTCCACTTGCACCAACCGTGGATCGGCCACGCCTTCGACGCAAGCCGCATCGCTGAGCTGGAACAGATTGCGAGGCACAGCTTCACCCGCGCGAGCTCGACGCTCTGGCTGGTGGTCGTGCTCCTGCCAATCGCGATCGCTTGGCTGCATAGTGGGTTCGGCGCACTCTTCTACCTGGTCTATCTGTTTGTGTTTCGGTCGCTGCGCGAGATCGCCCGACCGATCCTGCTTGGCGCCTTGATCGTGGTGCCCTTGGCCACCTTGCCGCAATGGGCCGGCCAACTCCGATCGAGCCGCCAACCCGATATCGTGCAGGTGCAACCTACGCTCGCGCAATTGACACAGCGTGCGGAGTCGGGTGACCGGAATGCAGCGTTCGACCTCGGCGTGCATTATGCCAGCGGGGCTGGAACCGGCGGGAATGGCGCCGCCGCGGAGCAGTGGTTCCTGCGAGCGCTGCCGGAACGAACAGAGGCGGCAAGATGGTTGGGCTACCTCTACCAGGAAGGGCATGGTGTGCCCGTGAACCTGGTAAGGGCGCGACGCTACTATCTTGTCGCGGCCTCGCGCGGCGATGCCGTGGCGCAGGCCAATCTTGCCATGATGATGACGTTTGGACGTGGCGGTCCGGTCGACGCCGCGGAGGCGTTCGACTGGTACTTGCGGGCGGCGCGCCAGGGCGTTCCCCAGGGCTTGAACGGGGTTGGCTATTCGTACCTGACCGGTCAGGGCGTGCAACGCGATCCGGTACGCGCGGTGCCATGGCTGCGTGCCGCCGCGAACGCCGGGCAGCCGAACGCCATGCATACGTTGGGCGGCCTGTTTCTGCGCGGGGAATTCGTCTCGGAGTCCCCTCCCATGGCGTACTACTGGCTGTCGCTCGCCGTCCGGACCTATTCGCCGGTCGACCCAATGCGACCTGCGGCGGAGGCGGCGCTTAGGCAGACGGCTGCGCTGCTGAGCGATGAGCAAAAGGCCATGCTGGACGAGGACGTCGGCCTATGGCGAGCGCAAGCCGGGCGCGCCAGCGGTTCTAAATGTGAGCGAATCGCATCCACCCACCTGCTGCCCCGAGCCTGACCGAGTCCAATCTGCAACAGGCCTCGGATTTCGTCAGTTCA
>Ga0209040_10001683_pt1 | contig 17574 bp, 21 predicted proteins | sample BogFormECP12_OM3_FD_188240 | JGI IMG/M metagenome (GOLD analysis project Ga0209040, IMG submission 188240) | Bog forest soil microbial communities from Calvert Island, British Columbia, Canada - ECP12_OM3 (SPAdes) (version 2) | ecosystem: Environmental > Aquatic > Freshwater > Wetlands > Bog ...
GTGCTCTCACTTCCAGTTCCTGGGGTCTTAATTGTGAAGAATTTTCTCCCTCTTGTTCTGATAGGCGCTGCCCTGTCTCTGACACCGTGCCTGGAGACGTTGCTTTGGGCGCAATCTTCGCCACCAGTAAAGCCGTTGACCATTGAGGCGATTTTCGCTCCAGGAGGGCTGACGGGGCGATCTCCAGAGACTTTGGAGTGGAGTCCGGACGGATCCAAGCTGTCTTTTTTGCAATTCGACGATCAAGGTGAGCACTCCGAGCTTTGGTATGTGGACGTGGCGACCGGGGAGAAAAAGATTCTGGTCAGCGCGGCCAAATTGGCCTCGCTCGCGCCCGACTACAACAAGGTGAAGGATGAGCGCGAAAGGGAGCGGCTGACTCGGTATCACGTGGCGGCCTATCTGTGGGCTCCCGATTCGAAGCACCTGATTTTCGATTCCCAGGGGCAACTCTGGTTGTTCGATCTGGCAACCAGCACGGCGGTGCAGTTTACTTCAGCGCCCGATCCCAACATCGACCCCAAATTTTCTCCCGATGGAAGCCGCGTTTCCTACGTGCGCAAGCACAACCTTTATGTTCAACCGGTCAACGGAAAGGAAGAGAAGCAGCTTACTAAAGATACGAAGGACGATCTGTTCAATGGCGATATCGATTGGGTGTATGCGGAAGAGTTGGCGGTGAGAAGCAATTATTTCTGGTCGCCTGACAGCAAAGAGATCGTCTTCCTGCACATGGACGAAACCAATGTGCCCACCTATCCAATCGCGAACTTGATTCCGACGCATCCGACGGTGGACAACGAAAAATATCCCAAGGTCGGGGATCCGAATCCCGTGGTGAAACTCGGGGTGGTGGATGCGGAAAAGGGGAAGGTGCGCTGGATTTCGTTGACGGACGATCCGGAGGCTTATATTCCGCGCTTTGGCTGGGTGCGCGATGGCGTGGTGTGGGCGGAGGTTTTGAATCGCAATCAGGACAAAATGGATTTGTATTTCGTCGAGGCGAAATCGGGGAAGTCGGCCAAGGTGCTAACCGAGACCAGCCCGAAGGGGTGGATCAACGTGAACGATGACTTCCGCGTGCTGAAGTCGGGCGATCGGTTTTTGTGGTCGAGTTGGCGCGACGGGCACACGCATTTGTATCTATACAGTTTTGACAAAGAGAGCCCACTTGCTGCCGCGGCGAAAGTGGAGCACCAAATCACGCAGGGTGATTTTGAAGTGCTCGCAGTAGAAGGCGTGGATGACAAAGCGGAGACGGTGTTCTTTTCATCCGGCAAGGATGATCCGCGGCAACGGCATCTTTTTTCGATTAAGCTGGATGGAACCGGTTTGCAGCAGATCACGCGCGGGGAGGGCATGCATTCCGGGACTTTTTCTGAGGATGCGAAATATTACGCGCACACATTCATGGGCCCGCTGACCGCGCCACAAATCTCGCTGTGCACGGTGGGAGGAGGCTGTGCTCCGGTGTGGCAGGGCCGCGATGAAGTGGCGGAGTATGGACTGCGGGCTCCGAAGTTTTTAGAGTTCAAGGCGGAGGATGGCACGACGCTTTATGGACGGCTACTGCTTCCTCCGGAGCCGCGCACCAGCGGCAAGATTCCGCTGATCGTTAATATTTATGGCGGGCCAGCGGGGCAGATGGTGCTGAAAGAACGGCCGACTCCGTTTGATGAAGTGTTGGCGCGCAAAGGCTTCGCAATTTTCTCGGTGGACAATCGCGGTACGCCGGGACGCGACCGCAAATTCCAGACTGCGATTCGCCACGAGTTTGGCGCAATCGAATTGAAAGATCAGTTCGCCGCGCTGGACCAGCTTCTGGCGCAGTATCCGCAGCTCGATCAAGGGCGCACGGGGATCTGGGGATGGTCGAATGGCGGGTCGATGACGCTGTACGCGATGACGCATTCGGAGCGCTTTCGCGCCGGGGTCGCGGTGGCTCCAGTGACCGACCAGATCAATTACGACACCATTTACACGGAGCGGTATATGGGCCAGCTGAAGAATGATGCGGCGGGCTACCGTGAATCCGATGTGACGACTGCTGCTGCGAATCTGCATGGAGCATTGTTAATCGCCCACGGCACCGGGGACGACAACGTGCACTTCCAGAACAGTGTGCAGATGATTAATGCGCTGATTACCGCGGGCAAACAATTCGAGCTGATGATCTATCCCAATAAAACCCACAGCATCGCGGGAAGCGACGCGCGGGATCATCTGTTCCACATGATTGAGGATCACTTCGAACGGGAGTTGAAGTAGGAAGCGACGCGGGGCAAGGAAAAATTCGCCGGGCTGTCTATCTTTTCTTGTCAGGTTTCCGCGACGAACTGACCCGATTCGCAGTCGTCTTCCTGGAGTCTTCTTTCGAAGAGCTATCCTTGGATGACGTTTCCTTGGCGGAACTTTCCTTGGAAGAATCGGACTTCGAGGAATCGTCCGACTTGGACTTTTCCTCCTTCTTGGCGTCGGAACTTCCGCCGTCGGACGCGGGAGCATGGGACTTGTTGGCGTAGTCGGTGACGTACCAGCCGGATCCCTTGAACTGCACGGCGGGAGCGGAAATCATCTGTTCCACCCGCCCGCCGCACTCCGGGCATTTCTTGACCATCTTGTCGGAAAATTTCTGTATTTTTTCGAAGCGGTGACCGCACTTCTCGCACTCGTATTCGTAAAGTGGCATGGGCTCTAAGACGGTTTTGAGGAAAGCTTCCTACGATTTGATTCTAGGGGCGCAGGTTCGATTGCGTCAATTCAGGCGGGGGGTTCCGGTGCTCTACGCCGCTGATATTGCGGCCCTGTCGTGTTCAACATAGCTAAGCACGGCCTGCTTCAATTGCGAATCCACTTCGTCCGCGATGGTAATTACGTCGCGCAGCACCTTGCTGAAATCCACCCGGTCCAGGTTCTTTTGCAAGGTGTTAAAGATACTGACCTGCAGGATTCGCGATTCCTCGACCACCATCGCGGCGCTATAGCCCTGTTGACGGCGCAAATCTCCATGCTGACGCGCCGGGACGGAGATGGTTGCTTTCTGGTTTTGAGGGAGGCGCAAACGGTAAATCAGATCAGCGATGAGATTGGGAAGATGACCGGTGCGGGCTTCGAAGCTCAACGGGACACAAGTCAGCTCTTCGTCGTGTTGCACGAGTGTCATCCAGTCCTGAATCGTCGCAGCAAGATTACTCTCCAATATGGAGGCCACACTCTGTGTGGCCACTCGCCGGTAGGGTGCGGGATTCGCGAGCTTCCGGTGGATGCGTTCCCGGAGCACGGACATTTCGATCGGCTTTACCAGGATTTCATCCGCCTGTAAGCGGATGGCGCACAGCGCTTCGTCGAGCTCCGGATACCCGCTGAGAACCAGCGTTACTGCCTCCGGGTGTGTGTGTCGCATGGCGCTGACGACGGTAAACCCGTCGCCGGCATGCGGCATGTGGAGGTCAGAGAGGAGGGCGTCAAAGGTTTCCGAAGCGATGCGGCTCAATGCTTCGCGCACGTTTGCCACGGCTACCACATCGAAGCCGTCGCGCTCCAGTGTTGCCTGTAACATACCGCGGACGGCGTCATCGTCTTCTGCTAATAAGATTCTAGGCATCCCAGTACTTCTTTCTGCCCCCCACAAAACATAGGTCTTTCGTTAATGAAAGGGTAGCGAACGCCTCCAACCCCTGTCTGTTCAAAATTGCACAGTGGTATCACGGAAAGAACGGGGTTGTTCGGATTTCGTAACAAGCATTGCTTTTTATACATGCCGGGTCCATCATTCTCTGATCGGGGTTCCCCGTGCGGAGCGTTTTATGCGTGGCAAAGCACGGACATTTGATCCAAAGACTTTCCTCGCACAAACAGGATTGGGAAGAACAATCCTGCAATATCCAAAGAACAAAGCTTTCTTCAAACAAGGCGACCCGAGTGATGCGGTTTTCTACCTGCAAAAAGGTAGAGCAAAGCTCACCGTCCTATCGACGCGAGGCAAAGAGGCCACCATCGCCATGTTGGGAGAAGAGGATTTCATGGGTGAGGAGTGCATCGCCTCGGACCAGGCTCGGCGAGTTGCATCGGCTGTCGCGATCACAGATTGTTTTGCTCTAAGAATTGAAAAAGAAGCGATGCTGAACGCGCTGCACCGGGAGCATTCGTTTTCCGATCTTTTGGTCTCGTATCTCGTTCGCCGCTACAACCAAACTCAGGAGGATTTGGTAGATCAACTCTTTAACTCCGCCGAGAAACGGTTGGCCCGGACTCTTCTGTTGCTGGCCCGCTTCGGTAAGGAAGGGAAAACCGAGAGTGTAATTCCGAAAATAAGCCAGGAAACTTTGGCGGAAATGGTCGGGACGACGCGGGCTCGAATTAACTTTTTTACGAATCGGTTTCGGCAGCTGGGTCTTATTGAATACAACGGTGGGTTGGAAGTTAAGAGTTCGCTGCTCGACATAGTGCTCCACGACTGATGTTTCTGTGCGGGAAGAATCCGGGCAAGCTGTGCGCGATTGAACGGTTCCGGGATTCATGAATCAGTTTCGGTGCAAACAGCTCTGGAGCTTGCTGGTCCTCGGTTTCAGGGCTCTCGTCAGCCGCTTTTTCACAGCCACTGTTGAAAAAGTTAACTCTCTTCAACCGGAAGCGATTGTTCAATAGCGGACACTTTCTGATCATTTGTCGTCCAGGCTTTGTGCCGCGAGACGCTTGGGTGCGGTGTTGCGCCAGGCGGCGCGGAGTGCCTTCGCGAGCGACATTTTGCGGGCGGCTTTGAGGTACACGCTGGTTGCGCCGCGGCGTCCCCAGGCACCTTTCACGGGCACGAAAACCTCCGGCTCGGCTTTGGAAAAATAGTGTTGCTGCTCGGGATGGAGCTTGACCATGCCCCAGCCCTTGGCGGGATGGCCGAGGGTCGCGAAAATTTTGCCACGGACGCGAAAATCCGGATGGTCCATGTGGGCGCTTTCGATGGCGTCGGGTAAGGCGAGAGCGAGGCGGCGAAAATCGTTGGCGGTCACTTCAGAGTCTCCGTGTCGATGTTGAACGCATAGCATAACCGTTCACGGGTCACGGAAGTTATGGTGGCGCGGTGGTAGACTCCGGCCATGCAGGATGGCGGGAGAAAAGTCGACGGTCCAGACGAGGCGGAGCCTGAAATCGTTCAGGCAAGGAAGCCGTCAGCGCTCGGGCCGGGGCCGGCGCTTTATCTAGTGGCGACACCGATCGGCAATCTGGAAGACATTACTCTGCGGGCACTGCGCGTGCTGAAGGAAGTGGACGTCATCGCCTGCGAGGATACGCGGCAGACGCAGAAACTGCTGAATCATTACGGCATCACCACCCGCACCGTCAGCTACCACGAACACAATGAGATGACACGCGCGGCAGAGCTGGTGAAAGATTTGCAGGAAGGCACGAGCGTTGCACTGGTGACGGATGCCGGCATGCCGGGAATTTCTGATCCCGGCTTCCGGCTGATTTCGCTGGCGATTCGGCATCATTTGCCGGTGGTGCCGATTCCGGGAGCGTCGGCATTCTTGGCGGCTCTGGTAGCGGGCGGTCTGCCGACGGATTCGTTCCGCTTCAGCGGATTTCTTCCGGCGAAGAGTGGGGAGCGAAGGGCAGCGCTGGAAGCGATCAAGGCTTCGCCGCGCACGCAGGTTTTTTATGAAGCGCCGCACCGGATTGTGGAGGCGCTCTTAGACCTGGTCGAGGTTTTAGGAGACGCAAGGCATGTAGTGATCGCGCGCGAGGTGACCAAGCTGCATGAAGAGTTTTTGCGCGGACGCGCCGGCGAAGTCCTGGAGACGCTGAAGTCGCGCGACGGAGTGAAGGGTGAGATCACGCTGCTGATCGGGAAAGCTGAGGAGACAGAAGTGCAGGCGCCAGCGGAGTCGCGGGTCAGCGTCCGCCAAAGGGTTGGACAGATCATGGCAGAGGAAAAGATCGATGAGAAGGCCGCGCTGAAAAAAGTAGCGAAGGAACGAGGGATCTCGAAGAGTGAGGTTTATCGGGAGTTGCAGCGGAGCAAGTGACGATATGACTACCCGACTGGACAGCCGAGGGCGGCTGTCCCCACACGAGCATTCTTACTTCCCTGCCAGCTCCCGTTTCACAATCTCGCTGACCATCTTTCCATCTACACGCATGCCGGCGCCGTTGAAGCGAGCCATGGCGTTCTTCATGACTGTGCCCATGTCCTTCATGGTGGGAGAGCCCATCTCGGCGATCGTGGCTTTCACTCCGGCGGCGACTTCATCCTCGCGGGCAGCTTTGGGCAGGTAGCTCTCGATCACGATAATCTCGGCAGCCTCTTTGTCGGCCATCTCCTGGCGTCCGCCCTTGGTGAATTGCTCGACCGATTCCTTGCGCTGCTTGATCAGCGTGGCGAGCACGGCTTGCGATTCTTTCTCGTCGAGCGGCGCCATTTTTTCGATCTCGCGATTCTTGAGGGCGGCCTTGACCATGCGCAGGGTGGAGAGGCGCTGCTCCTCGCGCGCCTTCATGGCGGCGGTGATGTCTTGCTGGATCTGTTCGATGAGGCTCATGGGGGAATTATAGACGGCAAGTGAATCTGTTTTCGTTTGTGACAGGAATCACCGCACAGGTCGCCCGCTTCCAGTAAACTAATAAACTATCCTACTGATAAGGGACTTCACCTATGCTGCGCAAGAACCGTCTTTTTACTCCCGGGCCAACGCCGCTGTTGCCGGCGGCGCAAACCGCCATGGCGTCGTTTACGGCGCATCACCGCACTGCGGACTTTCGCGCATTGTTCCAGCGCGTGCTCGCGGACATGAAAGAATTTGTTGGCACGAAGAACGATGTGCTGGCACTGGCTTGTTCGGGCACTGGAGTGATGGAGGCGTCGGTATCGAATTTGACATCGGCGGGCGATAAAGTTCTGGTGCTCACGGCTGGAAAATTCGGCGAGCGCTGGACCGGGCTGGCCAAGGCTTTCGGCTGCAACGTGGAAGTGCTATCCGTGCCTTATGGCGAAACCTTTTCGCTGAATGACATTCGCGCGAAGCTTACCTCTGATGTGCGCGCCGTATTCGTGCAGGCGACGGAGAGTTCGACGGGCGCGCGGCATGATGTGCGTGGCATCGCGAAAATTGTGCGCGAACACGACGACACGTTACTCATTGTTGATGCCATTACCGGGCTGGGCACGACGCATCTCGATGTGGATGGCTGGGGTGTGGATGTGATCATTGGAGGTTCGCAGAAGGCCTTGATGATGCCGCCCGGCCTCGCGTACTGCGCCGTCAGCGAGCGGGCGTGGAAGCGGATGGATGCGACGACTTCTCCGCGCTACTACTTCGATTTGCGCAAGGAGCGCAAGTCGGCGGCGAAGGGCGAATCGGCTTACACGCCGGCGACTTCGCTGTTTGCGGCGCTGGGAGCGGCGTTGGAATTCATCCGCGAAATGGGGAATGGCGAGCTGACCAAGGGACGCGAAGCGCTGGTGGATAATGCCGAACTCTGTGCGGAAATGGCGCGCGCAGGGGCGCAGGCCCTAGGCCTAAAGTTGTACGCCGCTTCGCCGGCGGCCGCGCTGACGGCGATCTGCTCGCCGGACGGGCTTGATTCCGGAAAGATCGTGAAAGAATTCCGCGAGTCATTCGATGCGGTGGTGGCCAACGGACAGGGCGAGATGAAGGGCCAACTGTTCCGCATCGCGCACATTGGCTACTACGATTATCTGGACACGATCGGCATTCTGGGCGCACTCGAACATGTTCTGGCGCGCGTGACCGGAAAGACTGTTGAGTATGGCTCAGCTCTGCGAGCAGCCCAGGAAGTGTATGCGCGCGGGCTGTCCAGAAATTCGCAACTTGTGGAAGCCTGAGGACCGCATGAAACGGTCCTCATCCTAGTTGATAGTAAAGTTCATCGGAGCCGAAGTCTCCGCTAGCGTTCCGCCACTGCCGTATGTGCCCATGCCAGCGATGGCCGGGTTTGTAACGGTGATGGGGACGGTCGCGGGAGTTGCAATATCCTCGGCCGCGATGGTTGCAGTCAGTTGGCTGGCACTCACGTGGGTTGTAGTTTTCGCCGCGCCATTCCAGTTGACGGTTGCGTTGGACGAGAAGTCGCTGCCGTTTACGGTCAGTACAAATGCCGCTCCACCGGAATTCATCGCGTTGGGGGCGAGTTCGGCGATGGTTGGCATGGTTCCGGCTACCGCGGGAGTGGTGGATTTCGAACTGTAGCCGCCGCACGCCAGCGTGAGGCACGCCAGCACGGCTAGCAATGCTGCTGAATATCTCTTCATGACGATCCTCCAAGGGCGGTTGCCCACATAATGAAGTCTAGGAAGGAAGCGAAGTGAGTGTGTCAGCGGTGTGTCAAATGTCTGTCAAGGTTTTGTTATGCGATTCCTCGCTTTGAAGGGTCTCCGGTAAGGTCTTAAGAAAGGGATAAGTGCATTCGTGAAAATTGTCATAGCGGAAAAGATTTCCGCCTCGGCGGTGGAGCAGCTTAAGGAACCGGGATGGGTCGTGCTGACCGCGGATCAACTTGCGGGCAAACTGGAAGCGGAGTTGGAGTCGGCAGACGCGTTGATCGTGCGTTCGGCGGTACAAGCGGACGCGGCGCTGTTGTCGCATGCAAAGAAGCTGCGCGTGATTGGCCGGGCGGGCGTGGGCGTGGACAATATCGATCTGGATGCGGCCACGCGGCAGGGCATTGCGGTGATGAATACGCCGGGCGCGAATGCGGTGGCCGTGGCGGAACAGACCCTGGGCATGATGCTGGCGATGGCTCGCCATCTTTGCCGTGCCGATGCGTTGATGCATGCCGGCAAATGGGAGAAGAAATCGCTGCAAGGCACCGAGCTGCGCGGCAAGACCTTGGGCATTGCGGGGCTCGGGCGCATTGGCATGGAAGTGGCGCGGCGGGCGCGAGTTTTTGGAATGGAGATCGTTGGGCATGATCCGTTCGTTTCGGTTGCCGTGGCGAAGGAACAGGGCATACGGCTTGTGAGCATGGACGAACTTTATGCTACGGCGGATTACATCACGTTGCATGTCGGACTCACGCCGCAGACCGCGGGGATGATCAACGAAGGCGCCATTAAGAAAATGAAAAAGGGCGTGCGGCTGGTAAATTGCGCGCGTGGAGAATTGGTGAACGAGGGCGACTTGGCGCAGGCGCTGAAACAGGGTCACGTTGCGGCTGCGGCGCTTGATGTGTTCAACGAAGAGCCTTTGAAAAACTCTCCACTGCAGGCGGTGGAGAATCTGATTCTTACGCCACACATTGGTGGGTCCACGTATGAGGCGCAAGAGGCTGTGGGTGTGCAGATTGCGCAGCAGGTGCGCGAGTATCTGAAGCATGGAGTGATTCAGAATGCGGTGAATGTTCCTTCGGTTTCAGCCGAAGAATATGCGGAGATGCAACCGTACATTGTGCTGGCGGAACGGATGGGAGCGTTTCTGGCGCAGATTTCCGAAGGGTCGATGGAAGAGATTTCGTTGCGCTACAGTGGGCACATTGCGGAGTGGAAAACGGAGTTGATCCGCAACGGGGCGATCAAGGGCATTCTCAATCAGGCTCTGGAGGAAAAAGCGAATCTGGTGAATGCCGCGTCACTGGCGGATCTTCGCGGGCTTCGCATTCATGAGTCGCACAAGGCGAAGGCCTCAACCGGCGGCGCAGGGAGCGTGCTCTCGGTGTTTCTGAAGAGCTCCACCGAAGAACATATGGTGAAAGGAGCGGTACTGCATGGGACTGCGCCGCGGCTGCTGCACATCGATGGTATTGACGTGGAAGCGCCGCTGGAACGCAATCTGATCTACTTACGGAACAGCGATGTGCCGGGAGTGATCGGCAAGGTGGGCACGATCCTGGGCGAGAGCGAAATCAACATTGCGGACTTTTCACTGGGGCGCCGTGGCGCAGAAGCATCGACCGAGGCACGGGAGGCGATCGCCGTGGTTCACGTGGATGGCAGCGTGCCCGACGATGTGCTGAGAAAGCTGGAGAAAATCCCGGCAGTGCGGCAGGCGAAGGCGGTGCGACTGTTCTAGGGATTGTTCCTACGAGTTCGATTCATCCCGCCGCAGCTTGCGGCTCTCCGCCAGCAAGGCCATCGAGTGCATTAAATTCTGCAGCGTCACGATGCCCACCAGGCGCTCTTCTTCGACTACGGGAATGATGCTGAGGTTGCGCGCCGTGAGTTTGCGGAAGGCGGAAGCGAGCGATTCCTGGCGGATCGAGACCTCGAAGAGCTTGTTCATCACGGCTTGAACATAGCCGTTGCCTTCGACACGCAGCGCTTCCAGAATACGCTGCTTGGAAATTACTCCTACCATGTCGCTGCCGCGGACAACGGGGAAATCATCCTGCAGAGAATGCACAGCTTTATCCAGGGCGTCTTCGAGCGTGTCGGCCGGAGATAAAGTTGCGAAGTCGGTGAGCATCACTTCTTCCAGGCGGACATTGTCCAAGACCGACTGGAAGATGACGGCGCGTTCTTCCAGCTGAGCGGCAGAAAAGATAATGACGCCAACCATGGTCAGCCAGGTATCGCTGAACAGGCCTGCAACCATCAGGAGCATGGCCAGGGCGTGGCTGATCGAAACAGCACGGCGAGTGGCCGCGGCGGGATCGATGCTGCGAGCGAAATAGGCGCGCAGGACGCGGCCTCCATCCAGCGGATAGGCGGGCAGAAGATTAATACCGGCTAAATAAAGGTTTGCCCACACTAAACTGCGCGGAAGGTTTCCCGACTGGAAGAACGGCCACTTCCACAGATTCGCTTCCGGAATAACGGCATAGACGATACCGGCCGCAAGCAGAGCAAACGCGAAATTCACCAACGGGCCAGTGAGCGCGATGCGAACGTCGCGCTTCCAGGCCTCCGCGCCGGTGACCGGCGGTTCCACGTGCGATTCATCAAAAACGGTGACGCCGCTGAGCGGGAGAAGAATCACCGCCTTGGGAATCATCCCGGCGCGCCGGGCTACCAGCATGTGCCCGATTTCATGAGCGGCAACGCAGGCCAGCACTATCCCCACCAGCGCGAGATCCCGCGATCCGTTGGCCGAGCCATGCACGTTGTATTCGGTCCAGAAAACAAACAGCGGCAGGAGCAGGAAAGTCAGGTGAATGCGGACGTCAACCCCGAACAGCCGACCGACGTGGATGGAGAAACTTCGCATGAGTTTGGCTACTACAGTTATTTTACATGGTCGGATATATTGACCACGGTACTCGAAAGTACAGCGCCATGCGCGTGATCGCCGGCAAATTCCGCGGCCGTCCTCTGCGGTCCTTGAGCGGGGCGGATATTCGGCCGACGTCGGACCGGCTGCGGGAGACGCTGTTCAATGTGCTCACGGCGGGCAATCCGGCGGCACTCGAGGGCACGGTGTGGCTGGATCTATTTGCCGGCACCGGCGCGGTGGGAATCGAGGCTCTGAGCCGGGGAGCCAGGCAGGTGTACTTCGTAGAGACCGCGCCGCGGGCGGCGAAACTGATCGGACGGAACCTGCAGAGCCTGGGAATCGAGGAAGGGTACAGAATTCTAGACGATGATCTGCCGGGAATTTTATGGCGGCTGCAGCGGGAGCACGTCGCCGGGGACATTGTTTTTCTCGATCCCCCGTACCGGATGCAAGAAGCATATCAGCAGACCCTAACGGCGCTGGCCGATTCGACGGTGGTGTGGGCTATGTCATTGGTGATTGCGGAGCACGAAAAGAAATTTGATCCAGGAGACGAATTCGGATCGCTGCGAAGGGTTCGCAAACTGGTGCAAGGCAATGCCGCGTTGAGTTTCTACCGCATCGGGGGAAGTCCTGACCTGAATCGATGAATCCTGACTCAGTTGCGGCAGAGCGGACTACATGAGCAGTTCGTTATCCAGCCGGGCGATCGGGTGCTGCATCTCCTGCAGATCGTTCTTCACCATGTTGAGGCCGTAAACGCAGCCTTCAAACTCGCGGGAAAGATTCGCGAACAGCGGCGCCACTTTGGCGTATTCGAAGTGCTCGAATTTCGAAACAATGTAATAGCTTTCTTTTCCGGCCTTCACCCATTCCACAAAATTCTCCAGGCGATGGCGACGGAGGCGGAAGTGGTTGATGCTCTCGGGAAACATTCCGGCGAAGAACAACGCGTAGTCTCCAATGTGCTTGCGCACCTGGCGCTCACGATCGAAGGACGGCGCGGGGCCGTAGATGGGATCGGATTCCAGAAGCATTTCGCCCAGGTCAGCAAGCGGGCGATCGGCAACGTCATGAATCCTGAACAACTGATCGGCCTCGCAGAATTCGGTTAGCAGATGCGACACGTAGGAGACGACCTGCGGATCGCGGATGCCGATCTCCTCGGCGTAGTGGCGACCAACCAATTCCTGGAAAAGCTGACGCAGTGGATGAGATTCCGGAATCATTTGTGTTTAGGCCCCCCGAATTCCGTGTTGCACACGGGATTCCAACGTTACTGGGTAACAGTTACCGCAGCTACTCGACAAATGCAAGTGACTTTTGTTTATCGAGCGAATCATTTTTGCGAATGATTAGAGAGTTTGGTCAGCAAGAAGGTTTTTCGCAACTTTTGTTGGCACACTCGCTTCATGGCTGCTAATGGCGCCTTGTTGGCCCTGCGAATAAAATGACATTGAAGCGAAAGGAATAACAGAAAATGGCACGAACGAATATCTCCAGTGGGACGGCGTGGGAGCCGATTGTGGGTTATTCCCGCGCGGTGAAGATCGGACCCTACGTGCACGTGTCGGGAACTACCGCGACCGGTGCCGACGGCAAGATTGTGGGCGTGGGAGATGTATACTCTCAGGCGGTGCACACGCTGAAGAATATCGAGAGCGCTCTGAAGAAGGCAGGCGCCGGCATGAAAGATGTGGTGCGAACGCGCATCTATGTCGTAAACATTGCGGAGTGGGAAAAGGTCGGCAAGGCGCATGGAGAATTCTTTGCCGACATTCGTCCGGCAACCTCGATGGTTCAGGTGAGCGCTCTGATTTCTCCCGAGATTTTGGTGGAGATCGAGGCGGAGGCGATACTGCCTGAGTAAGATATCGACTTCTTAGCGCTGTGCCAGTGCCTTCGACATTTTCACGAAGTGACATGGCTGCTTCGTGTCAATTCCGGCGGTAAATGGCGCAACGCCGGTCTCAACATAACCGCGGCGACGATAGAAGTCCGGCAATTCCTTGCGCAGATTGACGATCTGGATATCCATGAACTGGCTGCCTGCCTTCCGGCAATAATCCTCCGCAGCCGTCATCAACTTTGATCCCAGACCCGATTTCTGCGCCATAGGATCAACGGCTAGCAAACCGAGATAGGACCGATCACCCTTCATCTCCACATACACGCAGCCTATGATTGCGCCGTCCTCGTCGGAGACGAGGAACTCTCCCGTCTGCAGCTGCGACTGCACTTGCTCCACAGTGATTCGATCGCGTTCGATAAAAAAGCTCTCAGCCTGTCGGAAAGCCGCGTTGATTAGGTCAGTGATGGCCTTCGCCTTCGCCTCTGACGGCACCGCTATGCGCACGGCCACAGTATCCCTCCTCCCGCAGTTCAGAGTTCCAGCCAACTCGCCCGCCGATTGTACAAGGGTATAGAATCCTTCCCGCCCGGTCATCCGTCAGGATTTCGGCGCAGTACGCGAAGAGTTTCTTGCTTAAGTATCGTTAGGAGAGCAATGTGAAGAACTTCGGTTGGATGTTGCTTCTTGCTTTCTGCGTTAGTGCTTTCGCCCAGGAATCCGCTCCCACGAGTGCGCAGTCCGTTACGGTAATTCGCGCCGGTGTTCTGATCGACGGCAAGTCGAATACTCCGCGGCACGACCGGGTGATCATCATCCGCGGCAATCGGATCGAGAGTGTGACGGATTCGGCGAGCGCGAAAATTCTCTCCGGCGTGACCGTCATCGATTTGTCGAAAGCCACACTCCTGCCCGGCCTCATAGATTGCCATACCCACATTTTCTTGCAGGGAGAAGACCCGACTCAGGGCGGATACGACGTGAACATCCTGAATGCGCCGTTGGCGTTGCGCGCGGCCCGGGCGACGGGTTGCAGCGCGGCGGGCATTGGAACAAGGTTTCACGACGCTGCGTGACGTAGAAACCGAAGGTGCTGGTTACGGCGACGTGGGCATCAAGCAGGCCATCGAGCAAGGCTACATTCCCGGGCCGCGATTATTCGTTTCAACCCGCGCCATCTCGACGACGGGAGGTTATCCGTTGGAGGGTTATGCTCCCGAGCTCGACATGCCGAAGGGCGCGCAGATTGTCGACGGGCCGGTAGAGGCTCGCAAGGCGGCGCGCGAGCAACTGGACCACGGCGCCGACTGGATCAAGGTCTACATGACGCATCGTTCCTGGGTGGGTAAGAATGGCGAGTTGGTCTCGCAGCCTACGCTCACGGTCGAGGAGTTGCGGGCGATTGTGGATGAGACTCACGGCTGGGGCAAGAAGGTTGCGTGTCACGCGTATGGCGGCATCGGCTTGCATCGTGCGCTGGATGGCGGATGCGACTCCATCGAGCACGGGCTTGATCTGGATGACGCGGCGATTGCCCAGATGCTGAAACAAGGCACATGGTATGTTCCGACTATCAGCGCGTACTACCACGATTGGGCTCCGGCGGATACTCCTGCCGGACAGCGCGACCGCCTGCGGGTGTCCGTGCACGAACCGTCGTTTAAGAAAGCAATGAGGGCCGGAGTGAAGATTGCGTTTGGTACGGATATGGGCGGAATTCCGTGGAACGAACCAATCGCGCAGGAGTTTCCGCGCATGGTGGATCTGGGAATGTCGCCGATGGAAGCCATTCGGAGCGCGACCTCGCGCGCAGCTACGATGCTGGAGATGGATGGGAAGATCGGCGTGGTTGCGCCCGGAGCGTTTGCCGACATCATCGCGGTCAGCGGCGATCCATTGCAAAACATCAAGGCCCTGGAAAATGTGCAGTTCGTGATGAAAGATGGCAAGGTTTTCAAGAGCGTAGAATCAGGAAATAGATGATCCAAACGGGAGTATGCGATGAACCCGCATTCGACGCAGATATTGGGGCTGATTGTGGTTTCTGTGTGGGCTATCGCAAGCGCAAAAGGGGCGAAAGAGAAACTGCTTAGCCTGGTCACGATCGTCGCGTTCATGGCGGCGGCCCTGGGCATTGGGCTACTGTCTGAGGTTTGGAGTGGGAACTCGGCGGCTCGCGGGAACATGGCAATCAACCTGATGATCCTGCTCGGTGTGGTCAGTGCGATTGGCTGCATATTCAAGAACAGACGCCGCGGAAACCAGCCCTTCGCCGGCCGATGAGCCGTAATTCGACGCCCGCCGTTCGGAGGTGGGCTTTGTCAAAGTACGTAATTCCGCTCAATTCCCTTGACATCGGCTGCGCCGTGAGCATAATGCATCAATCCCGAATTCTGGTTTGGATGAGGTCGTGCTTGGGTCATCCGCGCGGAGCGGGGAGGGGGTGCTTATGAGCGTGCTTGAGCTTTGTGACCGGGAAGTGGCCGCGGTACCGCTGGAAGCCAGCGTAGCCGACGCTATCAATAAAATGCTCGACCACCATGTGGGAGCGGTGGCGGTAGTCGACTCCGAGTTTCGAGTTGCCGGAATTTTTACCGAACGCGATGTCCTCCGCAAGATGTCGCTCAGCCGCACTGATCCGCAGACCACCTCGGTCCGCGAGCTGATGACCACTCCGGTGGAAATGGCGACGCGTGGCACCGGCGCGGGCGAGGCGCTGACGACCATGCTCGAGCGCCACTTCCGCCACCTGCCCGTGGCCGACGACAACGGCAAACTGCTCGGGATCCTTTCCATTCGCAATCTGTTGGAGTGGCGCGTCGACGACCTTAGCCGCGAGCTGGAATCGCTGGAGCAGTACGTCTCGAATGATGGACCGGGAGGCTAGGCCTTCATCCGCGGCAAATTCCGGGTCGCATCCGTGTTGCTTCATCCATGAACTAAGAGCAGTTCTTTCTTCTTCCTGCGATTCTTCATGAACCTCTGTGGTTTTTCCTGCCATGGGCGGTGGGATTTTTGCCTTCGCAAATATACCTTGACACGTATATGCTGTATGAAGTATATAAAGGACATGGAATCTGTATTCGAAATCATTGCGGAGCCGAACCGCCGCGCGATCTTAAGCCTCCTGGTCTTGTCACAAAAGTCGGTGGGAGAGATCGAGCGCAAGCTTCGTATGCCGCAGCCGACCGTGTCGAAGCACCTGCGAGTGCTGCGCGAGGCCGGGTTCGTGGAATCGACGGTGGACGCACAGCGCCGTCTCTACCGGCTGAAGCCAGAACCGTTTCAGGAAGTGGATGCCTGGCTGGCTCAGTTCCGCCGCTTCTGGTCGGCTCATGTGGATGCTCTCGAACGCCACCTTGATCGAATGGATCAGGACCGCATGGAGCATCATCCATCAACACCAACGAAAAGGAAACCTAATGAGAAGACGACGCGGCCCAAACCGCGAACGTGACAAAGGAGAAACGAAATGAAAATCAAAGTGACCAGCGTATACGTGGACGACCAGGAGAAGGCCCTGCGCTTCTATACCGAGGTACTGGGCTTTGCCAAGAAGGCCGATTTCAGTCAAGGCCCGTTTCGCTGGCTGACCGTGGCCTCGCCGGAGGAGCCGGACGGCACTGAGCTGCAGCTGGCGCTGAACAACAATCCCGCGGCCAAAACGTATCAGCAGGCGATCTTTCAACAGAGCCAGCCCGCGGCGAATTTTTTTACCGACGACATCAAGGGCGACTACGAGCGGATCAAGGCCCGCGGCGCCGAGTTCACGATGCCGCCCACCGACGTGACCGGCTCGACCATTGCGATGCTGAACGACACCTGCGGCAACCTGATTCAGCTGACGCAGTTGAAGCGCTGGTCATAATGGAAAAAAGATGAGCGACCGCGAGCAGTACACACCGGGTCCCGCTAACATCGCGCGGGTACAAAAAGACCGGGGACAAAACGGTGAAGAGAAGTGGGCGCTCGTTCTTGTCCGCGAGCTGCGCCACTCGCCGGAAAAAGTCTGGGAGGCGCTTACCGATCCGGCGCATCTTCGCGAGTGGGCTCCCTTTGACGCCGATGGGAGCCTGGGTACGGTCGGAGCGACGGTGAAGCTCACCACGGTGGCAGCGCCCAGGGTGAACGTTTCCGAAACCAGAGTGACGCGAGCCGAGGCTCCCAAGCTGCTTGAGTACAACTGGGGTGAGCACGATATGCGATGGGAACTCGAAGCCCATGGTGGTGGCACGCGCCTGACGCTGTGGACCAACATCGGTCAGCGCTTCATCGCAATGGGTGCTGCCGGGTGGCAGATTTGTTTCGATGTTTTGGATCATCTGCTCAGCGGAAATCCGATCGGCCGCATTGTCGGGCCCGAGGCGATGAAGTTCGCCTGGCAGCGGCTGAACGCGGAGTACGCCAAGCAGTTCGGGATTGAAACGCCCAACTGGCCGCCACAAAAATCGTGAATCATGGTGGATCGCAAAGTTCTGGAACGAAAGAGACCGAAGACCGAATTCAAGGAGTGACATCATGGCCACAGCAGCCAATACCGCCAACATCGTGAACCGAGGCATC
>Ga0209040_10001684_pt1 | contig 17564 bp, 13 predicted proteins | sample BogFormECP12_OM3_FD_188240 | JGI IMG/M metagenome (GOLD analysis project Ga0209040, IMG submission 188240) | Bog forest soil microbial communities from Calvert Island, British Columbia, Canada - ECP12_OM3 (SPAdes) (version 2) | ecosystem: Environmental > Aquatic > Freshwater > Wetlands > Bog ...
CGCTGGTACTGCAGGCAGAGCTTGATCGCGACCTCCACCGAGACCGACCCCGAGTCGGCCAGGAACACCCTCTCCAGGCCCGCCGGGGAGAGCTCGGTCAGGCGCTCGGCGAGCAGCACAGCGGATTCGTGCGTGAGGCCGCCGAACATCACGTGGGCCACGCTCGCCAGCTGAGCGGATATCGCGGCGTCGAGGGCAGGGTGCCGGTAGCCGTGGATGGCGCACCACCACGAGGACATGCCGTCGATCAGCTCGCTCCCATCGGCGAGCTGCAGGCGCACCCCCTCGGCGGCGCACACGGGCAGCGGCGCCAGCGCCGCCGGCAGCGCGCCGTAGGGATGCCACACGCGCTCGCGGTCGAGCGCGAGCAGCCGCTCCCAGCGCGAGAGCGGCGGCGAGCCTGAAGGACGCGCGGGCGTCCTAATCCTCGTAGAGGGTGAAATCGCGCTTGCGCGCGCCGCACACCGGGCAGAACCAGGTGTCGGGGATGTCCTCGAAGGCCGTGCCGGCGGGGATGCCGCCGTCGGGATCGCCCTCGTCGGGGTCGTAGATGTAGCCGCAGGACTCGCAGATCCAGCGCTGGAGTGTCTCGGTCGCACTCACAGGGACCCACCTCGGTTGCTGATTCTCATGCGCGGAAGGTTACCTCCCGCTAGGGTCACGGCGATGCACGCCGCCTCACACGACGAGCGCCCGGGTCCGGGCGAGGTCTACAACCCGGGGCCGCCTTCGCGCCCGCGCCAGGCGGCCACCGTGATCCTCCTGCGCGGCGACGAGGCGGCGCTGGAGGTGCTGCTGGTGAGGCGCACGCCACAGGCGCGCTTCATGGGCGGCGTGTGGGTGTTCCCCGGCGGCGCCGTCGACGCCGAGGAGGGCAGCGGCGACGAGGCCCACCGGGCCGCGGCGATCCGCGAGCTGCGCGAGGAGGCCGCGATCACGCTGATGGACCCGTCGGGGCTCGTGAAGTTCTCGCGCTGGATCACCCCGGCGCAGGTGCAGATCCGCTTCGACACGCACTTCTTCCTCGCGCCCCTGCCGGCCGGCCAGGAGCCGCAGATCGACGGCGAGGAGTGCGTCGACCTCGGCTGGTTCACGCCGCGGGCCGCGCTGGAGGCCTATCGCGAGGGGAAGCTGCCGCTCGTGTTCCCCACGATCAAGCATCTCGAACAGCTCGATGAGTTTGCCTCCGCGCAGGAGCTGCTGGCGCACGCGCGCGGCCGCACGGTCGAGCCCGTCGAGCCGCGGGTCGTGCTCGAGGGCGAGGTCGCCCGCATCGTGCTGCCGGGCGAGCCCGGCTACTGAGTCTCCCGCCCAAGCTCACCACCTGACACGCTCGAAGCGGGGCCGCTCGACGCCGCGCGGCAGGATCTGCTCTTCCTCGAGCTTGTCAAGGTGGGCGGCGAGCGTGACCGCTGCGGCGCCTCGCAGTTGCTCGGGGACGTCGTACCAGACCGCGTCGAGCAGCTCCGCGACGCTGCGACGGCCTTCGCCGAGCGCGGCGATCAGCCGATTCTCGCGGTCGATGCGATGGGCGAGGTATTCGTCGATCTTGCCCTGCGGCTCCCACACAGCCGGACCGTGCCCGGGACAGATCACGTCGAAGTCCTCGCGCAGGCGCAGGCGCACGAGCGCCCGCAGATAGCCCGCCATCGCGCCCTCATGGGGGCTGATGAAGACGCTGCCGCTGCCGAGCACGGCGTCGCCCGTGAAGCATGCGCCCCCGGCGATGAGCGAGAAGTGGTCCTCTGCGTGGCCCGGCGTGGCGAGAGCGTCGAAGGGCCCGAACCGCGTCCCGTCGTGCAGCTGCACATCGGCCGCGCCACGAGCGGCCGCCAGCGGCGCGGGGTATGACGCGCGCAGGGCCGCCACGGCCTCGGCGTGATCGCCGTGATCGTGCGTGAGCGCGATCCCGCCCAGACCGCCGCGGGCCTCGATCTCCGCTCCGACGCGCTGCAGGTGGGAGTCCAGCAGTGGCCCGGGATCGACGAGCCACGCCGGCGAGCGGCCGAGCAGCCACGTGTTCGTCCCGGTCAGCGTGAGCGGCCCCGGGTTGGCAGCGCGCACACAGGCGATGTCATAGCCAGCGAGCCGCTCGGCGTCGGGGTCGGCCTCCGCGCGCTCGGAGATGACGCCGATCTCCGCTTCGGCGTCGGGCGGCTGGGGGCTGCTCATGCGACGACGTTATCCAACCCGACGCCGCGCTCGGGCCGTCCGCGCTCTGCGCGAAGCGTCCTACTGCACGTTGGCCATCACGTGCTTGACGATGGTGTAGTCCTCGAGCGAGTACACGCTCAGGTCCTTGCCGTAACCGGACTCCTTGAAGCCGCCGTGAGGCATCTCGGACACGAGCGGGATGTGGTCGTTGATCCACACGCAGCCGAAGCGCAGCGCGGCCGAGACGCGCAGCGCGCGGCCCACGTCGCGCGTCCATACCGAGGAGGCGAGGCCGTAGCGGGTCGCGTTGGCCCACGCGATCGCCTGCTCCTCGTCGCTGAACTGCTGCACGGTGATCACCGGGCCGAAGATCTCGCGCTGGATCATCTCGTCGTCCTGCTCGAGACCCGCGACGACGGTGGGCTCGATGAAGAAGCCGGGCCCGTCGGGATGGCCCCCGCCCGTGACGATCTCGGCGCGGGCGGGACGGCGCGCCAGGAAGCCGCTCACGCGCTCGAGCTGGCGGGCCGAGTTGACCGGGCCGAGCGTCGTCTCGGGCGAGAGCGTGTCGCCCATGACTAGCGCCTGGGCCTGCGCGGCCAGCCCTGAGACGACGTCGTCGTAGACGCCACGGGCGGCGAGCACTCGCGTGGCCGCCGTGCAGTCCTGGCCGGCGTTGTAGTAGCCGGTGCCGGCGATCGTCTCCAGCGCGGACTCGAGGCCGACGTCGTCGAATACGACCACCGGGGCCTTGCCGCCGAGCTCCAGGTGCACACGCTTGAGCGTGTCGGCGGCGGTGCGTGCGATGTGCTTGCCCGTATCGACAGAGCCGGTGAGCGCGAGCATGTCCACCTCGGGGTGGTTGATGAGCGCCTCGCCGGTCGGGTTGCCGGGCCCCGTGACGACGTTGAGCACGCCCTTCGGCAGCACGTCCGCGACGAGCTCGGCCAGCCGCACGGTCGTGATCGGGGTCGTCTCGGCCGGCTTCAGCACGACGGTGTTGCCGGCTGCGATCGCCGGTCCGAATTTCCAGATCGCCATCATCAGGGGGTAGTTCCACGGCGTGATCTGCCCGATCACGCCGACAGCCTCGCGGCGCGTAAACGACGTGTAGCCGCTCATGTACTCGCCCGCCGCGCGGCCCTCCAGGCAGCGGGCGGCGCCGGCGAAGAAGCGCAGGTTGTCGGCCATCACCGGTAGCTCGTCGCTCTTGACGGCCTCGATCGGCTTGCCGGCGTTGAGCGCCTCCAGGCGCGCGATCTCCTCGCCGTGCTCCTCGACCACGTCGGCAATCGCCAGCAGCGCCTGCGAGCGTTCGGCGGGGGTCGTGCGCGACCAGCCCGCGAACGCCCTGCGCGCGGCCGTGACCGCCCGGTCGACCTCCTCGCCGCTCGAGCGCTGCGCGCGAGCGATCTCCTCGCCGGTCGCGGGGTTGAGCACCGGTTCGGTCTCTCCCTCGCGGGCCGAGGGCTCGCCGTCGATGAAGTTGTTCAGCGTCTCTACGGTGCTCGTGGGTGCCATCGTGTCTCCTCGTTTGGGCTTCTGTTCTCCGGCCGGCGCCTCAGCCGGGGGCCGCCACGACGCCGAGCGCCTCGGCGACGGCCGGATGGGTGATCTCGCCCGCTCTGACGTTGAGTCCGTCGCGCAGGCCGGGGTTCTGAGCAAGCGCGTCCTCAACTCCACGCTCTGCGAGCTCGATCACGTAGGGAAGGGTCGCGTTCGTGAGCGCATACGTCGAGGTGATTGGCACGGCGCCCGGCATGTTCGTCACGCAGTAGTGCGTGACGCCCTCGACCTCGAAGGTCGGGTCGGAGTGCGTCGTGGGACGCGAGGTCTCAAAGCAGCCGCCCTGGTCGATCGAAACGTCGACGAGGACCGCCTGGGGCTTCATCAGCTTGAGCTGCTCGCGCGTGATCACCTTCGGCGCGCGCCCGCCTTGCACGAGCACCGCACCGATCACGAGGTCCGCTGCGGGGAGCATCTCCTCGATCGCGAGCGTCGAGGAGTAGACGGTCGAGGCGCGACCTCCGAACGCCACTTCGAGCTCGCGCAGGCGGTCGATCGAGCGGTCGAAGACGAACACGTCGGCCTCCATCCCGATCGCGATGAACGCCGCGTTCATGCCGACCACGCCGCCGCCGATCACGAGCACCGTGGCCGCCGCGACGCCCGGTACGCCGCCCAGCAGGATCCCCCGCCCCCCGAGTGGCTTCTCGAGCATGAACGCGCCGGCCTGCGTGGCGATCTTGCCGGCCACCTCGCTCATCGGCGCGAGCAGCGGCAGGCCCCCGGAGGCGTCCGAGACGGTCTCATAGGCGATGCACGTCGCCCCCGAGTCCATCAGCCCCCGCGCCAGCTCGGGCTCGGCCGCGAGGTGCAGATAGGTGAACAGCGTCATGTTGGCGTGCAGCAGCCGAACCTCCTCGGGCTGGGGCTCCTTGACCTTCAGCACGAGCTCAGACTCCCCGAACAGCCCCTCGGCGGTCTCGAGGATCAGCGCCCCCTGGGCGCGGAACTGCGCGTCGGAGAACGCGCTGCCAACGCCGGCGCCCGACTGCACGAGCACCTCGTGCCCGCGCAAGGCCAGCTCGCGCACGCCGGCCGGCGTGATCGCGACACGGTACTCGTCGGCCTTGATCTCGCTCGGCACCCCGATTCTCATCGACGCGAGGCTCCTTCCGCGGTGGGGCGGGCAGGACGGTCAACCCGCGCCCAGCCTAGTCGAGCGTCCTCGCTCACCGCGCGAGCTCCCGGCCGCGCAGCGCCAGCCAGAACTCGATCCGGTCGCGCGCGCTGGAGAGGCTGCGCCCGGTGAGCTCCTCGATGCGGCGGATGCGGTAGCGGAGCGTGTGCCGGTGGCAGTAGAGGGCGGCCGCCGCGCGCTCCCAATGGCCGTTCTGCTCGATGAACACGTCGAGCGAGCGCAGCAGCTCCTCTCCGTAGTCGCCCTCCCCTTCTTGGATCGGCCCGAGCACGGCTCGGCAGTAGGAGCTGAGCGCGTCGTCGTCCTGCAGCGAGAGCAGCAGCTGGAAGGCTCCGAGGTGCTCGTAGGAGGCGACCTCGGGCGCCTCGCCGTTGCGCAGGCGCACCGCCTCCAGCGCGCAGCGGGCCTCGTGGAAGGCCATCCGCAGCGAGTGCGTCGCCGCGGGCCGGCTCGCTGAGGCGGGAACCTCGCCGAAGCGGGGAGCGAGCGCCGCGCGCACGCGGCGAGCGAGCTCGAGCGGCTGCACCCGCTCGCCGTCGACGACGGCGCACACGAGCCCGCCGCGCACGGCGACGAGGCCCGGCACTCGCTCGGCCTGCAGGATCCTCTCGACGGACGCCGCCGCGGCGCTCGGATCGGGCGGGCTGAAGGCGAGCACGGCGACCTGCTCGCCGATCCCGAACGGCCGCAGGCGGGCCTGCAGATCCTCGGGGTAGAGATGTCCGCTGATCGCCTCGGCGAGCAGGTCTCCGACCATGCTGCGCTGCAGCATTTCGTAGCGTTCGCCGACGAGCTGTGCGAACACGCGCTCGGTGATCGCGATGAAGGGCAGCTCGTAGGGCACCTCGAAGAGCGGGAAGCCGCGCCCGCGCGCCGCCGTCACGAGCGCGGCCGGGATGCGGCGATGCGCGAGGCCGATGCCGAAGCCGACACCCGCGATCTCGTGGTCGGCGAGCCGCTCGATGAACTCGCGCTGCTGCTTGGGGCTGTTCAGCTGGATGCCGGTCGTGAGCAGCAGCTCGCCGCCTTTCAGCCACGGCGTCGGATCCGCCAGCTCGGTGCTGTGCACCCAACGAACGTGCGTCTGGGCCGCCTCCTGTCCGCTGGCCAGGGTCAGGCCCAGCTCGGCGATCAGGCTTTCGACGGTGAGCTCCACCGCTCCATCCGCTCCGACGCCTCACTCAGTACGCCGCGCAGGACGGCCTCGATCTCCTCGAACTGCTCCCGGCCCGCGATCAGCGGCGGCGAGAGCTGGACGATCGGGTCGCCGCGGTCGTCGGTGCGGCAGATCAGGCCGCGCCTGTAGAGCTCGCGCGAGAGAAAGCCCCGCAGCAGCTCCTCGGACTCGGCCGCGTCGAAGGTCTCCTTGGTGGCTTTGTCCTTGACGAGCTCGATCGCCTGGAAGTAGCCAGCGCCGCGCACATCGCCGACGATCGGCAGGTCATACAGGCCCTCTAGCATCTGCCGGAAGGGTCCCTCGTTCTCGCGCACGCGAGCGCACAGCTCCTCGTTCTCGATCACGTCGAGGTTGGCGATCCCGATCGCGCAGGAGACCGGGTGGCCGCCGAACGTGAAGCCGTGGTTGAACGCCGCCTTGCCGTGCAGGAAGGGCTCGGCGATGTGGTCGCCGGCGATCACGGCCCCGAGCGGCGCGTACGCCGAGCTGATGCCCTTCGCGGTCGTGATCATGTCGGGCATGTAGTCGTAGCGTTCGCAGCCGAACCAGTGGCCCAGCCGCCCCCACGCGCAGATCACCTCGTCGGAGATCAGCAGCACGCCGTGGCGATCGCAGATCTCCCGCACGCGCTGGAAGTAGCCATCCTGGGGAACGAAGCAGCCGCCCCCGTTCTGCACCGGCTCGAGGATCACCGCGGCGACCGTCTCGGGGCCCTGGAACGCGATCGCCTCCTCGATCGCGTCGGCGGCCCACAGCGGATCGCGATCCTCGCTCCAGCGGTAGGAGTTCGTGTTGGGCACGTGCACGCCGCCGGGCGTGAGCGGTTCGAACGGCGTTCGCAGCGGCGTCAGGCCGGTCGCCGTGAGCGCCCCCATCGAGGTGCCGTGGTAGGCGAGGTGGCGCGAGATCAGCTTGTGGCGGTTGTGATCGCCGCAGGCGTGGTGGTAGGCCTTGGCCAGCTTCCACGCCGACTCGACCGCCTCCGACCCGCCGGAGGTGAAGAACACGCGGTTCAGATCACCCGGCGCGAGCGCCGCGATGCGCGCGGCGAGCTCGATCGCCGGCGGATGCGCGTAGCTCCAGTTCGTGTAGAAGCCGAGCTGCTGGATCTGTGTCGCCGCCGCCTGCGCGAGCTCGGCGCGCCCGTGTCCGATGTTCACGCAGTACAGCGCCGAGAGGCCGTCGAGGTAGCGCTTGCCGTGCTCGTCGTAGACATAACAGCCCTCTCCCCTGGCGATCACCGGGACCGCGTGGTGCTCGTCGTAGGAGCCCATCCGGGTGAAGTGCATCCACAGGTTGCGCCGAGCGAGCTGCTGCAGACGGTCCGGCTGGTCCTCTAGCAGCGCGACGCCCGAAGGGCCCGGGGCCCAGCTGGTCGCGGTCGAGGCCTCCTGCTGGCGCTGGTCTGATGAGCGGCTCGGATCGGCGTGGCTCGCCATGGCATCTCCTCCCTCGACGGCTTCGAGCCGGGCGCGACCCGGCTAGACACTCAGGACAACCATAGTCCGGCCTGATTGCCTACGCAATCGCCCCCGACGGGCAAAACGCTGCCACTGATTGTACTAATCGGCCAGTGGGGGCTCCTCGCTTTGGGGATCCCGACTCTTGCGCCGCCGCCGCCCCACGTCGTACCTTCCCTGTTCACCATGCCTTAACGTCTCAATCACCCCAGGGGAGGGAGCCGAGATGGCCACCGAAATCGCTGCCGCATCAGGAGCGCCAGCTACGGGACAGGTTGAGGACAAGGGCCTCAAGAGCAACGCGATCGGCTACGTCTCGAACATCGTCATCGGCGTCGCCTCGACCGCGCCGGCCTACTCACTGGCGGCCACGCTGGGGTTCATCGTCGCCGATCCGGGAGTGACGACGCACGCGCCCGGCATCCTGCTCGCCTCGTTCATCCCGATGCTGCTGATCGCGCTCGGCTACCGGTACCTGAACAAGGCGGACCCCGATGCGGGCACCACGTTCGCGTGGACGACGCGCGCCTTCGGCCCGGGCATGGGCTGGGTCAACGGATGGGCCATCTTCCTGGCCGACATCCTCGTGATGGCCTCGCTCGGCTACATCGCGGCGACGTACACCTTCCTGCTGTTCGAATGGCACTGGGCCGAAGTGCACAAAGGCGCGGCGCTCGTGGGCTGCGTGCTGTGGATATGGCTGATGACGTGGATCTGCCACCGCGGGATCGAGCTGTCCGCCCGCGTGCAGCAGCTGCTGCTCACGTTCGAGGTCGTGATGCTCGTGATCTTCTCGGTCGTCGCGCTCGTGGACGTCTACAGCGGCAACGCCGCGGCACACTCGATCCAGCCGCACGCATCCTGGTTCAACCCCTTCGCGCTCCCGTTCCACGACCTGATCGTGGCGATGCTGCTCGGGATCTTCATCTACTGGGGTTGGGACTCCGGCGTCGCCGTAAACGAGGAGTCCGAGGACGCCAACGAGGGCCCGGGACGGGCGGCGGTCGTCTCGACGCTCCTGCTCGTCGCGATCTACCTGCTCGTGTCCGCCGGTGCGCAGTCCTACCACGGGACCGAATTCCTCGCCAACGAAGAAAACGCCAGCGACGTCCTGCACGCGCTCGGCACGGGCGTCCTTGGCTCCGTCGGCGTGAAGTTCCTGATCGTCGCCGTCCTCACGTCCGCCGCCGCATCGACCCAGACGACGATCCTCCCGACCGCGCGCACGACGCTGTCGATGGCCCACTGGGGCGCGATCCCGTCCGTATTCGGCAGGGTGCACCGGCGCTTCCTCACGCCAACCGTCTCGACGTGGGGCTTCGGGGTGCTGTCGATCGTGATCGCGGTGCCGCTGATCCTGATCTCGCACACGGTGCTCGAACTCGCCGTCGTGGCGCTCGGAATCCCGGTGTGCTTCTACTACGGCTCGACCGGCTTCGCGAGCGCCTGGTACTACCGCCGGGAGATATTCAGCAGCCCGCGCAAGTTCGTGCTCGTCGGGCTCGGCCCGGTGCTGGGCGGGCTGATCATGTACGGCATCGGCATCTACGCGATCAAATACTACGGCCACAAGGCGCACGCCGAAGGCAAAGAGTACCTCGACCTCACGCTGCCGATCTGGTTCGGGGGGATCGGCATGCTCGTGGGCGTGGCGCTGATGCTCGTGTCGCGACTCCACTTCCGGACGTTCTTCTCGCGCCACACCGAAACCGCCGCGCCGGGCCTGCTCGACGCACCCGTCGAGCACGCCCCCGCCCACCTGATGGGCCCCGAAGCCGTCACCCACGGAGTACATATCATGACGCCCGAGGCGGACGAGGAGACGACAACGCCCCCGGGAGGGGGCGGGTCTGGCTGACGCTTCGGGCCGGGCTGGGGTGCGGTCAGCGCCCGAGCGCGGGCGCCGCGCCGGGATCGAGCTCGATCCGCCCGGTGGGCGCGCCGTAGTCGGCAAGCAGCGCCATGAAGGGCGCGGGCGGAAACGCCTCGGGGCCGAGCACGCCGCTGCCCTTCCACTCGCCGCCCGCGAGCAGCTCGAGCGCGACCGCGGGGTTGATCGCCGTCTGCCAGACGACGGCCTGGCTGGCGTACTCGCGCATCGTGGCCTCGTTGTCGACCACCTGGTAGAGGTAGGTCGAGCGGGGCGAGCCGTCGCGACCGGTCCCGGTCACCCACGTTCCCGCACACGTGCGCCCGCTCATGCGCTCGCCGAGCGTCGCCGGATCGGGGAGCACCGCCGCGACGACGTCGCGGGGGGAGACCGGCACGCCGCGAACGCTGACCGGAGTGGTCGAGTCGAGCCCGAGCCGGTGCAGCGTCTGCAGCACGTCGATGAAGTCCTGGCCGAGCCCGTACTTGAACGTAACGCGCTCACAGGAGACCCAGCGCGGGACCAGCACGACCTCCTCGTGCTCGACGTTGACGCATTCGACCGCGCCGATGCCCTCGGGAAACACGAACACCTCGGGCTCGGAGAACGGGGCGGTCGTGTAGAAGCCGCGCTGCCGCTCCCAGATCAACGGCGGGTTCAGGCACTCCTCGATCGTCGTCCAGATCGAGAACGTGGGCGCGAAGTCGTATCCCTCGACGACGAGGTTCGCGCCGTCCCTGACGCCGACTTCGGCGATCTCCGAGAACAGCTCATCCGCGGCGTGGCGCGCGAGCACGTCGGAGAGGCCCGGCTCCACACCGATGCCGACGAGCGCGAGCAGGCCCGCGCCCTGCCACTGCTCGTGGCGCGCGAACTGGCGTTCGCCGAGCATCTCGCCGGGCAGCTCGTAGGGCCGCTCGGGGTGAGGCTGCGAGAGCGTCATCGCCATGTCGAGGTAGGTCACGCGCCCCTGGAATGCCGCCTCGAAGATCGGCTCGTTGAAGCGCGGGTCGCATGCGTTCAGCAGCGCATCGGGCCGCACTCGGGCGATCAGCTCGACGAGCTCGGGAGCGCTCGAGGCATCCACCCGCTCGCCGCGAAAGCGCTCGCGTTCGCCGAGCGACTCGGCGATCGCCTCGGCGCGCTTGCCGGCGACGTCGGCCAGCACGACCTCCTCGAAGACCTCACGCCGCTGGGCGATCCGCGCAAACGCCGTGCCCACGCCTCCCGCTCCCACGACGAGTACCCTCATCGACGCCAGTCTGACGCAAACCGCGACGCCAGGAGGTAGCGAGCAGCGCCCGCAGACGCGCCGCAATGTCGCAGGTCGCTCCCGTATGCTGCGCCGATCGGCGCGGCCCCCGACAGCCCAAAGACCATGAGCACAGGTCTCCCAAGTCCGCCCCGCACACCACCCGCACCGCAGGAGCCCGCCGGCCCCGGCGCCGAGGGCGTCTTCGATGCTTCCGCGGGCGCGCGTTCGGGCGCCGAGCGCGAGCGGGCGAGCAGCTGGGCGCCCTCGCCGTCGTTCACGCGCAGAGAGCTGGTGCTGGTCGTGCTCGCGAGCGTGCTGCTGGCCGTGATCACGAGCTGGCCGCTGGTGCTGCACCTGCCGAGCCGCATCGCTCCCGATCTCGGCGACCCGGTACGCACCGCGTGGGAGGTCGCGTGGGTCGGCCACGCGATGCTCCACAACCCCCTGCACCTGTTCGACGCCAACGCCTTCTACCCCCATCCGCTGAGCCTCGCCTTCTCCGACTCGCTGCTCGGCTACGGGCCCGCGGGGTTCTTCGGATCGGGCACCGTGGCCGCGCTCGTCCGCTACAACCTGCTGTTCCTGTTCGCCTGGTCGCTGTGCTTCGTTGGCGCCTACCTGCTCGCGCGCGAGCTCGGCCTTGGGCGCGTCGGCGCGGCGGCAGCGGGTGCGGCGTTCGCCTACGCGCCCTACCGCGTGACGGAGGCCGGCCATCTGCACGTGATCTCCTCGGGGGGCCTGCCGTTGGCGCTGTTCCTGCTGCTGCGCGGCTACCGGCGCAGCTCGCGCGGGCTCGTCCTCGCCGGCTGGCTCGTGTCCGCGTGGCAGATCAGCCTCGGCTTCACGCTCGGGATGCAGTACGCCTATCTGCTGCTCGTGCTCGCCCTGCTCGCGGTCTACGCGTGGTGGCGCGGGCGCCTGGAGCCGAGCCGGCGGGCAGCAGGCCTCGAGGGCGAGGGCGCCGGCGCAGCGGAGGCCCGTGCCGAGGAGGCCCGTGCCGAGGAGGATGGCGTGGACCTCGAGCAGGAGACCGTCAGCTCCGCCGCGGCCGAACGCGCCGCCGAGCGCGCCGCGCGCCGGCGCGCTCAGGCCAAGCGCGGAGGGACGCCGAGCCGCGGTCCGCTGATCCCCCGGCACCTGCTCGTCGTGACCGTGATCGGGATCGCGGTGCTCGGCGCAGTGACGGTCTACCAGTCTGTGCCCTACCTGAAGGTGGCCAGCGACTATCCGACCGCGAAGCGCACGATCAAGGAAGTCAAGAACTACTCCGCCGGGCCGGCCGCGCTGCTCGCGGCCTCCTCCGAGAACCGGGTGTGGGGCGCGGCCACGGCCGGCGCGCGCGCGCACGTACACTCGAAAAACGAGAGCGTGTTCTTCCCGGGCGGCCTGATCCTCGTGCTCGCGATCGTCGGCCTGGCGGGCGTCGGCGGCGCGCTGCTCACCAGGCGATTGCGCATCGGCCTGGCGCTCGGCATCGTCGTGGTCTCGATCCTGGCCCTCGGGATGGGCCTTACCGGCGCCGGCTATCCCTACCGGTGGGTCTACGACTATGCCCCGGGTTGGAACGGGGTCAGGGTGCCGGGACGCATATTCACGCTCGCGACCCTCTTTTACGCGCTGCTCGCCGGCGCCGGCGCGGCCCAGCTCGCGGCTCTCGCGGGGCGCTGGGGGGAACGCAGGCAGCTGCGCGGGCTCGCGCCGCTGCTCGGTGCGGTGCTCGCGATCGCGATCGTGGGCGAAGGCGCCGGGCATCTCGGACACCCGGTCGTGCCCCAGCCGGCACGCGCCGAGATCGGGCTGCCGGGTCCGTTGCTCGACCTTCCGACCGACGGGGCCGCCGATCGCGTCTGGCAGTACTTCTCGACCGACGGCTTCTACGAGATCCCCGTCGGCAACAGCACGTTCGACTTCCCCGCCGTCGATGACCTGCGCGGGGGCATGAGCGGCTTCCCCGACCGCGCGAGCGTGGAGAAGCTGCGCTACTACGGGATCCGCACGGTCGTGCTGCATCTGCACATGCCGAAGCTGCCGGGGATCGTCGGCTATGCGCTGGCCGAGCCCCCGAACCCGGCCGCCGCAGCCGCGAAGCCGATCGCGGGGCTCGGCATCACCCGCGAACGGGTCGGATCGCTCGTCATCTACCGCATCGGTCCCGGGCCCGCCGCTCTGCACTCTTGATGGACGCGCGCCAATCGGAACGAGCCCTGCCCGACGGCTACCCGGCGAGGACCCGCATATCGGGACCCCGCAGGCCCCCGGAGTCTCGCGACGCCGCCCGGCGGATGCGCCTAGGGCTGCTGGCGATCCTGCTCGTGGGCGCGTCCTACGCGACGATGATCCAGAGCTTCTCCTGGAATCAGACCTCCCACTACGACCTCATCCGTTCGCTGGACAAAGGCGGCACGACGATCGACGCCTACCAGCAGAACACCGGCGACAAGGTGTTCTACCGGGGCCACTACTACTCCGCCCGGGCCCCCGGGCTCGCGCTGTTCGCGCTGCCCTTCTACAAGGTCCTCAACCTCGTCAACGCCGATGCGCTGGCGCGCAAATCGCACGCGCTGCGCAACGACGACACGATGATCTACTTCATCGGCCTGTGGGCCAACGTGCTGCCGGGCCTCGTCCTGTTGCTGCTCGTGTGGCGCGTCGCCGAGCGATATGAGGCCGGCTTCGGCGCGGCCACGGCAGTGATCCTCGGCCTCGGCACGATGGTCTTCCCGCTCTCCACGCTACTGTTCTCGCACGTCTTCGCGGCGATGCTCGGCTTCGCCGCGTTCGCGATCATGCTGCACGAGCGCGACGGCCCGCCGCGCCCCCTGCTGCTCGCGCTGGCCGGCCTGGCTGTGGGCTACGCGGTCGCCTCGGAGTACCCGCTGTTCTTCGTCGCGGTCGTGCTCGGCCTGTTCCTGTTGAGCAGGCGCGACGCGCTCACCCCGGCCCTGATCGCGCAGCGAGCCGGCGCCTACATCGCAGGCGGGATCGTCGGCATCGTGCCGCTGCTGCTCTACAACCACGCCGCGTTTCACTCCTGGACGCATCTGGCCTACTCCGACGTGCCGCGCCAGCACAAAGGCTTCTTCGGGATCGGCGCCCCCAGCCTGAAGGTGCTCTCGACGCTGCTGTTCGACTCGCGCGGGCTGCTCACGCTCTCGCCTGTGCTGATTATGGGGGCGGTCGGGACGGTGCTGCTCTACAGGCGCGGGCGGCGCGCGGAGGCGCTCACCGTGACGGGCATCTGCCTCTGCTACGTGGGCTACAACTCGGGCTACTACCTGCCCTTCGGAGGCGGCTTCATGGGACCGCGCTTCCTGACGACGATGCTGCCCTTCCTCGGGTTCCCGATCGCGATCGCGCTGAAGCGCTTTCCCGGTCCCACGCTCGCCCTCGCGGGCGTGTCGCTGACGACGACCGTGATCGCGACGATCACCCACCCGCTCGTCGGCTACGAGACCGAGACGGTCACGTGGATGCGCTATTTCGGCGAGGGCTTCTTCCAGCCCACGATCGCGTCGGCGTTCGGGCTCGGGCGCAGCTGGAGCGCGATCTGGCCGTTCTTCCTCACAGCCGGCGCCGGGCTGGTGCTGGCCGCGCGCAGCCTGCCGCGGCTCGCGCTCTCGGGCGCCGAGCTCGGAGCGGGCGTGCTCGCCCTGCTCGCCTGGGCGGTGTTCGCCGCGCTCGCGCCGACGCTGCTCGGAATCGACCACCAGGGCCTGCTGGACATCGTCAAAGCCGGCGACAACACGGCCCTGAACCTGAAGCTCCACGACGGCAGCACCTACCCGCTGCGCAGCCTCGTGCCGGTCGCCGCCGTTGCCGGCCTGCTCGTGCTGGCTGCGATGCGCCTCACGCGAGATGCGCCCCCGCCGCCGCGCCCGCGCCGGCGACGCGACACGCCCGCGCCGGCGCTCAGCGGCTAGCCGCGACCTCAGCGGCTGGCCACGAACCTCCTCGGCAGCTAGCGGCCACCCTCTTCAGCGGCCGGCGTCGATCCTCCTCGGCGGCCGGGGACGAACCTCGGCCGCCGCAGCGATCTAGTGCGAGCTGACCTTGACGTTGCACTTCTTCGCATGAAGCTGCTTGCAGACGGCCACGTAGCCCTGGCGCGGGCGGAAGTGGGAGTCCATCAGCCCCGCGTCAAAGCGCGTCGAGTTCAGGCCTCCGGTCCAGTCGTAGATGTACAGGCGCTTGACCTGGCTCTGCGAGCCCGCGACGCCGAACATGTACTTGATCACCTTCGCTGCGCGAGACAGGCCGGAGCCGCGGTGGTTCGGGAAGGCGCCGCCGAACTGAACGATGCCGCCGGTCTCGGTGAGCCACACTTCCCCGCCCATCGCCTGCGAGATTTCCCGCGTGCGCCAACTTTCGAAACGGTTGACGTCGGAGTAGTCGTGCAGGCCCCAGATCCTGGGCATCACCGTCTGGAGCTTCGAGATCTCGTGCTTGAATTCGGAGATATAGGTGAGCGTGGGGCCGATGTTCTGCGCATCGAGCACGTCGAGCCCGATCACCGTGCAGCCCTGGCAGACGCGCAGCAGCGCCTGGTAGTACTGCGCGGCCGTGCTCGCGGACGGGCTGGAGAAGGCGCCGCGGACGTTGCCGCGGTTGGCCTCGTCGTAGGACTGGTACTGCCGGACGTGCGGGAACAGCCGCACGAATTTCTGCACGTCGTGTTTGTACTGGGCGACGCTCGGGAGCCTGGTGGGCGTGTGCTCGGAGTGGTAGAAGGCGACGAGGACCTGCACGTGCTGCGCTTCGGCGTTCGCGATCCATAACCGCGCGCGATTCAGCGAGTCCACGTGCACGGCGGCGTCGTAGGGGGCGATGTAGCGCGCGATGCGCGTGTGCAGCTGCTGCCAGAGCGGGTTGCCGAACATCTCGGACTGCTCGTCGCCGATGCCGACGAGGTAGGAGGAGGCGGCATGTGCGCGGGCAGGGCGGCGCGTGGCGGCGGCGGCGGTGCCGATCGCGGCCACGGCTAGCGCGGCGAGGAGCGTGAGGATTGCGATGGGGAGGAGTCGCTGGGCTTTTCTCATATCCACGTCAAACAGGCTAGGCGCGCGATGGTTACGGCGAGGCGGCAAAGACTTAGGCGCCGTTTAGGGCGTCGGCGCGCAGCGGGGCTGCGCAGCGCCGGGGCGCCGGCCGCTCAAACGTTCGTCACGCTGTCGCGGGAATCCTCCTCGGGCAGCGGCTGCTCGGATACCGCAGGGCCCTGGCGCAGCGCGGGGTCGGCGACGACCCGCACGTCGACCCCGGGCAGGCCGTGCAGCAGCCGCGACAGCAGCGAGCGCTCGGAGCGAGAGCCGAACAGCGACAGACCGCGCCGCGGCGAGGGCGTTCCCATCAGCACGTAGGTGCTGCCGAGCTCGCGCGCGACCCTGATCGCGACCGTGGCGACGTCTTCGCCCTCCTCGACGCGCAGCCGCGCCCCGAGCACGGATGTGAGCCGCCGCAGCTCCTCGAGCTGCTTGCGGTCGGCCGCATTGGGAGCCCGTCCCGGCGGGCGCACGACGAGCACGTCGAGCTCCGCGTCCAGGCGCTGAGCCGAGCGCCACGCCCGGCGCACCACCCGCTCGGAGCTCTCTGCGAGCGTCGCCAGCGCGAGCAGGCGTTCGGCGATCGCCTGCGGCGCGACCTCTCGCGGCCCCAGCAGCCCCTCCTCTTCGCGGCGGGTGCCGAGATCCTCGAGATCGGTTGCCGTTCTGCGCACGAGGCGCTTGACCTCGACGTCCTCGGCGACCTGGCGCAGCGCCGTCTCTCGCAGCGCGGAGAGGTTCTCGATCTTGAAGAAGTTGCTGAGCGCCGCGCCGACGCGCTCCTGGGGGTAGACCTTGCCGGCGCGCAGGCGCGCGATCAGCGCCTCCGGCGTGAGGTCGATCAGCACGACCTCGTCGGCCTCGGAGAGCACCTCGTCGGGGATCGTCTCGCGCACGTGCGCGCCCGTCAGCTGGGTTACCTGGTCGTTGAGGCTCTCGAGGTGCTGGACGTTGACCGTGGAGTAAACGTCGATGCCGGCGTCGAGCACGTCGCGGACGTCCTCGTAACGCTTCTCGTGCTCGAGGCCGGGGGCGTTGGTGTGGGCGAGCTCGTCGATCAGGCACAGTTCGGGCGCTCTGGCGAGGACCGCCGGCAGATCCATCTCCTCCAGCGGCGTGCCCCTGTAGACGACTTTGCGGCGGGGCACGATGTCCAGGCCCGCGGCCTGCGCGACGGTCTCCTGGCGGCCGTGCGGCTCCAGGTATCCGATCACCACGTCGCGGCCGCTGGCGGCTTCGGCGGCTCCCTCCTGAAGCATCCGGTAGGTCTTCCCCACCCCGGGGGCCATTCCGATGAAGACCTTGAGGTGCCCGCGTTCGTCAGCCATTGCGCCCGCGTAGGACGCTACAGAAGTGGCCCCCTGTCAGACCCATCCGCGCTCGTGCGCGCTCCGATCCGCGCTCGTGCGCGCTCCGATGCGCGCTCTGCGCGCTCTGCGGGCGCGCGCGAGGCCGTTGCCGGCGGGTCGCGGGCGCCCCTTAACACGATCGTTATGCCGCCCTGCGCAATCGTCATGAGGACTTGACGCCCGGCCGCGCACAATCGAAGTCGGACGAGACCCTTCGAGCAATCGCAAATGTCCTCGCTTTCGCCCCACCTCTCACGCGCACCCGAATGGCCGGCCCCCGCGCGCACGCGCCCAATGCTCGCGCTGCGGCTACGCGTGCTCCTGCACCGGACGCGACTCGACGCGATGATCGTCGACGGCGCCGACACCGACGCGGACCTCGAGCTGGCGCTGCGCGCGCGGCAGCTGACGGCGATGCCCTACCGCCACAAGCTGGCCAACGGCCTCGATGCGGTGCTGTCGATCGCCGAGGGCTATCACCGGCGCGTTAGCTCGGCGCCGCCGCTTGCCAGGCGCGACATCCGCGCCAGCCGGGCGGCGCTGCTCCAGCTCTCGC
>Ga0209040_10001686_pt1 | contig 17542 bp, 15 predicted proteins | sample BogFormECP12_OM3_FD_188240 | JGI IMG/M metagenome (GOLD analysis project Ga0209040, IMG submission 188240) | Bog forest soil microbial communities from Calvert Island, British Columbia, Canada - ECP12_OM3 (SPAdes) (version 2) | ecosystem: Environmental > Aquatic > Freshwater > Wetlands > Bog ...
ATAGATAACTGGATTGATGCGCGGATGACGGCGCCCACCGCCGATGCCATTTCTTCGAGAAGCAGGGATTTATTGCAATTATGTCGGAAAAAACTCGGTGAGCCCGTCGAACCCACCGCGCCGGGATCCAAACCAAATTTCACGGGCAGTTGAAGTGTTTGGCCCTTGGGATTCCCAATTAGAGTTCCCGATACCGGCCGTTCGCATTCGGCAGCTTGGGGTCGAAACCGGAATTGGGGATGCAGTCGGTGACGGTGAACGAGCGTGGCTTCCGATAAGTTAACCTCACCAGCGGTTGATCACCGGACAGTGATTGCCTGATATATTTCGGTAGGCTGCCCAATGAATGAACCTCAATTGACGAAGGTTGCGGCAAAGACAGTTTCCTTTGATGTCTCGCCACGGGCTTATCGGCTGTCGCGCTATCGTCGCGTGCGCATCAGCAGCCCGCTATGTCAACTGGGTTCGGATTGACTCGACCGAATGCGGTGATCTCGATGGGTTATACGAGTTCGGACGAGACTATATCGGAACCGCTAGTATGCAGACCGCCGAAGGTAAAGCTGCCGGAGAACAAGGATGAGTATGCATTTCGGGCTGGTCGCCACCAAGGCAACTCTGTCGGAGTTTAGGGCAGCTTTCTCGGAGACCTGGTCCAGCCTAGAGATTGCAGCAACAAAAGATCGCTTCGGCAACGCGGACGACATTTGGTCCTGGAAGAAAGCGAATGAGCGCTTCGTGTCGGCTCGGAATTGGACGAAGGAAGATCCGGGTTCTGCAGTTTATGTTTTTTGTCAGGACGGGCCTTGGGCTGTGCTCATGGATTTCAGTTACGTCCACGCTGGCGATCAAAAAGCCCTTCAGCAACTTAGCACCCGGTTCGGCATGGTTCTTTCGTTCATCGTGGAATCCGCCGGTGGGTGTGCATACTTCTGGAGCTTCGAGGCTGGCCAACTGCGTCGAATGATTCAAAACATCGACGGGGTACTTAGATCGTCGGGAGTTACTTTGCCGCAAGAAGAAGGTATCGACGTCGGAAGCTACTACATGGAGGAAACTGGACAGCTCATGCGCGCCTTTGGTTTATCCACGCCAGAGAACCTTCCGGTTGTCTCTACAGCGGTAGGGATTGCGACCATTGACCGCACCGACTACTCGCAACGGGCACGCATCGTCGGCGGCCCAAAGGAGAGCAAGAAAAACTCGTCATCCCGATCAGAGAAGCCATGGTGGATGTTTTGGTAACTCAGACTCCACCGAGCTGCATTAAGCATGGGAAGAGGGAGGGTATCGTATTGCTCGAGACCGGTCGATGATCACCGTCGGCCTCGGTCGAGACCAGGCGCAGAACAGTGCCTCAAGGCAGTGTGATGCGCTTTCCTACGAGCTGAGCTGGGGTGGCTGGTCCTGCGGCCAGATTCCCTGCCGCATCGTAGGAAAGTACCGTCTCGGTTCCGGTGTAGGTATCGCCGCTCACCGTGATGTCATAGGAAATCTCCAGGCGCCCAGAGAATTGATGCGTGGGGCGATCCGCGATTACCTCAACCCACTTACCCTTGATTCGCTCACCGTTAGCGACCCAAATACCCTTGCCGTCGCTATCGCTGCCATGAGGATCGCCGGCGTCAGGGTTCGCTTGTTGCATCGTCCCGTCGGCATTGAAGACATACATATGATAGGGAAACGGCGCGTTGGGATCCCTAACGAGCCACGCCCCTACAATGCGATTCGGAACGTTGCTGCCAGTCGTCGTACTAACGCATCCGCACAATCCGATTGAGGCAGCAGCCAGTAGGCTGACCACAGGAATTGAGCCCCGAGTATTCATGCGATTCTTGTCCCCAAATCTCTCTGTGTTAGAGGCGAGATACTACCGCGAAGACCGCAGGCGCGGCCGCCGATAGCCGCCACTCGTGAACGGCTCCAGAGGGCACATCAGAGACGCATGATTGAGGGCGACAACGCGGCGCCGCTGTCGTCCTAAGTGCCGCCGTCTTTGCGGTCGCTACACCTTCTCGCGAAGATCAGCAGTGAAGCCGATCGGCCGGCGCGTTGGGACAGGCGGGTGCATGAGATGGCGGATGGCGGAGAGGATGGCGGCGATGGCGTCATCGTGGATGGTGAACTTTTTGTCGAGGCGGGTTTCGAGCTGTGCGAAGCGGCGGGCCAGTTCCCTGTTCGAAGCGAGCATCTCGCGCAGCTGGACGAAGGCGCGCACCACGTAGACGCTCATTTCGATGGCGCGCGGGCTGCTTAAGATCGTGGCGGCCATGATGGCGCCATGCTCGGTGAAGGCATAGGGCGCAAAGCGCGGATCGCGATGCTTTTGGGAACCGGTCGCATTTTGCGACCGGTTCAGAGCTAATGTCTCGGTCTTGGTCAGGCGGAATATGAAATCCGCGGGGAAGCGCGCGGTATTGCGCTTGACCTGCTCGTTGAGGCGCTTGGTAGTCACGCCATAGAGGGCGGCGAGCTCGGCATCGAGCAGCACCCGATGGTCGCGTAGCACGAGGATGGCGCTGGCGATCTGTTCGGGGGCGACTGATTTGCGCATTGACTTCCCAAGCTCTGGCGTTACGAGATGGAGCGGCGTGATCGCATGGGCGCGACCTTTCGCTCGCCGCGCTCGATTTCGAGCAGGAGCGCTGTCCACGTTTCCAGCGCGGCCTTGCGCTCCGCAAAATAATCATGCGTGTTGTAGACGCCCTGGAGGCCGGGGAGCTTGTGGTTGAGGCAACGCTCCGCTACCTCGCTGCGAATGCCCAAGGAGGACAAATGCGTGCGCATGGTGCGCCGTAAATCATGAATCGTGAATTCGTCCAGCCCGTGATCGACGCCGGCAAGAGCGGCGTTCAATGTGTCGATGCCGACGTGCAGTGCACGTTGCCGGCGGTCCCCGCGCCGCTTTGGAAGTACGAACTCGCTGCCGCAGGCGACTTCGCGCAGCGCTGTCAGCCATCCGACCACCGCCGGCGCCAACGGAATCGAGAGCGGCGCAGCGGTCTTGGTTCGCTTGGCCGGCAGTCGCCACACCGGCCCCAAATTCGTCGCGCCATCGAGATCGAACTCGCTCCACTTGGCTCCGAGCAATTCACCTTTGCGCACGCCGAGGGCCAGCAGCAATTTGATCGTCAGCAGATTGGTACCGCCGAAACTCGGCGAGTCTCGCAGCGCCTTGAACAGCCGCTCGAGCTCGTCGCGGCTCAAGGAGCGTTGCCGTGCGGACTCCTGGCCGCCGGCGTCGCTGAGATTGAAATCGGCCACCGGGCTGGACGCCATCAGATGCCTGCGGACGGCGAACCTAAAAACGCGCCGCATGTGGCGCAGCAGATCATTCGCTGCCGTCGGCGCATTCCTTCCCACGCGGGCGAGCAAACGCGCGGCCATGGCCGGCGTAATGTCGGCGGGCACGGTACTGCCGAATTCGGGAAGCATGTATTTGTCGAGATATCGGCGCGGCACGGCCGGGTGCTTGAGGCGTCCGCCTTTGATTTCGGATTCGTAAGGATCCTCGGCCAGCTCCTTGAACTTGCCGCGCGCCTTTTTGGCGGCGCTGGCTTTGAGCTGTGCGTCGATCTCGCTCTGCTTCTCGAGAAGCGGGTCGCGGCCTGCGTCGACCAGCGTGCGTTTGGCGCGCGCGGCCTTGCGGGCGTCCGCCAACTCCATGTCCGGGTAACTGCCGAGCGCCATCCACCGATCGCGGCCGCCAAAGCGATAGCGCAGCGTCCAGGTAGTGCCTGAAGCGGATTGCTTGCGAAGATAAAGCCCCGCGCAGTCGGGGAGGAGGACGGGTTCGCCCTTCTCATGCGCTCGCTTTACCTGCAGCGCCGTCAGTCTGTCCCGCGCCATGGGCACACCTTTGTAGCTAGACCAGGAACACGCAGTTCCTCCCGGCTGTAGCTAGCATTGTAGCTACGCGCCCAGCTACAAAGATTAGCGCGGCAGAGCCTGGAAGTTCATGGACGCTGCTCGTCAATAATTGCTTGATTTATAGAGAAATGCGAGCGATTGCGCGGCGGCCCCGAACAGCTCCGGAAGCTACTCGATGTTCTGCACTTGTTCGCGCATCTGTTCGATGAGCACCTTCATGTCGACGGCAAACCGGGTGGTTTCGATGTCCTGCGACTTCGAGGACAAGGTGTTTGCCTCGCGATTGAGTTCTTGCATGAGGAAATCGAGTCGCCGCCCCGCGGACTCCTTGCCTCCAAAGGTCTTGCGAACCTCGGTGACGTGACCGCGCAGGCGGTCGATTTCCTCGTCGACGTCGAGCCGTTGCGCCAGGATCGCAATTTCCTGTTCGAGACGATCATGGTCGACGTCGCTGACCAGTTGCGCGATGCGCTCGCGCAATTTCGTGCGCATGCGCGCGCGAACCTCCGGCAGGCGCTCCGCGACGCGATCCGAAAATTCGAGCAAACCGGCGCAGCGCTGCTCGAGCGCATCTTGGAGGCGGCCGCCCTCACTGTCGCGGAATCGCTCGAGCTCGAGCAGCGCCTCGCCGAGCAGACCGTGCGCGGCCTCTAGCATGGGCGCCATGTCGCGCGAGGCGTCGCGCACGATACCGGGCCACCGCAGGATGTCCATGATTTCGATGCGCGCCGCCGTGCCCACTTGCGCTGCGATTCGCTCGGCGCGCTGGGTCAAAGAGGCAAGCAGCGGCGCGTCGACTTCGAGCGAGGTCGTCGCTACGCCTGAGCGAAAAAATAGCGAGCATTCGACCTTGCCGCGGCGCACCGACGCGGCCACCGCCGCGCGAAACTCCGCTTCTGCGGAGCGAAATTCTTCGGGCAGGCGGCACCCAATTTCGAGAAAGCGGTGATTGACCGTCTTCAGTTCCCAGGCGAGCATGCCCCAAGGGAATTGGCGTTCGCGACGAGCGAAGCCGGTCATGCTACGGATCATGGGGGGTTTGCGGCATAATCGGCCAAGTTCGACAAAAATCGTGCCCAAGTTTAGCAGAAGCCTCAGGAGCAGCAATTGCAGATCGAAACCGCGGACGTGAGCCTCATCGGGCACCGCGAAGAAAATCAAGACCGCGTCGCGATTGCGGGCGACGACAATGCGGTGCTGCTCGCGGTCATCGACGGCATGGGTGGCCACGCCGAGGGTGCGCGTGCCGCTGAAACGGCTCTCGCAACGCTGCTCGAGGCGTTTTGGCAAACACCGCATCCGATTTTCGATCCGCTCGGCTTTCTGCATTTGTCGCTCGGGCGGGCACACGAAGAGGTCGTCAAGTTGGGCGTGGGACTCGGTATTGAAGCGCGGCCGCGCGCGACCTGTGCGGTCTGCTTGGTCCAGGATTCCGCGGCCTATTGGGCGCACGTCGGCGACAGTCGCATCTATCAGCTGCGACAGCAACAAGTGCTCGAGCGCACGCGCGACCACAGCCACGTGGAGGTATTGCTGCGCGAAGGACTGATCACGGAATCCGAGGTACAGGGTCATCCGATGCGAAATTACGTCGAATGCTGTCTCGGCGGCGACGCCGCGCTGCCGGAGATGAGCATCTCGACGCGCCGGCGGCTCAAACCCGGCGATATGCTCGTGCTCTGCACCGACGGCATGTGGGCCAACCTCAAGGACCAAGACTTCGTGCGTTTCGCGCAATCAACGGCTAAGCCCCTGCGCGAGGCCTTGACCGATCTCGGCACGCAGGCGGTCGAGGCCTCCGCACCCTACAGCGATAACACGACCGCTGCCGTGCTGCGCTGGCGGGCCCCGTGAGCACTAGGCCAAGTGGCCGCGCGCCCGATGAGCTGCGCGCGGTGGCTTTCCATCGCTCCTTTACCAAGCACGCCGAAGGCTCCGTACTCGTGAGCTTTGGCGACACGCGGGTGCTCTGCACCGCGAGTGTCGAGGAGACCGTGCCGTCATTCCTGCGCGGTCAACAGCAAGGCTGGGTCACGGCAGAGTACGGCATGCTGCCGCGGGCGACCCATACTCGCTCCGCGCGCGAAGCCGCGCGCGGCAAGCAGACCGGTAGAACCCAGGAAATTCAGCGGTTGATCGGCCGGGCCTTGCGCGCGGTCGTCGATCTCAGGGCCTTGGGCGAGCGCACGGTGACGATCGACTGCGACGTGTTGCAGGCCGACGGCGGCACGCGCACGGCGGCGATCACCGGCGGCTTCGTCGCGCTTGCGGACGCGGTCGACTCGCTGATCGCGCGGCGTGTGATTCAGTCGAACCCGCTGCATGGGCAGGTGGCCGCCATCTCGGTCGGGATCTACCGGGGAACGGCGCTCATCGACCTTGATTACGCTGAGGACTCGAACGCCGAAACCGACATGAACGTGGTCATGAACAGCGGCGGCGGTTTCATCGAAGTTCAGGGCACGGCCGAAGGACACGCGTTCCGCCGCAACGAACTCGACCAGTTGCTGGACCTCGCGGCCATCGGTATCGCACGCCTTCATGCCGCACAGCTCATCTCCCGCGGCGGCTAGCGCGACGCGCTCTCGCGGGCCGACTGCGCCGGCGCTGCTCGTCGTTGCCAGCGCGAACGAAGGCAAGCTACGCGAAATCGGCGCCCTGCTCGCGGATTTGCCGTTCAAGGTCGTGAGCCAAGCCGCGCTCGGCGTCGACTCCCCGGAGGAAACCGGCACGAGCTTTCTCGAGAATGCGCTACTGAAGGCCCGTTATGCGGCAGCGGCGACCGGTGCGGCGGTCATTGCCGACGATTCGGGTCTCGAGGTCGATGCGCTCGGCGGTGCACCCGGAATTTACTCGGCGCGCTACGCGGGTCCAAACGCCGACGATGCGGCGAACAACGCCAAGCTGCTCAGCCAGTTGCAGGGCGTCCCGCCGGACCAGCGGCGTGCGCGGTATCGATGTGTTCTGGTCTTTCTGCCCGCAACGCCGGCCGCCGTGCCGATCGTGGCCGAAGGCATCTGGGAAGGACAAATCGCGTTGGAGGCGCGCGGCCGTGGGGGATTTGGCTATGACCCCTATTTTTGGTTGCCGGAACTGCGTTGCACCGCAGCCGAATTGGACGCCGACGACAAGAACCGCCTGAGTCATCGGGGCCAGGCGATTCGGCAGCTGCAGCTTGCGCTGCGCGAGCGCTCGCGGCGCGACGCAACGGTAGAGCCGCCGCAGTGAGTGGTCCGACGCTGCCGCTCGCGCTCTATCTGCACATGCCGTGGTGCGTCAGAAAATGTCCCTACTGCGATTTCAACTCGCATCAGTTGAAGTCGCAGCACCCGGATAGCGCCTATATCGATGCGCTCATCGAGGACTTCGAGCGCGAGTTGCCGCTCATCGAGGGGCGCCGCATCGAGAGCGTGTTCTTCGGCGGCGGCACACCGAGCTTGTTTGCGCCGCCGGAGATCGCTCGCTTGCTGAGGGCACTGCGGCAGCGCATCGAGTTTGCGCCGGACGTCGAAGTCAGTTTGGAGGCCAATCCCGGCACGATCGAACGCGGCCGATTCGCAGGCTACGGCGAGGCCGGCATCAATCGCGTGTCCTTGGGTGCTCAAAGTTTTTCGCCGCGCGCACTCGAGCGCCTCGGGCGCATCCATACGCCGGACGACACGCTGCGTGCGGTCGACGAACTTCGTGCCGCCGAGCTCGATAACTTCAACCTGGACTTGATGTATGCGCTGCCCGATCAGACCCTCGAGGAGGCCGTCGCGGACGTCGCGGCGGCATTGGCGCTGCGTCCGCGGCACATTTCTCACTATCAACTGACGTTGGAACCAGGCACCGTATTTCATGCGCGGCCGCCGCCGTTACCGGACGAGGAATTGGCTTGGCGCATGCTGACCGAGTCCCAGCGGCTCATGGAGTCGAACGGCTTCGGACAGTACGAGGTATCCGCTTATGCGCTGCCCGGCGGACGCTGCCGGCACAATTTGAATTATTGGCTGTTCGGCGATTATCTCGGCCTCGGTGCCGGCGCACATGGCAAGCTCAGCATCGAGCTGCCTTCGCGTATTTTGCGAACCGCCAAGCCCAAACAGCCGCGCGAATACCAGCAGCGGCTGCGGGCGCAGATTGATGCGATCGGGGAGCGCAGCTGCATAGACCGGTGCGACCTGCCGTTCGAGTTCATGCTCAACGCCTTGAGACTCAACGCGGGCTTCCTCGTCAGCGATTTCGAATCGAGGACCGGCCTCAGCGCCGAAACAATCGCGCCGGCGCTTGATCGAGCCGGGAAACGGGGACTCATCGAGAAACAGGCCGAAGTTTGGCGGCCGACCGATCTCGGGCGCCGCTTCCTCAACGATCTACAGGCCGGTTTTCTCGCCTAAGTTTATGCACATTGGGTTGAGGCCCCCGCACAAAGGGGTACCTACAGCACATTGCAACTACAATAGGTAAACTGACGAATGTAAATAATTGATATATAAGATTAAATGGGCTTGTCTATTTTTTGACCAAGTTAACATTTATGTGAATTTCCGCCGCGGCGGGGCTGGGCGACGCGTGGGATCCACAGACTTATCCACAGTAATTGTGGACAAATTGGCGCGCTGCCGCGTCGTGCGCTTGGCGGCGAAAGCGCTTGTTTGCGGGGCCGCCTGCGGCTAGACTCCACGCCCCGTTTTACGCGCAGGTGTAGGACGCTTTGAAACGCATCGAGGCGTGGCGGTCGCAAGTTCCTGGACATTCAGGCCTGCGGTCGATTCTGCCGCAATCAAATTCAGAGGTATTCGTGATGAAAGCCGGTATCCACCCTGACTACAAAGAAATTTCCGTGACCTGCACCTGCGGAAACCAGTTCAAGACACGTTCGACGATCGGACATGATTTGCAAGTCGAAGTCTGTTCCAACTGCCATCCGTTCTACACGGGCAAACAAAAGATCGTCGATACCGGCGGCCGCGTCGACAAGTTCCGCAAGAAATACGCGACCGCGGCTTCGCGCGCCTGAGCCCACGGAGGCGAGCGCACGCATCGTCTCGGCGCACGCATCGTCTCAGCGCGCGCGTGCGCTCGCGACGCCGCGCTCGGTGCGCCCGGACTGCATGATGTGCCCGCGGGCGCCCGCGAGCGCGTCGCTGAGCGCTTTAGGCCGGCGCCTGCTTGATTCCCCATTGCGCTCGTGCAAGGCTGGCGAGCCCTAACGCATTTTTTTATCCCTCGGCCGGACGAGCGCATGAGTACCAAGTACGAAATCAGGAACACGGTTACCGGAAAGACCACCGAGCTGGAGGCGACTTCGGGAACGATCGGACCCGACGTCATTCACATCGCTCCCTTGGCGAAGGAACAAGGCGTATTCACGTTCGACCCGGGTTTCATGGCAACGGCCAGCACCGAAAGCAAGATCACGTACATCGACGGTGACGCGGGCACATTGTTGTATCGCGGCTACCCGGTCGAACAGCTCGCGGAGCAATCGAGCTTTCTAGAGGTCGCCAATCTGCTGATTTACGGCGATTTGCCCTCGAAGGCAGAGCTCGACGCATTCAACCGGTCGATCACGCGTCACACGATGGTCAATGAGCAGCTGCTGCACTTATTCGATCGGTTCCACCACGATGCGCATCCGATGGCCATGGTTTCGGCGATCGTCGCGTCGATGGCGGCCTTCTACCACGATACGACCGACATCCAAGATCCGCGTCACCGCGAGATCTTTGCACACCGGATCATCGCGAAGCTGCCGACGATCGCCGGCGCCGCCTACAAGCACTCGCTCGGCCAACCGTTCATCTATCCGCGCAACGATTTGCGCTATTGCGCGAACATGCTGAACATGTTCTTTGCCGTGCCTTGCGAGCCCTATTCGATCGATCCGGTCGCCGCGGAGGCGCTCGATCTGCTGTTCATTCTGCATGCCGATCACGAGCAAAACGCGAGCACCTCGACGGTGCGTCTTGCGGGAAGCACGGGCACCAATCCCTATGCGGCCATATCGGCCGGCGTATCGGCCCTTTGGGGTCCTGCACACGGCGGCGCCAACGAGGCAGTGCTCGATATGCTCGAAAGCATCGGATCGGTGGACCACATCGATGAGTTTCTTGCGCGCGTCAAGGACAAGAACGACACCGTTCGGCTCATGGGATTCGGCCATCGCGTCTACAAGAATTTCGATCCTCGCGCCAAGCTCATTCGAGCCATGTGCTATCAAGTGCTCAAAAAGCTCGGCAAGACCAGCAATCCCTTGTTCGAGCTCTCGCTGCGGCTCGAGGAAATCGCGCTCAAGGACGAATATTTCGTATCCCGGAAGCTCTATCCCAATGTGGATTTCTATTCGGGGATCATCTACAGCGCCATCGGCATCCCGCGCTCGATGTTCACGGTGATGTTTGCGATCGCGCGCACGGCCGGCTGGGTTGCGCATTGGCAGGAAATGGTCTCGGACCCGAACATGCGCATCGGCCGGCCGCGCCAGCTCTATACCGGCCCAGCGCAGCGAGACTACTTGGCCATCGAAAAGCGCTGACGCGTGCCCACGCCTCGCACAATGGCGCTTGCGCTGCGCGCGGTATCCCTGTTCTTCTGGGCGGCCGCAGCATGTCCTGCGATGACGGCCGTTGCCGGCACCTGCCCAATTCCGGCCGGTCCGGTGGCGGTGGGAACTGCGCAGTGGAACGGCTGGGGCGGCGACATCGACAATTCACGCTACCAACCCGAACCGGCAATCCGGGCATCGGACGTATCCCGATTGCGCTTCAAATGGGCCTTTGGCTACGCCGACCGTGGGTCGGCCACCGAAAGCACGACCGCCGATAGCACGTCTGCCGTTAGCGCGCCGCCCGCTGCCGCGGCCGCCGTTGCCGCCGCGGGCTCGACGGTCGATGCGCAACCGACCGTCGTCGACGGCCGATTGTTCGTGACCAGCGCGACCGGGCGCGTGAGCGCGATCGATGCCGTCACGGGGTGCACCTATTGGACTTTCGATGCCGCCGCCGGCACGCGTGCGGCCGCCGTTGTCGGCGAATTGAAGGCGCCCAAGAAGAATTTGGGGCCCAAGAAGAAGTTCAAGCAGAAAAAGAAGGATGCGCACATCGACGTCGAGAAGCCGCCGAGCGCGGTGTTCTTCGGCGACGACAAGGGCGCGGTCTACGCGCTCGATGCGCAGTACGGGCGCTTGATGTGGAAGACCCAGGCCGACGCCCACCCCTTGGCACGCATCGCCGGTTCTCCGACGCTCTACAAGGATCGTCTCTACGTGCCGGTGTCTTCGAGCGAGGAGCGTGCCGCCGTAAATCCGGCCTATCCGTGCTGCACATTTCGCGGCAGCGTCGCGGCGCTCGATATTGTCACTGGGCAGATCGTCTGGCGGACATTCATGACGCCCGAGCAGCCCAAGCCTTACAAGACCAATGAAGCAGGCACCCAGCTCTACGCGCCCGCGGGGATGGCGGTGGGATCGGCACCTGCGATCGATGCCGATAACGAACTGCTGTACGTAGCGGCCGGCAGGGCCAATGGAGATCCGCCGCCGGCCGCGGCCAATGCGATCGTCGCCTTGAGCCTCGAGGACGGCAAGATCGCTTGGATCAAGCAGCTGCCGCAAAGCGATGCGGCTGTGGATTTCGACAGCGCGATGATGTTGCGCAATCTTTCGTTGACGAGAAAGATCCTCGTGGCTGCGCCGAGGTCGGCGGAAGTTTTCGGGCTCGACCCCGGCCGCGCCGGCGAAATCCTGTGGCGCAGCAAACTGGAACTTGCGGGAGCCGCCGGGATTCAATGGGGACCCGCAGCGGATCACCGCAGCGTCTACCTCGCATTTGCGGCCCCGCATGAGTCTGCAGCGGCGACCGCAGACGGACTCGTGGCGCTCGACATCGCGACCGGCCGCCTGCGCTGGGTCGCGCCGCCGCCGCCGCCGCCGTGTAGTACACCAGCGAACGATTGCTCACACAAACAATCGCAGGCCGTGAGCGTGATTCCGGGAATCGCGTTCCTCGGATCGATGGACGGGCATTTGCGGGGCTTCTCGACGATCGACGGCAAGATCCTCTGGGATTTCGATACCGCCAGATCCTATGAGACCGCCAACGGCGTCCCCGCCAAGGGTGGCCGTCTGGACCGCGGCGGTCCGGTCATCGTTGGCGGCATGATGTTCGTGAATTCCGGCGACGCCTTGCTCGCGTTTTCACTCGACGGCAAGTAGCATCGCGGGTGTTTTTCACCACGCGGAAGCCAACACCGACATGACCGTTCGATCGCCGACTCCAATGGCGCGTATCACTCTGCTGCTGGTGCTCTGCGCGGCCTTTGCGGCGCCCGCAAGGTCGGAGGCTCCGAATCTCGCGAATTCCGTCGTCAAAGTCTTTTCGACGATGCGCTATCCGGACCCGTTCAAGCCATGGACCAAGCAGGCGCCGTCGGAAGCGACCGGGTCGGGCGTCATCATCGAGGGCAAACGCATTCTCACGAACGCGCACGTGGTGCTGTATGCGAGCCAGGTTCAGGTGCAAGCCAATGAGGCGGGCGACAAGGTAGCCGCAAAGGTCGTCGCGATTGCGCCGGGCATCGATTTGGCCGTGCTCGAACTCGAGGATGCGACTTTCTTCGACTCGCGGCCTCCGATCTCGCGCGCGAGCAAATTGCCGGAAATCAAAGACACGGTGCTCGCCTATGGTTACCCGACCGGCGGCTCGTCGCTGTCGATCACCAAGGGAATCGTCTCGCGCATCGAGTTCGTGCCATACAGGTTCCCGGTCTCCGGACTGCGCATTCAAATCGATGCGGCGATCAATCCAGGCAACAGCGGCGGACCCGCGATCGCGGGCGGCCGGATGATCGGACTGGCATTCCGCAAGCAGACCGGCGACGAAAGCATCGGCTACATCATCCCCAATGAAGAGATCGAGCTGTTCCTGAGAGATATTCCCGACGGTCACTACCACGGCAAGCCGGCGATGTACGACGACCTGCAGACGCTGGAAAATCCGGCGATGCGCGACTTTCTGAAGCTCGACAAGAGCGTCGAGGGCGTCGTCGTGCATCAGCCGAGCAAATCCGACGCCGCGTATCCGCTCAAGCAATGGGACGTCATCACGCGCATTGGCGATGTTCCGATCGACAATCAAGGCATGGTGAAGCTCGGACACGATTTGCGCGTGGATTTTCATTATCAGATTCAAAAGATCGTCGCGAAGGGCTTGCTGCCGCTCATCGTCGTGCGGGCGGGCAAGCTCATGCAAGTGAATCTGCCCGTGTCGCCGGTCCGTCCGACGCTGCTGCCGGATCTCGAGGGCGGATATCCGCGATATTTCATTTACGGGCCGATCGTATTTTCGACGGGAACCTGGGAATTCGTCGGCGGTTTGGAGAAATCCGGCGCGAGCCGCACGCTGAGCATCATCAAGAGTCCGCTGCTGACGCGCGCACTCGATGCGCCGGACGATGAGCTGCGGGAGCTCGTCGTCGTCGCCTCGCCATTCTTCCCGCACAAGCTCGCGAAGGGCTATTCGAACGCTGCCGGATCGGTCGTCTATTCGATCAACGGCAAACGTGTGGGCAGCCTCAACCAGCTCGTCGCACTACTGCGTGATCTAACGGACGAATTCGTGACGCTGGAATTCGATCAGCGCTCGGGCGAATCCTTGGTTTTTCCGCGTGCCGAGATGGTGGCCGCGACCGAGGAGATCCTCACCGACAACGGCGTTCGTGCACAGGGCTCGCCCGATACGCTCGCGGTTTGGCAAGCCAAAGCCGCGCACTAATTCGGCCGTCCGGCCGAATTGAACGCCCGAAGGGCGGCCCCGACAGGGGCGAGGCGCGTTAGCGCCGAGTACTAATTCGGCCGTCCGGCCGAATTGAACGCCCGCCCTCAATTCATCTCGACGAGTTCCGAGACTTCGCGGGCGTCGGCGCGGCGCATCGGCCGGCCGTCGACCGGGGAATACGGAGATTGACGGATCCCATCGATCGGGAAGACCGTGGCATCGACCGTGCGGCCGTTGGCTTCGAAGCGCAATGCCGGATAGTTCAAGCTGCGCTCGGCGTCCATTTTGACGCGCCGTTCGTAAAACTCGTGCGGCACACCGATCTCCATGAGTCGAATCGCGACGCTCTCCGAACGGTCCGCAAATAGATGCAGGTTGATGTCGCTGTAGTCGGTCGCCGTCCCGGTCAGTACCGAGCCGACGAGGCGCGGCTGGAATTCACCGAGCATGCGCATCGTATCGAGTGCGATGCGCCGCTGTTCCCGCAAGCTGTGGTCGTGCGTGTCTCGCGCAAATAGCCGCTGATGCTCACGCAGTGCCGCTTCGATTTCGACGTTCTTCGGCAGCACGGCAACGTCATGCACGCCGAGACGGTCCGCGGCCTTGCGTTTGGCCTGCAAGAAATCCCCGATACCGTGTTCGGCCATGATGCGCGCGGCTTCCTGGGCGAGCGCACGGCGCAAATCCTCGGCGCGCTGCGAAAATTTCTTGGGCATAGGCTCTTTAAAAAAGCGGTTTGTCGCCGTCGTTGATCGGATTTTTTGAATTTGGACCTTCGTAAACTTCCGGCTTGGGCAGATTTCCCTCGATGAATTTTTCCATGATGCCGTTCGGGTTGTCGGCACTCGCGAGCAGCCCGTTTTCCGGATCGATGCGTACCGTAACCAACCCGTCCGGCACCGGCACCGGATGGCGCGGGCTGCCGGCAAGCGCCTCGCGCATGAAATAGGTCCAGATCGGTACCGCCGTACGACCGCCTTCCTCGCCACTGCCGAGCGATCGATCCTGGTCGAAGCCGACCCAAACGGTCGTGACGAGATCGCCGTTGAATCCGGAGAACCAGGCGTCGTGCGCATCGTTGGTCGTGCCGGTTTTCCCGGCGATGTCGTCACGGCCCACGGCGCGGGCATGCACGCCGGTGCCGCGCAATATGACGTCGCCCATGATGTTGGACAACAAGTAGGAAATCTGCGGGCGCAGCACTTGCGGCGCCAAGTCCTTCTGCGGAATCACAAATTTGCCGTCGCGCTCGGAAGCGTCGAGTTGCGGCCCGTGTGCCGCGGCTGCCATCGGGGTCCCGCGGCTGCATTCGAAGCAGGCGATCACGGGCTCGGCTTGCTGCAGCGAGTTGCCCACGGCATCCTCGATTCGATCGATGTAATATGAATTTACCTTGAAGCCGCCGTTCGCAAAGGTTGCGTAGGCGGTGACCATTTGCAGCGGGCTCGCCTCAGCGGTGCCGATCGCGAGAGTCAGGTCATCGGGAAGCTGCGATTTGTCGAAACCGAAGCGCGTCACGTAGTTCCGGACGTATTCGAGGCCGATATCCTGCATGAGGCGCACCGAGACGAGATTGCGCGAATATACCAGTGCCTCTCGCAATCGCATCGGTCCGAAGAATTTTTCGCCGCTGTTGTCCTTCGGCCGCCAAGACTGATCCGGGTCCTCGGGCGAGTCGAGCACAACGGGCGCGTCGAGAATCACGCTCGCGGGCGTAAAGCCCTTGTCGAAGGCCGCGGCATAGAGAAAGGGCTTGAATGAGGACCCCGGCTGACGCTTCGCCTGGATTGCGCGGTTGTATTTGCTTTGGAAGAAGTCGAATCCGCCTACGAGCGCAACCACCGCGCCGTCCTTCGGGTCGAGAGATACGATCGCGCTTTGCACCTCCGGGACTTGCACGAATTGCAGGTTCTGCGCCGTCGTGCCCACGGTGTAAATCACGTCGCCGCGCGAGAAAATTTCGCTCGCCTGGCTCGGCCAGCGATCGGTCTTCTCGTCGGGCAATTCGCGGCGCGCCCAGGAAATCCTCTCCCAGGGAAGGGTCACGGACCCTAAGGATTTGACATAGATTTGCGCGCTCTTCGCGTCGACCTTCTGGACGATCGCGGGCCGCAATCCGCCGATCAACGGGAACTGGTCGAGTTCCGTATCCCAAATTTCCGCCGCCGGGTTCTTGCCGAGTTCCACCTTGGCGGTCGGGCCGCGGTAGCCATGGCGCCGGTCGTATTCCAGCAGGCCGGTTCGCAACGCAATCGCGGCCGCGGCCTGCAGGCGCGAGTCGATCGTCGTATAAACCCGGTAGCCGGCGGTGTAGACGCCCTCGCCGTACTTCGCCAGCATGTCCGAGCGCACCATTTCAGCGACATAGGGCGCTTCGACCTCGATCGAGGGCCCGTGCAGCCGGGACTCGACCGGTGAGTTATCCGCCTCGTTGTGCTCGGCTGGGCTGATGTAGCCGAGTTCGAGCATTCGGCGCAGCACGTAGGAACGCCGCGTCTTGGCCTTCTCAGGATTGGCAACCGGATTGACGTCGGATGGCGCCTTCGGAATTCCGGCAAGCATCGCCATTTCGGCGACGTTGAGCTGGTCGAGCGCTTTGCCGAAATAGACCTCGGCGGCTGCGCCGACGCCATAGGCGCGTTCACCGAGAAACGTTTTGTTGGCGTACAGGGAAAAGATTTCCTCCTTGGAGAATTCGGCCTCGATGAGGAACGAAATGTAGATTTCGCTCATCTTTCGCTTCATATCGCGCCGCGGAGACAGAAACACGTCGCGCGCCACTTGCATCGTGATCGTGCTGCCGCCCTGGCGCACGCCGCCGGCCCGCATGTTCGCGACCGCGGCACGTAAAATTCCTTGCCAATCAACGCCATGGTGCTGAAAAAAGCGATCGTCTTCGGCCGCCAAAAAGGCTTCGATCAGCATTTTCGGGATCTGTTCGTAGCGCACCGGGATGCGCCTTTGCTCGCCGATCGAGGCGATCAGGCGCCCGTCGCGGGTATAAACCCGCAGAGGCACCTGTAATTGCACGTCGCGCAGCGTATCCACGTCGGGCAGCGCCGGCTTCAGATAGGCATACGCGCAGACATTGGCAAAGCCGATCAGGGCAATCGCCCCAATCAGGACTATCGAAATGCGGGATATGAGAACTAGGTAACGTTTGGCCACAGAAAACCGTTCTAACTTATTGCAAGGGCGGAAGTAGACATGCATATTACCGCTGCTTGTAGGGGCATACTCATCGAAAGATGAGGACGCAAAGCTACCGGTCTAAGGGTTTGTTGCCTAGGACAGCGGGGTTGCCAGACTTTGGCGCGCATCATCGGCGGGTTCCCCGCGCGGCGAGCGCAGTCTGAATCGACCGGCAATCCGCACCCGCCTCCTTAGTCGCAGCTCGACGATGAGTTTTGCCGCCCTTTGGGTCCCGAAATGTTCCGGCCATTATGGTGTATCGATGAATTTTGGCGAACTGATGGATTTTGGCGACGATTATCGTGAGTGCGGTCACGGTCTATTTAACAGTTCCTTGCTAAGTTTGGTTCTCATAGTTAATCTCGTGTAATAGTTTCGACCTCCAAGGTACTGAGCTAAAAAGGAAAACTCTGTGTGGTCGCTCGTCAAAAGATATCGTCCGCTGCTGGGACTTGACATAACCACCTCGTCCGTGAAGCTAATAGAGCTCACGATGTCGGGGGGGCAGTATCGAGTGGAATCGTATGCAGCGGAGCCGACGCCGCACAATGCCATCAACGAAAAGGCCATTGTCGACGCCGAAGCCGTCGGCGAAGCGATTCGCCGCGCGGTCAAGCGCTCGGGCGCGAAGAGCCGTCTTGCCGCGATCGCGATCAGCGGCGACGCTGCGATTACCAAGGTAATCCAGATGCCGCGCAGCCTCGGGGAAAACGAACTCGAGG
>Ga0209040_10001687_pt1 | contig 17536 bp, 16 predicted proteins | sample BogFormECP12_OM3_FD_188240 | JGI IMG/M metagenome (GOLD analysis project Ga0209040, IMG submission 188240) | Bog forest soil microbial communities from Calvert Island, British Columbia, Canada - ECP12_OM3 (SPAdes) (version 2) | ecosystem: Environmental > Aquatic > Freshwater > Wetlands > Bog ...
TTTGCACCCATGCACTGGCCCACGAGAACCGTGGCCGCCATCGAGAAGCCGAAAATGGACGCGAACAGCAAGAACATCACCATGTTCGAATTGCCGGTCGCCGCGAACGCCGCCTCGCCCAAATACTTACCGACCCAGATGGAGTTGACCGACCCGTTGAGGGATTGCAGCACGTTGCCGAACAAGATCGGCAGCGAGAAGATGAGCAGCGTGCGCGGAATCGAGCCTTCCGTCAGTGAAAGTTTGGGGTTCATGCACTCTCCGAATCCGCGATCCGCATGGTCGGCACCAAAGCCTACAGTTTACCGGCAAATTCCGCGGCAGAACCCACGCGATGTTATGCTTTCCGGTTATCCTCAAGCACGCAGAGCCCGGGAAAGGCAGTGACATCGCATGATATTGCTCATTGACGTCGGCAATACCCGCCTGAAATGGGCGTGGCTGACGACGGCCGGTTTGTCCGATCAACAGGCGGTCGTGCATCGAGACGTCAAGCCGGACCTTTGGAACGCGGCGCTGTTCGATACAAGCCAAAAGCCGGAGCGCGTTCTTGCCGCCAACGTCGCCGGCGACGCGATGGCGAAGAATTTGACGCGGCTCACGAAAAAGACTTATGGGGTCAAGATTGAATTCGTGACGGCGTCCCGGCAATTTCACGAGCTGACCAACGGCTATTTGGATCCCAGCCTGCTCGGGGCCGACCGCTGGCTGGCCATCATCGGCGCCTGGACCATGGCACACTCGGCGCTGTGCGTCGTCGACGCGGGTACGGCCGTCAAGGTCGACAGCGTCGACGCGCACGGCCAGCACCTCGGCGGGCTCATCGTACCGGGCATCCACATGATGCGCGAAGCGCTGCTCACGCGCACCAGCGACATCGCAAAGGCAGTCGACATGAGCACGCCGTCGATGGCGGGAATCCTCGCCAACAACACGATCGGTGCGGTATCGCGCGGCGCCGTCTTTGCGCTCGCGGGCTTGGCGGACCGCGCCGCCGAAATCATCGAGCAGAGCACGGGGGTCAAGCCGCAATTGTTCATTACCGGCGGAGATGCGGGAATGATCACGGGAACGATGCGCGCGCGCGGCGAAATCGTTCCCGACCTCGTATTGCGCGGCTTGGCCGTGATCGCGGCGCAGAGCCGCTGAGTCCCCACTCCGAATTGCGAGACAGATGCTGCGTCCCGGCCGACTCAATCTGATCACCGACGTTGCAGGCGTCACGGTGGGCCACGCCACCGACGCGCGCGTCCTCAGCGGAGTCACCACACTGCAGTTCGATGGCAGCTGGTCGACCGGCGTCGATGTGCGCGGCGGTGGCCCGGGTTTGCGCGAAACGGAGGTGCTGGCGCCCGAGAATCTCGTCGGTCGCGCGCATGCAGGACCTCAGGAGGCGCCGCGGAGCATGGATCCATGCCGTTCGAGCGCCTTGCGAGCCTCGACGGGCCGCCCGCACTTGCGCGCCGCGTCGAACAGGATCTGGTCGAACAGGCCTCGCTGTGCGTGGCTGCCGCCGATCTGCTCGAGCCGCGGCAGCACGGTGCCCAAGGCACGCCACGCGGTCTCGTAGTCGCCACGAGCGTGCGCATAGAGCCCCTCGCAGGCCGGAAGCGCCACTTCGTGCCAGACCGCGCGGCAGTACGCGGGCGCTTCGCCCGAGCGGCGGCGTACCGCGCCGAGCAGCTCCTCGGCTTCCGCCCGGCCGGCCCGCGCGAGACCGTAGAGATATTGCAGCGTCAAGAACGGCTGGACGGTATCGGCGGCGCGCGCCGCCAAGTGTGCGCCGAGTTCCTGCCAACGCTCGCCGACGTCGACGCCGGCGAGTTCGAGGCGCGCGAGCAGCGAGACCGCGCCGATTTGATCCTGGGAATAGCTCTTCACGACGCCCCAGACATGCTGGTCATATAAGTCGAGCGCGCGCGCACCGCGGCCTTGGGCCAGGCGGAACAGCGCCAAGTGCCACCACAAGTGAGTCAGCATGAACGAGTTCAGTCCCGTCCAGCTCGCCTCGAAGCCGGCGAGGGTCGAAGCGCCCTCATCGACTTCTGCGCGGGTCAAATGCACGTGCGCGAGCGCGTGCTGCGCCCAGGGCTCCTTCGGAAGCCGTTCGAGCGCGGCCCGCGCGCATCGCTCGGCCTCGTCGAGCCGGTGGCATTGCTCGTAGGCGAATGCCGCCATGCCGTGCATATGCGCGACGTGATCATTGGCCCGCATGACTTTTAGGGCGACGCGCAGCATTTCCGGCGAATTGCCGCGATTGAACTCGAGATAATGGTGTAGTTTGACGACCGCGAGGTCGTGCGGAAAATCGTCCGAAATGCGATCCGCGATCTGCAGTGCCGCCGCGAGGTCGTCGGCAATCCAGGCGCGCAGCAAGGCGAGATTCAGTCGTTCGCGTGAGTTCGCATTGCCTGCGGCAAGCTCGGCCGCTTCCAGATATCTCGTGGCCCGCTGCGCCCCTTCCGGGGCCTCGAGCAGCATCCAGAGAAATCCGGCATAAATATTGACCAAGCAACAATCCGGATCCTTCTCGGCGGCGAGCAGCACACGCTCCGCGCGCGTCTCGTAGGCGAGCAGGCCTCCGACAAAATCATCGATCGCGGCGTGCGTCGCCTCGGCGACTGCACTGATCGGGTTGTTCAGATAGTCTCGCCGCATTCGCGAATGATACCGGACCCGGTCGAAACGCAGGTGATCATGGATCCGGCCGCTCCCGGCAGATCGACGCAGTGCGGTGCAGCGGCGGCAAGGAGATCGCGCGCGAATCCGGCGCCATGACGGGCAGCACCTTGGTCGAGTGGCTGGCTTCAAAGATCCGCGAGCCTGAGGTCTCGGACCGCTTGCGAATTCGGCGCATCCACCGCCAAACTGCTGCCGGCACGGGCTTCATTCAGACGTAACGAGGTGGACGATGGCCATTGACGCGGAAGATTTCCGGGTACCCGAGGGCGACACTGTCGATCTCAAGCGATGGCCGACGATGATCGATCGCTTCTACAGGTCCGATGAGGACTACGCGAGCATGCTGAGGCGCGACGTCGCCGATCTCAGCGCCCAACAGGAAATGCTTTACGCATCGAACCGCCACTCCTTGCTGCTGATATTCCAAGCGATGGATGCCGCCGGCAAGGACGGCGCAATCGCACACGTGATGTCGGGCATCAATCCGCAAGGATGCCAGGTCTTCAGCTACAAGCACCCGAGCGCCGCGGAGCTCGAACACGATTTTCTGTGGCGCACGACTCGCGACCTGCCGGAGCGCGGCCGGATCGGCATCTTCAACCGATCCTACTACGAGGAGGTTCTGATCGTTCGCGTCCATCCGGAGATTCTTCGCAGTGAAGGCGTGCCTGCCGGCAAGCTCGACTCGAATAAGGTATGGAGCCAACGCTACCGGTCGATCGTCAATTTGGAGCGGCATCTCGCACTCAACGGCACCTGCGTCGTGAAATTCTTTCTGCATTTGTCGAAGGAGGAGCAGCGGAAGCGCTTCATCGAGCGCATCGACAGTCCGAACAAGAACTGGAAATTCAGCCTCGCCGACATCGAAGAGCGAAAATTTTGGAAGCAATACGCGAAGGCCTACGAAAAATGCCTGAGCGCGACCAGCACCGAACGCGCGCCCTGGTATGTCGTGCCCGCAGACGATAAGCGCAATGCGCGGCTCATCATCTCCCGGATCATTTTGGAGACCACGAAGCGGCTCAAGCTCGCGTTCCCCGAGGCCGATCCGAAACGCCGGCGGGAGCTGCTCGAGCTGCGGAAAATGCTCGAAAAGTGAACGGAGGCGTTACACGTTCCTGACGATCCTGAACCGAATCGAGGCGGTCGCACGAGTGCCGGGCGCACAGAATGCGATCCTCAGGTCGGCGCGGCGTAAAGATCGCGAATGACTTGCGGCAATAAATCCGGCAGGTCCTCGGCCAGCAAGCCGGGTCCGAACAGCGCGGCAGCGGCACCGTGCATCCAAACGGCAGCGGCGGCCGCGACAAACGGCTCCATGCCTTGTGCTAGCAGCCCGAGCACGATACCGCCGAGTACATCGCCGGATCCCGCGGTCGCCAAGCTGGGCGGCGCGTTCGAGTTGATGATCGCGCGGCCGTCGGGCGCCGCTATCACGGTATCCGCGCCTTTCAAAACGACGACGGCGCCGCTGTGCGCGGCCGCCGCGCGTGTGCGTGTGAGCTTGTCGCTGCCGGCGTCGAACAGCCGGACAAACTCGCCCTCATGCGGCGTCAGCACGCACGGGCCGCCGATCGCGCGCGCGAGCGCCAAGGCGTCTCCCTTGAACGAGGTGATCGCATCGGCATCGATCACGGTTGCGCGATGCGTCGCAAGCATCGCGAGCGTGCGTGAGCGTGTCTGCTCGCCGACGCCTGCGCCCGGCCCGATTAGAAATGCCGTGATGCGCTGATCGGCGATTAGGTTCTCGAAATCGGCGGCCGCTGCAAGCGCGACAATCATGATGCTGGTTAACGCTGAGGCGTAAGTCGGCAACGCGATCTGCGGGACGGCGATCGTCGTCAATCCGGAGCCGGCGCGTGCAGCAGCGCGCGCAGCCAGCCGTGCAGCCCCCGTCATTGGATAGCCTCCCAAGACGAGCGCGTGGCCGCGGCTATATTTATTGCCGTCGTAGCGCGGCCTCGGCAAATCGTCGAGCCACAAGCGAGGATCATTCTCGAAGCAGTTTGGCGCGATTCGCTCGAGCACCGACGGCGGCGTGCCGATATCGGCGACGACCAGTTCGCCGCACAGCTCGCGGCCCGGCATCAGCAGATGACCGGGCTTCTTGCGCAAGAAAGTCACCGTGAGCACGGCCGCTACCGCGCCGAGGCTCGCGCCGGTGTCGCCCATGAGGCCGCTCGGCACATCAATCGAAACGATTGGCGTGTTGCGTGCGGCAGCCGCGGCAAGCGTTTCCCGCGCCGGTCCAGCCAAGGCGCGGCTCAAGCCCGCGCCGAAGATCCCATCGACGATCAATTCCGCGCCTCCGAGCGCCTGTGGAGCGAGGATCTCGATGGCGCCGCTCCAGCGGTCTGCATTCTCGCGGGCCGCGCCCTTCAAGAGATCGATGGAGCCGAGCAGCGCGACGCGTACCGGCCAACCTGCACGCGCCAAATGACGAGCCGCGACGAAACCGTCGCCGCCGTTATTGCCTGGGCCACAGAGCACGAGGACCGGGCGCACGGCCCAACGGCGTTCGATTTCGCGCGCCACCGCATGCCCGGCGTTCTCCATGAGCACGGCGACTGCGACGCCTTCGGCAACTGCCAAGCGGTCGGCTTCCTCCATCCGACGCAGATCGAGCAAGGCGGTCGCGAGATTCAACGCGCGGCCGCCGTCTGCAGCAGAATCGATGCTCTGGCAGCGATCAAAGTCGAATCACCCGACAATTCTTGGCGCCGCTGATGCGGCATGGTTCGCGCTGTAAAATTCGAGACCCGTCCCCTGTCGTTTGGCGCGGTACATCGCCGGATCGGCGTGCCGCATCAGTTCATCGGCGTTTTGTCCGTCGTCAGGCGCAATCGCGATTCCGATGCTCGCGCACACCTCTAAGTCGTGCCCGTCGACGCGCAGCGGCGCCCGCACGGGATCGTACAGCTTGTGCGCGAGCATCGTGAGCCGGCGGAGGCGCGACAATTTCGGCTCGGGGTCGCGAACCCGAGCGAACGAAACCGCACGCCAATCGGTCGCGGATTTGCAAGCGCGGTTTTTGGATTCGGATTGAACGAGTGTGCACGTTCGAAGCATGACCATTCTCGCAAAGGTTCCATGAGGCTACGATAATCCGTCCGCGCAACATCCAACGTCTATACGGCGACGAACCGTTGCGCGGATGCCAGTTTAAGCCGCAACCGCAGCATTGGCGACTGCCGCGATGCGTCGGTCGATTTCGACAATGGGAAACGTGTGTTCCCGTACAGACGTCCCGCGATGACGACGGTAGCGTGGGTTCGATGAACCAATCCGACCAGATAATCGATTCGGTGGGCGCCGAACAGGCCGTGCGCGCCGCTCGTAGCAAAGGGCAAGTCCGTGACGCGGGCCGAGAATTCGCATGCCTACAACTGGGCGGAATCGGTGTTGCCCCGCATTTCACGGCGTTTGGCGAGCGCGTGCTACGCGCAACTTCGCCGCCCGCGTTTGCGGGGCTCATGGCGCTGGCGCTATGTGCCGCCTGCACGGTTTCCATGTCCCGATCCGAGGACGGCAGCCGCGAGGAAGGCTATGCGATCACAGTGTACGAGCCCTTCGATAATTCACGCGATTGGGGGCCGAGCTATTTGGTCGGCCCGCCGCTCCGACCCAAGCTATTTTCGAACGATCACGGCAATCGGACCGCGGACAGCGTGCTTTATCCGGCGCCTGGGCCGGTCTCGGCGCCCTCGATTCCAACGCGCTCGCCGGACGCCGCTGCGCCGGTCCTGGCGCCGGACTGAGCTGCCGCGGCGCGTTCGGCGGCCGCAGCCGCGATCGCGGGCGGCCGATCGCGCACGCGCTCCGATCATTTCTTCTTCGGCGGCTTGACCGAAGTCAACGCATCATAGAGCGTGATATCGGGGTGCTCGCTACACCGCTTTGCGAGCCCCGCCGCGAAGGCTGCGAGCGCACTCGAGTCGAGTACGCGTCCGCCGCGTTTTCCGACCGAATAACCGAGCAGCCACATCATGATCGTATTCGCGCTCTGCGGATCCGATTGCGCCATCTGCGTGTGCCGCTCCTCGAAGGTCGCGCAAGCGAGCGTGTCCAGTTCCATCGGATTGGTGTTGGCGAGTTTCACCCCGGGCACGGTGTCCAGAAGGCTGTTGTTCGGATGGTTCTTGCATTCGATGTCCAAGGCATTGCCGAACTGTTGCAAGGCGTTGCCGTACATCACGTGCGCACCCGACTTGGCAACGGCGTAGCCGAACAGCCACATGACGACATCGACCGCGTCCTCGGGCTGGCCGGCGGCCGGCGCGTTCATGATTTCTTTCTCGTAGGCATCGCAGCTCAAGCTGCCCAGATCGATTGGCGCTGCTCGGCTCGCGCAGGGCAGTAGAAAAACGGCGACCGCAATTGAGACAAGGATTTTCATCAGATCTCCAGAAGTGTCCAGCCGTGCCTCCGCTCGGCCGCGTCATGGCGCGATTCCCCCCACTAACCGCGCGGCCGCTCGGTGTAGCCGCGGCAGACGGCCGCCAGCTTGTTGCCGTCGGGATCGCGGACGTAGGCTGCATAAAAATCCGCGCCGTAGTGGGGCCGTAGACCCGCGGCGCCTTCCGAGGAGCCGTGGTTGGCGAGCGCCGCCGCGTGAAACTCCTCAACCGCCCGCCAGGAACGCGCGCTCAAGGCCACCATCGTTCCATTTCCGCTGGCGGCCGGTTTGCCGTCGAACGGCACACAAAGCCACAGCGCAATTTCCTCCGCCCCACGGTTCTTGTAGGTGCCCCACCCGGCCCATCCGTCCCAGCCCGCCTCGCCGCCGGTATCACACCGCGCAAAACCCAACGGAGCGAGCACTGCGTCATAAAAACGCACGGCCCGTTCGAGGTCATTTGTGCCGAGACATATGTAGGTAAACATCGGCGTTGAGTGGTGCCCTGAGAGAGATTCGAACTCCCGACCTATTGTTTACAAAACAATTGCACTACCGCTGTGCTATCAGGGCCTGCTCGGAATTATAGCGTTTAGCCGCGCGCGATCGTAGTCTTAAAGTTCAGGTCCGAGGGCGATCGGCGAGCCGTCGGCGAAGCGCGTGACGCGAAATGCCGCCGGATCGACCGAGGGAGATGCGCCCACCGAGAGTTCGGCCGCGAGCCTGCCAGCCGCCGGACCGATTCCGAAGCCATGTCCGGAGAACCCGGTCGCGACCGTCAACCCGGGCAGCGCCTCGACGGCGCCGATATACGGCACGATATCCGGTGTCACGTCGATATAGCCGCCCCACTGCTGCAAGACTTGACTGTCGCGAAACGCCGGAAACAGATTTCGCAGTGCCGCCATTGCTTGTTGGTTCATTTTCTCGTCCGGGTCCGGATCGAGCACACGCATGGCTTCGAATGGACTCGGCCGGTCGAGTGCCCAGCGGCGCGGCAGGAACAACTCGCGCAGCGACTGGGTGTTCACGCGCACGTGCAACGATCCGGCCTGCTTGGCGATAGCCGGCCGGAATTCACGCAAAAAACGCAGTGAGTCGGGCACGAGCGGCACGACGTGACCTTCGCCCTTGGCGACCGTATAGCCGCCGTCGAGGCGCCTGCGCAGCCCCAGATCGGACAGGTAGAGGCAGCTGCTCGGTCCTTCGGCGACCGGCGCCGTGCGCAGTACCGAGGCGAGCACCTTGACCTGCGGCAAGCGAATGCCGAGGCTCGCACAAAATAGGCTCGACCATGCGCCCCCCGCGAGCAGCACGCTTTCGCAGGCTACGGTCCCGAGTTCCGTAATGACCGCGCGCACCCGACCGCCCGCGCGCTCGATACCGCGCGCGGCGCAATGCGTCATGATGACCGCCCCTTTGCGCTGCGCAGCGCGTGCGATTGCGGGCGCGGCTCGCTGCGGTTCCGCACAGCCGTCGGTCGGCACGTACATGCCGCAGCGAAACGCGCGGCTTGCGCGCGGCATGAGCGCCTCGAGCGCGCTGCCGCGCACGATGCGCGTGCCGATCTCGTAGGGAGCCGCCATCTGTTGCCAGGCAAGGAAGTGCTGCTCGGCCGATTCATTCTCGGCGACATAGAGCACACCGCACTCGCGAAATCCGGTTTCGGCATCGGTCAGGTGATTCATTGCGCGCCACATGCGCAGACTCTGCACGATCAGCGGCATCTCGCGCTCATCGCGCCCCGCCTGCCGGCACCAGCCCCAATTGCGGCTCGACTGTTCACCGGCGATGTGGCCTTTCTCGCAAAGCACGGTCGGTATGCCGCGGGCCGCCAGATCGAGTGCGGCCGATGTGCCGATGATGCCGCCGCCGATGATGACGACGCTGGTCGCGGCCGGCAGCCTCTCGTCCGGTATGATGGAGTCAACAGCGGGTCCCATGTGCCGCATGATCGACGTAGCCCTGGGGCGATGCAACAGCGGCCCCGAATCGCGGCCGAGGCGAGCCATCTCGATGGACATGCAGGAAGACCATGCGCATTCGGCGAGCCGCGCAGCAGCCGCTGCTCGCGCTGTATTGATGGCGCGGTGAGGGACTCACTCGATCTGCGCGGCTCGACGGCTAATGCGCAGCACTGCGTAGGCGCGGAGCCTCGAATTCATCGCCGGGCAGCCAGGCAATCGTCGCGGGTGCCGTCATCGCCTGCCAAGCGAGCGCGATGCCGAATTGCGCAAGCGCGGCATTGCTGGAGAAATCCATGTCGGCCCGGTATTCGTCGCTCGGCTGATGATAGTGCTTCGAGGTGTATTCGTCGGCTTGCTCCTTGCCCCATTGCGGCGGGTGACCGACGAACTTGAGCGCCGTGTTGATCGAGAACGCGGGTACGCCGGCGCGCGCCAGACTGAAATGATCCGAACGATAGTAGTGTCCGGCGCCCGGATGCGGATCAGGCTGGATCTCGTAGCCGAACGCGGCCGCGGTCCTCTGCACGGTTGGATAGAACGTCGTGCGCTCCGCGCCCGTGACGTTGACCGATGCCGGGACGCCGATCGGCGGCACGGCATCGTAATTCAGATCGAGCGCGATCGCCGCAGCGGGGAGCGGCAGGTGCTTGCCCCAATAATTGGAGCCGAGCAGCCCCTTCTCCTCGGCCGTGACCGAAACGAACAAAATCGGGTGCGGCGGCTTGAGGCCCGAGGCCGCGAACGCATGCGCCAATTCCAACACGATCCCGCAGCCGGTGCCGTTATCGACGGCGCCGTTGTAGATGTTGTCGCCGCTGCGATTCGGATCGATGCCTAAGTGATCGTAATGCGCGGTGAAAGCCACGGCTTGCGTCGGTGGGCTGGGATCCGTGCCGGGCAGCAGGCCCACGACGTTGGAAGACTCGAATTGGCGCACGGCGCTCTCGATATGAGCTCGGAAGCGCACCGGCAGCTCGCGCGCCTTGAATTTGCGAGTGCCGGCCAAGCTGAGCATTTTGTCGAGTTCGAGGCCCGAGGCTGCAAACAGCTTGCGCGCCGCATCGAGCTGGATCCACGCGGCCGCCTGCAGCTTCGGATCCGCATCGTCTCGCAAGAAGACCTGCTCTCCGCTCCACGAATTTTGCACGACATCCCAGCCGTAGCTTGCGAGGTCGGTGCGGTGAATGATCAGAGCGCCGATCGCGCCCTTGCGCGCAGCCTCCTCGAATTTGTAAGTCCAACGGCCATAATAGGTCAGGGCCTCGCCATTGAAGAATTTCGGATCTTGCGACGGCGGCTCGTTGACGATGACCAGCACGACTTTGCCCTTGACGTCGACCCCCTTGAAGTCGTCCCATCGATATTCGGGCGCTACGATGCCGTAGCCGACGAACACGATCGGCGCATCGACATCGGTGCGTTCCGTCTGAGTCTGGTTGCCGATCACGAAATCCTCGCCGAGCTTGAGCGAGAGCGCGTCGCCCTGCCGCGGCTGGATCGACGCCGTCGTCGCCGGCAGCGTGTGCACGCCGGTGAAGCGGATATTCTGCAGGTAGCCACCGTCATCGCCGGCCGGCCGGAGTCCGTCGAGCGCAAATTGCGCCGCGATGTAGCGCGCGGCGATATCGCCTCCGCGAGTACCCGTGCCGCGTCCCTCGAGCAAGTCGTCGGCGAGGAAACGCACATGCGCGCGGATTCGTTCCGCATCGATTCCGGAGATCGCGCGCTTGACCGCGTCCGGCAAACCCAACTCGAGTTCCGCGTGCGCTGCGATCGCAGCCATAGTCGCGGCATTCGCGGGTTCGGCCCGCAGCGGCGAATTCCATGCCAAGACGACCAGACAAAGCGCCGCGAATGCACGTTGATGATTCATTGTTGAACTTGCTGTCGGATTGCTGAACGAGCTGACGGATGAAAACGCAGGGCGCTCAGTCTTGAGTCGCGCCGCGAATAAATCAAGCTGCGGATGGACCAGATGACCACGGCACCCAAATCTGTGATCATAGGCCGCATGCGTACCCTATTGACCGCCAGCTGGATACTCGCAACTGCCGTTCTCGGTTTGACCGCGCGGGCCGGGACCGCGGCAGCGCCGACTAGCGTCGACCCGGCAATGGCGGCTGTGATCGCGAGTCCGGCGCGAACGCCGGCGTATGTCGCGCGCGACCCCGCACGCCATCCGGCCGAGGAACTCTCGTTCTTTGGATTGCGGCCGACGATGACGGTCGTCGAGCTATGGCCGGGCGGCGGCTACTGGACCGAGATCATCGGACCTTATCTTGCGGCGCATGGAATTTATTACGTGGCGCTGCCGACGCCGGGCGACAAGGATGAGGATCCTGGGGTCGCACGCTGGCGCGCGCGTGTCGCCGCGCAAGCAAATCGCATGGGAACGATCCATGAGACGGAGCTCGGCATCGCCAGCAACGCGATTGCCCCGCCCGGATCGGCCGATCTGGTATTGACGTTTCGAAATCTCCACAACTGGGTCGGCGCCGGATATGCCGATGCGGTCCTCGCGGCTTGCTTCAAGGCGCTCAAGCCCGGCGGGATTCTCGGTATCGAGGATCATCGCGGGCGCAGCGATCAGCCGCAGGATCCGAAGGCGGAGAGCGGCTACCTGCGCGAGGACTACGCGATCGCGCTTGCGAAGAAGGCGGGCTTTGAGTTCGTCGGTGGGTCTCAAGTCGATGCCAATCCGCGCGACACCAAAGACTGGGTCGACGGAGTTTGGACCTTGCCGCCGACCTTGTCCCAGGGTCAGAAGGACCGGGACCGATACCTCGCGATCGGGGAAGCGGACAACTTCGTGCTGAAGTTCCGCAAACCCGCACCATAAGCCCTCTGCATGCGCAAGTGCTCGACGCCGATGGCCGCGGCCCGATGCGCGCCCCGAGTTCCAGGAGCCGCCGCGGCCTTGCGTGCGGCAGCAATTGCGATGCTTGCGGCCGCCATGGCGACGCCGGCGGCGGCGGCGCCCGAACATCCTTTGCTGCGTGAGATCTCCGCTGCGCCCGATCCGGCGCAGCTGCAAACCACGGTCGAGACGCTCGTCGGCTTCGGGACCCGGCACTCGCTCTCGGATACCAGGTCCACGAAACGCGGCATCGGAGCCGCGCGCCGTTGGGTTCAGTCGCGGTTCACCGAGATCGCGCGCGGCTGCGGCGGCTGCCTCGCGATCGTCACGCCGGCGCAAACCTTGACCGGCGAACGCGTGCCGACGCCGACCGAGATCATCGACGTCGTGGCGATCCAGAAGGGCGACACCGATCCGAGCCGCGTCATCGTGCTGACCGGACACCTCGACTCGAGAGTCTCCGATCCCTTGAATGCGACCTCGGATGCGCCCGGCGCCGACGATGATGCGTCCGGGGTTGCCGTCGTGCTCGAGGCCGCCCGAATCCTCAGCCGCTACAAATTTCCGGCGACGATCGTCTACGGCGTCTTGTCGGGCGAAGAGCAGGGCCTCTACGGCGGCAAAGTGCTGGCAGCCTACGCGAAGGCGCAAAACTGGCGGGTCGAGGGCGATCTGAACAACGATATCGTCGGGGCTTCGCGCGGGCAAAACGGCGTGCAGGACAACACGCGCGTGCGGCTGTTTTCCGAGGGTACGCGCGACACCGAAACCGCAGAAGAGGCCAAACAGCGGCGCTTCGAGGGCGGAGAAGACGATTCCGCTTCGCGAAATCTCGCGCGTTATACCAAGGCGGTTGCCGAGAGCTATCTGCCGAACTGGACCGTCGCTCTGATTTATCGGCTCGATCGCTTCGGCCGTGGCGGCGACCACGCCGCATTCAACGCACTCGGCTACCCGGCGGTACGCTTCACCGAAAACGCCGAGGACTATCGCCATCAGCATCAGGATCTGCGCACCGAGGGCGGCGTACGCTATGGCGACCTCATCGAGCATCTCGACTTTGCCTATCTCGCCAAGGTCGCCGCGACCAATATGCTCGCCGCGGCCTCGATGGCCTCGGCGCCGCCGCCCCCCGTGCGCGTCAAGTTGAGCGGCGCCGTCAGCCCCGATACGAAGATCTCGTGGACGGCCGCACCCGATTCAGCGCCGGCACTCTACCGCGTTCATTGGCGCGAGACGTCGTCGTCGGCCTGGACGCATGCGCGCGATGCAGGCCTCACGGAGGCGTTGACTTTGACCAACGTCGCGATCGACGATTATGCGTTCGGCGTCTCGAGCGTATCGGCGGAGGGGTTCGAGAGCCCGATCGTGTTTCCCGGCGCTGCCGGCGCATTTTGACCTTTGGACCATCACTAGAGCATATCGCCATGAGAATGATCACGAGTCGTCAGTTGTTGCTGGGTTTGCTGATTTTTTCCGCGGCATCGCAAGTGCTCTACGCGGCGCAGTGGACCGAAGGGGTCAACTATTTCAAGATTTTGCCGCCGCGCGCCGTCTCGGTGCCGAAAGGCAAAGTCGAAGTCACCGAGGTCTTTTCCTACGCTTGCCCGGCCTGCAATGCGTTCGTTCCGATCATGCATAAATTGGCGCAAAAGCTGCCCGCGAATGCGGTGCTCGACTATGTGCCGGCCGCGTTCAACACGAGCGAGGACTGGCCGATGTTTCAGCGGGCGTTCTATGCCGCGCAGGCACTCGGGATTGCGGAAAAAACCCACGACGCAATGTTCGACGCCGTATGGAAGAGCCGCACGCTCGCGACCATCGATCCGAGAACGGAACGCCTCGCGGAGCACATGCCGACGATCGAGGACGCCGCAAATTTCTATCATCAGGTCGCCGGCGTATCGGTACAGGCGTTCCTCGACAAGGCGAACAAGGACTTCACGGTCGACACGAACATCCGCAGCGCCGAGGCTTTCGTCTTTGGCTGCCGCGTTGACCGCACTCCGACGATCATCGTCAACGGCAAATACCGGCTGTATGCCGAGTCGGCCGGAGGCCCCGACCAACTCGTCGAGCTCGTGCTGTGGCTGGTCGCGCAGGAAAGCCGCTAAGTATCGGCGCGCATGAACGAAGGACGAGTTCGGCGGCGCCTCAGTGCTGCGCGCCGACCGTCAAGGGGCTGACCGCGTCGGATTCGAGTTGCCGCCGAAAGCTGCGGATCAGCGGAGTCTTCGGGTTCTTGGGCGATAGGCGCGCGATGGCCGGATCGAGATCGCGCAGAAACATCAGCGCCGGCGGCAAACGAGTCGTCGCCTGCAACGCCCGCTCGTTGTCCCAGCCTTCGAATTCCATGCGATAGACCGCCGAATAAAACACGGCGCGTCCTTCGCCGTCGTGGCAATGCAACAGGACCGTTCGGTGCGCCGCGACCTCTGAGCGCATCGCCGTCACGAACGCATCGACGGTTTCCGGCGCCGGGCTCGTCGATGAGGGGATATGCACGTAGCGGATTCCATCCCGCTCGAGCGCCGCTTTCTCGGCCTCGAAGACTCCCGGGTCACGATCGTCCCGAAAGTCGAACACGGTTTGCACCTTGAGGCGGCTCGCGACCCGCGCCATTTCCGCCGGAGCCATGGCCGCGGATTGATACGCGCGTCCCGGCGTGATCACGGTGAGCCGATGCGCACCCAACACCCATTGCGCATAGATGCCGCCCAAAACCGCGAGCGCGGCGATCGCGACAACCGCGAGCAATTTGAGCACGCGCGCCGCAATCGCGGACGCGTTGGCTCGGACTTCAGTGATCATCGCCATAGATTCAGAACCCTTCAGCCGGTGCCGCCCGACGAGGGCGCTCGACGATCGACGATTCGATGAGCAATTCCTCGAGAAAGACGTTTTCGAAGACCTTGCCTCGCAATAGCTCGTGGATGTTCGCAGAGGACAACCGGCCGCGCAAATCGAGGCGCTTGGAGAGCACGCGGCAGCCGCCGCAGGGCGCAGCGCCCAGCGCCACGCGCACCGCAAACAGTGGGTATCGACGCGCAAGCTCGTCGGGATTCGGGATCGGCGGCTCCGGATAACTGCGGATGTCCGCGGTCGGCAACAGGAACCGATAAGCCTCCTCGCTCGTACTGAAATCCGACGGCACCCACACCTCGCGACCGGTCACGAAAACTTGCGCCTCGGGGCTGAAATTTCCGCGCTGACCGTCAAACGGCTTGAGAAAGGCCGCCATGATCAGGAACACGAGCAGCCCGGCGATCGGCGTCGCCGGCCGCGTCAATGGCGGCACCAGACTCGCCGCAATGCAAAAGCCGATGGCTGCGACCATCAGCAGCCAGAAGCCCACGGAGAACAGCGTCGGGTCGGTCGCGCGCTGCAGCAGCAACGATTCGTATCCCAAAAAGCTGAGCGCCGCGGCGGCACAGACAAGCGTCGCGATGAACCAGCCGCGGCTCAATCGGTCCCAGCCCAAGCCGCACAGGACCGCGAGCGCAGGCATCGCGGTCAGTAGATAGCGCGCCGATCGTTGGCTTGGCAGGCTGAATACGATGATCGTCGCGAGCAGCCAGATCCAGAGCTGCTTTTCGTCGTCGCTCAACGATCGGCGCCTGTAGAGCGAGTTGGCCATGAGCGCCGCGACCGGGAGCGCCAGCAGGCCCGCATTGACCGCGCCGCCGAGCAACATCGTCCAGACACTCGAGCCTCCCCAAAGGAACTTGAAGACATAGGAATTTCCCGCGGCATCGAATTTCCCGGCGTTTTCGTGCACGACGAAGTCCTGCCATACCAATTGCGGCTGCGGATCGAGCACGAACCACAATGAAAAAATTCCCAGTGCGATCGCGGCGAACGCGAACAGCTTCCATGCATCGACGCGCAGGAATTCACCGAGGCGATAATCGCGCCGCTGCAAGAACCACCAGCTGACGGCGAGGCCCACCGGCAGCAGCAGCGCAAAGGATTTATACAGCAGGCCGATGCCGACGACGATGCCGAGCAGCAAGGGAATCGCGCGTGAGCGCAGCGCCGATCCCTGCCAGAACAACAGCACGAAATACCCAAGGAACAGCCAAAAAGTCTCCGGCGCGTTCGTGAGGTACGGCCGGCCATAGCGATAAGTACTGAAGAACGCCAAATAGGCGAACGCGGCGATACAGCCGCGCGTGCCGTCGCCCGAGAATTTTCGCGCGAGCAGGTACACCATCGCTGCAGTGAGCAGCGTGTAGATGACGCTCGGATAGCGCAGGTTCCACAAGTTCCAGCTCCCGCCATGCGCGGTCGAGGCGATGCCCTGCCAAAACAGCAGCGGTGGTTTGGTGTTGCGCATCGCTTCGTATTGCGAGCGCAGCGGCAGCCAATGCCCGGACGCACCGGTCAAGCGGGCGATATTGACGTAGACGCTCTCGTCGCCGTTCTTCGGAATGTGCTGGCTGTCGAGACCGTAAAAGTAGACGAAAGCCGCGAACACGGCCACGAGCCCGCACAAAAGTAGCCGCTGCGACGCATGGAACGCCCGCATGCGCTATGCGCCGTCGTCGGTGAATACGGCGGCGCGCCGATGCCGAAAGGTCCAAAGATCATTGACCGCGAAGTTGAAGGCGCTCGCGAACACGATCGCGATGAGATTGGCGATCAAGTAGGCGAGGTAGACCGCCAATAGCTTCGTGAGCACAAATTGCAGCGCGATGCCCACCCAGCACGCGAGCGCATATTGGCCGAATTGCGAGAAAACGGACCTCCCCCTTTTACGTGACCGATCATGCCAAGTCCAGATCCGATTCCACGCGAAGTTGTTGATCGTGGCAACGAGGATTGCGAGGCCAAGGGAATAGTTGAGGCGCGACGAGGGTGGCATGATCGCGCGAAACGCGAATTCCTGCGCGAGGTACAGCACGGTCAGGTTCACGACCGTTCCGGACGCGCCCACGACGCCGAATTTGAAAAAGCGCCACTGCGCGAGCCGCACCACGATCGGCACCGCCATGATGCGCTCCGTCCATCGTTCGAGCCGGCTCATGCGAGCACGTGCGCGTTCGCAGCCGGCGAGACCTGCCCGTGGGCAAGCATCTCGCGCGCCTTGCCGATCACCTGGGCCGGTGTGATTTGCTTGAGGCACTGATTGTCGCCGTCGCATGGCGACGAACGGTGATTGTATGCGGTCAGGCACGGCGAGCAGGGCAGGGCAATATGGAAGAAATGGGCGTTGCGCGACAAGGACCGATACAGCAGCGGCGTTTCGGGTCCGAAGAAAACGATCGATGGTATCGGCGTCAGGGCCGCGAATTGCCCCGGTCCGCCGTCGTTGGTGATCAGCAAGTCGGCGCGGTGAAACAGCGCGAGCAGCGCGCGCACCGATTTCGTATAGCCGGTCAGATCGACGCAGGCATCGCTCATGCTGCGGTCCGCCAAGGCGCGCGCCAGCGGCCGATCGGAGGCCAATCCGACCACGCCGACGGCAAGGCCGTCCGCGATCAGAGCGGCGCATAGCGTTCCGTACGATTCCAGGGGCCACGCACGGATCGGCAGCAGTCCACCGCCCGGATAGATCAGCACGAGGCGCTTGGCCGCAATTGCCGGAAAATCCGCGTGCAATTGGGCCGCGATCGCCTCTTTCTCTTGCGGTTC